>Ga0160449_1001127_pt1 | contig 13650 bp, 8 predicted proteins | sample HID1975I_E1MG_FD_108216 | JGI IMG/M metagenome (GOLD analysis project Ga0160449, IMG submission 108216) | Enriched soil microbial communities from UW Madison campus, WI, USA - HID1975I_E1 MG | ecosystem: Environmental > Terrestrial > Soil > Unclassified | place: USA: Madison, Wisconsin...
CACAGCCAACCAGGGCCAGCACTGCCATTACCACTGCCAGTTTGCGCACGCGTGTACCTCCAGATTCGAAGGGGCGGATTCTAGCATGACGGCCCATGGCCAGGACCGCGACCATACGTTACATCCTGCAACAGCCGCTCGCCCGGTGACACCGCGTAAAAACCCATTGCCCGCGACAGAATCTGTCGCCAGCTGAGGGTAACGTCGCCACCCACGGCACTGCCCAACTCAACTTCGGCATGGCAATATGCCACCGACCAGCAGTAGATTTGGCACTGCTCCACACGCTCACTTCGATAGCACAAGGAAGTCATGATGTCCGAAGCCAAGGACACCGTCCTCAGGCAGCTGACGCTTTTGCGCCAGATCCCCGAGTACCCGCGCTACATCAGCGCCCAGACGCTGCTCGAAAAGCTGCTCGAACGTGGCTATCGGGTGGATCTTCGCACTGTACAGCGCGACCTCAACCGTCTTTCTTCGCCCTTCTCGTTGACCAATACCAAGAAGGGTGGCCGCAATGAATGGAGCTACATCAAAGGCAGTCCCCTGGACCTCAGGGACATGGAGCCGTCCACCGCCCTGGCCCTCTACCTGGCCGAGAGCCACCTGCGCAGCCTTCTGCCGCAAAGCGTTGTCGACCTGCTGGGGCCTCAATTCAACAAGGCTCGCAACTACCTCGACAACCTCGGCCAGAACGATCTGGCGCACTGGGCCAAGCGCGTGCGCACCCACCCCAACGGCAAGGCCCTGCTGCCCGCCCAGGTCGACACCCAGGTCTGGCGGACAGTCTCCAGTGGTTTGTTGGCCAGCCGTCAGTTGCAGGTCGATTACCTGAGCCGCAGCAAGGCCGATACCAAGTCACTGATCATCCACCCTGCCGGCCTCGTCTCTCGCCAGTCCATCAGCTACCTGATCGGCACCGTCGACGGCTACAGCGACCTGCGCCAGTTCGCCCTGCACCGCATCCGCAAGGCCGAGTGCCTCGACAGCGCAGCCAGCGAACGCCCGGACTTCGAGATCGACCATTACATCCGCCAACATCTCAACAGTGCCACCGCCATCGAGCCGGTAGAACTGATCGCCGATATCTCTCCACACATCGCCTGGCTGCTTGGCGAAACCCCGCTGAGCGCGCAGCAGACACTCGAACCGCTGCAAAGCAGCGACTGGAAACGCCTGCGCGCCACGGTACCGAACGATCAGGAGACGCTCTGGTGGATCTTCGGGCTGGGCGAAAACGTGCGCGTGCACCAGCCCGCAAGCTGGGTTCAGGCCATCAAGCGACGGTCCATGAGCGTCGTCGCGATGTACGAGCAGCCCAGCGAACAGACACCGAACGAAAAGCCAATGCCTAGCTTGACCGCATAAGCCTCCCTTGGAGGTGCTCCCATGCCTTCGACAACCACGAACAAAGGGTAAATCACATGGAAACAGCAGCCCCCGCAAACATCCAAGATCAGATCGACGACGCCATCAAAAGTGCAGTGAGGGGAGTAGGCAAAGTGAACATCATCATTGCCGGAAAGACCGGCGTCGGAAAAAGCACCCTGATCAACACTGTGTTCCGCGGGGATCTCGCCAAGACCGGTTCCGGTCAACCTGTCACTCAGGACGCCGAAGAGATTTCCAAACCCGGCCATCCGATCACGATCATCGATACCAAGGGCCTTGAACTTCACGACTACGAGGCAATCATCGGGCAGTTGAAGGAGATCATCAACGAGCGCTCTGCCGAACACGATGAAAACAAGCATATCCACGTAGCGTGGCTGTGCATTCACGAGGATGGCCGGCGTATCGAAGACGCCGAGAAAAAGCTCTGCGAAATGCTGGCGCAGAAGAACATTCCGGTCGTCGTGGCCATCACCAAGGCACGCTCCGACAACGGTTTTCGCGATCAGGTCAAGGCAGCACTGCCTGGTGCCGCCGCCGTGGTGTCGGTCAGGGCGCTGGCCGAGCACATCGAGGATGACGGCGAAACGATCGTGCTCAAGGAAAAAGGCATAAACGACCTGATTAACGCAACGTCGAAGCTGCTGCCTGACGCCAAGCAGCGCGCCTACGCCAATGCGCTGAATTCGCGCCATGCCGCCTCGACGAAGTTGAAGATCGAACAAGCCGAGAAAGAGGTGAACTTTGCCGCGGCGGCGGCCATGGCGGCTGGCGCTACACCGATCCCGTTCTCGGATTCCATCCTGCTGGTACCCATCCAGGCTGGCATGCTCGCCAAGGTCGGTGTCACCTTCGGCATGGAAGCCAGTGCAGCCGCATTGACCACACTGGTGACCTCGACCCTGGGCGCCAGCGCGGCCACCCTGGCCGGGCGTGCGCTGGTCACGGGGCTGCTGAAGATGATCCCCGGTGTCGGCACCGTGGCAGGCGGGGCCATTGCCGGCACCACTGCCGCTACCCTGACCAAGACCCTGGGCGCGGCCTACATCTCGATCCTGACCGCGTTCATCGAGAACAACCCTGGCAAGGAACTGGACATCGACCTGATCGCCGTGGAGCTGAAGAAAAAGCTCTCGTTCTGACCCGTCGAGCGACAGGGCGACACGGTTTGTCGCCCTGTCGAGGCACAGTCTCCAGGTAAATCCTGGAGACCCTGAATGCCAATAGCCCCCCTGCCCCGCACCTTCTCCTGCCCGCACTGTGGCTGGCAGCGCACCACCATTCCGGCCAGCGACGCCCTGCGGGTGGACATCGACTGGTTCTTCCGCTGCCCGACCTGCCAAGGCGAGCTGCAGATCCGGCCGGCCACCCGCGCGGAAATCATGAAGGTCCGACTGGCCCAGTTCTTTCGCCACCCCTGCCTCTAGATGAGCGGTTTGCGACCCAGCGCCCATGCTATCGAGCAATTGCAAAACGGGTCGCACGAAGTCAGCATATTGGCCGCCGAGGGCAGAATGCCACCATCGACATCGCTTTCAGGGAGTAAAGCATGAATTTCAGGAAACTCGGGCTGACGCTGTCAGGCGGCGGCGGCAAGGGCGCTTATCAGATCGGCGTCTGGCAGGCCCTGCGCGACCTGGGCCTGGACAGCCAGTTGAGCGCCATCTCCGGCAGTTCGGTCGGCGGCCTCAATGGCGCGATGTTCGCCCAAGGCAAGCTCGACCAGGCCAAGTCCATGTGGCTGAACATCGAAAGCCGCAACATGCTGTCCTTGCAGGACGTGCCTGGGTTGACCTCGCGCCTGGCGCTGCTGACTGCCAGCGGCATCATCTCGCCGGTGCTCAGCCACTTCCTCAGCACCAAGGGCTTCTTCAAGCAGGATGGCCTCGGCAGCATGATCGCCGAAGGCCTGGACGCAGGCAGGCTGGCGTCCTCGGCGCTACCGCTGACGGTGGCGCTGCACAATTGCGCGGCCAACCGGGTCGATTATCTCTCGGTACGCGACACACATACCGCGGCGCAGATGCTGCTGGGTACCGCTGCCCTGCCGCTGATCTTCGATGAGGTTGCCATCGGCGACAGCACCTATACCGATGGCGGCTTCTACTGGGGGCTGCCGAACAAACAGGTCGACAACACACCGATTCGCCCGCTGATCGAAGCCGGCTGCGACACCATCCTGGTGGTGTACCTGTCGCCCGACGACTTGAGCATCGACCCACGCCACTACCCCGGCGTGCGCATCGTGCCGATCATTCCCGCCAACAGCCTGGGCGGCGTCACCGCCACCCTCGACTTCTCCAACGAAGGTGCTGCCAGGCGTATGGAACAGGGTTATGCCGATGCCCTGCAGGTGTTGCGCCACCTGCAGCTGTTCCTCGACAACGAGGCCCAGTACCAAGCCCTGTGGGAGCGCGCCCGCCTGGCCGCCGAACAGGAGCGCACGCTCAGTGACAAGCTTCACCACATGGACCGTGAACACAGCCGGGCCATCGGTGATGGCCAGGACTTCGACCGGCAAGTTCGCAACGACGATTTCACCCAGAAACTCGACTTGGCCGACGACGATACCCCGGTCGCACTCGAGCAATTGACCCTGGACAACGCTGCGCTGCTGGCGGACATCGAGCGTCAGCAGCTGGCAACTGCCGTCGACGATTTTCTGGCCCAGAACATCAACAACCGCCGGGCGGTCGAAACCTCGGTGCTGGACGCCCTCGCCGCGCTGTCTCCGGTCAGCGGGCGCGCCACGCACCTGCGCGAACAGGGATTGCTGTCCCGGTTCATGGGCGCCATCACCGGCAAGAACCAGCAGCTCGCCGCCGAGAACGACCGCGACCTGGCCCAGGCGCAATTCGCCGCCCTGCGCCTGATCGCTGCCGTTCAGGAGAAAGGGGCGATTACCCTGGAGTTCGCCTGCACCTTGCACAACCGCCTGAACGGCGCCTTCAGCGAGATCCAGCGGCTGGGTGAACGCCACAACCAGGATCTGCGACGCGTCTACCGTTCGCTGGCTGGCGTCTACTGCAAGCTGCGCGAACGTCTGAACGCCCAGGAGAGCCGCCTCGATGCGCTGGAGCGCACCAGCCGCCTGCACGACTGGCTCCTGCATCCCAACAGGCGTCACCTTGACGGCAAGTCGCTTGGCGAGCTGCCTGCTGCGTTGCGCCTGAGCTGCCTGGCAAACGACTTCTTCCGCCTCACCGACGGCCAGTGGACTGTCCGCGAGCTCTTCAGCCTCAAGGAAATGTGCCTGCACGTCGGGCTGGATGATGCTCACCCGGTACAAATCGATGCGTTCTGCACCCAGTTGAGCCACCAACCCGGCTGCCTGCAGGCCCTCACCCAGGGCTTGGCCGCGCCACCTCAGCCCAACCCGCTCAACCCGACTGCCCGCTGGCTGCTTGACCTGCGCACCGGTACCGCGACAACGGACACAGACAGCGCACTCGCCTGCTGGGGCTACCAAGCGGCAACGGCACTGCCCGCCTGGGACTTTCTCGCCGAACTGCTCTACCACCTGCAAGCCGCCGGATTCTCGGTGGTGCGCAGCAGCGACCTGAGCCAGTACAAAGCGCGCTGGCTGGGCCAGTTGCAGGTGCTTGACGACCTGCTGGGTGAGAACATCCTGCCCAAGAGCTTCGCCGGGGAGATCAACGCCCTACGCCAGCAAGTCACCGGTTTCCACCTCAAGGTCCCGCTGATCGGCAAATTCAGCGTGGGCAAGTCGACCCTGCTCAACTGCTGGCTGGGTGAGGAAATCCAGAAGCACGACCTCGGCGCCTGCACCAGCCTGGCCACTGAGTTCCACTACGCCGACGCGAGCGCGGAAAAACTGGTGATCCACTGGCTGGAGGACGTCCAGACCGGCCAGGTGCGCCGCGAGGAAAAACCGCTCTCGGCCTACGCCGCGTTGCTGGCCGATCCCCGCACGAACGCCCGGCCACCGTTGTTCATCGAACTGCACCTGTGCCGCAGCGCCCTCGCCCGCCACCCTGACCTGGTGCTGGTGGACACGCCTGGCCTGGGCTCCAACGACGGCCAGCATGAGCGCGCGCTGGAGCAGTACATTGGCGAGGCGGTGTCGTGCATCCTTTGCGTCACCCGTATCAGTCAGGTCGGCATCGACGAACTGGCCTTCATCGACCGCCAGCGTTCCCTGGGCCAGGAATTTTCTCTCCTGGTTTGCCAGGAGGCACTGAACAGCCGTCAACAGCGCGATACCCTGCGCCGCTCCCTGGCCGAACAGGCCGGCCTGGACCCAAGCCAGCCGACCCGTGGTTGCTCGGCGCGCGAGGGCGATCTGAGTGGTTTCGAGGACCTGCTCGCCGGCCTCGAAGCCCAGAAAGCTGCCTTGTTTCACGATCGCTTCGCCACGCAGGTCAAGGCGCTATTGATTCAGGCCGAACAGCTGATTCGCCAGCAACTGGCGCTCGACACCAGCGCCGAACAGTTGCTCGAACAGCAAAAAAACCTCGACAAGGGCATCGCGCGCCTGGAAACAAACCACCTGAGTGAACAAGAGAGCCTGCTGCGCGACTGCCGCGGACCGATCAGCCACCAGGTGCTGGCCACCGTCAACAGCTACCTGCGCAGCCGTCGCCCGGCCTACAAGCAGATGCTGCTGGCCGGGCAAGGCATTGGTCCGCTGCTCACCGCCGACACCCGCAATGCTTGCCAGTTGGCCATCGAACAGAATTTGACGCCGCGCCTTAAGGACGCTTGCCAACGGCTGGGTAGCCATGTCCAGTTCGGTGCCTTCGAAGGGCCGCAGCTGTCCAGCGATGGCCCGACCGGGATGGAGGCAGACAGTGGTTTCAGCGCCACCGCCACCGGAGCCGGGGCAGCTGCCGGGGCCGCAATCGGCAGCATGGTCCCGGTGGTGGGCACCCTGATCGGCGGACTGGTCGGCGGGCTGCTCGGTGCGTTCGCTTCGCGCAGCAGCAAGGACAGCGAAGCCGAAGGCAAAGCCAATGAGGCAATCGAAATGGTCATCCGCCAGCTGCAAAGCGTGATTCCCGAAACGCTCGACAAGCATGCCCGCCAGTTCATCGATGACCTGCGCGACAGGCTGGCCGCACAGCTGGCGGCGCAACGGGAAAACCTTGAGCGCATCGAACAGCAACTGGCTGCAGACCGCGACCGCAAAGAGCAGGTTCAGCAAAAGGCCCAGCAGGCGCTGAACAGCGTCGCCTTGTTGCTGGACCCCGAAAGCCAGCAACAACCACAGCCTGTGGAGGCTTGCGCCGATGTCGCTTGATTTCAGCCTCTCCCTCGAAGACCTGGAGGCCGCCCAGGCGGCCACCGGCAACCCTTACCTGAACGACCCTGGCAAAGGCCTGCAGCTGATTGCCAGCCTGGTCGGCCAGCCAAAGCGGGGCATGGAGCAGCAGCTGCCCGCCGCCTTGCATCGACTGATCCATGAGCGGTTCATCGAACTGACGTCCAAAGCTAGCTATCCAGGCGAAGCCCAGGCGCTGCGCGAGCTGCAGGCGCTTGAAGAGGCACTGGAAAACCTTGCCCTGTTTCCCGACCTGGCCAACAAGACCGTGGTCGGTGTCGGCGGTGGCTTCAGTGCCGGCAAGTCGCGCCTGCTCAACTCCCTGCTCGGCGTCGACCTGCTCCCCGAATCGCTGGAGCCAACCACGGCGATTCCCAGTTTCATCAGCCGTGGTGAAGACGGCATCGTTGCGCTGAACACCTTCAATCAGAAGATTCGCCTGAACCGCGACGGCCTGCAGGCCATCACCCATGCGTTCAGCGGCCAGTACCGCGAGAGCCTTGGCGAAGCGTTCGGTTTTGCCCATGTACTGAAGCTGTTGATGTTGCACTGCGCCAACTTCGCCTGGCGCAACCTGGCGTTCCTGGATACACCTGGCTACAGCAAGGCCGACGCCCAGGGTAATCAGCAAACCGACGAAACCATCGCCCTCAGGCAACTGACCGAAGCCGACCACGTGATGTGGCTGCTCAGTGCCAAGAACGGCTCGATTCGCCAGGATGACCTGGCGTTCTTGCGCAGCCTCGACCATCCCAGGCCCATCTTCTTCGTCATCACCCAGGCAGACCTGATCAGCAGCGCCGCGATCGACAGCATCCTGCAGAGCACCGCGCAGGCGATCGAAGCGGCGGGCATTGTCTGCGCCGGGCTGATGGCCTGGGAGGCACCACTGGGCGTCGATCAGGGCGCGCGGGTGGCGGGTGATGACATTCGCGTATGGCTGGAAAAGCTGGACGCCGCCCCCAAGTACACCCACCACCGGCGCACGTGCGAACGCGTGCTGGATGGTTACATCCGTCACAACCAGGAAAACCTTGCCAACAGCCGGAAAAAACTGGCGCTGTTCAACACCGTGCTGCCCTTGCAGAACTCACTGCCTTCCGGCGAACAGGCAACCCTTCAAGCGCTGCTCCAGGAGCAACGTAGCCAGCAGAAAGTCTTTGCCGAACTTGTCGAAAGCTTCACCGCGCTAAAGGCCGAGATGCAGGCGCTCATCACGCAGATCATCGGCGATCTGGCCGTTGATGCACTTTCCATCGAAGAGCTCTACGGCAAGGGCATGACGCTTCATGAGGAAGGTGATTACGCGTCGGCGGCCAGCTACTTCGCGCACGCTGCAGAATTGGGAAGCTCCGCTGCGCAGTTCCAGCTTGGCATCTATCACGAGCTTGGACAGGGCGTTCACGTCAACGAACGCCTCGCCGCCGAGTGGTACCGCAGGGCCAAGAACCAAGGCCATGTCGAGGCCCAGTTCTACCTTGGCGTTTGCTACGAAAACGGTGTGGGCGTGGAGGAAGATCTGGCAAGCGCTGTCGCCTGTTACCTGCTGGCTGCGGAGCAAGGGCACGTTGAGGCGCAATACAGCCTGGGTGTTTGCCTTTCCCGTGGAACTGGGATTGCCAAAGACCAACAGCAGTCGCTGCACTGGCTTGAAAAGGCAGCCAAGCAAGATCATCCAGAGGCGCGTTTCCTCGTTCTCAACCTAGCCGCGCAACAGGGCAGCCCCGCCGCGCAGTACGCACTAGGGGTGCTTTATGAAAAAGGACTAGGCGTTGCCAAGAACCTGCAAAGCGCCATCGAGGCTTACCGCAAAGCCGCCGAGGCTGGGAATGCGGACGCCCAGTTCGAACTTGGCCGTCGCTACAAGAATGGCGAGGGGCTAAGAAAAAACTCCGCTCACGCCATCAGTTGGCTGAACAAGGCGGCCTCGCAAAATCATGCCGATGCCACTTCGATGCTGAACCAACACCGCATGAATAGCATGACGGGTTTGAGAGGCTTCATGGCGATGCATACACAGTTCTGGAAAAATACCAAATGACATCCAAGATACTCTCCCTGACATCGCTGGCCCCGCATGCCGCGGTAATCGACGCCGAACAACTCAGCAGCCTGAAGGCCTTGCTCGACGGCCTTGAGGTCAATCTCGCCGCCGCCCGCGAGCACGACCGCAACCTGCGTATCGCGGTCGTCGGCCAGATGAAGGCCGGCAAGTCCTCGTTCCTCAATGCGGCCTTCTTCGACCGCGACCTGTTGCCCAAGGCGGAAACACCGATGACCGCCGCCCTGACCAAGATCGTCTACGCCCCAACGGCCAAGGCCGAGGTGGTGTTCTACAGCGCCGACGACTGGGCCGACATCGAGCAACGTGCCAACCAGTACGCCGCAGCCTATGCCGAAGCAGAGCGGACGTTGAAGGAATCGCAAAAAATCGACAGCAGCCCGTTCGCCAAGCTGCTGCCGACAACGCGCGCGTTTACCAAGCAGGAAATCGATCGAGACGTTCCCGAAGCCATCCGCTCCTCGCGTGAGCTGGTGGAAATGGCCCGCAAGCGGGGTCTCGACGTCCACAAGTACCTAGGCAAGACCGAGGTGCTGGATGTAGCTGGCGGCGCGCAGGACCTGGCCTACGCGCTGCAGGATTATGTGGGCAGCGCCGGGCGCTTCACCGCCATCACCAAGATGTCCGTGCTGCATGTCGACGATGAACGCCTGCAAGGCCTGGAAATCATCGATACCCCTGGGTTCAACGACCCGGTGGTGTCTCGTGGCCAGATCACGCGCAGTTTCCTTGGCCAGTGCGACGTGATTTTCCTGCTTTCGGCCGTCAGCCAGTTCCTCACCTCCTCCGACATGTCGGTGCTGCGCGAGCAACTGCCCGAAGCCGGCATCGACACCAAGGCGGTTTTCCTGGTCGGTTCGCAGCGCGATATGGCCCTGCTCCAGGACCGCGGCATTGCCGAATCGGCCAGCAAACTCGCCGAGCGCGCCGCACCCGAAAAACGCGCTGCCTTGAGAACCGGGGCGATGCTGCAGCTGCTGGACAAGAATTTAACCGAGCGGGCCAGCCTGACACTGGAGGCGCAGGTCAGCCAGCCGGGCCTGGACGACAAGACCCGGCGCATTCTCGGTGCCGTGCAGAAATCCACTCCCCGGTCCATTTCCAGCTGGGCGTGGCTTGTCGCCGAGAACTTCGATTGTCTGGGCCAAGAAGACCAGGAACTGCTCGACAAGCTGTGCACCGGCACCGGGTTTGCATTTGACCCGATTAGCCTGCGCCAGCTCTCCAACATTCCGGCGCTGCGCGACGAGATCCTCGCCCAACGCGGGCGCAAGCAGGAGCTGATCGCGCGTAAGGAGCAAGGGCTGATCGAAGGCGTGCACAACGGCACCCGCGAGCGCCTGCAACACATCGACCTCAGCCTGCAGGCACGCAGCGAACAGGTCCTCAACGGCGACATCGGGACGCTGGAGAGAACCGAGCAGGACATGGTCAAGCGCATGCAGGCCGGTAAGGCGCGCCTGGAAGGCGTGTTCGATGAGCAGCTGGTCAAGGCCTGCCAGCAGTTCGCGCTGCTCAAGACCGACGTTCGCAAGCAGGCACAGAAGTATTCGAGAGTGGAAGTGATCAAGGAGACGACGACCGAGTCCTACACCGTTTCCACGTCCAAATGGTACAACCCCTTCTCCTGGGGGGATGAGGAAACCCGCTACCGCGACGTGGTGACCGCCTACGCCAGCGCTCAGGACGCCATCGAACAAGTACAGGCGTTTGCCCTGCAGACCACCGAGAACCTGCAGACGGCAATCATCGACTGCGTCGACCTCGATAAGCTGCGCAGTAAGGTCAGTATTGCCGCGATGTCGCTGTTCGACATTGGCAGCGCCGACTTCGATGCCGAAATGATGCTGGCCGAGGTCAACAAGAGCCTGCGCCGCGTCACCATTCCGGATGTCAGTTTCGGCAACAAGGACTACAGCCTCGGCATCGTCAAATCGTTCGGCAGCCATCGCGTATCGGAGAACCGGATCAACGGCCTCAAGGACGCCCAGCGCGAGGCTATAGCCAACATCATTGGTGACCTTGGAGAAGAAGTGGGACGCAAGGTCAAGGCGATCGAGAACAGCCTGACCGGCACCGGCCAGACCTTCGTCGAAAACATGTGCCGCGACATACAAGAGGGCCTGACCCGCTTGCGCGAAGACATTGCCAACAAGGAACAGCGCATTCAGCAGATCGCCGCAGCCCGCGAGGCAGTAGCGAAGGCACTCGCCAGCCTGTGATGGCGGCGTGCTGAACGCCTGATACCGCGACGAGCGCTCAGCGAGCGCTCGACTCGAGACCGTTGCCTGCAAGAAGAAGAATTGAATGTCCCTTGATTTCAGCTTGTCCCTGGAAGAACTGGAGGCCGCCGAAGCCGAAGCTGCCAACCCCTACCTGGCAAATTCGGCACTGGGCCTGCAACTGATCACGCGCCTGATCGCCCAGCCCCAAGGCACGACCCACAGCGAACAACGTCGGCAGTTGCACCGTTTGCACCAGATGATTCATCAGAGCTTCGTCAATCTCGCGGCACGCGACGACTACCCTGCCGAAGCCCAAGCCTATCGCGAGCTGCTGGCCCTGGAGCAATCGCTGGAAGACCTGGTGGCGTTCCCCACGCTTGCCAACAAGACGGTGATCGGTGTCGGCGGCGGCTTCAGTGCGGGTAAATCGCGCTTTCTCAACAGCCTGCTGTGCGTCGATGTGCTGCCCGAATCGCTCGAACCCACCACCGCGATCCCCAGCTACATCGTGCAGGGCGAGCGCGAGCAGATAATCGCGCTGAACAGCTTCACCCAGCAGATCGCCCTGGACCGCAGCGCGCTCCAGGCAATCACCCATGCCTTCCAGAAGCATTACAAGAAAACGGCCAACGTAGAGGTCGGTTTCGCCCATGTCCTGCGCCTGCTGATGATCCATCTGCCCGGCCTCTGGCAGCGCCTGGCCTTTCTCGACACGCCCGGCTACAGCAAGGCCGACCGCAACGACGCTGCGCACAGCGATGCGCGGATCGCCCAGCGCCAGCTCTCCGAAGCCGACCATGTCATCTGGCTACTCAGCGCCAAGAACGGGTCAATCCGCCGCGACGACCTGGAGTTCCTGCGCACCCTCAACCACCCCAAACCGATCTTCTTCATCGTTACCCAGGCGGACCTGGTCGCTCGCTCGCGCATCCAGGTGATCCTCGATAGCACCGCACACGCACTCGACGCCGCGGGCATCCATCGCGCCGGACTGATGGCCTGGGCTGCTCCGCTGGGCAAGCTCAATGGCCAGCACATTGCCGGCGATGACGCACGCGCGTGGCTGGATCTGCTCAACAGCCAGCCCAAGCGCACCCAGAAACGTCTGGCTTGCGCGCGAGTGCTGGACGCCATCATCACCCACAACAGCAATGCCGCGGCCAACAACCGCGAGCAGCTGGCCGCCATGAACGAACTGCTGCTGATCGCCGACGGTCTGGCCGATAAACGCCGTGAGGCGATCAAGCTGCAGATCGAACGCTTGCGCCATGACCAGCGCCGGTTTCTCGAAATGGTGGGGGCCTTCGGTGACCTCAAGCAGCAGATGCTCGAGTCGATCACCCGCATCGTCGGCGGTGTCGCCGAAGACGAGGAGGTGCAACGCCGTCACATACTGATGTACAGACTGCGGCGCGACTGGCTGAGTCGTTCGCTGGCCATCGGTGAGCACCTGGAAATCCGAGTGCTGGCAGCCAAAGTGGAGAGCAAAAAGATCATCGTCGAGTTCGGCAGCGGGATCGCTTCCACCGGTTTGAGCTTCAGCATGATCCGCGGCGGCCTGCGCATCGACCCCGAAATACTGGTCAAAGGCAGTCTGCTGCACGGTGAAGTTCGCCTCGTGGATCACGAGCATGTCACCTTGGCGATCAGCTACCCCCTCGCAGCGGATTGATCGTTTTGCCGGCGACCTGTGGCTGACAGGTTATTTCGCGTATGGATTCAAGACTTTAATGAGTGATAGCCTAATGCCACAAAACGCTTAGCCTGCAAGCGCCCAAGCTCAAGGAATCAGCTGCAATGGACTATCAGTCCCTCAAGACTCGCCACCGCAACGAACGCGACGCACATCACCCGAACCTTGCGCTGCGCGTTCACCGAGCCCTGAGCTGGCTGCATCGCGCCGAGCAGGCTGAAGACGTGGATGGTCGCTTCATTTTCCTCTGGATCGCCTTCAACGCCGCCTATGCCACGGACATCGATGAGCATCATCGATTGTCCGAACAAGAGGCCTTCAAGGCCTTCCTCCAAAAGCTCTGCCTGCTCGACACCGAGCACCTCATCGAGAAGCTGGTGTGGTCCGAGTTCCCTGGCAGCATTCGTGCCTTGCTGGACAACCCCTTCGTGTTCCAGAGTTTCTGGGATTTCCAGAACGGCAAGATCACCCAGGCCGAGTGGGAGCAGCGCTTGCGCGGCGGCAAGCGCGCTGCCCACCAGGCGCTGGCTGAACGCGATACGGCAAAGGTGCTGGGGGTGATGTTCAACCGCATCTATACCCTGCGCAACCAGCTGATGCATGGCGGTGCAACCTGGGATGGCAGCGTCAATCGCTCGCAACTGCGCGACTGCACCAAGCTGCTGGGCAAGCTGGTGCCACTGATCATTCTGCTCATGCTCGACAACCCCAGAACGCTCTGGGGGGATGCCTGTTACCCGGTGGTCGGCGCATAACGCATAACCTTCGCCAGACCTCTGCCCCGCTAGCGTTGTTCCCGTACGAACTCGATATTGGCCTTCACTGGCGCCGGCTTGGGTTGTTGCTTCAGGCCGTCTTCAAGACAACAAGTAGCCCGCGCACCTGATCGGTCGCGAAGGCTCGGTGTCACTGGGTGCTATCAGAGCGTCACAAAACCTACCTCGATAGTGCCCCGGGTCTTTGAGCAGGGGCAGATCTGATGCGCCTCGGCATCCAC
>Ga0160449_1001128_pt1 | contig 13634 bp, 10 predicted proteins | sample HID1975I_E1MG_FD_108216 | JGI IMG/M metagenome (GOLD analysis project Ga0160449, IMG submission 108216) | Enriched soil microbial communities from UW Madison campus, WI, USA - HID1975I_E1 MG | ecosystem: Environmental > Terrestrial > Soil > Unclassified | place: USA: Madison, Wisconsin...
CTTCATAATCTTTCAACATTACCAGGCTTCGTTGCGTTTCGTTTAACCGGTTAAGCGCCTCACCCAATATTTTCTGGATATTGACAGCCGGCTGATAATGTACGCCCCTGCTTGTGTCAGAAAATTCGTCTGTTAAACTTATCCGCTTTACTTTTCTTATGTGGTCGATCATTTGATTGTAAGCCACAGTAAAGAGATACGATTTACTTTTTTCATTTTCTACTGCTTTCCTGTTGAGCCACATCTTTTCAAAAGAGCTTTGCACTATATCACGTGCATCTTCTTCGTGGCGCAGGTTTTTTACAATAAACCGGTATACGTTGTCAGCGTAAAGGTTTACACATTCATTATATTGTTGCTCTGTCATAAATAGCAGTAGAATCTGGTTGCTTTATGAAGGTGATACGTGAGTAGAAATAAAAAGTTACAAAAAAATAAAAAAATGTTTGCGCAAAGTAAAAACTAATTAGAAAAGGAAATGAACAAATACTTGCTGAGCGATTAGAAGAAAATGAAATCGTTGGCACTTCCCGGCACAGATGCGGCTGCTTTGTTGTGATGCAGGTTCAACATATTTAAATGACTTCTCCTGTTATTCTCCAGAAAAAACAATGCAACAACAGCAACTATAACAGTTAAAACAGCCCGAAAATTTGATATTGATTTCATAACAGCAGGTTGACCATCTCTACTACGCATGTGATTGTGTAAAAGTTACATATCTATTCTATTTACCTGATTTTTAATTCTGTTTATGATCATTAACAAACCATTTTTACAAGCCGCTTCCTGAACGAGGATATTACGATCCATGAGAAGAAAAATCAAACCTACACTGTTCGTCTCTTAATTACCTTTGCCAACAATAAAGACAACCTTATGAATGAAAATTTTGTCAGCCGCATACAACAGGAATTGCAGGAAATTGAAACAGTAGGATTATTTAAAAAAGAAAGGGTAATTACCAGCCAGCAAGGAGCCGAAATAACAGTAAATGGTAAAACCGTGCTCAACTTTTGCTCAAATAATTACCTCGGCCTTTCATCTCACCCAAAGATCATAGAGGCGGCGCATAAAGCCATAGATACACACGGCTACGGCATGAGCAGCGTTCGCTTTATTTGCGGCACCCAGGATATTCACAAAGAACTCGAGAAAAAGATCGCTGATTTTTTAGGTACAGAAGATACTATTTTGTACGCTGCCGCTTTCGATGCAAATGGCGGCGCTTTCGAACCACTTTTCAATGAAGAAGACGCGATCATCAGCGACGCACTAAACCATGCCTCCATTATTGACGGCGTGCGGTTGTGCAAGGCGCAGCGTTTCAGGTACGAGCACAACAACATGCAGGACCTCGAAGAAAAGCTGGCAGCCAGCCAACAGTTGCGCAGCCGCATTATTGTAACCGATGGCTCTTTCAGCATGGACGGAACAATTGCCCGGCTCGATAAAATATGCGACCTCGCCGATAAATACGATGCAATAGTAATGATAGACGAAAGCCACAGCAGCGGATTCCTTGGTAAAACCGGTCGGGGCACCCACGAATACAGGAACGTGATGGGTCGCATCGACATTATTACCGGCACTCTCGGCAAGGCCCTGGGCGGCGCAAGTGGTGGCTTTACCAGTGGCCGAAAAGAAATTATCGAGATGCTTCGCCAACGCAGCCGCCCCTATTTGTTTAGCAATACCGTTGCGCCAAGTATTGTCGGCGCTTCTATTGCGGTTTTAAATATGTTGACCGAAACTACTGAATTAAGGGACAAACTCGAAGCCCACACCAAATATTTCAGGAGTAAAATGACGGATGCCGGCTTCGACATTAAGCCCGGCGATCACCCCATCGTTCCCATCATGTTGTATGAAGCTACGGTGGCGCAGCATTTCGCCGAGAAATTGCTCAAAGAGGGCGTATATGTCATCGGCTTCTTTTACCCTGTGGTGGCAAAAGGCCTGGCTCGTATTCGCGTACAACTGAGCGCCGCCCACGACCAACATCATTTAGATGCGGCAATCGCGGCTTTTACAAAAGTGGGCAAAGAGTTGGGCGTGGTAAAAGAGGGATAGAACACGTATTTTTAGGATTGTTAAGATATTCGCTGTATCGAAATGACAGGGGCAATTTTGTGTAAATAAGCACCTGGAATTCTATTAAACATCGTTGTGTCACTCCCTTGTACTGGTAGTAATTCTATTCAGCTAAACCTGTGCAATGTTGATGGAACGTAGATTTTTCCATCAAAAAGGATAGAACACTGATGATTAGGATTATTAAGATCTTAGCAGATTTCTTATAATGATTTCATTAAACCGAAATCTTTCTAAAACAAAAATCATAACTAATCTTAAGGATCCTAAAAATCTGCGTTCCATCAAAACGGATAGAACACGGATCATTAGGATTGTTAAGATTTTAGCAGATATCACATAAAGATCTCATTAGACTGCAATCCTTTCTTCACTTATATCATAACTAATCTTAAGAATCTTAAAAATCAGCGTTCCATCAAAAGGGATTGAACACGGATCATTAGGATTGTTAAGATCTTAGCAGATATCACATAAAATTTCATTAGACTGCAATCCTTTCTTCACAAGATCATAACTAATCTTAATGATCTTAAGAATCAGCGTTCCATCAAAACGCTCCATAAAGATTTGCCGTACAAGTGAGTGACACAACGATGACGCATAAAGAACAAATGTCGGCTCACAAATGATGGTTCTATATCTTTGCCCAAATCTTTGTTAATGAGGAATTGGTATATCTTATTGCTTTTAACTATTGGCTTTGCATCGTGCAGTCCTAATAATGTAACAATTGACAATAGCCTGGAAAAATTTTTTACAGACAATGGCGTAAAAGGAACATTTGGCATATATAACAATGGCACCAATGAATTTACCATCTACAATCTGAGCCGCTTTAAAGACAGCGCTTACCTGCCTGCTTCCACTTTTAAAATCGTAAACTCGCTGATTGGTCTCGAAACAGGTCGTATAAGCGATGAGAAAATGATCATAAAATGGGATGGAATTACAAGACCGATCGCCGACTGGAACAAAGATCTGACCATGGAACAGGCTTTTAAAGTGTCGGCTGTGCCTTACTACCAGGAAGTGGCTCGCAGAATAGGCAAAGATACCATGCAGTCCTGGCTCGATAGCCTGGGATATGCGTCGAGATATACTACAGCCAAAATAGGTATGATAGATACCTTCTGGCTCGACAACTCAATAAAAATTACTGCAGACGAACAGGTTGGCCTTGTAAAAAAATTATATTTTGACCAGTTGCCTTTTCAAAAAAGGTCTATGAGAATTGTGAAAGATGTGATGGTCATGGAGAAAAACTCGAATTATACCCTTGCTTATAAAACCGGGTGGGGCACAGCCGAAAACGGTAATGCGCTGGGCTGGATAGTTGGCTGGGTGGAAGAAAACAACCACCAGTATTTTTTTGCACTTAACATAGACGGCCCTCAGGATACTACCAAGCCCGAAGTAAGAATGACGATTCTAAAAGATATACTAAATCAACTCGGCTTCTTAAAGGGCAAAATGTAATTGGTTCATTTTTTGCTTTCTCACCACACGTTTACATGCATAAAAATATCTTATACACTTAATGTTATCTTTTCAGCACATAGAATTTTTGTTTGGACTGCTTTTGCTTATTCCACTGGTAATTATGTTTGTATGGGTGCTGAGGTGGAAGAAAAAAGTAAAAAAGCAAATAGGCGATGAAGAACTGGTAAACGCTCTTACTACTGATTATTCTGCCAAAAATTATAACTACAAGTTTCTGGCAGTGGCAATTGCACTGCTGCTTTGTATTCTCGGAGCAGCAAATCTGCGTACGCCCAAAGCAGGCACTACCGGCAACCGCTCCGGTGTAGATGTGATGGTTGCTTTAGACGTGAGCAACAGCATGCTGGCGCAGGATGTAAAACCAAACCGCCTGGAAAGGGCAAAACAGGTGCTGAACAAGATCACCGACAAAATGGGCAACAATCGTATGGGTATTGTAGTATTTGCAGGACAGGCTTTTTTGCAAATGCCGCTGACCACTGATATTGCTGCTGCCAAATTGTATATCTCCAATGCCAGTCCGGATGCGGTGCCTACACAGGGAACCGTTATCGGCGATGCACTAACCCTTTGCAATGCTTCATTAGATACGAAAGAAAAGAAATACAAAGCAATCATTCTTATTTCTGACGGTGAAGACCAGGACGAAAAAGCAGAACAAACTTTACAAATTTTGCAGGATAATGGGGTGATCGTGCATACAATAGGAATCGGTTCTCCGGAAGGCGCACCCATATTCGACCCGGTATTGAACGACTATAAGAAAGATGAAACCGGTAACACGGTTGTATCGAAGCTGAACGAAAAAGATCTGCAAATGATCGCTGCCAAAACCGGCGGCGAGTATCATTTGTTTGCAAACGCAGATGATGCAGCTAACCAGGTGATTGCATCGCTGGATCAAATGGAAAAGAAACAAATAGGAGGAACAGGAGTCAGAGTGTATGATTCCTTTTTTCAATGGTTTTTGCTGGCGGCGGTTATTTTATTGTTACTCGAAACAATTATTCCTGAAAGAAAAATGAAGTGGTTCTCATGGGGAAAATAATATTTACAATAATATTCGTTGCAGTCGCAGCTATTGCAAACGGCCAGCAAGAGAAACCGCTGGTTCTAAAGGGCAATGAATTGTATAAAAAACAGGAGTACGAAAAAGCCGCCGAAGAATACCGGAAGGCTACCGAACTGAACAGCAAAAACCCGAGAGCGCAATACAACTTAGGCAATGCATTGTACAAGGTTAAAAAGACGGCCGAAGCAGAAAAAGCTTACAGCACTGCTGCAAAAAATGCAAATGAAGCACCTGAAAAATCAAAGGCATTATACAATAAAGGCGTTTCGCTGACACGCCAGAATAAGCTGCAGGAAAGTATTGTTGCCTATAAACAAACGCTTAGAATAAACCCTGAAGATGAACAAGCAAGAGAGAACCTGCAAAAAGCGCTAAATGAAATAAAAAAGCAACCGCAACAAAAGCAGAACCAGGACAACAACAAGCAAAACAAGCAAGATCAGCAGGAGCAGCCAAAAAATAACAGCAAACTCAGCAAAAAACAGGTAGAGCAGATGTTGAATTCACTACGGCAAGATGAGAAAAAACTGCAGCAAAACATTCAGAAAAGAAACAATGTCGGCGGCGCAAACAGCAAGGACTGGTGAGGGTGGGTGAATGGTGAATGGTGAATCGTGGACCGGTCTTATTGCTCAATAGAGAAAAAATGTACAAGGGAGTGACACAACGATGCTCATGGTTATTCTTCAGTTGGTTACAAAAAAAATTACTGTGTAACGATAGTGAATGAATAACAGTAATTCTCACCCACGCCCTCATACCTCACACCCCCTATCTCCTATCTGCAACAGCCACCGGAAACCGGCGACTGGCGACTGGTAGCTGGCAACTGCAATCCACAACCCCTTCCTAAAACTTTCGTTATTTTTGCATTTCGACTATTCAAAAAGTCTATTAGATCAAATTATCATGCAATTATACTGCAACTCGCTTACCGAATATAAAAGACTGGCAACCCGTGAAGTTAAGGTCGGCGACCTCTTGTTAGGCAACAATCACCCTATCCGGCTTCAGACGATGACGACCACAGATACGATGGATACGATTGCTACTGTCGAGCAAACCATCCGCTGTATTGAGGCAGGTGCAGAACTGGTACGTATCACCGCACCAAGCAAAAAGGAAGCGGAGAACCTGCGGAATATAAAAGATGAACTAAAAAGAAGAGGTTACACAGTTCCGCTGATTGCCGACATTCATTTTACTCCCAATGCCGCTGAGATCGCTGCCCGGATTATAGAAAAGGTTCGTGTAAATCCCGGCAACTATGTAGATAAAAAGAAATTTGAATTTATTGAGTACACAGATACCGAATACAACGAAGAGATAGAAAGGATCAGGGATCGTTTTACGCCTTTGGTGAAGATCTGCCGCGAATATGGAACTGCTATGCGAATCGGAACCAATCATGGCAGCCTCAGCGATCGTATTATGAGCCGCTACGGCGATACGCCCATGGGAATGGTTGAAAGTGCTATGGAGTTTTTACGCATAGCCCGTGCAGAAAGTTACCACAACATTGTATTGAGCATGAAAAGCAGCAATCCCCAGGTAATGGTACAGGCTTACCGTTTGCTCATTCAACAAATGATGCAGGAGTTCAATGAGTGTTACCCGTTGCATCTGGGCGTTACCGAAGCAGGAGATGGCGAAGATGGACGGGTAAAAAGTGCAGCAGGCATCGGCACCCTGCTCGAAGATGGAATTGGCGATACCGTGCGTGTCAGCCTTACCGAAGATCCCGAATTTGAAATTCCTGTTTGTCGCGACCTGGTAAAGAGATACGAACAGATGCCTGATGACAAATACCAGATCGTAGCAACCAATAACCGACAGGTAACAGGCAACAGGCAACAGGCAACCGAAGCGCCTTCCATTCCTTCCGTCCAACGACTTCCTTATGATCCTTTTGTGTACAAGAGAAGACAAACATTTGCAGTAGATAACATCGGTGAAAAACATGTGCCGGTAGTCATCGCCGATTTTAGTAAAACAGAAAACATTACACCTCAGCATTTACAAAGCATCGGTTATACCTACAATGAAGCCACCGACAAATGGACTATCAGCGATGCTGCCGCAGATTATATTTTTACCGGCAACCAGGTGCTGCCTTTCGCTTTGCCCGGTACGCTCAAAGTGATCGTGTACCCAACTACCTGGCAACAGGCTGAAGACAAAGCCAAGTACTTTCCCATTTTCCAGGACAGCGGTTATGTAAAAGCCGGCAACAAAAGCGACCTTCTCAATTTTGTAATGGTCGACTGCTTCAACGACCAGACTTCCATAAATGACTTCACTTATTTAGACGCGCTTGCCAACGACAAAACGGTCGTTCTTTGCCTGAGCAGTACCGGCAAACACGCTATGCCTGCGGTTCGCCGTATGTTTATCGAACTTCAGCTTAGAGAAATCCTCAATCCGGCCGTTATTATTTGCGACAGTTACTGGCAAACTGCCGACGAACACCTGATTCATTATGCCACTGAATGTGGCGCTCTATTGCTCGATGGTTTTGGCGATGGCATCTGTCTTGGCATGACCAGCGATGCGTATAACAATGCCTCTGTCAACAACGCTTCCGGCCGCAATTATCTCAACAATGCCACCGTAGAGCAATTTATCAATTCCACTGCTTTCAGCATTTTGCAGGCAACGCGTAGCCGCATTTCCAAAACCGAATATATTTCGTGCCCTTCCTGCGGCCGCACTCTTTTCGACCTGCAGGAAACCACTGCTAAGATCCGTGCCGTTACCAATCATTTAAAAGGCGTTAAAATAGCCATCATGGGTTGTATTGTTAATGGTCCCGGAGAAATGGCCGACGCCGATTTTGGCTATGTCGGCAGCGGCGTAGGCAAGATCACGCTCTATCGCGGCAAAGAAGTCGTCAAGCGAAACGTAAACAGCGACATCGCCGTATCCGAGTTGATTTTGCTCTTAAAAGAAAGCGACGCCTGGGTAGAGCCGGTGGAAGCACAGTTGTAAGACCATCCGTTGTCTTTTAATTTTTATGGAGTCAGCAATTTATCTTTCTTCGACATTCTTGCGTCGCACACTTGTACTTGCACCGCTTTATTCATCAGCAGCATCAGGTGAAAGGGTAAAACGATCTGCAGGCAGCTTTAATTTCAGTCACGGCTGGTAGCGTATTTATGTATTATTTATAATAATAAAGGACTATCTATTAAGACTATTGACAAGAATGATGGATTAATTACGACCGACAAGACTTCTTTTTTAAATTCATATGCCTGGGAAGAGAAAGATGGAAGCTTAACCAATCCTAATGCATTTGTTGTGTGTAGTAAAGTAAGAGGACCTTTCACATTTTCAGCTTCTCTAAAGCCTAATAACATTGCAGGACAATGGACGGTTCGAACAAAGCAGGAATCAGGTCAGACTTTGGTAGATATAAGCCTGGCAAATGCTGAAGGAGAAGTGGAAATAGAAAATTCAGGCGCTTATGGCAACGCAACAAAAGAGACACATAATCTAATTGTAGAGAGCACTGGTGTATTTGAAAAGTCTATTGAAGAGGCGTTGAAATAACGTATACTGCCTGCCACGTTAAGAAGTGGAGCAGACGAAAAGGCCTCAAAACGAAGCCCCGGTACAATCGCTGTACCGGGGCTTTTGTTTCTACTCTACGTTAACGGCACTCTCGTTAAATTTAGCTCCTGCTGACATTTTAAATACCCAAAAGTCACTTTCTTTGTGCTTTGGTGTCTTTGTGGATCAAATACCCGAGGCGGAAAAAGATACATTGATAACTACCTGTTAAACGGAGCGTCGCAAGAATGATTCATCATAGCTACACTGCCGGATCAACAAAATGAACAAAAAACAATTGCATGCAAACAGATTTTCTTGTTATTGGCAGCGGTATTGCCGGACTTACTTATGCATTAAAAGTGGCGAAGGCAAAACCTGGTCAGCAGGTAATGGTGATCACGAAATCGCATTCTGACGACACCAATACGAAGTATGCGCAAGGCGGTATCGCCGGCGTGTGGGACGATGAAAATGACAGTTATCAAAAACACATAGAAGATACATTGATAGCCGGCGACGGACTTTGCAACGAAAAAATTGTAGAAATCGTAGTGAAGGAAGGGCCGGAAAGGATCAGGGAAATTATAGAATGGGGAGCAGAATTTGATAAAGACGCAGACGGCGATTATTCGTTGGGTAAAGAAGGTGGTCATAGCGTAAACAGGATCCTGCATCATAAAGACGTGACCGGCCGGGAAATGGAAAGGGCGCTGCTTCAAAAAATACAAAGTCTTCCCAACATCAGGCTGATCAACCATTGCTTTGTGGTCGATCTCATTACGCAGCATCACCTTGGTTACCTTGTTACCAAGTCGACATTGGATATTGAGTGTTACGGCGTGTATGTGCTGAATCTCGAAAATAACGAGATCGAGAAGATCATATCCAAAGTGACTGTTTTGGCCACCGGCGGAAACGGGCAGGCTTATCGTACCACTACCAATCCTAAAATTGCTACCGGCGACGGTGTTGCTATGGTATATCGTGCTAAGGGCAGAATTGAAAACATGGAATTTATACAGTTTCATCCCACGGCATTGTTTCAGCCGGGTGTTTCGCCTTCATTTCTCATTACCGAAGCAGTCCGGGGCGATGGTGGGATCCTGAGAAATAAGTCGGACGAAGCTTTCATGGAGAAATATGACCCGAGGAAAGACCTTGCACCACGCGATATTGTTGCCAGGGCGATTGATAGCGAGATGAAGAAAGCCGGTACCGAACACGTGTACCTCGACTGCAGGCACATGTCGATGGAGAAGTTTGTTCATCATTTTCCGAACATCTACGAAAAATGTTTAAGTATCGGTATCGACGTCGCAAATGACATGATACCGGTTGCGCCAGCCGCACATTATAGTTGCGGCGGAATTAAGACAGACGAATTTGCACGCACTTCTATACGCGACCTGTATGCCTGCGGCGAGTGTGCGAGTACAGGTTTGCATGGCGCCAACCGCTTAGCCAGCAACAGCCTGTTAGAAGCGATGGTATTTGCTGACAGAGCCTGTAAAAACTCGATAATAAGATTTGATGAAATAGAAGCTGCCTTAGCGGCAGGTACTCCCTGGGCCGGAGCAAACATTCCTGACTGGAATGCAGAAGGAACCACCGAGCCGAAAGAGATGATCCTGATCACGCAAAGTTTAAAAGAACTGCAGCAGATCATGAGCGATTATGTGGGCATCGTTCGTACCAACGTCCGTCTGTCACGGGCTTTAAAAAGGCTCGATCTGTTGTTCGAAGAAACGGAACAGTTGTATCGCTCTACCAAAGTTTCGCCGCAACTGTGCGAGTTGAGAAACCTCATCAGCGTCGGTTACCTGATCGTAAAAGGCGCATCGTTTAGAAAAGAAAGCCGCGGACTGCATTTCAACACAGACTATCCCGAACAAAGTAAGTTGAAGGAAAATATTGTGATGTAACCATCGGCATCGCTCGTCTTTGATCGAACAATTACTTTTCTTTGGTATTGTTTATGGACCCGGCCCTATCACTTTGTGAATCATTCTTGCGTCGCACTCTTGTACTGTTGAATGTTGATGGAGCAATGAGCGGGTGGTAAGTAACTTTTCATATAGACTTAGAAATACAAGCTTACTAAACAATGTATATTCCAAAAATAAATTTAGCGGCAGACAGAGGCGAAATAATTGCTTTCATGAAACAGTTCAGTTTTGCGACTATTGTTACAGCAAAAGATAATATACCTATTGCGACACATTTACCATTCCTTGTATCTTTCAACGGCGACAATATCGTTTTGACATCACATTTTGCAAAAGCAAACGAACAATGGAAGGACATTGAAAGCGCTAATATTCTTGTGATATTTAGTGAACCTCACGCTTATATCTCACCGAAGCATTATGACAAAGAACTAAACGTTCCGACCTGGAATTATATCTCAATTCATGCTTATGGACAAGGAAAACTAATTACAGAGACTGAAAGCGTTTTTAAGGTATTGGAAAATACAATTGATAATTATGAAACATCATATAAACAACAATGGGAGAACTTTCCCATAGAATATAAATTGAAATTGGCGAATGGAATAGCTGCTTTTCAAATTATCGTGAAAGAATTACAAGCCAAAAAGAAATTAAGCCAAAACAGGTCAGAAACAGAAAAACAAAAAATTATTGATACATTATCAAAAAGTAGTGACTCAAACGAACAATTAATTGCTGCCTATATGAAAAAAGACCAGGCGGCGGACAAAAAAACTCGCAACAACAATAGTCTTTAGCAGTAGCAGGCTCGACACTTCACTTTGATTTGAGTGTTTTTCCCGCCGCAACGGTTTCGTAAATATCAGTGTTGAACGCAACCTAAATTTCCTCCGATGAAAGTTTTACTTATAGTCGCCTTTTGTTTTTTCGTTTTCTCTTGCAAGGACAAAAAGACATGTTACAAATATCAAGGCGTAAGTGTAACAAGAATTGACGATGATGGGGAAAGCACTTTTTTTTATGGTGAAATCAAAGATGACACAACTGGTTACCCTTTTATTAAAGCGGAATATTATGGCGTCAATAATGGCCTAGATGTTTTTATCCACTTTAAGAAAGATAGTACAGTAGAACTCATTCACTTAGGTGGCGAATACCTAATACCGAGTAGTTCGGCAGAAAGAAAACTATTTATTGGAGAATACACGAATGACAAATTAGATATAAGGGAATTGTCTCGTCAGCCAAATATAGTTAGAGCATCAGATGCTCTTAAGCTTGAGGAACAATGGTACGTTGAAAAAATAAGTCACAGGTTGTAATTTTGAGACCGTAGATGTCAACATACAAAAGTGTGTTTATAAAATTGGGGATAGAAGATAACTTTGAACTATAAATCACTATTTTGCTTTTGTCGGTAATTGAAACTGGATGTTTTTCAAATGCCACAACCTTATAAACAGTTTTACGTCAAAAATCAGTTATGAAATATTTTATCGTCGCATTTTGTCCTGGAGCAATGATGCTTTTTTATTAGTAGCTGCGAAAAGTGGAGCAACTGCTGAACCTGCCTTATCTACCCTTTCTCACAACTTTTTTCACTGCTATACAATAAAAACAAAACAACCGGCGTTGTTATAAAAAACAACGTCATGCAGATCATATTTTTAGTAATAGTATTTATTTGCTTTTCGATCGCCGCTACACACAGATTTGTACATTGGTACCTGAAGAAAGAATTTAAAAGCGGAAATAATCACCTGGATTAAAGTAAAAAGAACAAAAGGTGAGTTGACCGTTAGGTATGTTGAACTATTCTATTCAGCTTTACTACTAATGAAAAGTGGCCATTGATGGATTATATTTATCCTCATCTATTCCACCTTTCAAATTGTATTTAGCGAATCTTAGATGCTTGTATTAACTCTTGCACTCTTAGAACTATTACAATTATAGGAAACCACTTAAGATGAAAGTTGAGTAAATATTGAAGACTACAAAAATTGCTTAACTAAAAATACAATCATACCAATATAAAAAGGAGCAAAAAGAACAATCATCCATTTTAAAAGTTCAGCTTTTTGTTCTTTCATTTCTACACGCATTTCTTCTCTTAATTTTCCTATTTCTATTTTTAACTGGTATATATCATCTTTGGTTGCCGAAATATATTTTTTTTCCGCAATTTTTTCATCCACCTGCACAGTAATATATTGGGCAATAGCTTCGGCTTCCTTTTCGCCTATTTTATTACGAAGGAGGTTGTATAATTCTATAGTGCTAATAGCTAACAAAAATTTTATTTTATTCAAAAAAAGTTTTGTAACTATTCAGCCCGATATTAACATTTTTCAATAAATGTGCATTAATAATTTTTTGAGGATATGTAAGATATGAGCAAATTGCGGGTATGATTGATAAAGATTTAATCATACGACTTCAGCAACAACAAATAGAAGCACAGAATAAATTAATTGCTGAGTTGCGCACTATGATTAAGTTGCTTGAAGCCCGCATTGAAATACTGGAGAACAATCAGAAGAAGGACAGCAGTAATAGCAGCAAACCTCCCAGCAGCGATATTGGCAGGCCACAACGCACTCAAAGTTTACGTATCAAAAGCGAAAAGAAGCCTGGTGGCCAGCATGGTCATAAAGGCCAAACACTTTCTTTTAGTGCATCGCCCAATGAAATAGTGGTTCATGCTGTAAAGCAATGCCGTTGCTGTGGCAAAAGCTTATCAAACAGAGATGCTAAGGATTATGAGCGTCGGCAGGTGTTTGACATACCGCCCATTGAAATGCAGGTAACTGAGCACAGGGGAGAAATTAAGAGTTGCTCCCATTGCAATACTGTAAACAAGGCTGTATTTCCCCAGTCAGTAAGCCAACCGGTACAATACGGCAGCAATGTTCAACAATTAGCAGTTTACTTTACGCAGTATCAGCTCTTACCTTATGGGAGAACATCTGAGATCTTCAAAGATTTGTTTGGGCACTCTTTAAGTAGTTCTTTTTTGGTAAATAACAATCAACGCTGTGCAGTTAACATCCAACCCTTTGTTGAAGATTTAAAATCTGTGCTGCTTAAACAACCGGTTTTACATGCAGATGAAACCGGCTTTTATTTTAATGGTCAACGCAACTGGCTTCATACAATTAGTACAGACAAATACAGCTTTTACGCTGTACACACTAAACGTGGAACTGCTGCCCTTAATGACATAAATATACTGCCCGCTTATAAAGGAAGACTGGTACATGATTTTTGGAAATCTTATTATGAATTTGAATGCGACCATTCATTATGCAATAGCCATCACCTTCGGGATTTGACGTTTTGCCATGAACAAGAAAAAAGCACTTGGGCAGCCAATGCCCGGCAATTGTTACTTGACCTTTATGAAAAAGTAGAAATTGCCAAACATACAGATGCAAATGTCACCAGCTTAAGTAAAG
>Ga0160449_1001129_pt1 | contig 13629 bp, 11 predicted proteins | sample HID1975I_E1MG_FD_108216 | JGI IMG/M metagenome (GOLD analysis project Ga0160449, IMG submission 108216) | Enriched soil microbial communities from UW Madison campus, WI, USA - HID1975I_E1 MG | ecosystem: Environmental > Terrestrial > Soil > Unclassified | place: USA: Madison, Wisconsin...
AACTCAGTAGACACGGCTAAGCATGTAGTACCGACAGCGGAGTACTGGCGGACGGGGGTTCAAATCCCCCCGGCTCCACCAAATAATCAAACAAAGACGTCCACGGACGTCTTTTTTTGTGCCTGTAACTCACTAAAATCAATGACTTACAGCGCTTTTGAGGGCCATAGAGGTTTTTTGAGTTCCAGTCGGTTTGGTATCCCAGGTGGTATCCCAGGCTACCCAGTGCTATTTTTAGGATACCAAAACGGTGCCGGAGGTAGCTCTCATGCCTACTCAAGCAACCCGTCTCTCCGATCGCCAGCTCAAGGCGGTCAAGGCAACTGGAAAAGACTTCGTCCTCAGCGATGGTGACGGCCTACAGCTTCGCGTCAGAGCCAGCGGCTCGATGATGTGGAACTTCAATTACCGCGAACCGTTGACCAGAAGCCGTATCAACATGGCACTCGGTCCTTACCCCGACCTCTCACTAGCCAATGCTCGGAAAAAAGCTGTCGAGGCGCGCGAGCTGCTTGCCCTGGGTATTGATCCCAAGGTCCAACGTGATGAGGTAAGGCAAGCCAAGCTTGCTGAGACCGAGCACACCTTCGAGAAGGTAGCCACCGCCTGGTTCGAGCTGAAGAAAGACTCGGTAACCCCCGCCTACGCCGAGGACATTTGGCGGTCGCTCACTCTGCACGTGTTCCCCGATTTGAAGACAACGCCGCTTTCGGAAATCAGCGCCCCGATGGTCATCAAAATTCTCCGCCCAATCGAGGCTAAAGGCAGCCTCGAGACTGTGAAGCGATTGAGCCAACGACTCAACGAGATCATGACCTATGGGGTGAACGCCGGCCTGATACACGCGAATCCGCTCAATGGAATTCGTGCGGTGTTCAAGAAACCGAAGAAAGAAAACATGGCTGCGCTTCCACCAGAAGAGCTCCCCGAGCTCATGCTTGAGATCGCGAACGCCAGTATCAAGCGCACCACCCGATGCCTGATCGAATGGCAGTTGCACACGATGACTCGCCCCGTCGAGGCGGCGACTACTCGCTGGGCAGACATTGATTTTGAAAGGCGTGTTTGGACCATCCCTCCGGAGCGAATGAAAAAGCGCCGCCCACACAGCATCCCGTTGAGTGATCAAGCAGTCGCGCTGCTGCAATCACTAAAGACTCACAGCGGCCATCGCGAATACGTCTTCCCGTCAGACAGAAATCCGCGTACCCACGCCAATAGCCAGACTGCCAACATGGCGTTGAAACGCATGGGGTTCCAAGATCGCCTGGTCAGCCACGGCCTGCGATCTATGGCGAGCACCATCTTGAATGAGCATGGGTGGGACCCGGAGCTCATCGAAGTCGCACTAGCTCACGTAGACAAGGATGAGGTGCGCAGTGCCTACAACCGAGCCGACTACATCGAGCGCCGGCGTCCGATGATGGCTTGGTGGAGTGAGTACATCCAGAAAGCCGCGACCGGCAGCCTGCTCGCCTCAGCATATGGCCAAGTCAGAGACAAGAACGTAGTGCCGATCCGCTGACCCGGCTACAAACGCAAGCTGATTGTTTTGGCGACAGCGGCGACAACGGCGCTACACGTTGAAACACGTGGGATACAGAATGGCGACTGGTATAGCGACCGTCGCCAATTCTCCGTTCGCTCTGCGCTTTTCAGGCAAAGTCCCTGTGCATGGGAAGGCTCCGCATTCCCATGCACAGGGACTCGCATCAAGAAGGCGATAAACGGTCCATCGTCCACTCACCACCACTCACGGCTACCACTTTCCGCTATCGAATTTTGGCGCAATGAGCAGTGCCTAACTTGATTGACCCAGCCATCCCACCGGCGCTAGAAAGGAGCCTCGAAGCGCTGCCGCTGGCAGCACCCAGGTGACCCGAACCTTCAAGGTCACGCCGCTTTACGCGGTGGTTCTCCCAAGGGCGATTAGCATCCGGCAGCTCGCCCGGTCACCTTCCTGGTGATGGGTGCTCTTTAACCTCATGGCCCTCGTGCGCCAGCTACACCGTACTGCGCTGTCCTGCAGCAACCTAATCGCTTGGCCGATTCTTGCGCCAACTTGCGACCGTCTCTTTTTCCAGAAAAGAGACGGGCGCTCCTTACACTGCTGCAGCCCTGATCGCACATGGCTTTGCGGCAATCCCCCTCGTGACAATCGGCGTGACAAACGCCGATGTCACCAGCAACAGCGCTGTAGATGATGGTGCCGCAGACCACGGAATGGACTGCACCTGACTGACAGCCAGGCATGCCCCAGTCATCGCATTGCTGTTTGCTTGTGGCTCAGGATCTCGCGGCGCTGGTCTCGTCAGCCAGTGCAGCCTCCACCCGCCCACCGGTAACGGTGCTCAGGAGGCCAGATCATGAGATGCCCTTGCTCCTGGTCGTAAAGAGCCGCCAGTCCCGCGTCAGTGGACACCCTCACAGGTCGCAGGGGCCTTGATCCCTGATAACACTCAGCATTCTTGGCGGGATGACGTGGGGGAGAGATTGGTAATTTATGGAGGACGGCTATGCAACTGCGCGAAGTACAAGGGCCACCACGCCCCTTGTTGGAACAGCAGATTAGGCCCGTACCCTACCCGGTCGAGGCGCTGGGCGATCTATTAGGGCCTGTCGTGGAACGCATGGCCGATGTGATCGGCGTGCCCTCCTCCATGGCCGCGCAATCCGTTCTGGCCACGGCAGCTGTGGCGAGCCAGGCGCACGCCAATGTCCACCTCGACGGCCGAATCTATCCGTTGTCGCTGTACTTGCTGACAGTGGCTTGCTCGGGTGATCGCAAGAGCGCGGTGGACCAAGTTGCGCTGCAAGCCGTACGCGACTGGGAGAGACAGCAGTGGATCGCCTACGGCGAACAACTCAAGGCGCACCGAGCTGCAATGAACCTCACCGCGAAATCGCCAACCTCGAAAAAGTCAGCACAGCTAGCGCTGGACGCCAAACCTGAACCGGTCCAACCGAGACTCCTCACTGCTGAGCCGACCATTGAGGGCCTGGTCAAAAGCCTCTGCCATGGTTTGCCGAGCATGGGGCTGTTCAGCGATGAAGGCGGGCAGTTTTTGGGCGGCAGCACCATGAACAAGGACAACATGATCAAGGCCATCACTCACTTGTCGACGTTATGGGACGGTAGCCCGATTGATCGATCGCGCGCGATGGCTGGGGAAAGTCTTCGGGCCTATGACCGCCGTCTCAGCATGCACTTGATGCTGCAACCCCGCCTGGCCGACCGCTTGCTGCAGGACGCTGATATCAAAGACCAGGGCATCCTGGGGCGCTGTCTGATCAGTTGGCCAGAGCGTCTGGTTGGACAACGGCTGTACAAAGCCATCGACCTGACCCGGGATCCAAAGGTGCACCTGTACCAGCAGCGCATTGCCGCGCTCATGCAGAAGCCATGGTCACGCCATAAAGACGGCGGCCTCAACCCTGCAACCCTAGAGTTAAGCCCCCGCGCCCGTGAAGCATGGATTGCCATTCACGACACCATTGAATGCGAGTCAGGGGAATTCGGCGAGCTGGTCAACGTGCAAGCTGCTGCGGGCAAAGCCGCCGCGAACGTTCTACGCATGGCTGGCGTGATGGCGGTGGTTGAGGAGTCGACTGTGTTGGAAGAAGTGCACATTCAGCGCGCCTCTACCTTGATGGATTACTACCTGGCCGAGAATCAGCGACTGACTGAACAGGAACCACTGAATAAGCTTCGCGCAGAGGCAGATTGCCTGCTGCGCTGGTTGGTACAGAAGAATTGGCCTCCTTTCAACATCCGTGACCTCACGCGCAAAGGCCCTCGCTTTGCCCGTAAAAGCACCCCACACACCGCCGCGTTGCTGGTGGTATTGATTGATCATCGGTGGCTAAACACCGACGGAAAGACATTCGAGGTGCGCCATGTTCCGCCTCACTGAGGCCGTACGCCGCTATCGGGCGCAACATCACTCCCCGACCGAGCTACGGTGTGTCGCCACCAGCGTCACCACTTTGTCGCCACGTGCCAATCCAGGTACGGCGGGGGTTGTCGCCAGTGTCGCCGCTGTCGCCACTCCAACATCTGAGTCAATCGAGCTCGTTCGGCTCATCGAGCAGTTGCAAGAAGAAGGGGCATTGCTGCAATGCAGCGAAAACGCCCTTCTCATTCGCCCGGCACACTGGGGACAGTTAGACAGCGTCAGCGCCCACTGGAAAGCCCTTCTGCTGCTCCTACAAACCAACGCTCAAGGTGAAAACAATGGCGCTGGTCGGTCGGCGTGACGGTCGCAACTTTGGCTATGGTCGCCAACTGAGCTATGCCGGGCGGCAGGCACTCGAGGATATGTTCGCAGGCGGCCACTTCGCCACCGTCAAAGCACACAGCGATCGCTGGCAAGCCTTCGTGCGCTGGTGCCGGTCAGAGGACGGCCCCGGTTACAACGATGCGCGTCAGATTGATCGACAGACGCTCCAAGACTATGTCGCATACCTGCACCAGCAGCTCCAGCAAGGCGAACTGTGCATCGCCACCGCGCAGAACCGCCTGAGCAGTGTTAACCGTACCCTCGCTGCTCTGCGCGGTGATCAGAACGTGAGAATCATCAGTCCGAGTCAGGCGTTGGGGCAGCAGCGTTGCACAATACGTATGCATACGCCGGATGGCCAAGACCAAAAACAGTTGCAGCGATTGCTGCAGGCGCTGGTTGAACAGAAGCACGAGCGGGTGGCCGCGATTGTCATGTTGGCGCGGACTACCGGTATGCGCCTGCGCGAAGCGATCCTTGCAGACCTCCCTCGCTTGCACCGCGAAGCCAAACACTTGGGCCGTATTAATATCCAGGACGGCACCAAAGGCGGCCGCTCAGGTGCATCAGCGCCCCGCTGGATCACAGCGAATGATCAGGTGAATGGTGCCCTCCAGTCAGCTCTCGAAGTGTCGCCGGTAGGCAGTCGCAACTTACTAAGTAAAGACGAAAGCTACGCCGCGTTCTTACAACGTGCCGTGCTCCCTGCCCGCGGAATACTACAAACACACGGATTGAAGGGTTTTCATGAGCTGCGCGCGGCCTATGCCTGCGAACGCTACCATCAACTCACAGGCCACGCGGCTCCGGTACAACGTTCCAACGGATATAGCATCAACCACGATCTTGACCGGCGAGCGCGTAAGACCATCAGCCTTGAGCTTGGGCATTACCGGGTTGATGTAGTATCAGCGTACATTGGAGGTCGGCAATGACCAAACGCTTCAATATGGCGCTGTTCCTGAACGGCATACTCACCGGCTCAATGGCGACTCGGCAACGCCACTTACGACAAGCTCTAATTATGCAAGCGGCCATTCAGCAACGATGGAATAGAGACAATCCCTGGACCTGGAAGCACAAGCATATACGCTGGTTCTTAACCTACTACATTAAGAAGCAAGCACAGAGCACCCGATACTATTACCGGCTCACCGCTTTATTGATCCTGCAGCGCGTTAAGGGACTGCCGAATACAGCTAAACCACTAAATCGGAGCATCAGCATTCAGCCAGACGGCATCCGCGAAGGCAAGCCCGGTAAATCTCACGAGCGAACTCGTGAGAGCTCAGAGCGTGTGCGGGGGCTGTGTACGAGGCTTTAAAGTCCATACACCGCGCCCTATTCAAAACTACTTTAATTCATCAAGCCGGGCCGTTTTTGGATTGTAAATTTTTTGAGTAATAGATCCATTGCGAATACCTTCCACTGCCTCATCAATCACATGCAAGGGCACAAGAAACCACTCCCTGGGCCTTACCGGATTTCCAAATCGGTCAGGAATAGTTAATTCTATCTGAACAGCGCCAAATAACCGGTGAAACAGATTCTCCAATCGTGTACGATTAAGGTTGTGCAACTTATAGGTGGCCACTACTTCTACGTCAGCTAATAGATAGGTGGCATCTCTGTCCGCACCTGCGATACGCGCCTCAACCTTCCCACCGGTTACACCGATCTTATGAATCAACTCGCGATGCTTAGCCACATATGGATGTTGCGAGTGGCTACGCAGCACGTAAATAGTGCCACTTTCAATGTCATCCGGCTCTATACGCTGTCCAAAAAGCGGACCAGCATCCGCATCCGTAATTCGACGACCAGCATCATCTTTATACAGAGCACGCTGTAAGGAGCGGCGCAGTAGGTTACTTTCCGTTCCATTGGAGTAGACAACCTTTAACCGGGCATCACTCTCACCATTCGGAGCCTTTATAGTCTCTCCGACCTCGGCCACATAAACTGTCTGGCCGCCCAAAATGAAAAACTGCCCCTCCTCAATAGTGGCATCTCTGATAAAGGTACGGGAAACCCGAACGCCCGACTTCAGCTCGCGTTGTACCTGCTCAAACAGTGGTTGGAAACGCTCGAACTCCTCGCAGCGTTCTCTCTGGGCGACCTCTTCAGCCTCCCGTTTATCTGAAGTGCTGCGAACATGCCGGAGGGTCTGGATATCAGTACTATCGTCAGTGGCAAGCTCCGCCAAGAGTTCGTCATCTGTCATTAAGTACTCGCCTTTCGACTCTCGCACCTCACCAACACTCAGCAGGTTTTGATGGTCCAGCGGCAGTAATAAGCTGCGGCATTCCCCTTGTTCCCGCAGCCGATCTAAACGTCCCGCGTAAAGACGTTCAAAAATCTCTTTATCCTCACCGTGCCGAGGGGCGTGGCCATGCTGCTCAACGAAACGTTGAATATCCTCGAAGCCAGCTATGATACGCTCTTCGCGGGGAGAACGGGTGTTCTTCTTGTCTTTGGTGGCGAAATCGGAAAGTTCCGCTTCGAGAGCATCCAAATCGAAATCGTTAGACATAACGACCCTCTTTCTTAAAACGCATAAAGGCTGCAGCGCCTTCCGCCATATTACGCTCCCAAGGATCTTGAGCAGTTAGGGAAGGCACACGACTATGGTCCTTCTTGAATTTTACCGCCCGAATGGCCAGTTCTTTGGCCTCTTCCGGCGTCAGACGGGTGCGCTTGGCACCGATGACCGCGGCGACCTGTTTGAGACTGTCCTCACTCATGGTCTTTGCCAAGATGGCGTATGCTTCACTGAAGGGATTAATACGGTCGATCAAGTCGATATCCAGTTCACGCACATCCATCGCAAACTTTCGCACACCATCAATCAGCGCCGTGCTAAGGGCACCATTCCCGCCGGTAAAGGCACCCTGCTGATCACTACCTAACACCAATTGCTTGGCTTGTTGAGTCAAGTTCAGAGCAGCAATAGCGTGCTGGCGAACAGCTTCTTGATCCTCTAAATCCAGCTCAGGGTACTTATCACGGATGATCTTACCCATGCGCAATTGGGTCAGCTCTTCGGGTACTAATTCTTCATCAAACAGACCACGTTCGATGTTGTTTTTATCCTGGACAAAACTGGCGATGACCTCATTCAGGTCCTCCTGACAGATACGATTGGCTTCTGGGCTCTTAGGTTCGGCAAGCCCCTTTATCTCGATCTGCAGATGGCCGGTTTCGTGGTTGAAACCTACATTGCATTTATCCGACTCATAGCCTGAGTCTCCATAGTCAAAGCCCTCCTGCGGCCCACTCGTGGGGGTCTTCAGCTTAAACTCGAAGCGTGGTGCTAGGACCTGCTCCATCAAGAGACTGGCGGCGATTGCTTTGAGGGTATCGTTTACGGCCTCAGCCACCACCCGCTCGCTAGCGTCCGGCTCGGCGATAAGGTTTGTGAAGCGCGCTCGTGCTTTGCCAGGCGCATCGCGGGTTGCTCGGCCGATAATCTGCACAATTTCTGTCAGACTGGAGCGATAACCCACTGTAAGTGCATGCTCGCACCAGATCCAGTCGAAGCCTTCTTTGGCCATACCCAACGCGATGATGATATCGACATGGTCACGGTTGTTTTTCTGCCTCGAGTCTTTTAATGCTGCTGCGACTTTGTCGCGCTTAGCCGGTTCGTCATCCACCAAGTCGGCAATACGCAGAACACGACCATCAGCGGTCTTCACAAGCTGGAAGCCTGTCACTGGATCGGCGCCCTGCCACTCGCCAAGTTCTTCGATGATGTGTTCCACCTCCCGAATCTTGTCTCTAGTGCTCTCACGAGAGTTAACATTGGGTATATGGATAATGGTTTTTTCACTAGGGTCGAGCACCTTGAGGATGTCGTCAGAGTAGGCCCCAGAATAGAAAAAATAACCAATATCCAGCTGCTTCAGATACTCGTATCCGTTGAGCTGTTCATAATAGGTGTAGGTGACAGTGTCGAAACGAGCTTCATCGCTCGGTGCTAGTACAGCCTCGGCATCACCTCGGAAGTAGGAGCCAGTCATAGCGACGATATGCACTTTATCGCGCGCGACAAATTGCCCCAAGTGACTGCCCAACTTATTATCCGGATTGGCTGACACATGGTGAAACTCGTCTACCGCGATTAGTCGGTCATCGAAAGCAGCTACACCAAACTTGTCCACCGCGAAACGGAAGGTTGCATGCGTACATACTAGTACGTGATCGCTGCTGTCCAGAAATGCGCCTACCGAATTGACCTTGCCACCATCATCCGTACCTGGGGCATCACAGAGATTCCAACGCGGTTCCACCTGCCAGTCCGCCCAGAAGCCATAGCGGCTGAGTGGCTCGTTGTGGAAGCTGGATCCAATGGATTTTTCCGGCACCACGATGATGGCCTGCTTGATTCCCTGATGGGTCAGCTTATCAAGAGCGATGAACATTAAGGCCCGGCTTTTACCGGATGCTGGTGGAGACTTAATCAGTAAGTACTGCTCACCACGTCTCTCGTAGGCTCGTTCCTGCATAGGCCGCATGCCCAACTCATTAGCCGTGGTGGAACGCCCGTTCTGAGCGTAGGAAACAGAAACTGAAGGAACATTTTGGGTCATGGCTATGCTTCCATTCAGGGCTTCATGCCCGCATATTTGTTCAAAAAAGGGGCTCTCATCACTTGACTTTTCGCGATTTTTTGCCGGCTGTCATCTCGGTATACATTGTGAACAGCTTTTCTAAACGCTCGGTGTCGTTTTTGAAGCAACGACCTATGTAGATGCGTTCTAGCACCTCATCGTTGCGCTCGTGAGCTTTCCGCAAATTATCCGGCATGGTCTCCGGGTCGTAGAGATCTGCAATCGTGGCAGGGAAGTGAGCTTCGCGTGCCAGAAGGATGTCCTCGGCACAACGAGCAAGATCCACTTTGTTTTTGTCAGTGAGAGTAGGTAGAGGGAAGGTGTTCCAGCCAAGGGTATTGGAGTAGGAAAAACGCATTTCTAAGCGCACACAGACTGTGCCAATCCAGACCCAGTGCAGACGGGAGGCTATAAGGGCCAAGTTCCACAGTGGAGCGTCAAAAAGTGCATACATTTTGTTTGTAACTACTTCAGCTGTACTTAGCACACCGCATGGTAGATACGGTCTGTTTTCAGATGAAATCGCAGCAACACCGATTGTGTGATGTACTCCTCTATTCATCTCTCGCATCTGGTGCGCACGAGCCGCCATCTCATTTGCACCTTTATCTTTGCTGGCTAAACGTGAGGCTCGTACGGCCTCTATACGCTTCGCTACTGACGGAATATCTAGAGCCTCAGCCAAGTGCTGATCCTCAATCCACAAGCAATAGCGCTCCGAGCCTCGGATGAACTCAGCCGAGCCGTAAATTCGCCGCGTAAAGCGAACTTTTTGCTCTGCACTTAATTCGAGCCCCGCTAATTCATCACGAGACAATAAAAGGTGCCCCCCATCAACTGGCTTATTGCCGAAGTCCATAGCCGAGTGCCCGCACAATGGCTTAGATGACTTATCGACAATAATGTTAGCGCCAGCCACCAGATAGGCATTTATGTAATCGCAATTTTTCTCAACGGTGAGCCCTTCATCACCTAATGAAAACAGACGTCTTGGGCTGCGAGGCTCCGCCGAGAGGCCAATGATGGCCACGGTCACTCCAGCATTGTGAGAGGCAAGGTTGGCCCACTTAAAGGATGTATGGGCGAACGCTATTTGACAGCCGCTCGAAAAAATCACGGGCCAAAGAATTGGCACCTGCTGACCTTGGCAAATGGAGTTTGTTGACACAAATGCTGTCGAGGCCGGCGTTCGGGTGCAGTAGTCAGCGGCCTTCATGAACCAACCAGCCACATAGTCCAAAGACTTCCAGCTTTTAGCTCGGCCTTCGAAAATATTTTGAAGGTCCGCTTTTTGCTCAGCGCTTTGCCATGTACTGCCTAAGTAGGGTGGATTACCACAAATATAGGTTTCCCCCCCCTCATTTTCAAAATCAATTTGGGCCTGATCCAATGGTGTTTGAAAAAGGTCGTCCGCCGAAAGTTTTACACTAGTGCCAGTTGGAGGGCAGATACTCATCCAATCCAGTCGTAGAGAGTTACCGCAGGTAATCCAGTTCTGACTGCTAAGCGGCAGAAATTCCAGGAGAGCCTCCTTCTGCCCTCGGTACAGCACGTCACACTGATACTCGGCAATGATCAGCGCTAATCGAGCAACTTCGGCAGAAAAATCCCGCAGTTCGATACCCCGAAAGTTTGTTAGCGGAATATCGCTTTTGCGCCCCAAATCCCCACGACGTTCATTGACCGAGTTTTCAATCTCGCGTAATTGCTTATACGCAATCACTAGAAAGTTACCGGAGCCGCAGGCCGGATCGAATACACGAATGCGGGCCAGCCGTTTGCGCAAATTGAGCAGAGTGCGCGGATTGTCACCAGCCTCCTCAAGCTTCTCGCGCAACTCATCGAGAAAAAGCGGATTCAGCACTTTGAGAATGTTGGGCACGCTTGTGTAGTGCATACCCAGGGCGCCGCGCTCTTCATCGTCAGCTACAGCCTGAATCATGGAACCGAAGATATCCGGGTTGATCTGCTTCCAGTCCAGGTCACCGATATGCACTAGGTAGCTGCGGGCAATCTTGGAGAAGCGTGGTACACCAAGGTCGCCAGAAAAAAGCCCGCCGTTGACGTAGGGGAAGGCATCTGCCCAGCGCGGCAGATTTGCCGAACTACGCTGAGCAATCGGGGTGTTCATGGCACGAAAAATCTCGCCCATTACCTCGTGCAGGTTGCTGGAGTCCCGATCGCTCATTTGCGTCAGAGTGTTAGTGAACAGTCCAGTACCATTGAAAATGTCAGTGTCTTCTGCAAAAAAGCAGAAGATCAGCCGTGCCATAAAGTCATTCAACTCATGGCGGCGACCGGCCGTACCCCACGCAGGATTATCCTTGAGCAGCTCCACATAGAGCCTGTTCAGCCGGCTGGTGGCACGAATATCAAAGGAGTTCTCGCGGATCTGCTTGACTGTGGAGATACCCGCCAGCGGTAGGAAAAAACCAAAGTGATCCGGGAAATCCGGGTACGCGCAGGCAACTGTTTCACCGCTTCCCAGCTCCTCGGCCTCTAGTGTTTCGCCATCAGTAGCCAGTACGTACTTGACCTTGGCCCGCGCTGTGGCCGGACTAGCCTTGAGGGCCGCTAGCGTCTCCGTAACCTTGCCAGCCCCGCATACCGCCAGGTGGATGTTGCTGGTTTGCAGCATGCCGCCCAGATCAGATTTGTTGGTCGCGCCCGATCTCAAGCGTTTGAGAGTGGTTTCCTTGTTGCCGAAGGCTTGCAGGAAGGCATAAGGGAACTCAACCTGGTCAAATGGTTGACATGCTAGGTCGGTGATGGCTTGTTCGATTTCTACGGCGTTCATGTGAGGCTATTCCGGTCACTACTACCAAGAAGCGGCATAAGCAGGCGCTCAGACCTGCTCCCCATGCAAGGAAGCAGAATGATAAAGGAAGGAGCCCTATGCAGGGAACCGAGCTCACAGCGCTCATAGCACACGATTGAGATCGACAGACCAGTCCCGCAACTCCCCTAGCGTCTCTCAACCCAACTCAAAAGAGGCTGTAGGTAATAAACAATTACTATTGGTAAAATGCAGCCGACTCATCACGCCTATCTATCCAAGTCAGGCGATGCACTCAGTATTCCTAGTGGTATCCTAAGAAATATTAACAATGGTTTTTGGATATATATTTCAGACAGATAAATAGTCATTTCAGATTACCCCGGCCCACCAAATTGACAATCAAAGACGTCCTTGGACGTCTTTTTTTGTGCCTGGAAATCAGTGGGCTCTCAGCTACTTTGATGGCACTTGTATTTCGGGCACCTGCGGAAGTTTTTTGACGTCGGAAAATTGTCGTATAGTGGCCAATCAATACCACCTGAGCAGGTTGCCCTATGAATTTTCCCGAGGCAAGGAAACGAGCCAGCATCAAGTTATGCGTAGGATTACTGATCACGGCCTCAGCCTTTGCGTCGACCGTCATTTCCATGTTGAAGATGTTTTACTTCACGGTGGACGATGGAACCGCGCTTGCTGGAGGGCTCATACGCTCCATTAGAGGCTTGGTGGAGATGATTTACGAGCACACTAGCTGGCTCGAACCACTATGGACTCATAGCCCAGCTCCTGACTTCACTCGGCCCACGAGCGCTGAGAACATTCCTTTTTTCATCATCTATCTTCTGATCTTCGTAGGTTTTTCCTTCATTGCATCAGCCAAGAAGTTGGCCATAAGACTTCGTGTAATTAAAGAGAAAATCGAAGACCAGATCATTAGTGAATCCATAAAAGGATCTGCGGGCCGTTCTCGAGAGCAGATAGAGGCTTCGGTCCAGATGCCTTCCAGCAGCATCTTTTCTCAAGCTCACTCCCTCTACTTCGCCCCGCTCGTTACCACCATCCTCGGCGGAGTGGCGCTCAAAATTATTTTTGAAATAGGTTGACCCCTCAGACGCAGGCGAAGCGATAAGTTGGTCTGGACAAGCCCCTGACAGCTGCAAGCCGCTCTGCAGGTACAGCGGCAACAAGGTCATCATCACCTGAGCACACGCAGCGTAGGCGAACATGCCCAGCAAGGCGCCGATGAAGCGGGGGCTGCGCATCAGCTTCAGGTCAATCATCGGCCGCGCCTGGCTGCTCTCGATCATGATGAACAGACCAAACAGGAAAGCGCTAACCAGCAGCCGGCCGACCGTGTCCACGCTGGTCCAGCCAACCTGGTTGGCGTCGATCATCGCCCAGATCAGGCAGCCCAGGCTGCCGGCAAAGGTCAGGCTGCCCATGGGGTCGAGCCGGGCGGCAGCGCTGTCGCGTGATTCCTCGATGCTGCGCAGCACCATCAGGGCGAGCAGCACGACCAGGGGCAGGTTGATGCAAAAGATCCAGCGCCAGCCGAGGGTGCTGGCGATCAGGCCGCCGAGCAATGGCGCGAAGGCGATGGTCGCGCCCATGCAGGCGCCCCAGAAGGCCCAGGCGCGCATGCGCTCCTGGGCTTCGTGGAAGCGGTGGCCGATGGCGGCCAGTGCGGCGGGTCAGCAGCAGGGCGGCGCCGATGCCTTTGGCGGCCCGGGCGAGGTCGAGGAACAGAGCGCTGTTGCTCCTGTGGGAGCCGGCTTGCCGGCGATGGAGCGCGCAGCGGTCCCGGCAATCTCACAGGCAGTCTTTGCCGCCAAGACACCAGCCTTGTAATGTTTGCTTCACCATAACGCCGCCAACCCCAAAGCGTGTTAGCCCCAACGGCCGGCGTCATTAGCTTGCAGGTAACACCGCATGGAAATCCGCCATTTCCGCTACTTCC
>Ga0160449_1001133_pt1 | contig 13610 bp, 11 predicted proteins | sample HID1975I_E1MG_FD_108216 | JGI IMG/M metagenome (GOLD analysis project Ga0160449, IMG submission 108216) | Enriched soil microbial communities from UW Madison campus, WI, USA - HID1975I_E1 MG | ecosystem: Environmental > Terrestrial > Soil > Unclassified | place: USA: Madison, Wisconsin...
GGCGCTTGAAATTCTAAAAAGAAAACTGGCCGTAACTTGGTGGACTAATATTCGCTTCGAAAAAAGCTTTTCAAAAGATTTATGTCTGTTGCTAAAAGCTTCTGGATGTATTGCCGTTTCGGGCGGTTTAGAAGTTGCGTCAGATCGATTATTGAAATTAATTGATAAAGGTGTTACGGTTGAGCAAGTTGCAAAAGTAACCCGAAATTTTACCGAAGCCGGAATTATGGTTCATGCCTATTTAATGTATGGATATCCAACGCAGACGATTCAGGAAACAATTGACAGTCTCGAAATGGTACGTCAATTATTTGAAGCTGGAGTTTTGCAGTCTGGATTTTGGCATCAGTTTGCTTTAACAGCACATAGCCCAGTCGGATTATATCCTGAAAAATTTGGCGTAACCAAAAAAACAGAAGCAATTGGAACTTTTGCCAATAATGATATTGATTACACAGATTCAACAGGAATAAATCACGATAAATTCAGTTTCGGATTGAAGAAATCACTTTTTAATTTCATGCACGGAATTTGTTTTGATTATGAATTGCAAGACTGGTTTGATTTTAAAATTCCGAAAACCAAAATTCATCCTGATTTTATTTTTGATGCACTTCAGGAACAAAATGATTTCAATACAAAACCAAATGCAAAAGTGGTTTGGCTTGGCGGAAAACCATCTGCAGAAATTTTTATAAAATCGAAAAAAGGAAGAAGCTGGGAAATGATGTCCTTAACTTTTCACGATAAAAAGGAAAGCTTCAATATTCAAACTAGCAAAGAAGAAGGGGAGTGGCTGATTTCAATATTGTCTAAAATTTCTATGTCAAACAATAAGAATTATACCTTTCAAGAAGTGAAAAATGATTTTGAAACTTCATTAGAAGATTTCGAATTATTTTGGTATTCAAAACCAGTAAATACTTTGCGTGAATTTGGATTGCTGGTTCTTTAATACTCCAAACATTCGCCATCGTTAGGAATGGAAGTTTTGGTTAAAAGTCCATGATCTGAAAGAGCAGTTCGTAATTGCAATCTCGTTGTAGGACAATGATTTAAAGCTTCGAGATGATTGGCCAAAACTTTTCCTGGAGCAAGGGTTGCAAATTTCAAAATGTCATCCATTCGCATTAATAATGGCTGTCCGATATCTAATCGCGCAGTACCGCAGGCAACAATCGAAATATCAGGTTTGAATTGTGTCAGAACTTTTTCGACATGTTCGGTAAAAATAGTGTCAGAACTAACATAAATTGATTTTTGATCTGCCAATTCGATAAGAAATCCCATTACATTTCCCATTAACTTAGAGATAAAACCGTAACCATGAATGGCGGGAATTCCAGTTATTTTTCCGTCTAAAAATTTTTGAGGTTCCCAATATTCTAAAGTTTGAATAACAGTGAGTCCTCTTTGGAGAAGTGTTTTTTCGTCCTTCGAACTGCAGATGACAGGAATGCTTTTTCTTCTTAAAAATACTTCGCCGGCTTTATCAATATGATCCGGATGCAAATGAGTAATTAAGCAATGTGTAACTCGGCTTAATATTTCACGGCTGTTTTTTGGCAGTGCTACGAGCGGATTTCTTTTTGGCTTGTATCTAAAAATAGTAAAAGGCGGAATTGTTTTTCTTTTGCCTAACATTGGGTCCACTAAAATGACATGCTTTTCTGTTTCAATCACCAAAGTGGCATTTCGCAAATGATGTAATTTCATATCGAGGAAATTTAGATATTAAAAATACAAAGATTTTCGAAAATCTATTTACAGATTTTTCTTTATTTTTAGCAGAATTGTGATTTTATCCAATAGAAAATCGAAACCCAATGCCATGAAGGTTTTCTATAGAAATACCTTCTTCATTTGCTAGAATTTTGCGAAGACGCGAAATAAAAACATCAAGGCTTCTGCCCATAAAATAATCATCAGTTCCCCACAAAGAGGTTAATATTTGTTCACGCTTTAAAACCGAATTTTTATGATCTAGAAATAGTTTCAATAATTCGGCTTCCCGCTGGGTAAGACCTACTTTCTCTTCTTCATTAAAAAGAATAAAATTTTTGGTGTCAAACTGATATTTCCCAACTTCATAAATAGTTTTTACAGGCACAATATTTTTTTGAGAACGTTTTAAGAAAATTTCAATTTTCAAAAGTAATTCCTCAATACTAAAAGGTTTCACCAAATAATCATCGGCTCCCAGACGTAATCCTTTAATTCTGTCTTCTTTTAAAGTTTTTGCCGAAAGAAAAATAATAGGAATATCAAGATCGGTTTTTCTAATAGCTTCTGCCAAATCAAAACCATCCATTTTTGGCATCATAATATCAAAAATGCAGATATCAAAATCTTCTTCTTCAAAAGTTTGCAACGCCGCTTTTCCGTCAGAACAATGAATTACTTCATAATTATTCTGCTCCAAATTGTCTTTCGTTAGAAACGCAAGAGTTTCATCGTCTTCGGCATAAAGTATTTTGAAATTTTTCATTTTTTATAAGGAATTGATAAGGTTACTGTTACGCCTTTTTCAACATTGTTTTCGGCTTTTATTTTCCAATTTTGCAGTGAGCAGATTTCTTTTACGTAATATAAACCGAGACCAAATCCGTTAACTTCATTGCTTTTTTCATTTTGAACGCGGTAAAACTTATCAAAGATAAAGGATATTTTTTTAGTAGTAATTCCAATTCCGTTATCAATAAATTCTAGTTTTAAACAATTGTTTTCCTCTGTAATTTTAATTTTTATTTCAGGCTTTTCGTTGCAGTATTTTACCGCATTATCCAATAAATTGTAGAGTAAATTGGCAAAATGAAAAGCATCTGTTTCTAGTAAATATTCGGTCGATAAAGTTTCAATATTAATAACTGCTTCAGGATATTTCAGCTTAATATTTTCTATTGCTTCTTCAATTATCGGGACAATTAAAATATTTTCTTTTTTCAATTCTAAAGGAGCATGATCAGATTTAGCAATATTTAGAATTTTTTCGATATGACCATTTAGCTTATTACCTTGATTGATAATTATATCAGTATAAGTATAGAGTTTTTTGTCTTCTTTAATTGGTTTTTGTTCAATTAAATATTTAGAAGCAATTAAAATTGAAGCCAGTGGAGTTTTAAATTCATGCGTCATATTATTGATGAAATCCCGCTGTAGTTCTGAATATTTTTTATGCTGTAAAAGTTTAAAAATAGAATAAACGTAAATCAGTAAAATTAAAATTAATGCGGTTGAAAGTATAAACCAAAAACGCATTGAACTAAACAAATAAGTTGTCTCATTTGGAAAACGGACAGCGAAATAATACACCAGATTTTTATGCTTCGGGAAATAAACGGTTTTTTTGCATTCGGCTTTTTTCTTTGAAAGCGAAATGTAATCCCCATAGATCATCTCGTCACTCTGGCAATTGTACATCGCGTATTCGAAATCTGTAGTGATATTCATTTTTTTGAATTCCGTTTTTAGATAAAATTCTAAAATCTCGGGTTCAAATTCATTGTCGACATTTACAATATAATAGTCGTTCGATATTTTCTGTACGGGATTCTGTACAGGAAGTTCATGATTTGTTCCTTCATACAGTTTTTTTGCCACTTCCAATAAAGCAATATGCGCTTTTTGACTCAGTTTTTTCTGTTCAATAGTAAAAGCCTCTTTTGTCCATAATAATTGCGCGACCAAAATACTAATTATGGCCACCAACCCTAATAGAATGATGCTGTTAAGTTTATTAATTTTCAAGAATAAGGAATTTTAAAAGTGTAATATTAATCAATTTTACCCTGAAAATAAGCGATTAACAAGTCATTAACAAACATTTGAAAGCGGTTAACAGCGATTTGGTTTTGTCTGAAATACCTTTGTAATATCAAATTAGAACTATAAACCATTTTAAATATATCCGTTATGAAAATGATTAAAATTTCGATGTTAGCTTTGGCTTTAGGGCTAATGTCTTTTTCGGCGATTGCTCCAGTACAATCTTTAGTTTCAGAGACTAAAATTTCAGAAACTTCGGCTTCTACAATTGCTTGGAAAGCAGAAACAATAGATGTTGGACAAATTCCACAAGGAACTCCAAAGGCAATTGTTTACGAATTTAAAAATACTGGAAAAACAGCTGTTGTGATTACAAACGTTCAAGGATCTTGCGGTTGTACGGCTACAGATTATACCAAAGAACCAATTCAGGCTGGAAAATCTGGAAAAGTTACTGCAACTTATAATGCTGCAAACAAAGGTGCATTTACAAAAACAGTTACTGTAACAACTAGTGCAGAAACAGCACCAAAAATCCTTACTTTAAAAGGTACGGTTATCTAAGAATTTTAATAGGTTGGTTATATGGCAAGCTCCAGACAAGTAATTGTTTGGAGCTTTTTTTATGAAGTATAATTACTTTTGAGAATTAGAAAAAAGCTGCATAAGATTTATTTGCGAAGACTTTGATTTAATAGAATTTTTTGTACTTTTAATAAAAAATTCTGGTATGAAAATTTGGTATTCGCTTATTATTACGGTTGTACTTTTTACTGTTTTTTCGTGTAACTCTAAAGCAGATAAAAAAGAAGAAAATTCGATAAAAACAGTTGAGAAAATTCCAGAATTAAGACTTACAATTGACAGCAGTCGTGTTGCTTCATTTTATGAAAGCTACCCGAAACTTTCTAAATTTAAAAGTGATGTGACTTCTTTATATCAAAAAAATAAATCAACTCAATTATGGCAGGACAATAAAGGCGTTGTAGAATTTGGTAATACTTTATTCAACCAATACAAAAATCTCGATCAAGAAGGATTAAAAGTTAATTTTCCATACAGCGAACAATTGAATTTAGTTTTTGATAATAATGCTGCCAAGAAATTATCAAAAGAAGATACTGATTTACTTCTTTCTAATCTCTATTACTATTATGCCGAAAAAGTATATGGAGGATTTGATGAAAAAACGGTTATTTCTTTAGAATGGCTTTTACCTCGTAAGAAGTTCAATTATCAAGTGCTTTCAGATTCTATCTTTAAAAAATCGACCATTTTAGATGATAAGAAAAGAAAGATGTTCAGCCAATATTATAAACTTCGTGATGCTCTAAAAGAATACAGAGAAATTGAGAAAAAAGGAGGCTGGAAAACCATTGAAACGGGAGAAGATTTTAAAAGTTTAAAATTAGGCGATTCTTCAAATGTTATAGCTCAAATTAGAGAAAGACTTTTTATTACCAAAGATCTTAAAGAAGATACTAAAAGTGCAGTTTGTGATACGGTTTTAATTAAAGCCATGAAAAACTACGAACTGCGTCATGGTTATGCTCCAAAAAATACCATTTTAGCAGAACATATAAACGATTTGAATATTCCAGTTTCTGACAGAATAAAAACCATAATCGCTAATATGGAACGCTGCAGATGGATTGATCCTGAATTGGAAAAAGGGAAAAAGTACATCGAAGTAAACATTCCTGAATTTAAATTGTATTTAATTGAGGATGGAAAAATTGCTTTTACTTCGCCTGTTGTTGTGGGGAAAGCGATGACAAAAACCGTAATTTTCAGCGGAATGATGAACAATATTGTTTTTAGTCCGTATTGGAATGTGCCGCCGAGTATTATTGCAAAAGAGATAAAACCAGGAATGGCGAAAGACAAAAACTATCTGCAAAAGAAAAATCTAGAGTGGAATAACGGAGCAGTTCGCCAGCTTCCAGGAAAAAATAATTCTTTGGGATTAGTGAAGTTTTTGTTTCCAAATTCAAGTAATATTTACCTGCATGATACTCCTTCTAAAAGTTTATTCGAAAGAGAAAGCAGAGCTTTTAGCCACGGCTGTGTGCGTGTGGCAAAACCTCGTGAATTGGCAATCGAATTGTTAAAACCAGATCCATCTTGGAATCCTGCCAGAATCGATAAAGCCATGCACGCCGGAAAAGAAAGCTGGTATACGCTTAAGAAAAAAGTTCCCGTTTATATTGGCTATTTTACAGCGTGGGTAGACCGCGAAGGGCAGTTGAATTTCTACAAAGATATTTATCAAAGAGATGAAAGTCTACTGAAACTATTGACGGAAGAATAAAAGTTAAAAATTCGAATTCCAATAATTATCTGGATAGAATTCCAAATTCCAAAAATGGTTTTAAATTTTGTTTTATTCAGAATGAAAAAATTGAATACAGAGATTGATCGATTAAAGAGAATTATAGAAAATGGGTGCTAAGCTTTTAATCTGTGGCAAAAATTATTTGGATAAAACATCAATACATTTATAAAAACGTTTGGTATAATGTTCTGTATCAAGAGCTGTAATAGTAACCTGCTGTGCTTTTCCAGATGAGGCGTGAATAAATTTAGAATGCATCCCGTTAGCTTCGCATATAATTCCAAGATGACCAACAATAGTTCTGTCTTTGTAACCGTAAAAAACTAAAATATCTCCAACCTTAAAATCTTCAGGTTTTAGAGCTTTTCCCAAATTCTTATAACCGCTTGAACTTCTAGGCAATGTCAAACCAAAATTGCTATACACATAACTTACAAAACCAGAGCAGTCAAAACCTTTTTTCGGGTTACTGCTTGCGTACAAGTAAGGTGTTCCCAAATATTGTTTGGCATATGCAATAATAGAATCCCGATCAATTTCGGCTTTAATTTTAGGATTTTGAGTTATTTTTTGTTTCTCTTCCCTTTTTACAGTGAAAGAAGAAAATAAAAAAAGAGGAAGTAAAAAAATATAAAGGATTGATCTCATTTCTTTTAATCTAATATAAATTGAAACGTTAAAGATAAACCGTTATTTTATTCTAAAAGAACAAAAACACCCTTTAAAAGTACAAATAGCATTCGTTATCCTTCAAATGATGTGTTTATGTGGTGTTTTTTTATTGTATTTTGACATTTTAGTATCTTTCTGTCTAATTCATTTCAAATATATTTGTGAATCGTATTTATATTTTAACAAATAAATTATGTTTCCCAAAAAAATAGCTCTTTTAATTTCGTTTTTGCTGATTTCGATCGTTTCGACTTCCCAAACTCAAAATTCAAGTAAAACTTTTTTATACCAAGGCCGAATTGATAAACTTCAAAACGATCAAGTCATTTTGATAGGGACTGCTTCTTCGGTTTCGTTTAATTTTACTGGAAATGAATGTTCAATTGCGCTTCAAAGTGTAGATTCTTACGAACATCATAATTATGTTCAGTTGGTTTTGGATGGAAAATATATTGGGAAAATTAGGATTGAAAAAGGCGAAGTTCAGACATTTTCAATAAAAGTGACTTCAAACAAGAAAGAACATCGTTTAGAAATCTATAAAAATACAGAAGCGCAAAGCGGTAATATTTTATTTGCAGGAACAACGGCAAAACTGACTACAATTTCTTTTAAAATGAAAAAGAAAATCGAATTTATCGGAGATTCAATTACTTGTGGTGCGGCAAGTGATCCGTCTGATATTCCTTGTGATAAAGGGGAATATATGGATCATCATAACAGTTATTATGCATACGGACCAAGACTTTCGAGAACAATTGGTGTTGATTATTTAATGAGCTGTGTTTCTGGAATTGGAATGTATCGCAATTGGAATGACGAAAACAAAGACGAAGCAATTATGCCGGATATTTATCAGAATTTATATTTAACGAAAGATCATTCGAAACCTAAATATGATTTTGCTTTTCAACCCGACATTATTAGTATTGCTTTAGGAACAAATGACTTTTCTGGCGGAGACGGTAAAAAAGAACGTCTGCCTTTTAATCCAGAAAAGTATGTTTCGAACTACATAAATTTCATCAAAATGTTGTACAACCATAATCCGAATGTGCAGATTGTAATTACAAACAGTCCAATGGTTGGCGGAGAAAGAGCAGTTGTTTTTGAAGATTGTCTGAATAAAGTAAAAGCGGCATTTGATTCTGATAAAACACACAAACCAATCCAGATTTTCAAATTTAAGCCAATGACACCGAAAGGTTGTTCAGGACATCCAGATGTGGCAGATCACAAGGTATTAGCGGAAGAATATGGTCCATTTTTAAAGAAATTGCTAAATGAAAAATAATATTTCTAAGTTTGTTTTCTTTCTTTTTGTTTCCAGTACTATGATGGCAAACGTTTCGCTTCCGAATATTTTTAGTGATAATATGGTTTTACAGCGCAATTCTGAAGTGAAAATCTGGGGTTGGGCAAATCCAAAAGAAGAAATTAAACTGGTATCGAGTTGGAACAATCAGGAATATAAAACTGTTGCCAATAATCAGGCGAAATGGGAAATCACGATTAAAACTCCAGAGGCTGGCGGTCCTTTTACCATTTCTATAAAAGGCTACAATGAAGTCATTGTAAAAAATGTTTTGATTGGAGAAGTATGGCTTTGTTCAGGACAATCTAATATGGAAATGTCGGCAAGCTGGGGAATTGACAATGGTGAAGAAGAAGCAAAAAATGCTGCAAATCCGAATATTCGATTTTTTACTGTTCCGAAATTGACTGCAGAAAGTCCGCAGAATAATTTGCTTGGAAACTGGACAGAATCTACTCCAGAAACCATGAAATATTTTAGTGCGGTAGGTTATTTTTTTGCCAAACGCCTGCGCGAAGATTTAAAAAATGTTCCAATCGGATTAATTTCTTCGAATTGGGGTGGCACTCCTGCCGAAATCTGGATGCCAGAAGACGTGGTTAATAATGATCCACTTTTACTAGAAAATGCCAAAAAACTAAACGAACAAGAATACGGACCAAGACAGCCTGGACGTGCGTATAATGCGATGATTTATCCAATTGTAGGATTTAAGATTGCAGGAACGCTTTGGTATCAGGGAGAATCGAATGTAGGTTCTTTGGTTTATGATAAAACTTTAGGCGCCTTAATTACTTCATGGAGAAAAGAATGGAAAGATGATTTTCCTTTTTATTATGTTCAAATTGCACCTTTTAAAACCGGAAGTAATAATTTCTCAAATGTGACGGTTAGAGATTCTCAAAGAAAATTATTGAAAGAAGTTTCAAAAACTGAAATGGTCGTTATCAGTGATATTTCGGACACAATTGATATTCATCCAAAAAACAAAAAAGATGTTGGAATTCGTCTGGCCAATTTGGCTTTGGCTGAAACCTACAAAGCCAATTCCAATTTGGTTAATGGGCCACTTTTTAAAGACATTAAAATTGAGAAAAATAAAGTGGTAGTTTCTTTTGATTATGCTGATGGATTATATTTTAAAGATAAAAAATCGAATCAATTTGAAATCGCTGGAACAGATGGAGTTTTCTATCCAGCTGAAGCTTCGATTAAAAATAACGAAGTGATTTTGACCAGTAAAAAAGTTGTAAATCCTGCAAAAGTGAGATTTGCATGGGGAAATACAATACAGTCAGATTTGTTTAATAAAGCGAATTTGCCTGCTTCTTGTTTTACGTCAGAATTTTAGATTTTTTTGTCAGGCTGAGTGATCGCGAGGCTTCGGGAGAAGCCAATAAAATTAAGCGCCAAAGTTTGTCATTGCGAGGAACGAAGCAACCACATTTCAAAATCCAGCATGTGGCTTATTTTTATTGAGGTTGCTTCGTTCCTCGCAATGACAAGATTGTGTCTTTTGAAAATGTTTGCGTGAGGGATAGCAGTGGAAAGCCCACAGCCTGACGAAGGAAGTGCGAGGACTTGAAACGGATAGCCCGACCCGGAGGGACACGCCCAAAAAACTTAGTAGCTCAGAATCTTAGAATCTCAGCATCTTTAAAAAAAAACTAACTAAACCACACATATGAAAAATAAAAAAATAATAACTATTGGGGTTTTTGCCCTTTTTACGATTGGAAATATGAATGCACAAAAAAAGCCGTATCTGGATAAGAATAAAACTGTTGAGCAGCGTATCGATTTGCTTTTACCGTTGATGACGTTGGAGGAAAAAGTAGGACAGATGAACCAATACAACGGTTTTTGGGACGTAACAGGACCAGCACCAAAAGGCGGAACGGCCGAATTAAAATACGAACATTTAAGAAAAGGATTGGTCGGATCAATGCTGACGGTTCGCGGTGTGAAAGAAGTTCGTGCCGTACAGAAAATTGCGGTTGAAGAAACGAGATTGGGAATTCCGTTAATAATTGGTTTTGACGTTATACATGGTTATAAAACGTTAAGTCCGATTCCGTTGGCAGAAGCTGCGAGTTGGGATTTGGAAGCGATAAAAAAATCGGCAGCAATTGCAGCTGATGAAGCTTCTGCATCTGGAATTAACTGGACTTTTGGACCTAATGTCGATGTAGCAAATGATGCTCGTTGGGGACGTGTGATGGAAGGTGCGGGAGAAGATCCTTATTTGGGAAGTAAAGTAGGGTATGCAAGAGTAAAAGGTTTTCAAGGAGAAACTGTTGCAGATCTTCAGAAAGTAAATACAATAGCGGCTTGCGCGAAACACTTTGCAGCTTACGGTTATGTTGAAGCTGGATTGGAATATAATATTGTGGATATCAGCAATTCTAAATTGTACAACTCGGTTTTGCCTCCTTTTGAAGCTACGGTTCAAGCGGGAGTTCGTACGTTTATGAATTCGTTTAATACCTTAAATGGCGTTCCAGCAACTGGAAATGCTTTTCTGCAAAGAGATATTTTAAAAGGAAAATGGAAGTTTGACGGATTTGTAATTTCTGATTATGCTTCGATTCGCGAAATGATCGCGCACGGATACGCAAAAGACGAAGCAGATGCAACTGCAAAAGCGGTAATCGCTGGTTCTGATATGGATATGGAATCGTACTTATATGTGGCAAAATTGGTTGATTTGGTAAAATCTGGAAAAGTAAAAGAAGCTTTGCTTGATGATGCCGTTCGCAGAATTTTACGAGTGAAATTTGAGCTAGGATTATTTGATGATCCGTACAGATATTGTGATGAAAAACGCGAAAAAGAAGTTGTGGGAAGTAAAGCCAACAACGACGGCGTTTTGGATATGGCGAAAAAGTCTATTGTTTTATTGAAGAATGATAAGAACCTGCTTCCTCTTAAAAAATCAGGGCAGAAAATCGCTTTGATTGGTGCTTTAGCAAATGATAAAAACAGTCCGTTGGGAAGTTGGAGAATTGCAGCTTCTGATGATACTGCGGTTTCAGTTTTAGAAGGAATGCAGCAATATAAAGACAATCAATTGACTTTTGAAAAAGGGGTTGATTTGTTAAAACAAAAAGCGACTTTCTTGACGGAAACAGTTTTCAACACCACAGATAAAAGCGGATTTGAAGCAGCGAAAAAAGTGGCAAAAAGTGCCGATGTTGTCGTAATGGTTTTAGGTGAATACGGTTTCCAGAGCGGTGAGGGAAGAAGCAGAACAGATTTGAATCTTCCAGGTTTACAACAGGAATTATTAGAGGAAATCTATAAAGTAAATCCAAATGTAGTTTTGGTTTTAAATAATGGACGTCCATTGAGTATTCCGTGGGCAGCAGAGAATGTTCCAGCAATTGTAGAAGCTTGGCATTTAGGAACACAGACTGGAAATGCTGTTGCGCAGGTTTTATACGGAGATTATAACCCAAGTGGAAAACTGCCAATGTCTTTCCCGAGAAATGTAGGTCAGGTGCCAATTTATTATAACAAATACAGCACAGGAAGACCAATAGACAGTGATAAAAATGTTTTCTGGTCGCATTATATGGATGTGGAGAAAACGCCTCAATTTCCGTTTGGTTTTGGTTTGAGTTACACGAAATTCGATTATAAAGATTTGAAGATAAATAAAACTGCTTTTGCAAAAGGAGAAAAAGTTCAGGTTAGTGTTGCCGTTACCAATTCAGGAAATTATGATGGAAAAGAAGTGGTTCAATTGTATATTCATGATGAATTTGCAAGTATCATTCGCCCAATAAAAGAATTGAAAGGTTTTGAATTGGTAAGTCTTAAAAAAGGCGAAACTAAAACGGTAAATTTTATTTTAACGGATAAAGAACTTGGTTTTTATGATAATGAAGGAGCCTATTTGGTAGAACCAGGAACTTTTAAAATTATGGTTGGAGGAAGTTCTGATAAAGGTTTACAGGGTGGTTTTGAGATAAAAGAATAGGTTTTTTTGAGGTGCAAAGTTGCACAGGTTCAAAGAAGCAAAGGTTTTTTTCGCCACGAATTCACGAATTAATTGTTTAAAAATTCGTGAATTCGTGGTTTTTTTAATAAATTTCTAAAATCATTAATTCTTCATTAGAAATAAATGATTCAATAGTATCTTTTTTTGAAATCAGGATTTCAGCGATTTGTTTAGTGTTTTTATTAAACGTCTTTAAAATTATTACTTTTGGAGGAACGCCTTTTAGAAGTAATAATTTTTCAAAATCATCGTCATGCGTAAGTACTGTGAAATTATTTTTTCCTGCAAACTCCCAAATTTCTAAATCTTTTGCAGGCTGGTTAACTGGAATATCTTTGGAATGAAAACAATCGGGGAAATCATTTTCAATAAGCTTCACAATTCTCCAAGAGATATTCGCATCCAAAAGTAATTTCATTATGCAGCAATTATTTTTGTGATATTTTCTCTATTGGCAGCAAAAGCTAAAGCTGCAAGAATATGTTCTTTATTTAATTCAGGAAAGTCTTCAATAATTTCTTCAACAGACATTCCTGTTGATAGCCATGAAAGGATATCTGAAACACAAATTCTGGTTCCTGTAATTACAGGTTTGCCAAACCTAATATCAGGATTTATCGAAATTAAATTTTGCCAATTATTATTCATAATATTATAATTTAAACAAATTTACAAAATTAAAAGTGAATTAGATTTTTTAATTATTGAGGTTTGTTTTCTACCTTTAAAACCTATAAAACTCCAACCCTTAAATTAAAATAATGAAATATAACAGATGTGGAAGAAGCGGGTTATTATTACCCGAAATTTCTTTAGGATTATGGCACAACTTCGGTTCAGTAGATAATTTTGATAATGCTGAAAGCATTGCTGTAGAAGCTTTTGACAAAGGTATTACTCACTACGATTTAGCCAATAACTACGGACCAGTTCCAGGTTCTGCAGAAACTAATTTTGGTAAAATTCTATGGCATAATTTTCAAGGAAACCTGCGTGATGAAATCATTATTTCGACAAAAGCGGGATACACAATGTGGGACGGACCTTATGGCGATTGGGGTTCCCGTAAATATTTATTGTCAAGCTTAGACCAGAGTTTAAAACGAATGAAAGTTGATTATGTTGATATTTTCTATTCGCATCGCCCAGATCCTGAAACGCCGATTGAAGAAACCATGATGGCTTTGGATTATGCTGTGAGAAGTGGAAAAGCTTTGTATGTTGGAATTAGTAATTATTCGGCGGAGCAAACTCGAGTTGCGGTTGATGTTTTAAAACAATTGGGAACGCCATGTTTGATTCATCAGGCAAAATATTCAATGCTAGAACGCTGGGTTGAAAATGGTTTATTAGATGTTTTAGAAGAAAAAGGAGTAGGATGTATTGCATTTTCGCCTTTGGCACAAGGACTTTTAACAGACAAATATTTAAAAGGAATTCCTGAGAATTCTAGAGCACATAATCCGAACGGACATCTCAAAGAAGATGAGGTTACACAAGAAAGAATTCAGAAATTA
>Ga0160449_1001137_pt1 | contig 13592 bp, 11 predicted proteins | sample HID1975I_E1MG_FD_108216 | JGI IMG/M metagenome (GOLD analysis project Ga0160449, IMG submission 108216) | Enriched soil microbial communities from UW Madison campus, WI, USA - HID1975I_E1 MG | ecosystem: Environmental > Terrestrial > Soil > Unclassified | place: USA: Madison, Wisconsin...
ACGCACACCGATCAAGCCCACCCCCCTAGTTCCCCCACCGCTCTCCCTCCCCCCACCTTTCCCTCCCCCACGCCTCCCTCCCTCCCCCACCCCTCCCCGAAGTAGAGACGCCGGCCGCGAGGTAGAAACTGCCTATCTACCTCGCGAAGGGGCTGGTGAGGGACGTAGCGTGGGGCCATGTCGTGGCAGGAGTGGCTCAGCATCGCGGCGGTCCTGCTAGCCGCCGGTGCGCTCGCGGTCGCGGTCGCGGTCCATCGGCACGCACGCGCACGTGCGGTTCAGGTGGCACCGTCGCCGTCGGCCCCGCCGTCGTCGGCCCCCCTGCCCACGGAACGCACCTTCGGGCCCGTGGTCTTCGTCGTGAACCCGACCAAGGCCGGTGCGGCGGAGCTGCGCGACGCGGCGCTGCGCGCGTGCGCCTCGCGCTACCTGCCCGAGCCCATGTTCCTCGAGACGACGGCGGAGGAGACCGGCACGAGCCAGGCGCGGGCCGCACTCGAAGCGGGCGCGAGCACCGTGGTGGCGGCCGGTGGCGACGGGACCGTGCGGGCCGTGGCCGACGCGCTCATCGGCACGGACACCCCCATGGGGATCGTGCCGCTCGGCACCGGCAACCTGCTCGCGCGCAACCTCGACCTGCCGCTCACCCGGCTCGACGAGCAGCTGCGCATCGCGCTCACGGCCTCCCCCCGGCCGATCGACGTGGGCCGGCTGCGGCTCGCCGCGCCCCGCCGCGAGGACGACTATCCGCGCGGCGAGCCGCACCCCGAGCAGGGCGGGAACGGCACGGGGCACCTGTTCCTCGTGATCGCCGGGATCGGCTTCGACGCCGCGATGGTGGAGAGCGCGGACGACGACCTCAAGGCGCGCGTCGGCTGGGTCGCCTACTTCCTCGCGGGCGCCAAGCACCTCAACGGGCGGCGGTTGCGGCTGCAGATCCAGCTCGACAAGCGCCCCACCCTCACCGTGCGGGCGCGCAGCCTCCTCATCGGCAACTGTGGGCGCCTGCCCGGCGGGCTCACCCTGCTGCCGGGCGCGGAGATCGACGACGGCTGGCTCGACATCGCCGCGATCGACACACGCGGGGGCATCGCGGGGTGGGTGCAGCTCTTCGGCGAGGTGGTGCTGCAGGGGGTCGGGCTGCGCAACGAGCTGCCGAAGATCGGGCGCATCGACCACGTGCGCACGCGCACCGTCCGCATCCTCTCCGACCGGCCCGTCGCGCTGCAGATCGACGGCGAGCCGCTCGGGCGCGCCGTCTCGCTCACGGCCGAGGTGACCCACCACGCCCTGACCGTGCGGGCGCCCTGAGGCCGTCGCGGGCCGGGCACGTCCCGCAGAGCCGAGCACGTCCTGAGGAACCGGGCACGTCCTGCGCGCAGGCATGCTGCGGCCGCCGCGCCCGGCAGCTCCGCGGGGCGGCCTGCGCGCTGGCGTGAGCTAGAACCCGCGCATGCGCGTTGAGCTCACGAGCTCGGGGAACGAAGTGCCGCGAGCCACGAGCGGGCCTCGGTGAACTCGGCGTCCGTGGTGCCCGGGTGGACGTTGGGCCGTGTCGCGTCCGCACGCGGGTAGGAACCGAGGAAGCGCACGTACGGGCAGCGGCGGTGCAGACCCATGAGGGCCTCGCCCACACGCTCGTCGGCGACGTGCCCCTCGGCATCGATCGAGAAGGAGTACCGGCCTAGCGAGTCCCCGATGGGCCGCGACTCGATGCGGCTCAGGTTCACCCCGCGCACCGCGAACTGCTCGAGCATCGACAGCAGCGCCCCGGCCTCGTTGTCGGGCAGGTGCACCACGAGCGTGGTCTTGTCCGCCCCCGTGGGCGCGGGCAGCTCCCCGGGGTGCCCCACGACCACGAAGCGCGTGAGCGCCGACGAGTTGTCCGCGACGTGCTCGGCGAGCGGCTCGAGCCCGTACGTGCCGACCGCGGCGGGTGGGACGAGCGCCGCGTCGAAGGGCAGCTCGCTCACGTCGGCGCCGTCGGCGACGGCCTGCGCGAGGAGCGCCGCGGGGGCGGTGTTGCTCGTCGCCGGGACGTGCACCGCCTCGGGCAGGGAGCTCGCGAGCCAGCGCCGACACTGGACCCACGCGTGCGGGTGGGCCGAGACGCGTCGCACGTCGGCGAGCCGCGTGCCGGGCGCGCCCACGAGCGTGAACTGCACCGGAACGAGCATCTCGCGCAGCAGCACGAGGGGCTCCCCGGTCGCGAGGGAGTCGAGGGTCGCCGTGACGCCGCCCTCCGCGGTGGACTCGATCGCGACGACGGCGAAGTCCGCCTCGCCCGAGTGCACGGCCGCGATCGCCGAGCCGACGTCGGTCTGCGGCAGGTACACCGCCTGCTCGGGCGAGGCGATCTGACGCAGCGCTTCCTCCGTGAACGTCCCGGCCGGCCCCAGGTAGGCGTACCGGGGGCGAGGCGGCGTCGTGCTCATGAGCTCTCCTGCGCGGTCGCGCCGGGCGACCGCCCGGACGCAGCGAGCCTAGTGGGCGGGCGGGCGCACGCAGTCCGGGAGTCCGTGTGAAGGCACTGCACGGACCGCGTGTCGGTGGCCGCCAGCGCCTCGGCCCGGGGACGGGCGGCACCTACGCTGGCACCGTGCCCATGTCCTCTGCCCGTCGCGCGCTGCTGCGTTGCGGTGCCGGCGCGCTCGGGGTGCTGCTCGCCGCGGGGCTCGGCTCGGCCCCCGCGGGCGCGGCCTGGGAGGGCTCCGCCTCGGGGCAGGCGGTCCCGAGAGCGACGAGGACGACGACGGCCGCCGACGACGGCGCCCACCGGTCCGCCGTCGTCGTCATCGGGACCGTTGGTCTGCGCTGGGACGACCTCGACCCCGCCACGACCCCCGCGCTGTGGCGGCTCGCCGAGACCGGGGCGGTCGGGTCCCTCGTGACGCGCTCCGTACGCGCGGCCTCGTGCCCGGCCGACGGTTGGCTCGCGCTCGGCGCCGGCAACCGCGCGGCCGACGCGCCCGCCACGGAGGGCTGCCGCGCGCTCGAGGAGCCCGGGGCCGACGGCGCGGTCCCCCACTGGGACGTCTACCTCGCCGAGCGGGACGCGCACACGTACGGCTCGGTCCTCGGGATGCTCGGCTCGCTGCTCGAGGCCCATGGTCTGGAGGCGCTCGGTGTCGGGCCAGGGGCGGCGGTCGCGCTCGCTTCGCCGGACGGGACCGTGGTGGGCGAGCACGTGCCGTGGCCGGAGGAACCCACCGAGCTCGGGGCGACGGTCGCCGGGGCGGTGGCGGCCAAGGACCTCGTCGTCGTCGACGCCGGTGCGGTGCTCGACCCCGCCGCGCACGACGATCCCGGGCGCGGCACCGCGGCGCTCAGCGAGACGGCGCTCGGCGACCCGACGCACGACGGCGCGGAGCCCAGCGACGACCCGACTGACTACTCCACCGCTCGAGCGGCCCAGGTCGCTGCTGTGGAGACGCGGGTGGCCGCGGTGGTCGGGGCGCTCGACGGCTCGGGTGCCCCGACGTTGCTCGCCTCGCTCGCGGACGGCGGGCCGGAGCCACGACTCCAGGTGCTCGCCCTGCACGGCTTCCCGAGCGTCGCCGCAGACCCGTCCGACCAGGTGCTCGTCACGGGCTCGACCCGCCAGCCCGGCTACGTCCTGGCCACCGACCTCCTCCCCACCCTCCTACACCCCCTGCTGGCCGCCCCGAGCGACCCGGATCGTGAAGACTTCGTTCCCTCACAGGGAGCAAAGTCTTCAGGACAACTCATCGGCTCGGTCGCGCGCGGCGTCGCGGCGGGGGGCAGCGGGGGGGAGCGGGTTGACGGGATGGTCGATCTGGATCGGCACGCGGGCGCGATCCGCACGCTCACGCCGGGGTTCTTCGCGCTCCTCATCGCCGTGAACCTCGCGCTCTACGCCGCCGTGTGGTTGCGCCTGTTCGGCCGGCTGCGCCACCGGGCCGCGGCGCTGCGCGGGTTCCGGGTGGCCGGCGTCGTCGTCGGCGCCCTGCCCGTCGCGACGTTCCTCGCGAACCTCGCGCCGTGGTGGCGCGCCGACCCGCCCGGACTCGGGCTGTATCTCTCGGTCGGCGTGGGTGCCGCACTCGTCGCCGGTGCCGCGCTGCTCGGGCCTTGGCGCCGTTCGCCGCTCGGGCCGCTCACCGTCGTGGCTGCGGTCACGGCACTCACGATCACGCTCGACGTGGTCACCGGCTCGCGGCTGCAGCTCGGCTCACCGATGGGCGTGCACCCGCTCGTCGCGGGTCGGTTCTACGGTCTCAACAACTCCGCGTTCGCGCTGCTCATGGTGTCGTCGTTGCTCGTCGCCGGGCTGGTGGGCTCTGCGCTCGTGGACCGCGGGCGGCGGGGCTGGGGCATCGCTGCGGTGGCCGCCGTCGGCGTTGTCGTGACCGCCGTGGACGGGTTGCCCGGGCTCGGGGCAGACTTCGGCGGCCCGCCGGCACTCGTGCCCGCCTTCGCCGTGCTCGCGCTGCACGTGGCGGGGGTAAGGGTCGGGTGGCGGCGTCTCGTGGTGGTGCTCGGTGCCGGGCTCGTGGTCGTGACGACCTTCGCCGTGGCCGACTGGCTGCGGCCCGAGGCCGACCGCACGCACCTGGGGCGGTTCGTGCAGAACGTGCTCGACGGGGGGCTGCTCGACGTGATGGGGCGCAAGCTCGCGCAGAACTTCACGATCCTCACGAGCTCGTGGCTCGCGCTGCTCGTCGTGGCCGGGGTGGGACTGGTGCTGTGGCTCGTCGGGCGGCCACGGCGGTGGGCGGGTCTCGAAGGATCGCGTGGCCGAGGAGCGGCGGGGGTCGCCGGGGACGACGGCGGGCAGGCTCGCGGCGCCGGTGTGCTCGCGGTGGCGGGGGCGCAGTTCCCGGCCCTGCGCGCCACTCTGCCCGCCGCCGCGACGGGGCTCGCGATCGGGTTCGCCGTGAACGACTCGGGCATCGTGATCCCCGCGATCGGCGTGTCGCTCGCCCTGCCGCTCGTCGTGGCGACGCTCGCGGCATGGCTCGGGACACGGCCCGGATGGCCGATAGCCACCGGCTCACCCGGCGACGCCAGTGTCCCCGGTGACGCCGACGACACCGGTGACGTCAGGGGTGCTGGGGCGACCTCGGGGTGACGGCGCGCTTGATGGCACCCATCGCGCCACGCACCTGCCGCGCGCTGATCGCGAGCTTGACGTCCCGGTACTGCGCCGCGCGGTGCAGCTGGCCGCCCAGGTCGTTGCCCGAGGCGCGGTGGCGCAGGTCGCACGGCACCTCGACGGCGACGAAACCCTGGCGCAGCAGGTCGATCGTCATGCCCGTCTCGACCCCCCAGCCGCGCGCGAGCGGTGTCGCGGCCTCGAACGCCGCCCGGGTGAGGCATCGCATGCCCGACAGCGGCTGGGTCGGCGCCCAGCCCGTGAGCTGCGCGACCCCCTTGCGCGCCGCGGCCACGACCATGCCCCGTCCCCCGGCACCGTGCTGCGGCGGGAGCAGCGCGATCGAGAAGTCCGCCGCGTGCTCCGCGACGGGCGGGATGAGGGGAGCGGTGTTGACGGCCGTCTCACCCAGGTCCGCGTCGATGAACAGCAGCAGGCGGGCCGGACGTTCCGGGGTGTCGCGCATCGCCACGACAGCGGCACCGGTCTCCATCGCGGCCGCCTTGCCACGGTTGTGCGAGTGCCGGACGACGACGGCCCCCGCGTCCCGAGCCACGTGCTGAGTGGTGTCCTCGCTGCCGTCGTCGACCACGAGCACCAGGTCGACCTGCGGGATCGACTTCGCCGCGCGCACCGTGGCGGCGATGCGCCGCGCCTCGTCCTTCGCGGGGATGACGACGGCGACCCGCTGCTGGATGCGTCGCGGGTCGCGGTTGGGGACCTTGGGGATGGGGGACGTCGTCGGCGTCGAGACCGTGCCCTTGCGGCGGAACCGCCCGCCCTGGCGCGCGGCCTTCTTACGCGGAGCGGCGGGTGGTGCTGCGGGAGCCGTCGACTCGACGGGTTCCGCAGCGGCGGGTTCCGTAGGACCGGACTCGGTGGTGCCTGGCTGGGCGGTGCTCGGCTCCGTGACCTCGTGGACGGCTCCGCCGGTGGACCCGGGGGTCGGAGTCTCGGCGACCGCCTTGCTTGGCTTCGACTTCGGGGAGGTCTGCTGGGCGGTGGCCTTCTTCGCGGTGGCCTTCTTGGCCGGCGCGATCTTCGGGGGGGAGTCCTTGGCAGCCGCGCCCTTGGCGGCGCTCGGCGCCTTCCTGGCCGCTCGCTTCACGGGCTCGCGGGCAGGCTCCTGGGGCTGCTCGTCGTCAGGAAGATCCTCGGCGGGGCCCACGGGTCAAGCCTAGTGGCGCACCCACGGCCCCGCGCCCGCGACACGTCTGGCCGACCCACGGGTCGGAGGTGACCGCACCCGGGGTGCGGCGCGGGGCCAGGGTCAGCGCAGGGTGACCTGGCGCGCCACGAGCCCGCCGCGCGCGCGGCGCTCGTCCGTCGTGAGCGGCTCGGTCGACCCGAGCGCCTCGGCAAAGCGAGGCCAGTACTCCGCAACCGGCCCCTCGAGATCCGAAGCCTCCGTGCCACGGGGGAGCTCCCAGACGGGGATGACGATGCCGCAGGCCCGGAACGCGCCGATGAACCGCGACTCCCCGATACCGGACTGGCGGCGCGCGTGGAGCCGGGCGAGGCCGTCGAGCAGCGTGTCGTCGTCGACCGTCTGCGCCCAGCGCAGGAACTCCTTGCCACCCATGCGGCACCAGTAGGCGCTCTCGACGCCGGCGAGCTTGACCGTGGGGATGATCTGATCGTTCTCGTCCTCGAGCGCCGCGACGACGTCGGGCGTGCGCTCGGCGTCCTCGGCGAGCCAGAAGTCGAAGCCCTCGAGCACCTCGACCTCGAACGGGCCGTCCGGGTCAAGCACGTCCTGCAGTCGCGGGCCGGGCTCGGGCAGCGGCGCGTGCTCGAGCGGGCTGCCCGCCTCCAGCTCAAGGGCGGCGAGGACGACGGCGGCCACGTCGCGGCTCGCGTCACCCGAGCCGGACGTCGTCTGCAGGGCGACCAGCAGGACGCCGTCGGACCGGTGCAGCGCGGGCCAGCCCGCAGGCAGGATCGTCGTGAGCAGGACCTCGCGCGCGCCGTGCTCCTTCGTGGTGCGCACCCTGATCGTCGCGGCGGGCACCACCTCGCGGATCGCCACGAGGTCCGCCTCGACCGGGAGGCCCTCGAAGGGACGCAGCACGAAATCCACCGTGTTCTTCACCATGGCATCGCAGGGTACTCGGGCGCGCGACCTTGGCGCGCATCGGGTGGTTGACTGGACCGCATGGATCCTCGCGCCGGAACCCCCGCCCAGCAGTCGGACCTGATCGACGTCGACGCCCTGCTGGCCGCCTACTACGACCGCTCGCCGGACCTCGACGACCCCGCCCAGCGAGTCACGTTCGGCACTTCGGGCCACCGAGGGTCGAGCCTCGACTCGGCGTTCAACGAGGACCACATCGTCGCGACGACGGCGGCGATCGTGGAGTACCGCCGCGGCCAGGGGATCGACGGTCCACTGTACATCGGCCGCGACACGCACGCGCTCTCGCTGCCCGCGTGGCAGACGGCGCTCGAGGTGCTCGCCGCCGCGGGCGTCACCGTACACATCGACGCCCGCGACTCGTACACCCCGACCCCGGCCGTGTCGCTCGCGATCCTGCGGCACAACGGCGCGGGCACGTCCGAAGGGGTGCGCACCACGGGTGCCGGCGCCGGCCTGGCCGACGGCATCGTCGTCACGCCCTCCCACAACCCGCCCCGCGACGGCGGCTTCAAGTACAACCCCCCGCACGGTGGACCGGCCGACTCCGACGCGACGAGCTGGATCGCCGCGCGCGCCAACGAGATCCTCGCGAGCGGGGTGGGCGCCGTGCGACGGGTCCCTCTCGCCTCGGCGCTCGCGGCGGGGACGACGGCGCGTCACGACTTCATGGAGTCGTACATCGCCGACCTCGCGAGCGTGCTCGACCTCGAGGCGATCCGCGCCTCCGGCGTGCGCATCGGTGCCGACCCGCTCGGGGGCGCGGCCGTCGAGTACTGGGGCGCGATCGCCGAGCGGTACGACCTCGACCTCACCGTGGTCAACCCCACCGTGGATCCGCGCTGGGCGTTCATGACGCTCGACTGGGACGGGAAGATCCGCATGGACTGCTCCTCGCCGTCGGCCATGGCCTCCCTCGTGCGTGCGATGGCCGGGGACGCGCCGTACGACGTCGCGACGGGCAACGACGCCGACGCCGACCGCCACGGCATCGTGACACCCGACGCCGGTCTCATGAACCCCAACCACTACCTCGCCGTCGCGATCAGCTACCTGTACTCCGGGGCGCGCGACGGCTGGTCCGCGGACGCGGCGATCGGCAAGACGCTCGTGTCGTCCGGGCTCATCGACCGTGTCGCGGCGGGGCTCGACCGTCGGCTCGTCGAGGTCCCGGTCGGCTTCAAGTGGTTCGTGCCCGGGCTGCTCGACGGCTCGGTGGGCTTCGGTGGCGAGGAGTCCGCGGGCGCCTCGTTCCTGCGGCAGGACGGCACGGTGTGGACCACGGACAAGGACGGCATCCTGCTCGCCCTGCTCGCCGCGGAGATCATCGCGAACACGGGGCACTCGCCGTCGGAGCTGCACGGCGGGCTCGTCGAGCGGTACGGCCAGTCCTGGTACGCGCGCGTCGACGCGCCCGCCACGCTCGAGCAGAAGACGGCGCTCGCCGCGCTCTCGCCCGAGCAGGTGACCTCGACGCAGCTCGCGGGCGATGAGATCACGGCCCGTCTCACGGCCGCTCCGGGCAACGGGGCCGCCGTCGGCGGGCTCAAGGTGACGACGGCGAACGCGTGGGCCGCCGCGCGCCCCTCCGGCACGGAGAACGTGTACAAGATCTACGCCGAGTCGTTCGTCTCCCCCGAGCACCTGGCCCAGGTCCAGTCCGAGATGCGCGACGTCGTCACGTCGGCCCTCACCCCCGCTCCGCCCTTGGGATAGGTCCGGCGACACGGGGTAGGTCCGCGGCGGCTCCACGCCGCCCACCCGGATCTGCCTCGCGGGGGGCGAGGGCGCCGACGTCGGCCCAGATCCTGTGCGCGGGTGTCGGTACCGCGTGCGACGATGGCCCACGTGCTTGCCCCCTACCGCGCCATCCTGAGCCTCCCCGGTGCCTTCGCCTTCTCCTTTGCCGGGGTCGTCGCGCGGATGCACATGTCGATGATCGGGCTCGGCATCGTGCTCATGGTCTCGACGCTGTACGGCACGCCGGAGCGGGGTGACTACGCCATGGCGGGGCGCGTGGTGGCGGCCAACATCATCGCGTTCTCGATCTGCTCCCCGCAGATCAGCAAGCTCGTCGACCGGTTCGGGCAAGCGGTCGTCATGCGCCCTGCAGTGATCGCGTCCGGGGTCTCGCTCGCCGGGCTCATCACCGTCGCGACCGCGCACGCCCCCGAGTGGGTGCTCTACATCTTCGCGGCGCTCGCGGGAGCCACGGGTGGTTCGATCGGTGCGCTCGTGCGGGCGCGGTGGTCGCACCTCGTGCGCGACTCCGGCCAGCTCCACACGGCCTACTCGCTCGAGTCGGTGCTCGACGAGTTCGTGTTCGTCGTCGGACCCGTGCTCGCGACGGTCCTCGCGACCTCCGTCGCGCCCCAGGCCGCACTCGTCGTCGCGGCCGTCGCGATCGTGGGTGGCGGACTCTTCTTCATGGCCCAGAAGGCGAGCGAACCACCGCCCCGCGGGCGGACCACGCAGCGGCAGTCCTCAGTGCTGCGTGCGCCGGGGCTCATCGTCGTCTCGTTGATCTTCATGGGCATCGGTGCGATCTTCGGAGCGACCGACGTCGCGACCGTCGCCTTCGCGGAGGAGCACGGCCAGAAGGGTGCCGCCGGGGTCATCCTCGCCGTGTTCGCGGCCGGCTCGTTCCTCTCGGGGCTCGCCTACGGTGCGCGGCAGTGGGCCTCGCCGCTGTGGCGGCGGTTCGTGATCGGCGTCCTCGCCCTGGCGGCCGGTGTGTGCCTCTTCTTCGTGGTCAACACGATCGTGCTGCTCGCCGCCGCCATGTTCGTCGTCGGCTTCACGATCGCGCCGACGCTCGTCAACGGGAACGGGCTCGTGCAGCAGTTCGTGCGAGCGACCCAGCTCACCGAAGGGCTCACGTGGGCGAACACGGCGCTGACCATCGGCGTCGCTGCCGGAGCGCCGGTCGCAGGAGAGTTCATCGCACGTTCCGGAGCGCACGGCGGGTTCCAGGTCGTGGTCTTCGCGGGGGCGGTCGCCGTCGTCGTGACGCTGCTCAGTGCGCGCTCGCTGCGGCGTCACGCGGGCGTGACGGTCTCGTCGACCCTGGACGAGTAGCACCGGGCCCGCAGCCGGCATGGGGATCTCGACGGGCGCGCGCCCTCGACCCCCGATACGGTGGCGGAAAGGAGGTGGTCACGATGGCACACACCGACCCAGACCACGCACCTGAAGAGATCGACCTTCCACCCATGACCAACCCTGCGGACCCGAGTCTGCTCGACCCCGTCGCGGCGAGCGAGCCCACCGAGATGCCGACCAAGCGGCCCAACTGGCTCGTGCGCTTCTTCTCCCGCACCAACAAAGCGAGCGGCGGCCCGGCCGGACCCACGGAGCAGACGGGCGGCATGCCCTGAGTTGATCGCGCTCGATCTTGGCCGCTCGTCGGCGACGGCACTCGTATCCGGGGCCTCTTCCTGTGGTGTACTACTAGTACACACTAGTAGTACACCTGGGGAGAGTCTCTGTGCCACTGACCGGCAAGCTGCTCGCGACCGCCATGGTCACCGTGCTCATCGTGAGTCCGTGGTGGTGGTCCGGCAGCGACGGCGGGATCCTCAGGGAGCTGGCGCTGCTCGGCGCGTGGGGCTCCGTGGCGGTGGGCGCCGCCTTCTTCGCACTGGTCGCCTGCTACTGCCGACTTCTGCAACGCACGCTCGAGCGCATCGCACCGGCGCACCGGACCGCCTCACCGCGCTCGGTGTGGTGGATGTTCGCGATCCCCTACAACTTCGTCGAGGACTTCGTCATCGTCGGCAACGTCGCCTCCTCGCTGCGCGCCGCCGCAGCCGCGCGTCCCGGCGCGCTGCGACGATGGCTCTTGCTCGGCTGGGCGTGGTGCGCACTGCAGATACTCTCCCTGCTGCCCGGCGAGCTGGGCATGACAACGGGTGCCTTGGCCTTGCTCGCGTGGCTGGCGCACTGGGTGTTCACCGCGCGGCTGCATGCGAGGCTCCCCGCCGTGAGCCCGTCGCCCGTAGAGTGATCGCATGCCGCTCCCCCGGTTCCACCGGCTCGAGACCCAGGAGCAGCTGCGCATCCTCGAGGTGGCACGGCGCCACTTCGCCGCGCACGGCCGCGACGGCGCCTCCCTCAACGCGATCATCGCCGAGGCAGGGATCTCGAAGACGAGTGCGTACCACTACTTCGACGGCAAGGACGACGTGTTCGGTGCCGTGGTGGACGTCGTCGTCGAACGCCTCGCCGCGACCCTCGGTCCGTGGACCCTCGTCACGAGCCCGCAGGAGTTCTGGCAACAGTTCACCGACAGCTCGCAACGCCTGAGCACCCACCTGGCGCAGGACCTTGCCGATCGGGCAGTGCTCGCCGAGGTCGCACGAGGTGGCCACGCCGGCGCGCTGGACCCGTGGTGGGACGCCGCGCTCGACTCGGCACGCGATCTCGGGCTGATCTCCGCCGATCTCGACCGCTCACTCGTCGCCGGCGCCAGCCGCGCAGTCCTGGCCGCAGTCGATGCGTGGTCGCTCGAGCGGCCTGCGGTCTCCGCCACGGACGCGACCATGGCGCTTCGGTCGCTCCTCAGCGCCGTCTGGCAGGCCTCGACCGACCCGGCGTGATCCTCAGGGCGAGGGCGTCACGCGCGGCCGGGTGCCGGAAGCGCGACGGCGGCGTCGAGCCAGACGCGTCGGGCTAGCCGACCACGGTCCCGAAGGCCAGGCCCAGCACGTAGGTGACAGCGGCGGCGCCGAAACCGATCGCGAGCTGGCGCAGCGCGCGCAGGCCCGGCGAGGTCCCTGACAGGACACCGACGATCGCACCCGTGAGCAGCAGCACGACGCCCACGACGCCGGCGGCCGCGAGGATCGCCGGCGTGCCCGTCATGCCGAGGAGGTACGGCACAAGGGGGACGAGCGCGCCCACGGCGAAGAAGCAGAAGCTCGACGCCGCGGCGCCCCACGCCGTGCCGAGGAGCTCGTGGGCGTCGGCGTCGACGTCTCCCGGGTCCGTCGGACCTTGGCGGAAGCCCGCGATGAACTCCGCGGCACCCTCGTCGCCGTGCAGGGCGCGCAGCGTGGCGTCGGCCCGACGCCCGGCGTCCTCCGCGTCCAGGCCACGCGCCCGGTAGACGAGGGCGAGCTCGTTGGCGTCGAGGTCGAGGTCCGCGCGGGCCTTGATCGCCTGCGGGTTCGGCGCCGAGGCCGCGAGCAGCTCGCGCTGCGAGGACACCGAGACGTACTCGCCCGCGCCCATCGACAACGCTCCGGCGAGCAGTCCCGAGACACCCGTGAGCAGGACGATGTGCGGCTCGACCCCCACGGCGCCGATGCCCGCGATGAGTGCGAGGTTGCTCACGAGGCCGTCGTTGGCCCCGAACACCGCAGCACGCAGCGAGCCCGAGAGCTTGTTGCGTCCGCGCACGGCGAGGGTGCGGACCACCTCCTGGTGGGTCAGCTCGTCGGCCGCCATCGCGGGGGTCGCGTCCGCGTCGACCGCGTAGACCGAGCGCGCCTCCGCCTGCTGGGCGAGCGCGAGCACGAAGACGGAGCCGAACCGGCCGGCGAGCCAGGCCAGGACCCGGGTGCGCACGGAGCCGCGGCGCGGCTTGCCGACGTCGTCGCCGAGAAGCCCGAGCCAGTGTGCCTCGTGCCGCCCCTCGGCCTCGGCGAGCGCGAGGAAGATCTCCCGCTCCTCACCCGTGCGCCGGGCCGCGAACTCGCGGTACACCTTCGCCTCGGCCCGCTCGTCGGCGAGGTGACCCCGCCACCGCCGGATGTCCTTGCTGGTCGGTCTCTCCTCGCTCACGCCCCCACTATTCCAGTACGCCCTCACTCCAGGTACGCCCTCACTCCCAGAACGTCCTCACTCCCAGAACGTCCTCACTTCCAGTACGTCCTCACTCCAAGTACGCCCCCGCCCGGCCACCCACCACTCCGTCCGCGCACTCCCTGGGGCAGATGTGACTCCTGTGACTCGACACGCCGGACGACACGCCGTGGCGCGCCTTCGTTATGTCAGTTCGGTACCAAGGAGTGCGCGGACGGAACTGGGCAGTGGGACGATCTCGGGATGGGGAACGGACGATGGGGTCGACGAGGGTCGAGCACGCGACAGGGGTTGAGGACGCGGCAGGGGTTGAGGTCGCGACAGGGGTTGAGGTCGCGACAGGGGTCGGGGGCGCCACAAGGGTCGCGGGCTCGGCAGGTCAGAGCTGGTGCGGGCGCGGTCGCGGTGGTGGCCCTCGCGGTCGGGTGCACGGCATCGGCCCCCGAACCCTCGCCGTCGGCCAGCCCCACCGCGGGTGACGGCGGCACGCTCCCGACGACGACGGACGCCCCCTACCGCGACCCGTCGACCCCGACG
>Ga0160449_1001142_pt1 | contig 13517 bp, 13 predicted proteins | sample HID1975I_E1MG_FD_108216 | JGI IMG/M metagenome (GOLD analysis project Ga0160449, IMG submission 108216) | Enriched soil microbial communities from UW Madison campus, WI, USA - HID1975I_E1 MG | ecosystem: Environmental > Terrestrial > Soil > Unclassified | place: USA: Madison, Wisconsin...
AGGCCCTCTGGTTAATAATAATAAATATATTGTTATGATGCTTAGCATCACAGTTCGTTATGAATGGTAGAACGCCTCAATGAACCTCAAGGCATTGCGCTGCTGCGTCGAGATCGTGCGCCAGGGCAGCTTCACCAAGGCTGCGCAGCATTTGCACATCGCCCAGCCTGCGCTGAGCATGGCCGTAACCCGGCTGGAAGAAGAACTGGGCGTGACCCTGTTCAACCGCACCACACGCAAAGTCATCCTCACCGCCGAGGGCGAACAGTTCCTGCCACGCATTGCGTCCGCGCTGCGCGAAATGGATGTTGCCCGGCAAGAGCTACGTGACATGGCCGACCTGAAGCGCGGCGAAGTGCGCCTGGGCATCCCGCCCATGTTCGGCCTGCACTATGTGCCCGGGTTGATGAATGCCTTCCGCCGGCTGTTTCCAGGCATTGCCATGACCGTGTTCGAAGGCAGTGCCGAGGACATTGGCCATCGCCTGGAACAACGGGAAATCGACCTGGCATTGCTGGAGTCCAGGCGCGTGCCCCCCGACAAGGAATCGATCCTGCTGGGCAGTGACGAGATGCTCGCGTGCATGCACCCCGACCACCCCTATGCCGGTAAGGCCTTCCTCACGGCGGAAGACCTGCGCAATACCGACATGGTGGTGTTCGACCGCACATTCGTTCAACGTCACCTGCTGGACGCGTTCTTCGCCGAACATGGCATCACTTACCAGGTGGCGTTACAGAGCAACTTCGTCTCGCTGGTGGTGCAGGCCGCGCTGGACAACATGGGGGTGGCGACCCTGCTGCGCTCGGTCCAGCAACGCACGCCGGGCATTGTCGGGGTGCCGTTCCGGCCCGCGCAGCAGATGAGCTTCAGATTGTGCTGGCGCTCGGGGGAATACCTGTCGCTGGCCAGCAAGCGGTTCATCGACTTTGCTGCGCAGACGCATTACCTGGAGAGGTGAGGCTAGCCTGTTCCGGCCCTTTCGCGGCAACGCCGGTGCCAGACCGACGCAGGTGTTCCTGTCAGCGCCCGGTTTTCAATGCCAGATGGGCGATCACCTGCTCAGCCGCCCGCCCCAGGCAGCCCTTGAAAAAGTGGTTGGCACCTGCATAAACCGACACCGCCCGTTGCCCCGGGCCTGCCCATTGCAACAGGTTGGCCAGCGGCGCCATTTCATCCTGTTCGCCATGCAGCAGCAGGCAATCCGCAGGCACCGGCAATGGCTCGTAATAGCGCCCACCTGGTACATCACCCACCGGCAGCCCCAGCAACGCCACTGCCTGCAACTGCCCTTCAAGCGCACAGGCCACACGGGCGAACACATAGGCACCAAAAGAAAACCCTACCAAGGCTATTGGCAGCTCCGGCAACTCCCGGCAGAAGTGCCGGATGACCGCGATGCAGTCTTGCGCTTCGCCGATACCCTCGTCGTGCGCACCTTGTGTCTGCCCTACCCCACGGAAACTCGGCCGCGCCACTTGCCAACCGGCTGCGCACAGCTGCCGCGCCAGGGTCAGCGGCACAATATGGCGCGGGGTGCCGCCCAGCAGCGGTTGTGGGTGGCTGACCAGCACCACCCCCTTGGGCGGCCCGGCAGGGTGGTCGATCAGCAGCTCGATCTGGCCGGCCGGCCCAGCGATAAGCAACGGGTTACGTGGTGCATCCGACATCGTGTTCGTCCTTGCTAGCCAAATGAGTGGCGCGTGATCACGCCGTTTGCCGCGGGAGGCCATGCATCACCAGCAACACCAGTACGACACTGGTAAATGCCAGTGCCGACAGCGTTGCCAGTACACCCGTCGCGCCGAAGTGCTGGAACAGGTAGCCACCCACCAAGGGCGTCAGTGCCTGGCCAACCAACGAGGGGCGCGACATCTTGCCCATCAGCGCAACATACTGGGCTGGCGGCATCAGGGCCAGCGGCAGCAGCCCCCTGACAATCGCCCGCAAGCCATTGCCACAGCCATACAGCAGCAGGCCCAGCGCGGTCACGCCCGGCGCCACGGCCACCAGCGTCAGGCCGACTGCGACCAGCACCGACGACACCAGTGCAGTCCAGATCGGGTGGCGCTTGCCGGCGATGATCTGCAGTACCCGCGACGCCACCTGGCTTGGCCCGAGCAAGGCACTCAGCCCAATGGCAGCCGCCAGCGAATGGCCCTGGCCCTGCAGTACCGCTACCAGCTGCACCGAAACAGCAGTCATGATGATCGCGCCGATGGCAAAGATTGCCGTCAGCAGCCAGTACAAGCGGCGGTCCACTGGCAGATCGTTCGTCACCGTCGCGCCTTGGGCCTTGTGTGGGGGCTGGCCTGCCGGCAACACCCAGAGGTACAACGGCGCCACGGCAACGATCAGCACCAGCGCATAAGCCGTACACGCCGTGCGCCAGCCCAGTTGCTCGATGGCCAGGGCCACCACCGGCCAGGTGATGGTGGTGGCAAACCCCGAAATCAGGGTGATACCGGTAATCGCCCGCCCCGCCCGTTCCGCATACAAGGCACCAAGGGTGGCAAACAGCGCTTCATAAAGCCCCATTGCCATCCCCGCGCCAATGATCACCCAGGCCAGCAGGAACACCGGCAGGCTGTGGCAGTTGGCAACCACCAGCAAGCCCAGCCCTACTACCACACCGCTGGCGGCCAGTTGCGAGCGCCCGCCATAACGCGCCACAAGGCGGCTGGACAGCGGCGCCAGCAGCGCCGAAACCATCAGGCCCAGCGAAAGCGCCCCATATACCCAGCCGCTGTCCCAGCCGGTCTCGCGCAGGATCGGTTTACCCATCACCGCCAGCAGGAAGAACGAACCACCCCACACCAGGATTTGCAGCAGCCCCAGCCAGAAAATGCCCAAGGGCCCGGGAAAACGTACGCCAGCATTCACTAAAGCAACCTTATCGACCAAGCGGGCCGGATGTCGGCACACGCAGGCGGCAGTCTAAAAGAGCTGGCGTACGGCTTGCCATAACATCCCGGCATTTCAGTTATGCGCGCGGTAGACAGCTCAAAATACGTGCGGAGTACATTTGTACTCACCCTATGCCACGGTAGCAATCTGGCAGGCATTGAGGTGCAAATGTCAGGGTCCAACCTCGGCAATTGCCAAAACAAATTGCGTATTTGTTGCGATTCAGCAGGTTCTTGCCTGCGCTTCGCCTCCCTACAATGACCCCACAACAACAAACGAGCCCAGCTCCGTGAGGCACGAACCCATGTACAGAGACCACATCGTCAAACCGCGTGCGACCGATAAACCGGCATTCATGGGCCTGGTCGCCGCCGTGATATTCGCCCTAGCCCTGCTCTACGGCGTGGGTGACGGTAGCCTGGCGCGGTTGATGGGCCCGATCGTGCTAGACCTCCAGGCACCGCTGCTGCGCAACGCCGCCGTGGCCGGCACCCTGGCGGTGACCCTGGTACTTAACCTGTTCATCCTTGGCCGCTTTCCGTTACGGGCCCAGGTGATCACGGTGTGGTGTGAACTGTTGCTGCTATTCCTGTTGTTCTTCGACACCTTCGACCTGTCGTACAGCTTCATCGCCACCAAGGTGGGCTTCATGATCACCCAGGGGGTGTTCACCACCGTCTACGTGTCCACCCTCTCCATCGCCATCGCCTTCGTCCTGGCGCTGCTGGGGGCTACCGCACGGCTGTCGTCCAACGGTTTCGCCATCGCCATTGCCAGCTTCTACACCTCGTTTTTCCGCGGCGTGCCTCTGCTGATCCAGATCTACCTGATCTACCTCGGCATCCCCCAGCTCGGGTATGTGGTCGGCGCCGTGCCGGCAGGCATCCTGGCGTTGTCGCTGTGCTACGGCGCTTACATGACGGAAATCTTCCGCGCCGGCATCAGCAGCATCGCGCGCGGGCAATGGGAAGCTTCGCGGGCGATCGGCCTGACGCCCTTCCAGACCATGACCCGGGTGATCTTGCCGCAGTCGATGCGGCTGATCATTCCACCTACCGGCAACCAGTTCATCTCCATGCTCAAGGACAGCTCGCTGGTGTCGGTGATCGGCGTATGGGAGCTGATGTTCCTCGCCCGCACCCAGGGCCGCGCGGAGTTCCGCCACCTGGAAATGCTGATCACCGCTGCCGTCTTGTACTGGGTGCTGTCGATCCTGCTCGAAACCGTGCAGTCGCGCCTGGAAAAACGTTTCGACCGCGCCCACCGCTGATCGAGGAGCCCCAACATGAACCAGCCTTTTACCCCCGCTGCCGCCCAGGCCGCCGTTTCGATTCGCGGCCTGCAGAAATGGTACGGGGATTTTCATGTGCTCAAGGGCATCGACCTGGAGATCGCCAGCGGCGAAATCGTGGTGGTCTGTGGGCCTTCCGGCTCGGGCAAATCCACGTTGATCCGTTGCCTGAACCTGCTGGAAGACTTCCAGAAGGGTCAGGTGCAGATCGCCGGCAACACGCTGAACCGCGATGCGGCGAGCGTCGCCGCCATCCGCCGCCAGGTGGGCATGGTGTTCCAGCAGTTCAACCTGTTCCCGCACCTGACCGTGCTCGAAAACCTGATGCTCGGCCCACGCCTGGTCAGCAAACTCAGCGAGCCCGATGCCCGCGCCCTGGCGCTGGAGTATCTGGACCGGGTGCGTATCGCCAGCCAGGCCGACAAGTTCCCCGGGCAGCTTTCCGGCGGCCAGCAACAACGTGTGGCCATTGCCCGTGCGCTGTGCATGAAGCCGCGCATCATGCTGTTCGACGAACCCACCTCGGCGCTGGACCCGGAAATGGTCAAGGAGGTGCTCGACGTGATGGGCGAGCTGGCCCAGGACGGCATCACCATGCTTTGCGTCACCCACGAAATGGGCTTCGCCCGCCGGGTGGCGGACCGCATCATCTTCATGGACCAGGGCCAGGTTATTGAACAAGGCCCGCCCAACGCGTTCTTCGACAACCCTCGCCATGCGCGCGCCAGGGAGTTTCTCTCGCAAATCCTCAGCCACTGAACTTGTGTCTACCGCTGTGCCAACACCACAACAACAATTGCATGCCCGGAGACTTACCGAATGAACCCTGTCGCTCGCTTGTTCGCCCTGACCGCGGTTGCCAGCTGCCTGTCCATGATGACAGGGGCCGCGTGGGCCGGCGCCACGCTTGATCGGATCCACCAGAGCAAGGTCATGAAAGTGGCCACTGCCGCCAACTGGCCACCGCAGTCTTTCCTTGGCGAAGACAACACCCTCAAGGGCTTCGACATTGATGTGGCCAACGAGATTGGCAAACGTCTGGGTACCAAGGTGGCGTTCGTCACCCCTGAATACGGCATCATCACCGCCGGGCGCTGGGCCAGCCGCTGGGACCTGTCGGTCGGTTCGATGACACCCACCACCGAGCGTGGACGGGTGCTCGACTTTCCGGCCATCTACTACTACACCCCGTATGTGTTCGCCGTGCACAAAGACGCCGCCGGTGCCAGCGCTGCCGACCTCAATGGCAAGACCATCGGCGTGGAAGCCGGCACCACCTCCGAGGACTACATCAACCGGCGGCTGAAAATCGATGCCGCGGACGTACCCGCGTTCAGCTACAGCGTGGAGCCCGGCAGTGTGCAAACGTACGGCGACAGCATGGGCCCGCTGGACGACTTGCGCATAGGCAATGGCACCCGTCTGGACGCCACCCTGTCGGCACTGCCAACCATCATGGGTGCGATCAAGGCCGGTTACCCGATTGCCCCGGTGCAGGGCAAGCCTGCCTACTACGAGCCACTGGCCATCGCCACCGACAAGGGCGACGACGCTTTCAACGCTGAAGTGGCCAAGGCCGTCGACGACATGAAAGCCGACGGCACGCTGAAGCAGCTGTCCGAAAAATGGTACGGCGCCGACCTCACACAAGTGCAGTAACCCATTACCCGCAACCCGGCGCCCTTTGCTTGAAGGGCGTGCGGCACCCCCATGCCCGCAAAACCTGCCTCGCCCAGTAAAAGGATGACCCAGCCGATGCCCAGCTACAGCAACAACTACTATACCGGGACCATGCGCCCTGCCCCGCAGCGTGCCGCGTTGGCCGGTGAAACCCGGGCCGATGCATGCGTGATTGGCGGCGGCCTGGCAGGCCTTAGCGTGGCCCGCGAGCTGCTGGCGCGTGGGCGCTCGGTGGTGTTGCTGGAAGCAGCACGGGTGGCCTGGGGCGCCTCCGGGCGCAATGGCGGCTTTGTGTTGCAGGGCTGGTCCGAGGGGCTGTCGGCCATCGAGCGGCGTTGCGGCAAGCAGACCGCCGCCGCCTTGTTCCGGCTATCGCTGGAAGGCGTCGATATCGTCCGTGACACCATCGCCGGCCACCAGCTGCCAGGCTGCGCCGCCACCACTGGCAAGCTGAGCGTGGTGCGCTACGACGACGCCGACAACCTGCAGCGCACCCGCGACCGCATGGCCCGCGACTTCGGTTTCAACCTGGAATACCTGGACAAACAGGCACTGCGCAGCCGCCTGAACACCGACTGCTACTTCCAGGGGCTGCGCGACAGCCATGGTTTTCACTTCCACCCACTGAACTACTGCCTGGGCCTGGCCGAGCTGGTCGAGCTGGCCGGTGGTCGCATCCACGAACAGTCGCCGATGCTGCGGGTAGAGCGCAGGGCCGGCAGTCATCGCGTGATCACAGCCGACGGCTCGGTGACCTGTGCCGATGTGGTGTACTGCTGCGGTGGCTACGGCGGCCCGGAGTTCGGCCAGCTGCGCCGGGCGTTCCTGCCGATTGCCACTTATGTGGTGCTGACCGAGCACCTGGGTGAGCGCCTGCGTAATGTAGTACGTACCACGGACGCAGTCGGCGACAACCGCCGCGCCTCCGACTACTACCGCGTCGTCGAGGGTGACCGCCTGCTGTGGGGCGGCCATATCACCACGCGCAACCTGCAGGACGAGCAGCGGCTGGGGCAGTTGCTGACCCGCGACATCCTCAGCGTCTACCCACAGTTGCAGGGTTTGAAAATCGCCAAGGCGTGGTCAGGGCTGATGGGTTACGCCCGCCACAAGATGCCGCACATCGGCCCCCTGGCCCCGGGGCTGTGGGCTTGTACTTCGTTTGGGGGCCATGGTATGAACACCGCACCTGTAGGCGCCCGGGTAGTCACCGAGGCAATCTGCGGCGAAAGCGACCGCTACCGCCTGTTCGACGCCTATGGCCTGCAATGGAATGGCGGGCCGTTCGGACCCGCTGCGGCCCAAACGGTGTATGCCGGCCTGAAGCTGATGGACAGGTTCCAGGAAGCCCGCGCGCAGTACAACAACTAGAACAAATCACCAGGAACCACCATGGACGCCCTTCCACCCGGCGCACTGTTCAAACTGACCGAAAAAGACCGGCAACTGCTGGGGCTGCTACAGGCCAACGCCCGCGAGCCTACCGCCTCGCTGGCGCGCAAGCTGGGCGTATCGCGTTCGGCAGTACAGGAGCGCATCAACCGCCTTGAAAACGCTGGGGTTATCACCGGCTACAGTGTGCGCATCGACCAGGACAAGCTGCAGCAGGTGATCAACTGCTTCACCATGACCTCGTGCAGCAACAAGAGCTACACCGATGTGATGACCACCTTGCGCAAGATGGACGCGGTGCAGGCGGTGTATGCGGTGTCGGGCGAAATGGACTTCATCATCCACCTGACTACCCATACGCTGGGTGAGCTCAATGCCGAGCTGACCCGCATCAACATGATCAAGGGCGTCACGCACACAGCTTCGCACATTGTCATGGAAACCAAGTTCAGCAAGAAGCTGACCTTGTAGTCTCCCCCGGCAGAGCCGTCATGACCCTACAACTACTCAGCTTCCTCGACGTTGCCCGCAAATATTGACTATGATCCCGCCTTGAACGTTTCAGCATGTTTCAAAAGGGATACAGATGTCAGTCCAGGAAATACCCCCTCTCCCCAGTAAAGGCACCGTCGCGAAGATGGAAGCCGCCATGGCGCTGGGCAGCTTTGCCATCGGCACCGGCGAATTCGCCATCATGGGCCTGATGCCCGACATCGCCAGCAACCTGCAATTAAGTGAGCCCCAGGTGGGCCATGCCATCAGTGCCTACGCACTCGGGGTGATGGTTGGCGCCCCGACGCTAGCGATTCTGGGCGCCCGGCTGCTGCGCAAGCACATGCTGTTGCTGCTGATGGCACTGTACGCCCTTGGCAACCTGGCGACCGCCTTCGCCCCCTCGTTCAGCAGCCTGGTTGCCTTCCGCTTCATCAGCGGCCTGCCCCACGGCGCGTACTTCGGCATTGCCGCTGTGGTGGCATCGAGCATGGTGGCCAAGGACCAGCGAGCGGGTGCGGTTGCCCGGGTGATGATGGGCCTGACCTTGGCCATGCTGCTCGGCAACCCGGTAGCCACGTACCTGGGCCAGTACTTTGGCTGGCGTTCGGCGTTCGTGCTGGTTGGCGCCATCGCGCTGTGCACCATCGCCCTGGTGTGGCGCTTTGTGCCGCAGCGCCACGACGAAGTGCGCAGCGACCCACGCAAGGAATTGCAAGCCTTCACCCTGCCACAGGTGTGGATGGCGCTGGCCATCGCCTCGATCGGCTTCGCCGGCATGTTCACGGTGTTCAGCTACCTGGCGCCGACCATGCTGCAAGTGACCCAGGTATCGCCACAGTGGATTCCGTTCGGCCTGGCGGCGTTCGGGGTGGGCGGCATCGTCGGCAACATTGCCGGCGGTAAACTGTTCGACCGCCTGCAGTTCCGCGCCGTGGGGCTGGTGCTGGTGTGGTCGATCGCCGTGCTGCTGTTCTTCACCTTCGCCGCCCAGGCGCTGTGGAGCCTGCTGTTGGGTATCGGCCTGGTGGGGACCATGATTGCCCTGGCCGCGCCACTACAGATCCGTCTGATGGACATTGCCCATGAAGCGCCGAGCCTGGCTGCAGCGTCCAACCATGCCGCATTCAACCTGGCGAATGCGCTGGGGCCATGGTTGGGTGGGATGGCGATTACTGCGGGCATGGGCTGGACCAGTACTGGCTATATCGGCGCGGCGACTGCGCTGGTTGGCCTGGGCATCTATCTGGTGGCGCGACGGATGAAAGGCGGCCACTGAGGCCCGCTCCCACAGGTACATTACGGCCTTCGAGGCAAATGCAAATCCTGTAGGAGCGGCCTTGTGTCGCGAGGGGCTGCAAAGCAGCCCCAAAATCTCCAATCAACCGCAATCCAGAGTGGCCCCCAAAAAAACGCTACCCTACCCCCCTTCTGCACAAGCTACTGCCGAGCCCTCCATGTTCGATTGGGAAGACCTGCGTCATTTCTCTGCCTTCACCTCGGCCGGTTCGCTGTCCGCCGCCGCCAAGGCCCTGGGCGTCGACCACGCCACCGTAGCCCGGCGCATCGCTTCGCTCGAAGCCTCGCTCAAGCTAAAGCTGGTCGACCGGCGCCCCCGCGCCTATGTGCTCACCGACGAAGGCCGACGCGTTGCCGAACTAGCCGAGCAAATGACCCTGTCCTCCTTCGCCCTTGAACATTTCGCCAGCGCCGGCCAACAGGCGGTGGAAGGCGAAGTGGTGCTGTCGGCACCACCGGCACTGCTCGGCAGCATCGTCGCCCGGCGCCTGGGCGAGCTGTACCAGCGCTACCCGCAGTTGCGCCTGAAGCTGGTGGGCAGCAAATCAAAGGCATCCTTGGCCCGCCGCGAAGCCGACATCAGCATCGCCCTGGCCAGGCCCACAGAACCGACCTTGGTGGTCAGCCTGCTGGGCCACCTGCACTACCGGCTGTACGCCTCGGCCAGCTACCTGGCCAGCGCGGCGGCCTGGCGCTACATCGGCTACGACGAGTCCCAGGCCAGTTCCCCACAGCAACGATGGCTGAACCGCCAAGCCGGCCAGCAGCCCTTTGTGCTGCACAGCAACGACCTGCGCATCCAGGCTCAAGCCTGTGCCGGCGGCATCGGAATCGCCTGCCTGCCCGCGTTCATGGCGCACGAGCACGGCCTGAAGGAAGCCGGCAGCCCCGAGCAGACCATGAGCATCGAAATCTGGCTGGCAGTGCATGAGGACGTGCGCGCCACCCCACGGATCAAGGCAGTTACCGACTTCCTCCAGCAACAGGTGCGGCCACTGCTGCGCTTGTGAATTTTTGCGGACTGGACCTGCATCAATATGGAATTTTCGCGCAAGGCTGCCCGCGTTAGGCTCACTCCATCACTAACGCCCTTGAAGGAGACGACGATGCAATACGTAAAGCTGGGTAACACCGGCCTGGACATCTCCAGGTTGTGCCTGGGCTGCATGACCTTCGGCGAACCCGACGCCGGCACTCATCCCTGGACCTTGGGCGAAGACGCCAGCCGCCCCATCATTCGCCATGCCGCCGAGCAAGGCATCAACTTCTTCGACACCGCCAACAGCTACTCGGCCGGCACTTCGGAAATCATCCTCGGCAAACTGCTTAAGGAGTTCACCCGCCGCGAAGAAACCGTGATCGCCACCAAGGTGTTCTTCCCGGCCAACATGTGGGAAGGGGCCAGCCGGCCCAATGAACAAGGCCTGTCGCGCAAGGCGATCATGGCCAACATCGACGCCAGCCTTACCCGCCTGGGCACCGACTACGTCGACCTTTACCAGATCCACCGCTGGGACTACCACACCCCCATCGAGGAGACCATGGAAGCCCTGCACGACGTGGTCAGGGCCGGCAAGGCGCGCTACATCGGTGCATCGTCGATGTACGCCTGGCAGTTCGCCAAGGCACAGCAGGTGGCGGTCAGTAACGGTTGGAGCCGTTTCGTGTCGATGCAGAACTACCTCAACCTGATCTACCGCGAGGAAGAACGCGAGATGATCCCGCTGTGCCTGGACCAGGGCGTCGGCCTGATGCCCTGGAGCCCGATGGCCCGCGGGCGCCTGACACGGCCGCATGGGCAGCAGACCGCACGCACGCGCAGCGATGTATCCGGCCAGTCGTTCTATGAAAAGACCGAGGTGGAAGACGGCCGGGTGATCGACGTGGTCGAGCAAATCGCCGGCGAACGGGGCGTGCCAATGGCCCAGGTGGCGTTAGCTTGGGTACTGGGTAAAACCGGCGTTAGCGCCCCTATCGTCGGCGCCTCGAAGCCTGCACATCTGGACGATGCACTGGGCGCGTTGACACTGCAGCTGAGCGAGGACGAAGTGGCACGCTTGCAGGCCCCTTACGTCCCCCACACGGTGACCGGTTTCAAGTAGCGCTGGCTTGCGGCAGGTCGATACGCACCCGCAGCCCACCGCTGGCTGCGGCCTGCGCGGAGATGCTGCCGCCATGCAGGATAATGGCGCGCTGGGCAATCGCCAGACCCAGGCCAAAACCATCATCGCTGCTGTCGGTGCCCCGGTCGAACGGCTCGAAGATGCGCTTCAGCCGCGCCGGGTCCACGCCCGGACCGTGGTCACTGACACTGACCTGAAACCATTGCCCGCCCGGCGCCAGCGCGGCCTCGACCAACACTTCGGTGCTGGCTGCGGTGTAGCGCACGGCGTTACGGATGATGTTCTCGAACGCCCGGTACAGCAGCTCTTCATGCCCATGGATGAGAAACGCGCCGTGGGCGTGCAAGGACACCTGGCACTGCTTCATGCCCGCCTCGAAACGGGCGTCCTCGACGATCTGCGCCAGCAGCTCTACCACATCGACACTGGCAAAGTCGCTGTCACCCTGCCGCGCCTGGGCGCGGGCCAGGGTCAGCAGCTGCTCGATCAGGTCGTCCATACGCCGTGACTCACGCTCCACCCGTTCCAGCATGTCGTGCCGGTCGGGCTGCTGACGCATCAGGCCGATGGCGGCATGCATGCGGGTCAGCGGTGAGCGCAGTTCGTGGGAAATATCGTGCAGCAGGTTCTGCTGCGCCTGCACCAGGGCCTTGAGCTGGCCAGCCATGCGGTCGCAGTCCTCGGCCAGCTCGACGATCTCGTCGCGGCGCTTGCCCAACCTGGGTTTCACGCGCACATCGAACCGGCCCTGAGCTACCTGGCCCATGGCTTCGCGCAGCCAGGCCAACGGGCGAGTCAGGTACAAACTGCACAGGAAGGCAAACAGCGCACTCATCAGCGTGCCGGTAAACAGCGGGCCCATGCCTCGAGGACGCGGCGGTTCGCCAAGCACCGTGGCCACCGAAGCACGCAGCACCAGTGGGCGGCCTTCACTGTCGTTCAACGCCTGCTCGAAACGCACGACCGGCACCGCTTTGCCTGCCAACAACTGGCCCTGGCCGTCGTAAAGGCCCACTTGCACATCCGGCGGCTGCGGCGACACCTCCAGCAACTGCCGGCCGGACTGCTCACCATAACGCTGCAGTACCTGCAGCTCGGTGGCCAGCAGCGAACGCAGCGCCGGGGTATCGCCACGCCACTCATTGAGCATGAAGGCGCCCGCGCCCACCAGGAAGGTCAGGCAGTTGGCCAGCCAGAACGCCAGAAACAGCTTCCAGAACAGGCGCCGGCGCATCATTCGACTATCAGCATGTAGCCCATGCCACGCACGCTCTGGATCCAGCTGCTGCCGTCGGCGCGTGGGCCGAGCTTTTGCCGGATGCTGCTGACGTGCACGTCGATGCGCCGGTCATAACGAGTCAGCGGCCGGCCCAAGGCGTTGAGTGACAGGTCTTGCTTGCTGACCAGCTGGCCAGCCTGGCGGGCCAACGCTTCGAGCAGGCTGAACTCCGAGCCGGTCAGCTCCAGCGTGGTTTCGCCCCAATGCGCCTCACGACGGCCCGGCCACATTTTCAATGCGCCCGTGCGCACGTGTTCGGGCGCACTGCCCTCACCCGTGGAATGCGGCTGCACCCGGCGCAGGATCGCCCGCAGGCGTGCGACCAGTTCACCCGGGGAGCTGGGCTTGGGTACGTAGTCATCGGCCCCCAGCTCAAGGCCGGCAATACGGTCGATGTTGTCGCCACGGGCAGTCAGCAGCAGGACCGGCACCTGGCTGCGCGCACGCACGCGCCGCAGCACTTCAATGCCAGAGATACCCGGCAGCATCACATCCAGCACCACCACCTGGAAGTGACCGGACAACGCCTGGGTCTCGCCCTCTTCACCCGTATTCACGGCAGTGGCCTGAAAGCCTTCGCGCGCCAGGTACAAAGAGAGCATTTCAGTCAGTTCGCGGTCGTCGTCGACCAGCAGCACAGGAATCATCGGGGCCAGACATCGCAATTGCAGGGGCTGTAATGATCGCCCCGCAGGCCGGCACTGTCACCGCCGGCCGGTCGGACTTTACACATCTTTACCCTCGGCTAACCGCGCCGTACACAGCCCGCCCGTATCCTCATCGCCCGCTGCTAGCGGGTTGCCCGCGCTTGCTCCCCTACGAATCCGCTTGTCTGGAACCCCCGATGAACTACCCGCGCCTGTTGCTCTCCATCCTGTTGCTGAAAGCCACGCTGGCCCAGGCCTCCCCTTTCAGGATCGCCGACATCCGGGTCAACGGCCTGCAGCGGGTTTCCGCTGGCAGTGTCTTCGGTGCCTTGCCGCTGAACGTCGGCGATCAGGCCGATGACCGCCGCCTGGTGGACTCGACCCGTTCCCTGTTCAAGACCGGGTTC
>Ga0160449_1001144_pt1 | contig 13477 bp, 6 predicted proteins | sample HID1975I_E1MG_FD_108216 | JGI IMG/M metagenome (GOLD analysis project Ga0160449, IMG submission 108216) | Enriched soil microbial communities from UW Madison campus, WI, USA - HID1975I_E1 MG | ecosystem: Environmental > Terrestrial > Soil > Unclassified | place: USA: Madison, Wisconsin...
CGCCTGGCCGGTGGCACTGCCGGGCGCCTGCACATGGCCATCGAATGCCACAGCTGCTTCCAGTGGCTGATGCCGACCATCGACCAGTTCCGCGATGCCTGGCCGGAAGTGGAGCTGGACCTGGCCTCCGGCTTTGCCTTCGCCCCCCTGCCAGCACTGGCCCGCGGTGACCTGGACCTGGTGGTGACCTCCGACCCGGTGGACCTGGCAGGCATCACGTACGTGCCGCTGTTCACCTACGAGGCAATGCTGGCGGTGGCCAACCAGCACCCGCTGGCCAGCAAGCCTTACATGGTGCCGCAAGACCTGCTCGACCAGACGCTGATCACCTACCCGGTGGAGCGCGACCGCCTGGACATCTTCACCCGCTTCCTGGAGCCGGCCGACATCGAGCCGGCCGCCGTACGCACCTCGGAGCTGACGGTAATGATGATGCAGCTGGTAGCCAGCGGCCGTGGGGTATGCGGCATGCCGCACTGGGCACTGCACGAGTACAGCTCGCGCGGCTATGTGAAGGGCAAACGCCTGGGTGAGAAAGGCCTGTTCGCCACCCTTTATGCCGCCGTGCGCACCGACATGCTCGATGCGCCTTACATGCGCGACTTTTTGCTGACCGCCAAAGACACCTCGTTCGCCACCCTCGATGGGGTCAGCGCGGTGCGTTGAGTGCCTGGCGGTACAGCGGCAGGATCAGGTCGCGGGTGAGCGGCGCCAGTTGCATGACGGGCGCCTGGTCAGCGGCCAGCCAGACAACCTCTTCGATCTCCGCAGCCGGGACCACGGCTGCGGCACTGTCTACACGGAACAGCTCGGCCTGCACTTCGAAGCCTGGCTCGTTGGCGGCTGGGGCACTGAACTGGCCCAGGTGCACGGCCTGGGCCGGGTCGATGTGCAAGCCCAGCTCCTCGTGCAACTCGCGCACCAGTGCCTGCACCGGCGTTTCACCGGCATCGATCTTGCCGCCTGGCTGCATGAAAGCGCCGGTGCCGCGCTTGCGCACCAGCAGGGTGCGGCCTTGGGGATCGATCAGCAGGGCGGCGGCGATGCGGATTATGTTCGGCATGGATCAGCTCACTCAAGAAATCAAAGAAGATATCGCCTGCGCCGGCCCTATCGCCGGCGCAGGCAACATAGCATCCGCGACGAACGGCCCCTTGCCAACCTGCGGCATACCCTCCATAACCAACACATGAACCTGCCCGCCAAACACCACCCGGTGCTCGAGCTGTTCCACCCTGCCGTGCGCACCTGGTTCCGTCGCCATTTCGCCACGGTCACTGAAGCCCAGGCACAAGCCTGGCCGCTGATCCACGCCGGCCAGTCAATGCTGCTCGCCGCGCCGACGGGCTCGGGCAAAACCCTCAGTGCTTTCCTGGCGGTGCTCGACGAACTGTTCCGTGAAGGCCTGGAGCACCAAGGCGAACTGCCCGCTCAAACCCAGGTGATCTACGTTTCGCCGCTGAAGGCCTTGTCCAACGACATCCGCCTCAACCTGCAAGCCCCGCTCGAACGCATCAGCCAGGCCCTCGCAGACCAGGGCCTGAAAGCCCCACGCATCACCACGGCCGTACGCACGGGCGACACGCCACAAAAGGAACGTGCCGCCATGCGCAAGCTGGCCCCGCACATTCTGGTGACAACCCCAGAATCGCTGTACGTGTTGATGGGCTCTGCTTCAGGCCGTGAAGGCCTGGGTACTGTGCATACGGTAATCGTCGACGAAATCCACGCCCTGGCCGGCAACAAGCGGGGCGCCCATCTGGCGCTGACCCTGGAGCGCCTGCAAGCCTTGTGCAAACGGCCACTGCGGCGCATCGGGCTGTCCGCCACACAACGCCCGGTCGAGCGGGTGGCAGGGTTTCTGGCCGGTAGCGGGCGGCCCTGCGCCATCGTCGATGTAGGCCATGCGCGCCAATGCGATCTGGCTATCGAAGTGCCGCCGGTGCCACTGGGCGCGGTGATGGCCAACGATGTCTGGGGCCTGGTCTACGACCGCCTGGCCACCCTGGCGCGCGAACACCGCACTACGCTGGTATTCGTCAACACCCGACGCCTTGCCGAGCGCATCACCCGTCACCTCAGCGACCGGCTGGGCAAGGAGGCGGTAGCCGCGCACCATGGCAGCCTGTCCAAGGAGTTGCGCCTGAATGCAGAGCAGAGGCTCAAGAGCGGCCATTTGCAGGTGCTGGTAGCCACCGCTTCGCTGGAGCTGGGCATTGATATCGGCGATATCGACCTGGTGTGCCAGATCGCCTCGCCGGGTTCGATTGCCGCCTTCCTGCAACGGGTTGGCCGCGCCGGCCACCAGGTTGACGGTGTGCCCAAGGGGCGCCTGTTCCCCACCTCACGCGATGACCTGATCGAATGCGTGGCCCTGCTGGACTGCGTGCGCCAAGGCGAACTGGACGAGCTGCACATACCCCGGGCACCGCTGGACGTACTGGCCCAGCAGATTGTCGCCGAAGCCAGCAACCAGGACTGGCACGAACAAGGCCTGTTCGACTGCCTGCGCCAGGCCACTCCCTATGCCGAGCTCGACCAGCGCCACTACCAGGCGCTGCTCACCATGCTCGCCGAGGGCTATAACGGCCGCCAGGGCATCCGCAGCGCCTATTTGCACCGCGATGCGGTAAGCGGCACGCTGCGCGGCCGTCGTGGCAGCCAACTGACGGCGCTGACCAGCGGCGGCACCATCCCTGACAACGCCGACTACACCGTGCTGCTGGAACCGCAGGCGCTGAACATCGGCAGCGTCAATGAAGACTTTGCCGTGGAGAGCATTGCCGGCGATATCTTCCAGCTGGGCAACGCCTCTTATCGCATCCTGCGCGTCGAGCCGGGCCGCGTACGGGTGGAAGATGCCCATGGCCTGCCGCCGACCATTCCGTTCTGGCTGGGTGAAGCGCCGGGGCGCAGTGACGAGCTGTCTGCCGCCGTAGCCCGGCTGCAGGCGCGAATCGACCAGCAACTGGATCGAGCTGACGGCGACATGCTGAAAGTACTGGCCTGGGTGCAGGCTACCTTTGAGCTGGGCGAAGACAGCGCCAGCCAGTTGCTCGACTATCTGGCCCGCACCCGCGAGGTACTTGGCGCCCTGCCTTCGCAGGACACGCTGGTGATGGAGCGCTTTTTCGATGAGTCGGGCGGGACCCAACTGATCATCCATTCACCCTACGGCAGCCGCATCAACCGCGCGTGGGGCCTGGCCTTGCGCAAGCGCTTCTGCCGCACCTTCAACTTCGAGCTGCAGGCTGCCGCCAGCGAAGATGCCATCGTACTTTCACTGTCGACCAGCCACAGCTTCGAGCTGGACGAGGTGTGGCGTTACCTGAACAGCCGCAGCGCCGAGCCGATCCTCGTCCAGGCCCTGCTGGATGCACCGCTGTTTGGCGTGCGCTGGCGCTGGAACGCTGGCGTGGCCATGGCGCTGCCGCGCTTCGTGGGCGGGCGCAAGGTAGCGCCGCAGATCCAGCGCATGAAGAGCGAAGACCTGGTGGCCGCCGTGTTCCCAGACCAGATCGCCTGCCTGGAGAACATCGCCGGCGAGCGGCAGATACCCGATCACCCGTTGGTCGAACAAACACTCGACGACTGCCTGCACGAGGCGATGGACAGTGAAGGGTGGCTGGCCCTGTTGCGACGCATGGAAAGCGGGGCGGTACGCCTGCTGTGCCGCGACCTGCCCGCCCCTTCGCCACTGGCGTCGGCCATTCTCAACGCCAGGCCGTACGCTTTTCTGGACGATGCCCCGCTGGAAGAACGGCGCACCCAGGCTGTGCTCAACCGACGCTGGAGCGAAGTGCACAGTGGCGACGACCTGGGGGCCCTGGACGCTGATGCCATTGCCGCCGTCGCGGCCGAAGCCTGGCCGCAACCGGGCAATGCCGACGAAATGCACGAAGCGCTGATGGGCCTGGGCGCGATCAGCCAAGCTGAAGTGCAAGGCAATGCCAACTGGGACCAGCTGCTCAGGCAACTGGCCAAGAACGGGCGGGCCTTGCGCCTGGCGGACGAGAAACTGTGGTTGGCGCGTGAGCGACTGGGCCTGCTGAAGGTGCTGTATTCGGATGCTCTGATAGAGCCTGCGTTGCAGGTGTTGCCAGGGTTTGATCAGGCCATCGACCCGGACCTTGCCCTGAGTGAACTGTTACGTGCCCGCCTGAGTGGCCATGGCCCCAGGACCGCGACGCAGATTGCGGCACCGCTTGGCAAGCCGTTGCAAGCCATCGAACAGGCGCTGGCCCGCCTGGAAGCCGAAGGCTATGTGCTGCGCGGGCACTTCAGCCCTGGTGCCACCGACCTGCAATGGTGCGAACGCCATTTGCTGGCGCGCATTCACCGCTACACGGTCAAGCGCCTGCGCCGCGAGATCGAACCGGTCAGCCTGCAGGACTTCATGCGCTTTCTGTTCGACTGGCAGCGCCTGGCGCCCGACGAGCGCCTGCGTGGCCCGCAGGCGGTGGCAGAAGTACTGGGCCAGTTGCAGGGGTTCCCCAGCGCCGCCGGGGCGTGGGAGGCGGAACTGCTGCCTTCGCGCATCAAAGACTACAGCCCGCACTGGCTGGACGATGCCTGCCGCAGCGGCCAGTTCGCCTGGAGCCGGCTGGCGGCAACGGTGGCGAGCAGCACCCTATCGAGTACCCCAGTGGTGCTGCTGCCGCGCGACCAGCTGAACACATGGCGCAGCCTGGCGCCCGCACCAACGGTGGATGCCCTTGGCCTGCGTGCGCAGCGTGTGTACGAAACGCTGAAAACCCAGGGGGCGCTGTTCTTCGATGAGCTGGCGCAGGAGGCGCACCTGCTGCCCAGCGAACTGGAAACCGCGCTGCAGGAACTGGTGGGCTCGGGCCTGGTCGGCGCTGACAGTTTCACCGGCTTGCGCAGCCTGATCACGCCTGCAGCCAAGCGCAGTTCACGTAATAGCCGCCGAGGTCACCCGCCGCTTTCCAGCAGCATGGCGCATGCCGGGCGCTGGGCACTGCTGCGCCGCAGCGATACGCCGCCGGATCACGACCAGCGCCTGGAGGACGTTGCTCGCACCCTGCTGCGCCGCTATGGGGTGATCTGCTGGCGGCTGCTGGAGCGCGAGAGTGATGTGCTGCCGCCCTGGCGTGAACTGCTGCGCTGCTATCACCGGCTGGAGGCGCGTGGCGAGATCCGTGGCGGGCGCTTCATTGCCGGGCTGGCGGGTGAACAGTTCGCCTTGCCGGAGGCGGTGGGGTTGCTGCGGCAGGTGCGCCGCCGCGACCCGGACGGGACGTTGCTGGTAGTGAGTGCCAGTGACCCGCTGAACCTGATCGGCGCGTTGCTGCCCGGGGCGAAAGTGCCAGCGGTGAGTGGTAACCGCTTGTTGTATCGCGACGGGGTACCGGTGGCGGTACGGGTGGCCGGGCGTTACACGTATCTGGTCGAGGCGCCCGCACAAGAGCAGGAAATCTGGCGGCAGAAACTGCTGCGTGACAAGCACTGAGCATTATTGGGTTTACCGGCCCTATCGCCGGCAAGCCAGCTCCCACAGAGATGTCACTTCGCTTGACGGTGGTGATGACCTGTAGGAGCTGGCTTGCCGGCGATAGGGCCGGTACAGCCAGGACATAACTTGGCGAGAATGATTTTCGCTACCCCGATTTTAATTTGCAGGGCCCTGCAACTTGGCTATGGTCGGGGTTTGCCCCCAGGCCCTGAGCCTGACCGCGCCATCGCAAGGACCCTGTATGAGCCTGTCACTACTCAGTCGCTATGCCTTCTTCGCAGCCTGTGTGCTGTTCACCTTGGCGAGCCTGCCCTTCATCCACCACGAATGGCTGTGGCCGTTCACCCTGACCACAGGCATCCTCAGCCTGATCGGCCTGTTCGACCTGCTGCAGCAACGCCATGCCGTACGTCGCAACTACCCGATCCTGGGCAATATCCGCTATCTGGTCGAGGCCATTCGCCCGGAAATCCGCCAGTACCTGCTGGAGTCCGACAGCGACGCCCTGCCGTTCTCCCGCGCCCAGCGTTCGCTGGTGTATGCCCGGGCGAAGAACGAAGCCTCGGACAAACCGTTCGGCACCCTGATCGACGTGTACGAGTCCGGCTTCGAGTTCATCGGCCATTCCATGCGCCCGGCGCCGCTGGCCGACCCGGCCAGCTTCCGCATCATTGTCGGCGGGCCGCAGTGCAGCCAGCCGTACTCGGCCTCGATCTTCAACATTTCGGCCATGAGCTTCGGCTCGCTCAGCGCCAATGCCATCCGCGCCCTGAACCAGGGCGCCAAGCTGGGCAATTTCCACCATGACACCGGCGAAGGCAGCATCAGCCCCTATCACCGCGAGCATGGTGGTGACCTGGTCTGGGAGCTGGGCAGCGGCTACTTCGGTTGCCGCACGCCGGACGGGCGCTTCGACCCCGAACGTTTCGCCGCACAGGCGCGCAGCCCACAGGTGCGCATGATCGAAATCAAGATGAGCCAGGGCGCCAAGCCCGGGCACGGCGGCATCCTGCCCAAACACAAGGTCACTCAGGAAATCGCCGAGACCCGCGGCGTGCTGATGGGCGAAGACTGCATTTCGCCGTCGCGCCACAGCGCTTTCTCCACGCCGATCGAGATGATGCAGTTCATTGCCCAACTGCGTGAGCTGTCCGGCGGCAAACCGGTCGGCTTCAAATTCTGCCTGGGCCACCCGTGGGAGTTCATGGGCATTGCCAAGGCTATGCTGGAAACCGGCATCCTGCCCGACTTCATCGTCGTCGATGGCAAGGAAGGCGGTACCGGCGCCGCACCGGTGGAGTTCACCGACCATATCGGCGTACCGCTGCGCGAAGGCCTGCTGTTTGTGCACAACACGCTGGTTGGCCTGAACCTGCGTGACAAGATCAAGCTAGGGGCCAGCGGCAAGATCGTCAGCGCCTTCGACATCGCCAGCGTGCTGGCCATCGGTGCCGACTGGGCCAACTCGGCGCGCGGCTTCATGTTCGCCATTGGCTGCATCCAGTCGCAAAGCTGCCACACCAACAAGTGCCCGACCGGCGTGGCCACGCAAGACCCGCTGCGCCAGCGCGCCCTGGTGGTGCCGGACAAGGCCCAACGGGTGCTGAACTTCCACCACAACACCTTGCGAGCCCTGGCCGAGATGCTCGCGGCGGCGGGCCTGGAGCACCCGGCGCAGCTGGAGGCCAAGCACCTGGTGCGGCGCGTCTCGGCCACCGAGATCAAGCTGTTCTCGCAGATGCATGTGTTCTTGAAGCCGGGGGAGTTGCTGACCGGCGAGGTGGATGGGCAATTCTATTCGCGCATGTGGCAGCTCGCCCGGGCCGACAGCTTTGAGCCGCACAGCGAAGTGGCGGCCTGATAGAGCCCTGGGGCCGCAAAGCGGCCCCCGAGGTTTCAGATCAGGAAGCAGTACTGGCTACACCTTGCACGTCTTTCGGCGCCAGACGGAACGCGTAGTACAGCACCGTCAGCAGCACCAGGAACGCCGGGCCAATGTACAGGGCCACACGGGTATCCTCGAAGTACGCCATCAAGCCAACCACCAGCACCAGGAAACCCAGCGCCAGGTATGAGCTCAGCGGCCACAACCACATGCGGTACTTCAGCGCCTTGCGCTCGGCGGTAGTCAGGCCGGCGCGGAACTTGAGCTGCGCCAGCAGGATCATCACCCAGGTCCAGATCGCACCGAAGGTGGCAATCGACGTGACCCACACAAACACCTTTTCCGGCACCAGGTAGTTGGCCAGCACGCCCAGCAGCAGCGCGCCAATCGACAGCAGCAGCGCATTGCGCGGTACGCCGTTTTTCGAGGTGCGGGCGAAGGCCGCCGGGGCCTGGCCGTTCTGCGCCAGGCTATAGAGCATGCGCCCGGTGCTGAAAATGCCGCCGTTGCACGAAGACAGCGCCGCGGTGATGACCACGAAGTTGATGATGCCGGCGGCGGTCTTGATGCCGAGGCGCTCGAAGGTCATGACGAACGGGCTGCCCTGGCTGCCGATTTCGTTCCACGGGTAGATCGACAGGATCACGAACAGCGCGCCGACGTAGAACAGCAGGATGCGCCAGAACACCGAGCCGATGGCCTGCGGGATGGTCTTTTGCGGGTTGCGTGCTTCGCCGGCGGTGAGGCCGATCATTTCCACACCCAGGTAGGCGAACATCACCATCTGCAGCGACATCAGCACGCCGGTCACGCCATTGGGCATGAAACCGCCGTTGCTCCACAGGTTGGAGATACCCAACGCCACACCGTCATTGCCGAAGCCGAAGGCAATGACGCCGATGCCGCCAAGGACCATGGCGATGATGGTGACGATCTTGATCAGGGCGAACCAGAACTCCAATTCGCCAAAGGCCTTCACTGCCACCAGGTTGACCGCGCCCATGCTGCCCAAGGCCGCCAGGGCCCAGATCCAGCGCGGTACATCGGGGAACCAGATGCCCATGTAGATGGCCACCGCAGTGATTTCGGCAACGCAGGTCACCAGCCACAGGAACCAGTAGTTCCAGCCGGTGAGAAAGCCCGCCAGCGGGCCGAGGTAGTCCTGGGCATAGCGGCTGAACGAGCCGGCGACGGGGTTATGCACGGCCATTTCGCCAAGGGCGCGCATGATCACCAGGATGGCCAGGCCACCGATGATGTAGGACAGCATGATGGCAGGGCCGGCCATTTCGATGGCTTTGGCCGAACCGAGGAAAAGACCGACGCCGATACAGGCGCCCAGCGCCATCAGGCGGATGTGCCGTTCGCCCAGTTCACGCTTGAGCGGGCCGCCTTCATTGGCCTGGCCATGGGCAGAGTGGTTGCCGACTGGCATAGCAATACAACCTCATTTTGTTATTGGATTTGACCTTCGTGCAGCACCGGCCATGCCGATAGGCGTGACGTAGGCTTGCCAGGCTGGCCTCGTGGGCCGGCCCGTGTGCCGGGGTAGAGCACCCGGCAGGGCGAAGGGGCCGAGCAGTATAGGAAGACCGTTGCAGGGATTTTCGCTGTATATACAGGAATAATCAGCAAGTTTTCTGGCGGGCGCAGCAACCCTGAAAGCTGCCCCGGCACCATAGCAACATCTCCGTATCAAGAAACCCACACCAAAGCCGCATAGCCCTACACCGCTCTTCTCCACCTCCTACAAAATTTTCACCTCACCCGCTCAACGTCTAAGCTTCAGTCAAGCAAGACGAAAACACCTGGCCGGATTGAAGACTATGGGCGCACTGTGGCAATCGGAACCAAGCAGAACGGAAGCACCCGAGATACCTCCGGCCGAGACGCCACAACCAAAGTCCCCCCGTCAGCGTCGGCTATGGTGGCGGCTGATCATCCTCATCCTGCTGGTGGCGCTGGTGGCCATCGGCTTCGCTGCGTATGACGAATTCCGCACCTCCGTACTGCAATCACGCGAGTTCAGCAAACTGGCCGGTACCCTGACCTACTCGCTGGAGCCCGGCCCTAGTGATGCAATCATCTACCCCGGTGACGGGCCGTTCGACAGGCGCCTTGGCTACAGCGCCCTGGGCGAATTCCTGCCACGACTGATCAAGCGCGACTACCTGATCAGTGAGCAGGTCAAGTTCTCACCGGCGCTGATGAACTACGTCGATCATGGGCTGTTCGCCCCCTATATCGAGAAGATCCAGGCCGGCCTGTCGATCACCGACTGCCGCGGCGACACGCTGTACCAGTACAACTACCCACAGCACCTGTACCCGGACTTTGCCGCGATCCCGGCGGTGATGGTCAACAGCCTGCTGTTCATCGAGAACCGCGACCTGCTCGATACCCAGGACCCACGCAACAACCCGGCCGTGGACTGGCCACGCTTCGCCAAGGCCGCCTACAGCCAGGTGGCCAAGTACCTGGCCTTGCCCGGCCAGTCCGCGGGCGGCAGCACCTTGGCCACGCAGCTGGAGAAGTACCGCCACTCACCGGACGGCCTGACCGTGTCAGGTGCCGAGAAAATCCGCCAGATGATTTCTGCCAGCGTGCGTGCCTACCAGGGCGGCCCGGATACCACTGAAGCACGCCAGCGCATCGTGCGCGACTACCTCAACAGTGTGCCGCTGTCGGCCGTGCCCGGGCACGGCGAAGTGCATGGCATGGCCGAAGGCCTGAGGGTGTGGTACGGCGCCGACTTCGACCAGGTCAACCAGGCCCTGACTTCCACCGCCACTGACGCCGAAAGCATGGCTGCACGCGGCCTTGCCCTACGCCAGGTGCTGTCGCTGATGATTGCCCAGCGCCGCCCGTCCCACTACTTGTCCAAGGGCCGCGTGGAGTTGGCCGAACTCACCGATTCGCACATCCGCGTGCTCGCCGCCAACAAGGTGATCGAGCAGCCATTGGCCGAAGCCGCGTTGGCCAGCAAGGCGGTCTACCGCGACTGGGTAGCGCAGCCAACCATCGTGCCGATCGTTACCAACAAGGGCATCAGCCTGGCGCGCAACCGCCTGGCAGCCATGCTCAACCGCCCGCTGTACGACCTCGACCGCCTCGATGTATCGGCCACCAGTACCCTGCAGGCCGACCTGCAACTGCAGGTCAGCCAGTACCTGAAAAACCTTGCCGACCCGGAGTTTGCCGCGCAGATGGGGCTGATCGGCGAGCGCCTGCTCACCAGCAAGACCACCGACCAGGTCAGCTACAGCTTCACCCTGTTCGAGCGCACCGCCGACGGCTCGCGGGTACGGGTGCAGACCGACAGCACCAACCAGCCCTTCGACATCAACGAAGGCAGCAAGCTGGAACTCGGCTCCACCGCCAAGTTGCGGGTGCTGACCACGTACCTGGAGATCATCGCCGAACTGCACGACAAGTACGCCGGCAAACCCGCTGCCGAGCTGAAGAAGGTCGAAGTCGCCGAACTCGACCGCATCACCCAGTGGTCGCTGGAATGGCTGACGCAGAACAGCAAGAACCAGAGCCTGGACGCCATGCTCGACGCCGCGCTGGAGCGCAAGTACTCCGCCAATACCGGTGAAGCCTTCTTCACAGGCGGCGGCATGCACGTGTTCAACAACTTCCGCAAGGAAGACAACAGCCGCAACCCGACGCTCAAGGATGCGCTGCGCGAATCGATCAACCTGCCGTTCATTCGCCTGATGCGCGACCTGGTGCGCTACGTGACCTACCAGCAGCCGTACAACCGCGTGCCGCTGCTGAAGGACGACGCCGACCCTCGCCGCCAGGAATACCTGGCCCGCTTCGCCGACAAGGAAGGCACCAACTACCTGATGCGCTTCTGGAAGAAATACCAGCGCAAGACCTCGCAGCAGCGCCTGGACACCTTCCTGGACAGCATGCGCGTAACCCCGCAACGGCTGGCGGCGGTGCACCGCTACCTGTTCCCCGAAGCAGGGCAGGAAACCTTCAATGCCTTCGTACGTGCCCACCTCAAGGGCGACAAGATTACCCTGGGCAAGCTGACCGACGGCCGCCTGTCAGAGATGTATGACGCCTATGGCCCGGGCAAGTACGACCTGCCCGACCAGGGCTACATTGCCAAGGTCCACCCGCTGGACCTGTGGCTGCTTGGCTACCTGCTGAAAAACCCGAGCTCGACCTTGACCGAAATGGTCAACGCCAGCCGCTTCGAGCGCCAGGAGGTGTACAGCTGGCTGTTCAAGAGCCGCCACCAAGGGGCACGTGACAGCCGCATCCGCACCATGGTCGAGATCGAAGCCTTCCTAGACATTCACCAGCGCTGGAAACGCGTGGGCTATCCATTCGACCACCTGGTGCCCTCGCTGGCCACTGCCATCGGCAGTTCGGGCGACCGCCCCGCCGCCCTCTCCGAACTGGTCGGCATCATCCAGAACGACGGCATCCGACTGCCCACCCTGCGCATCGACACCCTGCACTTTGCAGCCAACACCCCTTATGAAACCAAGTTGATCACCGACCCGGACCGCGGCGTGCGGATTCTGCCGGTGGAAGTGGCACGCGCACTCAAAGGCGCCATGTCGCAGGTGGTCGATGCAGGCACTGCGCGGCGTATTTCCGGCAGTTTCAAGCTGCAGGACGGCACGCCACTGGTGATGGGGGGCAAGACCGGTACCGGTGACAACCGCATCGAAAGCTTCGGCGCCGGCGGTCGGCTGATTGGCTCGCGCTCGCTGAACCGCACCGCCACCTTCGTGTTCTTCCTGGGCGACAACCACTTCGGCACCCTCACTGCCTTTGTGCCAGGGCGCTCGGCAGAAGCGTTCAAATTCACCTCGGCGCTGCCGGTGCAGGTGCTCAAGGGCATGGCACCGATCCTCATGCCATACCTGCAGCCGGGCAATCCGAATGAATGCAAACCGCCGCAGGTTGCGCTGCATACACCACCCGCAGCGGGGAATGCATCGAATCAATAGATGATAATCATCTGCATTAAAGGGCTTGTATTTAGATATATCTTGAGTAATATCTTACGATATATCGCAAACGACGGAGCCCTGTCCCCATGCGCGAACACACCCCCCATGATCCCTTCGAGCGGCGCCCCGGCCGCGGCGAGCGCGGCCCACGCGTCTTCGCCCCCGGTGACCTCAAGCTGCTGATGCTAGACCTGCTGGCCGAGCAACCCGGCCACGGGTATGACCTGATCCGCCAGATCGAAAACCTGTTCGACGGCAGCTACAGTCCAAGCCCTGGGGTGATCTACCCCACGCTGAATTTTCTTGAAGAGGCCGAGCTGATAAGCGGCCAGGTGCAGGGCAGCAAACGCCTCTATGCCATCACCGACGCCGGGCGCAGCGCCCTGGCCGAGCAAGCTGTCGCCATGGACGGCGTGCGCATGCGCATCGAAGTCAGCAAACGCGCCCTGCGCGGCCATGACCGCCCGCCTGAAATCCATGAAGCGGTCGGCAACCTGCGCCACGCACTGCACATGCACAGCGGCCGCTGGACTCCGGAAGAAATCCAACGGGTCCGCGACTTGCTCAACCATACCGCCAAGGCCATCGCCTCCGGGCCGGCCGACCCTGTCGGGGAGACTTTCCATGAGTGACACCATCCACCGCGTCAACCACGAGATCCGCCAACGCCGTTTGCAGGTACTGCGGGTCACCGAGCTGACCCCACGCATGCGCCGCATCACCCTCGGCGGTGCCGAACTGCAAGGTTTCACCAGCGTCGGCAGCGACGACCATATCAAGCTGCTGTTCGCCGAAACGCCGGAGCAACAACAGGCCATCGAGGCCCGTAATATGGGCCGGGACGGTGGCGCACGGCCCACCATGCGCGAGTACACGCCACGGCGCATCGACCTGGTGGCCAATGAACTGGACATCGACTTCGTGCTGCACGGTGACGGCCCAGCCTCCACCTGGGCCGCCCAGGCCACCCCGGGGCAAACCCTGGACATTGCAGGGCCACGGGCCTCGCTGGTGGTGCCGGATATGTTCGACAGCTACCTGCTGATCGGTGACGAAACCGCCATTCCGGCGATTGGTCGGCGCCTGGACGAACTGCCGGCTGGCCGCCAGGTGCTGGCGGTGATCCAGATCGAAGACGAG
>Ga0160449_1001154_pt1 | contig 13391 bp, 12 predicted proteins | sample HID1975I_E1MG_FD_108216 | JGI IMG/M metagenome (GOLD analysis project Ga0160449, IMG submission 108216) | Enriched soil microbial communities from UW Madison campus, WI, USA - HID1975I_E1 MG | ecosystem: Environmental > Terrestrial > Soil > Unclassified | place: USA: Madison, Wisconsin...
ATCGGTGTGAACGCCGGTTCGCTCGAGCCCTCGCTGCTCGCGAAGTACGGCAAGGCCACGCCCGAGGCGCTCGTGGAGAGCGCCGTCTGGGAGGCCTCGCTGTTCGAGGAGCACGACTTCCACGACTTCAAGATCTCCGTCAAGCACAACGACCCCGTCGTCATGGTGCGCGCCTACGAGCTGCTCGCCGAGCGCGGGGACTGGCCGCTGCACCTCGGTGTCACCGAGGCGGGCCCGGCCTTCCAGGGCACGATCAAGTCCGCGACCGCCTTCGGGGCGCTGCTCTCGAAGGGCATCGGCGACACGATCCGTGTCTCGCTGTCCGCACCCCCCGTCGAAGAGGTCAAGGTCGGTATCCAGATCCTGCAGTCGCTCAACCTGCGCCCCCGCAAGCTCGAGATCGTCTCGTGCCCCTCGTGCGGCCGCGCCCAGGTGGACGTCTACTCGCTCGCCGAGCGCGTCACCGCGGGGCTCGAGGGCCTCGAGGTGCCGCTGCGCGTCGCCGTCATGGGCTGCGTCGTCAACGGTCCCGGCGAGGCCCGCGAGGCGGACCTCGGGGTCGCTTCCGGCAACGGCAAGGGCCAGATCTTCGTCAAGGGCGAGGTCATCAAGACCGTGCCGGAGGCGCAGATCGTCGAGGTCCTCATCGAGGAGGCGATGCGCCTCGCGGAGCAGATGGAACCCGCCGAGGGCGCCGCACCCGTCGTCTCCGTCTCCTGATCCGCTCAACTCCGGCGCGGTACGGCACGCCACCGTCGGGTCATCTGGTGCAGAATCCAAGCATGGGACGATGGCGTGCCCCGCTCCTGAGCGGCAGATCGGTCGGGGGCCGGGTCCTGACCGATGCCGATGTCGGTGAGGCGCTGCGCGTGTGCGCCCAGGTGCCCGTCGACTCCGTGCTCGCCGCCGCCAGGATCGCGACCGCCGGCGAGGTGGGCCTGCGCCGGGCCGGGGGCACCCTGTGGGGCTTCGAGCGCGACGGCGAGCTCGTCGCGGTGTGTTGGTCGGGGGCCAACCTCGTCCCCGTCGTGCCCCCGGGTGCCGAGGACGCCATCCCCGCCTTCGCCAGGCTCGCCCGCTCCGCGTCACGGCGCTCCTCGTCGATCGTGGGGGAGCGCGCCGCCGTGCTCGGTCTGTGGGAGCTGCTCGCGAGCCACTGGCCCGAGCCGCGCGAGATCCGCTCCGAGCAGCCGTCCCTCGTCATCGACGCCGAACCGCTCGCCATGGCGGACCCCGCCGTGCGGCGCACGCTCCCGGACGAGTACGAGGCCGTGCTGCCCGCGTGCGTCGCGATGTTCACCGAGGAGGTCGGCTACTCGCCGGCGTCGGGGCCGTCGGGTCCCTACGAGGTGCGCGTGCGCCATCTCATCGCCCAGGGGCGCTCGTTCGCGCGGTTCGACGGCGGGACACCTGCGTCGGTGCTCTTCAAGGCGGAGGTCGGGGCGCTCGCGGGCGGGGTCGCGCAGGTCCAGGGCGTCTGGGTGCGTCCCGACAGGCGCGGCGAGGGCCTCGCGGTCGCCGGGATGTCCGCCGTCGTCCAGCACGTGCGCCGCACGATGGCCCCGACCGTCTCGCTCTACGTCAACGACTTCAACGCCCCGGCCCTCGCGGCCTACCGCCGCGTCGGCTTCCGCCAGACGGGCACCCACGCCACCGTCCTCTTCTGATATGTGAGTCCGGTTTGTCAAGGGGCAAGGGGGGAGCGCCGCCAGGCGGGGTGCCTGGCAGCATGCTCCGGACCATCGAGCGGGTTCGACCCGTGCGGTATGTACCAGCGCGCCCGACAGCGCAACCGCCGCTTGCTCTCTCCTGCATCCTTCCGTCGGCTCCCGCCGGTAACGTGGGAACCTGCCGACATCGCTCGGGGAGTCGCGCCAGAGGATGAGGGAGCAGCAGCACATGGGGCAGCCGAAGCACGGGTTCCGCGAGACGCTCGCACTCATGTTCAGGGCACGGTTCTCGGTCCTCTACGTCGAGTCGTTCGAGGAGCACCGCGTGCTTGATGAAGTGCGCGCCGTTGCGACTGACCAGTCGATCATGCGGACCGTCCGACCGGTGTATGTGTGGAGCACGATCCGAGGCTTCGTTGGACCTGACGGAAAAGCGGAGAGCGGCACCAACGACCCCAAGAAGGCCCTTGACTGGATGCTGCGGCAGCAGAACCCCGGCGTCTTCGTCATGCTGGACCTGCACGCACACCTCGGCGACGACCACCGTCCGGCCGATCCCACAGTGGTCCGACTTCTACGAGAGGTCTCCGCAGCGTTCCAGAGTGGTGCGACTGCACGAGTCTTGCTCATCGTCGCTCCGCTTCGGCGTATCCCGCCCGAGTTGGAGAAGGACGTCACCCTGGTGGACTTCCCGCTCCCCGGCGAGACGGAGATTCGGGCGGTACTTGACAGCATGATCGCCGCGAACAGTTCGGCAGACAGCAGGATCCGCATCGAGGTGGACTCGCTGGGCCGGGAGCGGCTCGCGAAGGCCGCGATGGGCTTGACCCTCCATGAGGCGACGAACGCGTTCGCGCGGGCCATGGTGGACGATGGCGTGCTGCGTAACGAGGACGTTCAGGTGGTCTTGGAGGAGAAGAAACAGACCATCCGCAAGTCGGGGCTCCTGGAGTTCATCACGGTCGACATTGACCTTGATGACGTCGGCGGCCTGCAGAACCTCAAGCGATGGCTCACGAAGCGCAACAACTCGTGGATGGATGAGGCCGCAGCCTATGGACTGCCTGCCCCGAAGGGTGTCCTTATGACCGGCGTCCCCGGTTGTGGGAAGTCCCTCACCGCCAAGGCGATCGCCGCCGCTTGGGAACTCCCCCTACTCAGGCTCGACATCGGCAAGGTGTTCGCTGGCATCGTCGGGTCGAGCGAGCAGAACATGCGCCACGCCATCCGCTCGGCAGAGGCCGCCGCCCCCTGTGTCCTGTGGCTGGACGAGATCGAGAAGGGGTTCTCCGGCGTCTCCGGGGGAGGTGGTGACGGCGGTACTTCCAGTCGGGTGTTTGGGTCGTTCCTGACCTGGATGCAGGAGAAGACCGCGCCAGTGTTCGTTATCGCGACGGCGAACAAGGTGGACGGGCTGCCCCCAGAGTTTCTTCGCAAGGGTCGGTTCGACGAAATCTTCTTCGTCGACCTCCCGACGCGCGCTGAGCGGCGCGACGTCTGGAACCTGCACCTCAACAAGCGCCTCAGGACCAGCCGAGCCGCCGGAGCCATCACCATCAGCTACGATCTGCTCGACCGGCTCGCAGACGCCAGCGAGGGCTACTCCGGAGCCGAGATCGAACAGGCCGTGGTCGCCGCGCTGTTCGACGCGTTTGCCGACCGGCGCAGCCTCAGCGAAGACGACCTATTCCGCGCCCTCAGGAACATGGTGCCCCTCAGCGTCACCCAAGCCGAGCAAATCGCCTCCGTCCGCGAGTGGGCAGCCAACCGAGCTGTCGCAGCTACGGCCACCGAGGACCGTTCCGGCTACGAAGTCACCGGTGAGGCGACCGCCGCGGCACCCTCCAAGCCAGAACCCGCATCTCCAAGCGCCGACGACGGCAGCGGTGGTCTTTCTCGCGGCGGCAGGGTGGTGGACTTCTAGTGAGCATCGAGATCATCCTCATTCCCATGGCAGTCGCGGCCATTTCCGCCTGGCAGGCCAACCGCAAGATGGGCGAAGACGGCCAAGCCCAGGTCGAGGTCAGCACGCGCATGAAGAATGCCGACCTTCTTGCCACGTCACTGCGCGACCTCAACGCCAACGTTCACACGACGTCTGAGTCGATCACTGCCACCTGGCCCGCACTCGAAGCCCGCTTCGCGCGGAACAGCGACGGGGTATGGACTGCGCACTTCGCCGGTGACGTCACCACCGAGACCGCCACTGGGGTCGTGCACGACCTCGACAGGGCTTACGGTCTGCGCGTTCAGCAGGCCGTCCTCGAACGAGTCCGTGCTCGCGCACCCCAAGCGGGCATGGCGATCGAGTCCGAAACGGTCGAAGAAGACCGAACCGTCACCCTCGTCATGAACGTGGGCCGGTGAGATGACCCAACAGCGACTCGTCCTCCGAATTGCTCCCGACGGAGCGGTCCACGCCGAGACCCAAGGCATTAAGGGTGAAGCGTGCCTCGACTACATCGAGATTCTCGAAGACCTCCTCGATGCCGAAACCATCAACAGCGACTTAACCGCTGAGTACACCGAGACCAGCACGAAGATTGAGCACGAGGTAGCCCGTGACCTACACCAGTGGTAGCCCCGCACCTTTCAACCCCGCGCAGGCCAAACTCGCCGACAGGAACTGGCGGTGGCGCAACTCCTGGTGGATCTTCGCGCCCATCGTCGGATGCGGGTTCTTCGGGTTCATCGGCTTTCTCGTCGCCGCCATCCGCACCGGCAAGCGGCACTATTGGGTGGCCACGGCTGCGTACGCGTTCGCTGGCGTGCTCTCTTTGACGCTCGTCCTCGTTGCGGGCGAGAAGGGCACCTCCAGGTACGACACGCTGACCGGTATAGCAGTCATCCCGTTTCTCATCGCGACCTTCGGGCCGATCATTCACGCCGCCATCAAGAATCGCGACTACCTGACGACCATCGCCCACAAGGGCACCTGGTACGCGCAACCCCAAGCACCCGCCGCGCCCACCCCGCAGCCCACGTCGTTCATGGGCGTCAGCAACAGCGACTACTTCGCAGGCAACGCTCCCGCTGCCCCGTCGCCCGCCAGCGGGATGCCCGCGGCACCGCAGCCCACTCCCGCACCGGTGCAGCAGCCACCGACGCCACCGCAGCCTGTCGCACCCACCGCCCCCGCCCGAACGGTCGACATCAACAGTGCCACCGCAGCAGACCTCGCCAGCGCGCTGAACATCGACCAGGTGCTCGCTAGCCACGTTGTCGCGGTCAGGGACGCACGGGGCGGCTACCGGAACATCGACGACCTGGCTGCGGCAGCAACCCTGCAACCGCACCAACTGGTCCGGTTCCGCAACAAGGTCACCTTCGGTGAGAACCCCGGACAGCAGAACCCGCCCACCGGCCCAGGTGGACGGATCCTTGACTACTGACACACCCATCCGAATCGCGAGCACCATCCCCTCGACGCAAGCCGAAGGGCCAGGCCGCCGATTTGCTGTCTGGGTTCAGGGCTGCAGCATCCAATGTGACGGCTGCTTCAACCCCCACATGTGGTCCCCGAAGGGTGGGGCGCTCGTAGCCCCGGCCGAACTAGCGGCGCGAGTACCGGTAGCAGACGTGGAAGGCGTGACCTTGCTCGGTGGCGAACCCTTCGAGCAAGCCCTCGCCTTGGCCCACTTCGCCTCCTACGTGCGCGAGCGGGGAATGTCCGTCATGGTCTTCACCGGCCACCAACGCGAAGACCTCGAACGCTCCCTCCTACCGGGCGTGCGCGACCTACTCGCCCAGACCGACCTTCTTGTCGATGGTCCCTACATCGCAGAGCGGACTGACCGTCGGCGTCCATGGGCTGGCTCCACCAACCAGCGGTTCCACTTCCTCTCCGACCGCTACCGCCACCTAGAGCAGCAACTCGCGACGCTCCCGGACCGCATCGAACTCAGGGTCGCCCCCACCGGCGAAGTAACCGTCAACGGATGGGCCCCCGTCGACCAGTTGGACGACCTGCTCGCCGAAAGCACGCCCGCCGTCGGGCGAGGCAAGGTCCGATAGCCCGTCGCCTAACCCGCGAAGCGGACCGAGCCCCCAACCGCGGAGAGTCGGGCCAACTCGCGACCCGGACCGCCTGACACCCGCGCTCTGACACCTGCCCCGGCTCGCCTAGTCGAGTCGTGGACTTCCTAGGTGAGACAACGCCACCCTCGCAGTCCACGCATAGTGAAACGTCCGCCGCGAGCGTGTCGGTGGCCGTTCGAAGTGAAGATCGGTCAATCAATCATGAATGTCACACGGGGTCAGCGGAGGAGCCTGGACATGCGGCGGTCGGCGAGGATCTTGCCGTCCGTCTGGCACGTGGGGCAGTACTGCAGGGCGGAGTCGGCGAAGGACACCTCGCGCACGGTGTCGCCGCACGGGACGCCGTCCCAGCCACCGCACGGCTCGCCAGCGCGGCCGTGCACGCGCATCCCGCGACGCTTGGCGTCCTTGAGCTGGGCCGCCGGTCGACCCGACGCGGTGTCGACGGCGGCCCGCAGCACGCCGACGACGGCGGCGTGCAACCGCTCGGTGCGCGCGGCGTCGAAGGTCGACGTCAGGGCGAACGGGCTCGTCCGGGCCACGAGCAGGATCTCGTCGGAGTAGGCGTTGCCGATCCCGGCGATGGTCCGCTGCTCCCGGAGCAGTCCCTTGACCTGCTGGTTGCGCGCGGCCATCAGCTCTCCGAGCCGCGCGGGCGTGAACTCCGGCGAGAGCGGCTCCACCCCGAGGGTCGCGATCACCTCGACGTCCTCGGCCCGTCGCACGACGTGGACGGCGAGCCGCTTGCGCGTGCCGGCCTCCGTGAGGTCGAACCCAGAGCCGTCGTCGAGCCGTACCCGCAAGGCGATCGGGTGGTTGCCGAACCGGATCCGGGTCGCGGGCACGGCGTCGTACCAGCGCAGCCATCCGGCCCGCGCGAGGTGGAACGCCAGCACGAGACCGCCGTCGTCGGCCACTGCCTGGAGGGTGAGCCACTTGCCCCGCCGCCCCGCCCCCGCCACGCGCGCCCCCTCGAGGTCCGCGGGCCCGGGCGAGAATGTCCGCACGGCAGAGATCGCACCGACCTCGACGCCGACGACGGTCCGCCCCGTCGCCCGGTCGGCGACGAAGCGTGCGAGGGCCTCCACCTCGGGCAGCTCGGGCATGGCACCATTCTGCGCCCACTAGGCTGGCCCGCATGCTCCGGATGTCCACCCTGTTCCTGCGCACGCTGCGCGAAGACCCCGTCGACGCGGAGGTCGCCTCCCACCGCCTCCTCGTCCGAGCCGGCTACATCCGCCGCGCGGCGCCCGGCATCTACTCCTGGCTCCCGCTCGGCCTGCGCGTCCTCGCGAAGATCGAGGCCGTCGTGCGCGAGGAGATGGAGGCGATCGGCGCCCAGGAGGTGCACTTCCCGGCGCTCCTGCCGAAGGAGCCCTACGAGGCGACGGGCCGCTGGACGGAGTACGGGCCCAACATCTTCCGCCTCAAGGACCGCCGCGAGAACGACTACCTGCTCGCTCCCACGCACGAGGAGATGTTCACGCTCCTCGTGAAGGACCTGTACTCCTCGTACAAGGAGCTGCCCCTCGCGCTGTTCCAGATCCAGACGAAGTACCGCGACGAGGCCCGGCCCCGCGCCGGCCTCATCCGCGGGCGCGAGTTCATCATGAAGGACGCGTACTCCTTCGACGTCGACGACGAGGGACTCGCGGCCTCCTACGAGCGTCAGCGCGGTGCGTACGAGCGCATCTTCGACCGCCTCGGGCTCGAGTACGTCACGGTCGCGGCGACGTCGGGCGCCATGGGGGGCTCGCGTTCGGAGGAGTTCCTGACGCCGACGGCGATCGGTGAGGACACGTTCGTCCGCTCGCCCGGGGGCTATGCGGCGAACGTCGAGGCCGTCGTCACCCCGGTCCCCGAGCCGATCCCGTTCGACGGCCTGCCCGACTCCCACGTCGAGGACACCCCGGACACCCCCACGATCGACACGCTCGTCGATCACGCCAACGCGCACTTCCCGCGCGCGGACCGGCCCTGGACGGGGGCGGACACCCTCAAGAACGTCGTCGTCGCCCTGCGCCAGCCGGACGGCACGCGCGAGCTGCTCGTCGTCGGTCTGCCCGGTGACCGCGAGGTCGACGCGAAGCGGCTCGAGGCCGCCGTCGCGCCCGCCGAGGTCGAGGTCGCCACGGACGAGGACCTCAAGGCGCGTCCCGAGATCGTCAAGGGCTACCTCGGCCCCGCTGTGCTCGGTCCCAACGCTCCCAAGGACGCCGACGGCGCCTCGACGGGCGTGCGTTACCTGCTCGACCCGCGGGTCGTCCCCGGCACGCGCTGGATCACGGGTGCGAACGAGCAGGGCCGGCACGTCTTCGACCTCGTCGCGGGCCGTGACTTCGTGGCCGACGGCGTGGTCGAGGCCGCCGAGGTGCACGCCGGTGACCCCGCCCCGGACGGCTCGGGACCGCTCGAGCTCGCGCGCGGCATCGAGATCGGTCACATCTTCGCGCTCGGGCGCAAGTACGCCGAGGCGCTCGGCCTCAAGGTGCTCGACCAGAACGGCAAGGCCGTCACGGTCACGATGGGCTCCTACGGCGTCGGCGTGTCGCGCGCGCTCGCGGCGCTCGCCGAGGCGAACCACGACGACGCCGGGCTCGTGTGGCCCGCGCACGTCGCGCCCGCCCACGTGCACATCGTCGCGACGGGCCGGGACGCGGACGTGTTCGAGGCCGCCGAGAGGCTCGCGCGCTATCTCGACCACCGCGGCGTCGAGGTCATCTACGACGACCGTCCGAAGGTCTCGCCCGGCGTGAAGTTCGCCGATGCCGAGCTGCTCGGTGTGCCGCTCATCGTAGTGGTGGGCAAGGGCCTCGCGAACGGCACCGTCGAGGTGCGTCCGCGTGCGGGCGGCGAGACGCGCCACGTCATCGTCGACCACGCGGGCGAGACGGTCGCCGGGCTCGTCAAGGAGCTCCTCGCGCGCTGAGCGTGCGACGGGACTCGGCGGGTCGGCCGAGCCGGACTCCCGCGGCCCCGGCCGTCCGGCCGAGGCTTCGGCGGCTTCAGTCGAGCCCGGGCAGCACGCCGGGAGCCTGGCCCCACCGCCGGGCCGACTCGGCGGCGAGGGTGTGCAGCTCGGCGAGCTCGGCGCGCCCCCCCGCGTCGGCGAGCGCGACGAGCGCAGCGTAGCTCGTCACGAGCGCGTCCTCGAGGCTCGCCCCGAGCTCCTTGCGCGACTCCTCGGTGTCCGCCGTGCCGCCGAGCGCGTAGCTGACCGACCTCGGATCGAGCCCCGGCTCGGTGAGTCCCGCGAGCCGCACCCACGCGTCCGACGCCGCCCGGTGGCGGGTCGCCGCCGCGAGGGCGCGGTTGCGGATCGTGCCTTCGGGGGAGCGGGCGGCGATGATCTCGAACGCGAACCCTGCCTGGTCCTCGGCGACGGCGACGGCGGCGAGGTCGACGGACCCGACACCCGCGGGCAGCACGGTCGGCACTCCGGTACCGCCGAGCGCCGGCCGGTCGATGTCGAGGGTGCGCGCGAGGGCGTCCGCGGCGAGCAGGCGTGACGTGCCGACGACGGCGAGGAGCTGGGCGAGCGGAGCGTCCTCGAGCCGGTCGGCGGCGCCCCGGGCGGCAGCGGCGGCCTCGGCGAGGCGCACCACGAGGTCGTGGGGGCTGACCGGGTCGGCCGGTGCCTCGTCGTCGGCCCCCTCGTCGTCGGCGTCCTCGTCGCCCTCCTCGTCCTCGTCGCCCTCCAGCTCGGACTCGTCCGTCGTGGCGGGGTCGATGACGCCACCCTCCTCGGTGGAGTACACCCCGCCGAGCGCCTCGACGTGCTCGTCGGAGGTGAGCCGGATGCGCTCGAGCACCGCGAAGAGCGACTGGTCGAGGGTGGCCTCGCCCGCCGCGGCCGCGTCCCGAGCGAGCTCCGCGGACGTGACGGCGGCCTCCTGGCGCACGACCTCGAGCGGACCCGGGACGGGCGCCGGGGGCGGCGGGGTCTCGACCCGGACACCACAACCGGTGAGCGCGAGGGCGGCGACGGCGAGGGTCGTGGCACGCCCGAGCCGCGAGCGTGGCCGGGCGGGGGAGCGGGGCGGGCTGACGACATCCATCCCGGCGATCCTGCCACGAGGAGGGCACTGTGCCGGGCTTTGGTTAGGCTGGGTCGCGAACACACATCAACACCGGTGCGCAGCGGCGGTCCGGGGGAAAGAAGGAGCGATCATGTCCTCGCCGTCGAAGGCTGAGCGAGTGCGGGATGTGGTCGCCCCCGCCGTGAGCGGCGCGGGCCTGTTCCTCGAGGACGTCGCCGTTCACCCCGCCGGCAAGCGCACCCTCGTGCGGGTCACCGTCGACCTCGAGGCCGATCAGGACGGCGCCCTCGGGCTCGACGCGATCGCGGACGTCGCCCGCGCCGTCGGCGATGCCCTCGAGGCCGCCGACGTCATCCGCGGCGAGCACGTGCTCGAGGTGTCGAGCCCGGGCACGGACCGGCCCCTGACCGAGCCGCGGCACTTCGCCCGCGCCCGCGGCCGCCTCGTGACGCTCACGCTGACCGACGGCACCCAGACGGGCGGGCGCGTGGTCGCGGCCGACGACGGCTCCGTCGCGCTCGAGGACGGCCGCAGCGTGCCGCTCACGCAGATCGCGCGCGGCCAGGTCGAGGTCGAGCTGAACCGGCTCGACGACGCACAGTTCGACGACACCGAGCTCGACGAGTCCGAGCTCGACGACGGGGAGGCGTGACATGCATATCGACCTGTCGGTCCTGCACCACCTGGAGCGGGAGAAGGACATCAAGTTCGAGGTCCTCGTCGCGGCCATCGAGCAGGCCCTGCTGTCCGCCTACCACCGCACGCCGGGCGCCCACCAGCAGGCCCGCGTCGAGCTCGACCGCTCGACGGGGGACGTCACCGTGTGGGCCGTGAGCGAGGAGGACGAGGAGGCGGGCACGCCCGTCGAGTTCGAGCACACGCCCGAGGGCTTCGGCCGGGTCGCGACGGCGACGGCGCGCCAGGTGATCGTGCAGCGCCTGCGTGACGCCGAGGACGACCAGGTGCTCGGCATGTTCCGCGGCAAGGAGGGCGAGCTGCTCGCCGGCACGATCCAGCAGGGCCGCGACCCGCGTACGGTGCTCGTCGAGGTGGGCGGCGTCGAGGCCGTGCTCCCGGCGCACGAGCAGGTGCCCACGGAGGAGTACACCCACGGTGAGCGGCTGCGCGCCTACGTCCTCGAGGTCGCACGCGGTTTCAAGGGACCGCAGATCACGCTGAGCCGCACGCACCCCGGTCTCGTGCGCAAGCTCTTCGCGCTCGAGGTCCCGGAGATCGCCGACGGCACCGTCGAGATCACGGCGCTCGCCCGCGAGGCCGGCCACCGCTCGAAGGTCGCGGTGCGCTCGACCGTCTCGGGCGTGAACGCGAAGGGCGCGTGCATCGGCCCTATGGGTGCCCGGGTGCGGGCCGTCATGGCCGAGCTCCACGGCGAGAAGATCGACATCGTCGACCACAGCGACGACCCCGCCGAGATGGTCGCGCACGCGCTGTCGCCGGCACAGGTGATCTCCGTCACCGTCGTCGACGAGGAGGCCCGCGCGGCGCGCGTCGTCGTCCCCGACTTCCAGCTCTCCCTCGCGATCGGCAAGGAGGGGCAGAACGCCCGCCTCGCCGCGAAGCTCACGGGCTGGCGCATCGACATCCGGCCCGACACCCAGGTCGAGGACGACGCCGACGAGGGCGACGCCGCCACGCCAGCGACCGAGGAGTAACGGCCGGTGGGCCGGGACGGTAGACTGTCCGAGGCCGGATCGCGATCTCGGCACTTCGATCAAGCACCTGAGCACCTGGGCCCCGGCCCGGTACGCACGTGCGTCGGGTGCAGGGAGCGGGATCTCGCCACTCGCCTGGTGCGCGTGGTGCTGGCCGACGCCGCAGCGGGACCTCCCGCGGTCGTCGTCGACCTGGCACGACGCCTCCCGGGCAGGGGTGCTTGGTTGCACCCCGAGCTGAGGTGTCTCGACCAGGCGGAGCGTCGCCGGGCGTTCACCCGGGCCCTGCGCGCTGCAGGGTCGGTGGACCTCCGTGCGGTGCGAGCCCAGATCGAGGAGCTGACGCAGGACACGACTCATGGCTCCAGCCAGGGGTGACGCACGACCGTCGACAGAGAGCGGGTACACAGCGATGGCTGCCCGATGACTACCGATCGATGGACGACTCAGCGATGAGCGACCAGCGATGAACACGCACTAACGACGGTCCGACCCTGTCCGGGCGGACCGAGACAGGAGAGATGTGGCTAAGGTCCGCGTCTACGAGCTCGCGAAAGAGCTCGGACTCGAGAGCAAGACCCTCATGGCAAAGCTCGGCGAGCTGGGCGAGTTCGTCCGTTCGCCGTCATCCACCATCGAACCGCCGGTCGTCCGCCGACTGCGCGAGATCTACCCTGCTCCGGCCGAGAAGCCCGCGCAGGAGCCGAAGGTGGTCAAGAAGGCCGCCGCGAAGCCGGCGCCTGCGCCCGCCCCGGCACCGGAGGAGCCCACGCGGGCTCCCGCCCCGGCGCCAGAGCCCGCGCCCGTGTCCCCCGCGGAGCCGGAGGCCCCGGCCGCCCAGGAGCCCGCAGCGGAGGCCGCGCCCGGCGCGCGTCCCGGTGCGCCCCGTCCCGGCGCACCGCGCCCGGGCAACAACCCCTTCGCGCCCAGCCAGGGCATGCCCCGTTCCGGGGACGCGCCGCCCCGCCCGGGTGGCCCACGCCCCGGCGGTCCGCGTCCCGGTGCGCCGCGCCCGGGCAACAACCCGTTCGCACCGAGCCAGGGCATGCCCCGGCCCGGTGGTTCGCGTCCCTCGCCGGGTGCGATGCCAGGGCGTTCGCCCGCGGCCGCTCGCGGCGGCGTCCAGCCCGCAGGCGCCCCCGGTCGTACCGGTGGGGGCGGCGGCGGTGGCGGCCGTCCTGGTGGCGGCGGTCCCGGTGGCGGTCGTCCCGGTGGCGGCGGTGGCCCCGGTGGTCCCGGTGGTCCCGGTGGCGGTGGCGGCGGCTTCGCCGGTCGCGGTCGTCCCGGTGCCGGCGGTCGCGGCTCGACGCAGGGTGCCTTCGGCCGCGCGGGTGGCAAGCCCGTGCGCGGTCGCAAGTCCAAGCGCGCCAAGCGCCAGGAGTTCGAGCAGATGCAGGCGCCGTCGCTCGGTGGCGTCCACGTCCCCCGCGGCGACGGTTCCACCGTCGTGCGGCTGCGGTTCGGCTCCTCGCTCAACGACTTCGCCGACAAGATCGACGCGAACCCCGCGAGCCTCGTGACCGTGCTCTTCCACCTCGGTGAGATGGCCACGGCGACGCAGTCGCTCGACGAGGACACGTTCGGCACGCTCGCCGCGGAGCTCGGGTACATCGTCGAGATGGTCTCGGCGGAGGAGGAGGACCGCGAGCTGCTCGGGTCCTTCGACATCGACCTCGAGGCCGAGCTCGAGGCGGACGACGAGCACCTGCAGCCGCGTCCGCCCGTCGTCACCGTCATGGGTCACGTCGACCACGGAAAGACCAAGCTCCTCGACGCCATCCGGTCCACGGACGTCGTCGCGGGCGAGGCCGGCGGCATCACCCAGCACATCGGTGCCTACCAGGTGCGTCACGAGCACGAGGGCGTCGACCGCGCGCTGACCTTCATCGACACCCCGGGCCACGAGGCGTTCACCGCCATGCGTGCCCGTGGTGCGCAGGTCACCGACATCGCGATCCTCGTGGTCGCGG
>Ga0160449_1001155_pt1 | contig 13367 bp, 9 predicted proteins | sample HID1975I_E1MG_FD_108216 | JGI IMG/M metagenome (GOLD analysis project Ga0160449, IMG submission 108216) | Enriched soil microbial communities from UW Madison campus, WI, USA - HID1975I_E1 MG | ecosystem: Environmental > Terrestrial > Soil > Unclassified | place: USA: Madison, Wisconsin...
CCGATGAAGACGACGTCGACCGGGTGGCCGGTCGTCGCCTGGCCTGCCGTGAAGCCCATATAGTCGAGGGCCTTCTGGTCCGAGTCCGAGCGCGGCTGCGGCACCGGCGCGCCGACGGGGGCGCCCGCGTCGGGGGTGGTGCCCCAGGTGGCCATGGGCCGGATGGCGGCGCCGTCCAGCGTCACCTCCTTGTCGAAGACCGCGCCGGGGTCGGTGGCCAGGGTCAGCCAGTCGGCGGCGGCGGCGTCGAAATCGGCGGGCACGTGGCGACGGCCGCGCAGCCAGTTGATGGTCGTCTTATCCGGCGCGACCATGCCGGCGCGCGCGCCCGCCTCGATGGACATGTTGCACAGGGTCATGCGCCCCTCCATGTCCAGCGACCGCACGGCCGGACCCGCATACTCGATGACATGGCCCGTGCCGCCGCCGAAACCGATGGCGGCGATGACGGCCAGGGCCACGTCCTTGCCCGAGACGCCGGGTTGCAGGGCGCCGTCGACGGTGACGCGCATCGATTTGGGCTTGCGCTGCAGCAGGCACTGGGTCGCCAGGACGTGGCCGACCTCGGACGTGCCGATGCCGAAGGCCAGGGCCCCGAAGGCGCCGTGGGTGGCGGTGTGGCTGTCGCCGCAGACGACCGTCATGCCCGGTTGGGTCAGGCCCTGTTCCGGTCCCATGACGTGGACCACGCCGCGCTGGTCGCTGTCCCAGCCCGCCAGCTCAATGCCGTGACGGGCGCAATTCGCCTCCAGCGTCCGGACCTGATCGCGGGCGGCGGGGGTGAAATAGGGTCGCTGACCGTCCGGCCCGGCGGGCAGGGTGGGGGTCGAGTGGTCCAGAGTGGCGAAGGTGCGATCGGGGCGGCGCACGGTCAGGCCGCGCGACTCGATCTCCGAAAAGGCCTGGGGGCTGGTGACCTCGTGGACCAGATGCAGGTCGATGTAGAGCACACCCGGCGTGGCCGGGGTTTCGGGCGTCACCACGTGGCGGTCCCAGACCTTGTCGAACAGGGTGCGGGCCATCAGCGATCCTCCCCTGCGCAGCGGGGGAGGGGGACCATGCGCAGCATGGTGGAGGGGGCGAAGGTCGAGCGCGGCGGATGGGGTTCGCCCCCTCCACCGCCTGCGGCGGTCCCCCTCCCCTGTCGCGAGGCGATAGGGGAGGATTGATTATGCCGGTTCATGGACACGTTCCTTCTTTTCCGCCGTCGTCGCCGCCGCCGCTCCGATGGGCTCCAGCCAGCCGAAGCGGTCGGGGGTCGTGCCGTCGAACAGGCCGCGGAAGGCGGTGTTGATCGCGTGGGTCACGGGGCCGGGGCCGGCGGCGCCGGTGGGGATGCCGTCGATGGAGCGGACGGGGGTGATCTCGGCCGCCGTGCCGGTCATGAAGACCTCGTCGGCGACATACAGGGCCTCGCGGGGCAGGGCCTGTTCGCGCGCCTCATAGCCCAGGGCGCCGGCCAGCTTCATCACGCTGTCGCGGGTAATGCCCTGCAGGATCGAGGCAGCGGCGGGCGGCGTCATCAGGACGTTGTCCTTGACCACGAACAGGTTCTCGCCGGCCCCTTCGGACAGGCGGCCGTCGACGCCCAGGCGATGCCTTCGCCGTAACCGCCGACCCGCGCCTCGCGCCCTATCAGATAGCCGGACAGATAGTTGCCGCCCGCCTTGGCGCCTGCCGGGATGGTGTTGGGGGCGACGCGATTCCAGCTGGAGATACAGGCGTCGACGCCCTTCTCCAGCGCCTCCTCGCCCAGATAAGCGCCCCAGGGGAAGGCGGCGATCATCACGTCCACACGCATCGCCTCGGGCGACGGGGTCACGCCCATGCCGCACTCGCCCAGGAAGGCCAGCGGGCGGATATAGGCCGAGCGCAGCCCTTCGGCCCGCACCGCCTGCTTGCACGCCTCGACCAGTTCGGCTTCGTCATAGGGCAGGGGGAAGTGATAGATGCGCGCGCTGTCGAACAGGCGGCGCACATGGTCGGTCAGGCGGAAACCGCACGGCCCGTTCGGCGTGTCATAGACGCGGATCCCCTCGAACACCGAGGTGCCGTAGTGCAAGGCGTGGCTCATGACGTGAACCTTGGCGTCGGCCCAGGGCGTCAGTTCGCCGTTGATCCAGATGTGTTCAGCCAGCGGCCGCATAGACGCGTTCCTCGGATTGGGGAGAGGGGAAACAGGGGCGTGAAGCCTCGACCAAGGCCAGCAGTTCGACGTCGTCGATCTCGCCGATCTCATCGGCGCGGCGCTTGAAGCCGGCGAAGCAGTCGGTCAGGTGCTGGCCGGACAGCGGATGGCCCAGGGCCTCCGCGCGTTTGGCCACGGCATGGCGACCCGAGTGCTTGCCCAGGACGAAGAAACTGCCTTCGAAGCCGACGTCCTGGGGGCGCATGATCTCGTAGGTCGACGGGTCGGCCATCATGCCGTGCTGGTGGATGCCGGCCTCGTGGGCGAAGGCGTTGACGCCGACGATGGCCTTGTTGCGTGGCACCGGGGTGTGGGTGATGTCGCTCAGCATCCGGCTGGCGCGGACGAAGTGGGTGGCGTCCACGCCGGTCGTGGCGTTCAGGCGGTCGGCGCGGACCCGCAGGGCCATCACCACCTCCTCGATCGAGGCGTTGCCGGCGCGCTCGCCGATGCCGTTGATCGCGCCCTCGACCTGACGGGCGCCGCCTTGGACCGCCGCCAGGGAGTTGGCGACCGCCAGCCCCAGATCGTCATGACAGTGGGCCGAGAAGACGACGTTCGGATGGCGCGGGCGCACCCGGGCGATCAGGAAACGGAACAGGTCGGCGATCTCGTTCGGCGTGGAATAGCCGACGGTGTCGGGGATGTTCAGCGTCTGCGCCCCGGCGGCGGCCGCGACCTCGCACACCTCGGCCAGGAATTCCGGCTCGGTGCGGATGGCGTCCTCGGGGCTGAACTCCACGTCGTCGAAGCGGGTGCGGGCGTAGCGGATCGCGCGGTCGACGGCGGCCAGCACCTGGTCCGTCGTCATCTTCAGCTTGAACTGGCGATGCGACGGGCTGGACCCCAGGAAGATGTGCAGGCGGCGGTCCGGGGTGCCGTTCAGCGCGCGCCAGGCGGCGTCGATGTCGCTTTCCTGCGCGCGGGACAGCGAGCAGAAGACCGGGCCGTCGTCGCGGGCGACCTGGCCCACCACGCGGCGCACGCCTTCCTCGTCGCCGGGCGAGGCGGCGGCGAATCCGGCCTCGATCACATCGACCTTCAGATCGGCCAGTACATGGGCCATGCGCACCTTGTCGTCGGGCGACATGGAGAAGCCCGGCGCCTGTTCCCCGTCGCGCAGGGTGGTGTCGAAGACGATGACGCGGTCGGGGTCTGCGGCGACCGCCCTGGCTACTCGGCTCATGTCGCCACCTCCGGCTGGAAGGCGACGCGGTCCATGCCGAACAGCTTGTCGATCTGGCGGCCCAGGCTGTCGACACAGCGGCCGTCGTCGCGACCGCGCACGGCCAGGGCGATGCGGCGCGCGGCGCCTTCTTCGGTCAGGCTCATGCCGTCGATATGAAAGCCGCGGCGCTCCACCAGGCCGATGAGACGTTGCAGCGAGCCGTCGGCGCGATCGATGCGGATGTGGATGGTGTCGGTCATGGCGTTCAGCCCTCGATCATTTCAGCGTTGTTCTTTCCGGGCGGGACCAGCGGCCACACGTTTTCCCGGGGGTCGATGACGACGTGCGCGAGACAGGGGCCGCGCGCGGCAAGCAGGCGCGCGATGCCGGGCGAGACCTCCTCGCGCCGGCTAATTCGGAAGGCCTCGATGCCGAACGCCTCGGCCACCTTCACGAAGTCCGGATTGTCGCTGAGGTCGATCTCGGAATAGTTCTCGGCGAAGAACAGCTCTTGCCATTGGCGGACCAGGCCCAGGGAGCTGTTGTCCAGCAGGACGATCTTCAGCGGCACGCCGTAGCGGCGCAGGGTCGCCAGCTCCTGGACGTTCATCATGAAGCCGCCGTCGCCGGCGATGGTGACGACCGTGGCGTCCGGCGCGGCCAGCTTGGCGCCCAGTCCGGCGGGCAGGCCGAAGCCCATGGCCCCCAGCCCGCCCGAGGTGATGTGCGCCTCGGGCCGGGAAAAGCGGCAGTGCTGCGCCGCCCACATCTGGTGCTGGCCGACGTCGCAGGCGGCGACGAAGCGGTCGCCCGCCGTCCGCGACAGCTCGTTCAGCAGGGCGGGGGCGTAGACGCCGTCGCCGGGCGCGTCATAGCGCGGGGCGTGGCGCGCGGCGGCCGAGGCGCAGCGGATGATCCACGGGTCGATGGCCAGCGGGGCGCTGGTCAGGCGTGCGGACAGCGCCTCGACCGCCGGCTTCAATTCGCCGGCGACGGCGACGTGGGCGGTGCGCAGCTTGCCGATTTCGGCGGCGTCGATGTCGAAATGAACGACGCGGGCGTGGGGCGCGAACTCGGCCAGCTTGCCGGTCGCCCGATCATCGAACCGGGCGCCCAGGACGATCAGCAGGTCGCTGTCCTGAACCGCCTCATTGGCCGCGCGGGAACCGTGCATGCCCAGCATGCCCAGGAAACCGGGGGAGTCGGTGGGGACGGTTCCCAGGGCGTTCAGGGTGGCGATCGACGGTATTCCGGTCGCCTCGGCGAAGGCGCGGACGGCGTCGGTCGCGCGGCCGATCTTCACCCCGCCGCCGATGTAGATCAGCGGGCGGTCGGCGGTGCGGATGAAGCGTTCCGCCTGGGCGATGGCGTCATGATCCAGCGGGGCGGCGTGGTTCGGGCGGCTGAAGCCGAAATCGTCGGCGGCCTGACCGACCTGAACGTCCTTGGGCAGGTCGATCAGCACGGGGCCGGGGCGGCCGGTCGCGGCGATGTGGAAGGCTTCCTCGACCGCCGCCGGGACGTCGGCCGCGCTGCGAACCAGGCTCGAATGCTTCACGATCGGCAGGGTGACGCCCAGGATGTCGATCTCCTGAAAGGCGTCGGTGCCCATGACGCCCTGAGCGACGTTGCCGGTGATGCAGACCATCGGCACCGAATCCATCATCGCATTGGCGATGCCGGTGACCAGATTGGTCGCGCCGGGGCCGGACGTCGCCATGCAGACGCCGACCCGTCCGCTCATCCGCGCCCAGGCGTCGGCGGCGAAGGCAGCGCCCTGTTCATGGCGGACCAGAATATGTTTCAGCGACGAGCCGGTCAGGGCGTCATAGACGGGCATGATCGCGCCGCCCGGATAGCCGAACACGACATCCACCCCCAGCCGCTCGAGCGTCGAGACCAGCAGGCGGGCGCCGCTCTGACGAGCGGTGTCGGGCGTGGCTTTCAGGGCGGCGGCGGTCATGGCTCAGGCGGCCTCCGACTTGGGGGCGTGCAGCCAGGCCATGCGTTCCCGCAGGCGGGCGCCGGTCTGTTCGATGGGGTGTTCGCCGTCGGCCCGGACCCAGGCCTCATAGCGAGGCTTGCCCGCCTCGTTCTCGGCGATCCATTCGCGGGCGAACTGGCCCGACTGGATCTCGTCCAGGATGGTCTTCATCCGGGCGCGGGTCTCGTCGGTGATGACGCGCGGGCCGGACTTGACCGAGCCCCACTTGGCCGTCTCCGAGATGAACTCGTTCATCCGGGTGACGCCGCCTTCGTAGAACAGGTCCACGATCAGCTTCAGCTCGTGCATGCATTCGAAATAGGCGATCTCTGGCTGGTAGCCGGCGTCGACCAGGGTGTTGAAGCCGGACATGACCAGCTCCTTGGCGCCGCCGCACAGGACGGCCTGTTCGCCGAACAGGTCGGTCTCGGTCTCCTCGCGGAAGGTGGTCTCCAGCAAGCCGCCGGTGGCGCCGCCGATGCCGCGCGCATAGCCCATGGCGCGGTCGCGGGCCTTGCCCGTGGCGTCGCGCTCGATGGCGAACAGGGCGGGGACGCCCCGGCCGCGCGCGAACTCGCGCCGGACCAGATCGCCGGGCCCCTTGGGTGCGACCAGGATGACGTCCATGTCGGCGCGCGGCTGGATGCGCTCGTAGATGATCGAGAAGCCGTGGGCGAACAGGATGGCGGCGCCCGGTTTGGCGTTGGGCGCGATGATGTCGCGGTAAACCTGGGCCTGGGCCATGTCGGGGGTCAGGACGGCGATGATGTCCGCCCCCTGGACCGCCTCGGCCGGTTCCGCCGTCGGAATGCCGTCGGCCGTGGCGTTGCGCCAGCCCTTGCCGCCGTGGCGGACGCCCGCGATCACGTCGTGGCCCGAATCCTTCAGGTTCTGGGCATGGGCCCGGCCTTGCGAGCCGTAGCCGATGATGGCGATGCGCTGGCCGGCGATGGCGCCGGGGCGAATGTCGTCGTTGGTGTAGATGGTGATGGCCATGGTCAGGCGTCCTGTTCGGCGGTCTGTTGAGCCGACCGGAAGGTCTGGGCCGGCGGCGGGTTGGGAATGGTGACGGCCCCCTGCGAGGCCGAGGCGACGGCGGCGCGGTATTTGGCGAATACGCCGTGCGCGGGCCGGATGGCGGCCGGGACGAAGGCGGCGCGGCGCGCGGTCAGGTCGGCGGCGACATCGATCCGGCGCCCGGTCACATCGATGGTGATGCGGTCGCCGTCGCGGATCAGGGCGATGGGGCCGCCGGCCGCCGCCTCGGGCGAGACATGACCGGCGACGAAGCCGTAGCTGGCGCCCGAGAAACGGCCGTCGGTGATCAGGGCGACGTTCCGGACCCCGCGCCCCTTCAGGGCGGCGGTGATCTGCAGCATCTCGCGCATGCCGGGGCCGCCCTTGGGGCCTTCGTAGCGGATGACGATGACGTCGCCGTCGCCGACCGAGCCGTCCTGAACGGCGTGGAAGGCGTCTTCCTCGCAATCGAACACGGCGGCAGGACCTTCGAAGCGATCGACCTTGTGGCCAGTCAGCTTGATGACCGCGCCCTCGGGCGCGACATCGCCGTAGATGACAGCGTAGGAGCCGCGCGTCATGATCGGGGCGTCCATGGTGGTGACGACCTGCTGGCCGGGTTGCTCCTCCGCCTCGGCGGCTTCGGCGAACAGGCTGCGGCCGCTGACAGTGGGGGCGTTTACGATCTTGCCCGCCTGGGCCAGCCGCTGGGTGACCAGACGCGTCCCGCCCGCCGCGAACAGGTGCGAGGCCAGGAAGCGGCCGCCCGGCTTCAGGTCGCAGATGACCGGCGCCGCGACGCAGGCCTGATGGCAATCCTCGACGCCGAATTCGACGCCCGCCTCGGCCGCGATGGCGGTCAGGTGCATGACGGCGTTGGTCGATCCGCCCGAGGCCGAGACGGCGATGGCCGCATTCTTCAGGCTGGTGCGGGTGATGTATTTGCGGGCCGTGTCGCCAGCGAAGACGCGTTCGACGATCAGGCGGCCGCAGCGCTCGCCCTGTTCCGCCTTGGCCGGATCGACGGCGGGCACGTCGTTGGCGCCCATCGGCGACAGGCCCATGACCGACAGGGCCATGGCCATGGTGTTTGCGGTGAACTGGCCGCCGCAGGCCCCGGCGCCGGGGCAGACCGCGCTCTCGACCGCCTTCAGTTGGGCGTCGTCGATCGTGCCCGCGCCATGGGCCCCGATAGCCTCGAACACCTCCTGGACCGAGACTTCCCGACCGCCGATCCGGCCGGGCAGGATGGTGCCGCCGTAATAGACCAGGCCGGGGATATCCATGCGCGCCAGGGCCATGGCGGCGGCCGGGATGGTCTTGTCGCAGCCGACGATGCAGACGACGCCGTCCAGCTGATGCCCCTCGACCGCCAGCTCGATGCTGTCGGCGACGACCTCGCGGCTGATCAGCGAGGCCTTCATGCCCGCTGTGCCCATCGAGATGCCGTCGGTGACGACGATGGTGTTGAAATCGACCGGATAACCGCCCGCCGCCACGATGCCCGCGCGCACGTCGCGGGCCAGTCGGTCCAGGTGCATGTTGCACGGCGTGACCGACGACCAGGTGTTGACGATGGCGATCATCGGCTTGTCGAAGTCGGCGTCCTGCATCCCCGCCGCGCGCAGATAGGAGCGGGCGGCGGCGCGGTTCGGGCCGTGCGTCACCGCCGCGCTGCGCGCGTTCTGTTTCGGTCGGTTTTGATTGTCGTCGGTCATCGGTCGGCTTTGAAATCCGGACCGTCCAGACACGAAAAACCCCGCTGCCTTTCGGTAGCGGGGTGGGTGCGGGACAGTCCTGTAAGGGTTCAGGTCAGGTCGCAGGCATCCACGCCGCTTGGGCGAGCGGAAGAAGAATTACGGCGATAAGAATTACGCTGACCGACAGGGCGCGCAGGTCCGCGACCGCTTGAGCGGTGGCGGCAGTCGCGGCGATGGCGGCGCGGGTGGACAAGGCGAAAACTCTCGTTGAGTTCAGCCTTAATGCCATCAGGTTTGCTGCGCTGCAACCGTGATGGTGAAAAATGCGCAAAAATCTTGCGAAGACGGGGTGAGCGTCAGCTCACCCCGCACGTTTTGACCGGTGTCAGGCAGTCGGCGAAGAGGTTTCGCTCCAGCTGCCGGCCAAGGCCTTGAACAGGCCGATCTGGTAGGTGGCGACCTGGGCCTCGGACGCAGCCAGGGCGGACTCGGCGCCGGCCAAGGTGCGCTCGGCGTCCAGCACGCTCAAGAAGCTGTCGACGCCGGCGTCGAAACGTAGGCGGGACAGGCGCGCGGCGTTGGCCGCCTGATCCCGCGCCTGACGCAGCGAGGTGCGGCGGTCCAGTTCGTTGGCGTAGGCGGACAGGGCCGTCTCGGTCTCCTGCAACGCGGTCAGCACGGTCTGGTCGAAGGTCGCCAGCGCCGCATCGGTATTGGCCCCCGCCGCCGCAATGCGCGCGCGCGCCACGGCGATATTGGGGAAGGACCAGCTGATCAGCGGGCCGAAGCTGAAGCGGGTGTTTCCATTCTGGCCGAGGTCCGAGGAGTCGAGCGCCGTGCTGCCGATCGAACCGCCCAGGCTAATGGACGGATACAGGGCGGCGGTGGCCACGTTCACGCGCGCCGCTGAGGCGGCCAGGCGACGCTCGGCCTGACGCACGTCGGGGCGGCGGGCCAAAAGCGCCGCGCCGTCGCCGACCGGGATCGGCTGGGTCACGGTCGGGATGGTCGCGCAGTCGCGGGCGGCGGCGCTGGCCTGGGCCGGGGTTACGCCGGTCAGGGTGGCCAGGCGGAACAGGGCGGCGTCGCGCTGGGCCCGCAAGGGCGGCAGGGCGGCCTGTGTCGAGGCGGCGGCCGAGCGGGCGCGGGCCAGGTCCAGTCCGTTGCCGGCGCCCTGATCCAGCAGGTTCTGGGTCAGGCGGGCGGTGTCGTTCTGAAGCGACAGGGTGCGCTCGGCCACTGCGATCTGCGCATTGGCGGCGCAGGTGTCGGCATAGGCGCGGGCGGTTTCGGCCGCGACGGTCACGCGCACCACGTCCAGGGCGGCGGCGGCGGCGTCCGCATCGGCGCGGGTCGCGCGGATGGCCGAGCCGACGCGACCGAACAGGTCGATCTCGTAGCTGACGTCCAGGCCGGCGTCGAAGGTGTCGACCTCAGGCGCGTTCTCACCTGCGGGGACGCCGGGCGTGACGGCGGCCGAGGCGCGCGACCGCTGCGCGGCGGCCGAGATCTGCGTCGAGGGCAGGCGGCCTGAACGCGCTTCGGACAGGGAGGCGCGTACGGCCCGCAGATTGGCGGCGGCGGCCTCAAGCTCGTTGTTCTCGGCTAGGGCCTGGACGATCAGGCCGTCCAGAACCGGGTCGTTGAACAGACGCCACCAGTCGTCGCGGGCCGCCTGGGGGCTGATGGCAGCCGACTGGCCGCCGATGAAGGCGCCCGACGCGGCGGGGGGGAGGGCGGCGTCGGGCGCCTTCGGCCCGACCGCGCAGGCCGACAGGAGGGCGGCGGCCGAGACGGCGGTCAGGATGGGGAGGGCACGGTTGGTCATCAGGCGTCTCCGCTGCGGCCGGCGGGCGCCGGCGTGGGCGAGTCGGGGTCGTAGGGGTCATGCGGCGGCGTGCCGAAGGTGGTGGGCAGGTCGCGTTCCTTTTCCGGCGCCTTGGGCAGCTTGCCCGAGACCCAGCGCATCACGACGTAGAAGACCGGCGTGAAGATCAGGCCGAAGAAGGTCACGCCCAGCATTCCGAACACCACCGACACGCCCAGCGCCTGACGCATCTCGGCGCCGGGACCGGTGGCCAGGGCCAGCGGCAGCACGCCGAAGATGAAGGCGAACGAGGTCATCAGGATCGGGCGCAGACGCTGGCGGGCGGCCTGGATGGCGGCGTCGAAGCGGTTGAGCCCGTCGTTGTCCTCGCCCTGCTTGGCGAACTCGACGATCAGGATGGCGTTCTTGGCCGCCAGGGCGATCAGAACCACCAGGCCGATCTGAGTCAGGATGTTGTTGTCCATCCCGTTGATGTTCACCCCGACCATTGCAGCCAGGATACACATCGGCACGATCAGGATGACCGCCATCGGCAGGGTGAAGGCCTCGTACTGGGCGGCCAGCACCAGGAAGACGAAGATCACGGCCAGGACGAAGATCAGGGTGGCGGAACTACCGGCCTGCTTTTCCTGCAGGGCCAGGCCGGTCCATTCGTAGCTGAACCCTTCGGGCAGGGCCTGGGCGGCGACCTGCTCCATGGTCGTCAGGGCTTGGCCAGACGAGACGCCGGGCGCGGCCTGTCCCTGAAGCTCGGACGCCGGGAACAGGTTGTAGCGGACCACGCGGACCGGGCCGGAGTCATTCTTGAGCTCTGTCACCGAACCGATCGGCACCATGGCGCCCGAGGCCGACCGCACCTTGAAGTTGGCGATGTCGGCCAGGTCGTCACGATAGGCGGGCTCGGCCTGGGCGGTCACGCGGAAGGTCCGGCCCAGATAGTTGAAGTCGTTGACATAGGTCGAGCCCAGATAGGTGCCCAGCGTGTCGAACACGGCCGAGGGTTGCACGCCCATCATCAAGGCGCGATCGCGGTCTACGTCGGCGGCGATGCGGGGCGAGCCGGTGTTGTACAGGCTGAACACCTGCTGGACCTGTTCGGGCTGCTGGGCGGCGGCGCCCATCATGGCGAAGGTGGCCCCTTCCAGCGCCTTGAGGCCGGCGCCGGAACGGTCCTGGATCATCATGGTGAAGCCGTTGCCGTTGCCCAGACCCTGAACGGCGGGGGGCGCGATCATGAAGATGGTCGCTTCCTCGATCACGCCGGTCGCGCCGGACAGGGCGCCGGCCAGGGCCGAGGCCGCCATTTCGGGCGTCTTGCGCTTATCGAACTCGTCCAGGCGGATGAACATGGTCGCGGCGTTTGAGGCGGCCGAGAAGCTGGTGCCGTCCAGGCCGGCGAAGGCGGCCACGTCGGCCACGCCGTCGGTCTTGAGCGCGATCTCGACCGAGCGGTTCATGGCGGCCTCGGTGCGTTCCAGCGACGAGCCGGGCGGCAGTTGCACGACGCCGATCAGGAAGCCCTGATCCTGCTCGGGGATGAAGCCCCCGGGCGTGGCCATCAGGCGCCAGCCGGTCAAACCCAGCAGGGCGACATAGACGATCAGCACGACGCCGACGGTGCGCACCAGACGCGCGGTGACGCGGCCATAGCGGTCCGACAGCCAGTCGAAGCCCTCGTTGAACTTGGCTCCGGCCCAGCCGACGTAGTGGAAGACGGTCCCCAGCGGGCCCTTCTTGCGGGCATGGGTGTCATGGGCGCGGTGCGGCTTGAGCAGCAGCGCGGCCATGGCGGGCGACAGGGTCAGCGACACCAGCAGCGAGATCAGCGCCGCCGAGGCGATGGTGACCGCGAACTGGCGATAGAAGATGCCGGGGATGCCGGGCACGAAGGCGGTCGGCACGAACACCGCCGTCAGCACCAGGCCGATGGCGATCAGGGCGCCCGACACCTCTTGCATCGATTTGTAGGCGGCCTCCTTGGGCGTCAGCCCTTCGCGGATGTAGCGCTCGACGTTCTCGACCACGACGATGGCGTCATCGACGACGATGCCGACGGCCAGAACCAGGGCGAACAGCGACAGGGAGTTGATCGAATAGCCCAGCGCCAGCTGCACCGCGAAGGTGCCGACCAGGGCCACGGGAATGGCGACGATGGGGATAATGGCGGCGCGCCAGGTCTGCAGGAAGACCAGCACCACGATCACGACCAGAACGACCGCTTCGAGCAGGGTGTGCTCGACCGCTTCCACCGAGGCGGCGACGTATTCCGTCGGGTTATAGGGGATGGAGTATTTCATCCCGGCCGGGAAGGAGGCGGCCAGGCCGTCGACTTCGTTCAGCACCGCCTCGGCGGTCGACAGGGCGTTGGAGCCCGGCTGCTGGATGATGGCCATGCCGATGCCGCGCTGGCCCGAGAAATAGCCGTTGATGCCGTAATCCTGGCTGCCGATCTCGACGCGGCCGATGTCGCGGACGCGGGTCACGCGGCCCTGGGCGTCGGTCTTGATGACGACTTCGGCGAACTGATCCGGATCGGTCAGGCGGCCCTGAACCTGGACCGGCAGCTGGAAGGCCGCGGCGTTGGTCGGATAGGGCGGCTGGCCGATGGCGCCGGCGGCGGCCTGAATGTTCTGCGAGCGCAGGGCGGCGATGATCTCGGGCGCCGTCAGGTCGCGCGCGGCGGCCTTGGCCGGATCGATCCAGACGCGCATCGAATAGTTGCCGCCGCCGAAGACCTGGACCTGACCCACGCCGTCAAGGCGCAGCAGGCGGTCGCGGATGGTCGAGTTGGCGTAGTTGCCCAGATAGTCGGTATCCAGATTGGGATCGTCCGACGTCAGGGCGACCAGCATCAGGAAGTCTGAGGACTGCTTGTTCACCGTCACGCCGATCTGGCGCACCTGCTCGGGCAGGCGCGGTTCGGCCAGGGCGACGCGGTTCTGGACCAGCACCTGAGCCGTATCCAGGTCGGTGCCCGGCTTGAAGGTCACGGTGACGCTGACCACGCCGTCCGCCGTCGAGGACGACTGGAGGTACAGCATGTTCTCGACGCCGTTCACCTCCTGCTCGATCGGGGCGGCGACGGTTTCCGACAGGGTCTCGGCCGAGGCGCCGGGATAGGCGGCGCTGATGGCGATCTGGGGGGGCGCGATCTCGGGATATTGCGACAGCGGCAGCTGCGGCAGGGCGAAGGCCCCGATCAGGGTGATGAAGACCGAAATCACGATCGCGAAGATCGGTCGGTCGATGAAGAAGCGGGAGATATTCATGGATTATGATCCGGCCCTGCGGCCGCCCCCTAACCGGCCGTGCCGGCGAAGGTGGCGGTCGAGGCGACGGGCGCCGAGGTCGTGGGCGCTTCGTTCTTCTGCTCGACGGGCTTGATCGTCCCGTTCTGCGCGGTGACCTTCTGGCCCGGCTGGGCGCGCTGAAGGCCGTTGATGATGACCCGGTCGTTGGGGGCCAGGCCGCCGCGAATGACG
>Ga0160449_1001160_pt1 | contig 13343 bp, 12 predicted proteins | sample HID1975I_E1MG_FD_108216 | JGI IMG/M metagenome (GOLD analysis project Ga0160449, IMG submission 108216) | Enriched soil microbial communities from UW Madison campus, WI, USA - HID1975I_E1 MG | ecosystem: Environmental > Terrestrial > Soil > Unclassified | place: USA: Madison, Wisconsin...
ATCGACATCGTTGTGTCACTCACTTGTACTTGTAGAATAGGTATCGGCTGTAGTCTTTATTCGAAACTCTTTACTTTTTGCAAAGACTTTTATCTTTCAGTCAGCTTTTAAAGCTGTATTTGAAATACAACAACAAAACAGAAAGCGCAAAAACAATACTGTTAGCCACGATAACCGGGCCGCTGCTGATGGCAAAACCATATACCAGCCAGACAATAGTACTTAAAACAACGATTAACATCATCCAGGTACTTAGGTCGCCTACACTTTTTGTTTTCCATGCTTTGAATACCTGCGGTATGAAGGTGATGGACGTTAAAAACGACCCAAGATAACCTACATAATCAAACCATGAAATGTGGTAAGCCGAAATGTCGAGTAAATTAATGAAGAGGTAAATGTTCATTGTATAATGCCTTACAGGTTGTTAAGATCGAAAATCATTTTTACAATAGAAACCGGAGCCGCCCAAAGATTTGCCGATGAAGTGATTGCGACGCAACGATGACGCTATGGAAACTAATGCTGGTATTTAAATAAAAATAGAAAGCGAAAAAAAGGCCTCCTTTTGAGGAGACCTTGAAAGCTATTTTTCCATCTGCTCGATCACTTCGGCCGTTACCCCTGTAAAGCTGAATCCGCCGTCGTGAAAGAGATTTTGCATGGTAACCATTTTTGTCAGATCGCTAAATAGGGTGACGCAATAGTTAGCGCAATCTTCGGCAGTTGCATTGCCTAAAGGACTCATTTTTTCGGCAAAAGAAATAAACCCGTCAAAACCTTTAACCCCACTTCCTGCAGTTGTGCGGGTGGGCGACTGGCTAACCGTATTGATACGAACGTTCTTCTTTTTGGCATATTGGTAGCCAAAGCTTCTTGTGATGCTTTCAAGCAAAGCCTTCGCATCGGCCATATCGTTGTAATCAGGGAAAACCCTTTGAGCAGCTATATAAGTGAGCGCAACTACGCTTCCCCATTCGCTGATGGCATCCATCTGGTAAGCGAGTTGCAATACCCGGTGAAAACTCATCGCAGATATATCCAGCGTTTTGTGCATGAAGTCGTAATTGGTGGCAGTGTAGTGATTGTTTTTACGCATATTCATACTCATGCCTACGCTGTGCAATATAAAGTCGACCGGGCCGTCAAAATGATCGAGGCTTTTTTGTATCAGGTTTTTAAGGTCGTCTGTATTGGTAACATCTGCAGGAATCACAGGTGCGTTGCCACACTTGGCTGCGAGGTTATTGATTTCTCCCATGCGAAGTGCGATCGGTGCATTGGTCAGTACAATTTCGGCACCTTCTTCATAACATTTCTCGGCAATCTTCCAGGCAATAGATTGATCGTTAAGGGCGCCAAAAATAATTCCTTTCTTTCCCTTGAGTAAATTGTATGCCATATCAGTTGTTTTTGTTTTTAACAGGTGGTAAAAATAGAAATTCAATTGCTAACCACCGAAAAGAAATATAGAACCGATTGCTGATGTATGATTTTTTGATCACTGATTTTATTTACACGTTTTATCAGATCGGACATCCAAAAATCAGACATCGCCACTTTTGCTAATTCATGACCATTTCCCTCGCATTTTCTAAAGCAGCAGCGGTAGGCTTTTCGCCGCTGAGCATTTGAGCAATAGCGGTTATTCGTTCGTCTCTCGACAATAAGCGGATGTTGGTCTTTATGGCGTCGCCTTTAATTTCTTTATAGACGAAGAAGTGAGCGTCTGCTTTTCCGGCAATTTGCGGCTGATGGGTAATGGTGATCAATTGCCGGCTTGCAGAAAGGCTTTGCATAATAAAGCTTACCTGCCTGGCTGCTTCACCTGAAATGCCGGTATCTATTTCGTCGAAAATAAGTGTAGGTAGATCAACAGACTCGGCCACCAGTGATTTTATACAGAGCATTAAGCGGCTTAGTTCTCCGCCACTGGCCACTTTACGTATAGGTTCGAAACGATTGCTATTATTAGCGTCAAACAAGAACTCTATATTGTCGCTTCCATAGATGTTCAAAGGTGCGGTTTCAATTTTCACCTTTAGTTTTGCATTTGGCATACCCACCTGATGCAAGAGTGCATTTACCTTTTTCTCTAGCGCTGGTATTTGTTTTTTTCTTCCTGCAGATATTTCTTTTGCGAGTCCTTCCACTTCGCCGAGCAGCGATTTCAATTCCTTTTCTCTTGCTGCAATGGTATCGTCTATGTTTACTACTTCTTCCAGTTTTTGTGAAAGATTGTTTCTTATAGAAATAAGATCGCTGGTAGTTTGTACGCCATGCTTTTTCAGCATTTTGTAGCCGGCTGAAAGTCTTTCATTCACCTGGTCGATTCTTTGCTGGTCGAAGTTTACGTGATCATTCAAACGCTCTACTTCATCTGCAATATCCTGCAGTTCTATCTGTGCGCTTTGCAGCCGTTTAACCAGTTCTGGCAGCTCTGTATGGTATTCGGCAAAAGCCTGCAACTGGTTTGACAATATTTTTAGTTGCGGTACAACCGGTTGTTCACTTTCTTTGAGTTCGAAGTAAACCTTTGTAAGGGCACTTTTAATACCTTCTGAGTTATTGAGCAGCTTCAATTCATTCTCGAGGTTTTCTAACTCATTTTCAGAGAGGCTCAATTGATCGAGCTCATTGAAAATATATTGATGATAGTCGAACTCTTTTTGAAAAGTCTCTTTTTGTTGCAGAAGTTGGTCCAGCTCATTTTTCTGACGCTGCCAGAGGCGAAAAGAGGTTTGAAAGTCAGCTAATAAAGCTGAATGGCTGGCAAGTCCGTCGAGCACTTGTCGTTGAAAATCGCTGTCTCCAAGTTCAAGTGTATCGAACTGCTGGTGAAGATCGACAAGCAGTGAAGCGAGTTCTTTCAATTGCAGTACTGTTGCCGGTGTATCGTTAATAAATCCCCTTGATTTTCCGCTTGCTGAGATCTCTCTTCTTATGACAAGTTCGTCTTCGCGGTCGAGCTCGTTGTCGTTTAAAAATTTGTCAACTGCGTTTTTATTATCCACGGAGAAGAAACCTTCTACCACACATTTTTTTTCCCGGTTCTTAAGCGATGCGGTATCTGCACGTTCGCCTAAAATAAGGCTTAGTGCTCCCATCAATATACTCTTACCTGCACCGGTCTCACCGGTAATTACATTAAGCTTAGAAGAAAAATCGATGTCTATTTCTTCTATTATTGCGTAGTTCTGTATGTGCAACTTGCGTAACATGCGGTAAAGATAGTATCGCTGATTTAAAGGATTATGGGATTACATGGATTTGTTCACAGATCCAAAGGATTTTGACCACGATTTAAAGGATTTGTTGGATTGCGCGGATTGAGAATCGTTTTAATCGATGTCACTTTGCTCAATAATGATAAAAAGTACAAGAGTGATTTTCTTTTTTTCTTTCACTGAAAGAAAAACGAAAACAATCACCTAATTGCAAGAATGCTTCATAGTAGTAATACTGCCCGGCTCAAAAAAAGAATAAAACGCTATAGAATCGTTTTAATCGTTTCAATCCGTGTCGTTTCAATCCCTGTCCCTATTCTCCGTTACATCTTGCTATTCCTGACTTGGCTCTTTGGTCGAGTGAATCTTTGAACTCGTGATCGCCCATATCGAGGCATTCCTGATAAGCTGCGATGGCTAAAGGTTTTTGGTTGCGGCTTTCATAAATATAACCTGTCTGCAATGCGGCCCGTGCAGCAAAATATTCTGTGCGGTCTTTGCCCAACCTGATTGCTTCCTGGTAGTACCTGATGGCGTCATCGTCTCTGCCCATGTCATCGTAGATACGGGCCAGGCGATAGTTATATTCGAGCGCTTCTTCAGGTTTCGGAAAATTGGCCACTGTTTTTCCCTGCAGCATTGACAAGGCCTCTTTTTGGTATCCGCCGTCGCTTAATATTCGTGCTTTCAGCAAAGTTTGGTTAGGCCATACACCTTTTTTTGCATTCCGGTATGCCTGTTTATCTGCGTCGCTATCGGTGCTGCCGTTTTTGATCGTCAGCAGGCGGTATTTCTCGGCATTTGCCTGGTCTTGTTTTAAATAGTAGGCCCAGCTTAGTTTCGACAACACATCTTTTACATAGAACTTCCCTTTGAAATTGGTAATGAAATGATCGAAGTATTTTATTGCTTCGTCCAGTTGAAGCTTGTGAAGTTTTACGTAGCCCATTTCGAAATCCCAGGCGGTAATTTGCAGGTATTCGGGCGACATATTGCGGCTCTGAATGATTTTGCCGGCATAATCATTTTGTTTGCTGTTGAGCGAAAGGTTGGCGGCGAGGTAAGTAAACAGGTGGTTGTTTACTACGTCCAGTTTTTTTGAATGTATCAGCCTGAAGACTTCGTCAGGTTTGTTCTCGATATAAAACAGCAGGTAGCAATAATAAAAAGTGGCTTCGTCGGCGAAGAGTTTTGCGTAGGGATCATCACTGTTAATAAAATTATTCATCAACTGCATTCCCCCGCTAACTGAGCCCTGCATGCCTAATAAACTCGTGATCCATTTGTAGCCTTGGGGAACAGTGCCAATAACAACCTGTAGCGGGCCATAGATCATGTTATTAGGCAAAAAAGAGGGATACTTGCTCCTGTTATCTTTTACCAGCGAATTTGCCTTCTTAAAATCCCAACCTGCGCTGTAGCGTTCACCAAATTTTATTCTTACAGCAGCTCTCTGCAGGTAAGTCAATGCTTTGCAATACCGGTACATAGGGCTGTTTTCAGGGCCGGAATCAAAAATACTGAGCCTTCTGTCGAAGTTTCCTTTTCGAGCTGTATATTCAACAGGGTCTTCATTAAAAAACAGGGTGAAAAAATCAATATATCCTTCAAGGATCTCAGGGATAAGATTGTTGGGGTTTTGCTGTCTTTCTTTATCGATCCGTTGCTGGCCGGTACTCAATTTTAGTTTTATAATTTCCGAATAAGCAGCTTTGCAGTTTTCATTGAAATCATATATTTTTTGTGAAAACAGCGAAAGTGAGATCAGGCAAAGGAGCGTGAAAAACAAAATTTTCTTCATTGCAGTAAAGATAACTGTTAAACCAAACCAATAGAAAAAGGGCACCTGTTCAGTGCCCTTTTCACAATTTTATAAGAATCGGTCTTATTTTGTTTCTACGTTGTGGTGCAGTTCTTCATCAACCAGGATACGGCCACAGTTTTCGCAAACGATGATCTTTTTATGTTGTTTGATCTCGCTTTGCTTTTGTGGTGGAATTGCATTAAAACAACCTCCGCAAGAATCTCTCATTACCGGTACAACGCTTAATCCGTTGCGGTAATTGTTGCGAATGCGGTCATAAGAAAATAATAAACGTTGATCCAGCGCTTTACGTGCTTCTTCGCTTAATTCTTTATACTGGGTTTCTTCTATTTCAGTGTCGCCAATAATTTTTTGCAGTTCGCTTTTCTTATTGTTCAAGACGCTGTCTTTACTTGCGATCTGTTTTTTGGCAGAATCGAGTACTTTTATTTTTTCTGCGATTTCTTCGTTAGCGTCTTTAATGTGTTTTTCAGCAAGTTTCACTTCCAGGTTTTGCATTTCCATTTCTTTGTTAATGGCTTCAAATTCCCGGTTGTTTTTTACATTCTCACTTTGCTTTTCGTATTTTTTTATCAGCGCTTCAGCATCCTTAATCACCTCTTTTTTCTTCTCAATAAAGTCAGAAATGCCGTTTATTTCTTCCTCGATGCGCATCTGGCGTGCATGCAATCCCTGAATTTCGTCTTCAAGGTCACTTACTTCCATTGGTAACTCACCCTTCAAAATTCCAATTTCGTCAAGTTTTGAGTCAACTTTTTGCAACTTAACCAGGGCGGTTAATTTTTCTTCTACAGAAAAGTCTTTAACAGTAGCCATATTTATTTTTAAAAGATTTTTTAAAAGCAGACAGGTTTTCGAAAGAAAAGAATAATGATTATAGTACCAGCGATAGAAACTCCGGTTGGGCATCGTTGCGTCGCAATCCGTTCATCTCCCGGTACTATTTTCGGCTTTTTCCAAAGCGGTTATCCCATTTCTCAAACACCTTACCTAAAGGAAATAACTGACCGGATTGGTCATTATTTCACTTTTTAAGACGGCAAATGTAGTAAATTTTATGCGCAAAAAATCATGCAGTAACTCAACCGTAAACTGTTCACTTTCCCAATGTCCGATGTCTGCAATAATTAACCTGCTTTCCGCATCAAAGAATTCATGGTATTTTACATCTGCCGTTATGTAAATGTCAGCCCCTGCAGACAATGCACTCCTGATTAAAAAACTTCCTGAGCCGCCGCAAAGGGCCACTTTTTTAACTTCTTTTTTAATTAGTGGCGTATACTTTATTACATGTAATCCGAATTGTTTTTTTACGAGTTGTAAAAATGCCTCTACATTCATTTTCTCCGGCAGCTCGCCGATCAGTCCGCTTCCCACCTCCTGGAAATAGTTGTTCAAAGCGATCAGGTCGTACGCCACTTCCTCGTAAGGGTGTGCTTCTGTCATCGCTGTAATTAGCTTTTCCTGTAAATAAGCCGGAAATATAATTTCTATTTTTTCTTCGTTGGTTTCTTCTCTTTTTCCAACTTCACCTGTATGAGGGTTGGTGCCTTCACCGGGAGTAAAAGTGCTTTTGCCCTTGGTATTAAAACTGCACTCACTGTATTTGCCAATGTTACCGCCGCCAGCAATAAAAATTGCTTCTCTTACTTTTTCCGCATCTTCCACCGGTACAAATACGATCAGTTTCATCAGGTTGTTCTGCTTGTGCAGCAAAACTTTCCTGTCGCTGAGTTGTAGTTTGTCAGCTATTTTACCGTTTACGCCTGTCAACAAGTTATCGAGATTGGTATGAATAGCGTAAATGGCGATGTCATTTTTAATAGCTGCGATAACGGTTCTTTCTACATAATTTTTACCGGTAATCTTTTTAAGTCCGCTAAATATGATCGGGTGATGAGCAACAACCAGGTTGCAGCCTTTTTGCTTTGCTTCTAATATAACTGCTTCGGTAGCATCTAAAGTGCAGATAATCCCGGTACAGTCAAGGGAAGAATCGCCGGTAATTAATCCGGCATTATCGTAACTCTCCTGGTAAGAAGACGGAGCGAGATTGTCAAGTGCTTCAAGAATATCTTTAATTTTCACTGTTTATTGTCTTGCGGTTTTGAACTGATTAGGGTGCAGCCAAAATTAGACAATTCGTTTATTGTTTTCAGTTATTCGAAAAAGATGAAATTATCCGGTTTAAAACAATACGCTTTAAGAAAGGCTGCAGAATGATTTGCCGTACAAGTGAGTGACACAACGATGTTGACATGAAATACAAATGTTGGCTACATAAAAAGTCCCTTACTTATAGGAACTACTTTGTCTACTGCGCCTTAGAGCAATATTTGTTAACAAATTTGCTGTGAGGTTCGATATACTAAATAACAAAACATAACATATCTTGCTGATAATGTCGTACAAGTCTTTAATGATTAAACAAAAACTAAGAAAAAACAGAAACATGAAAAAATTACTCTCTTTTTTAACGGTCGCTTTATTTAGCACCACGTTATTTGCACAAAGCACCTGGAAATCAGACCCCAACCATTCTAAGCTGACTTTTGGCGTTACACACCTTGGTATCTCAGATGTTGAAGGACTATTTAAAACTTTTAGCGCTACGGCCACTGCATCTAAAGATGATTTTAGCGATGCTGTTTTTGAACTTACAGCCGATGTTTCGTCAGTAGATACAGAAGTAGAAATGCGCGATAAACACCTGAGAAGTGCAGACTTTTTTGACGTGGAAAAATTTCCGACAATGACTTTTAAAAGTACATCTATCAATAAAGTGAGTGATAATAAATACAAAATTTCCGGCAACCTTACACTTCATGGCATTACAAAACCTGTAACCATGGATCTTTGGTATAGAGGTACTATTACAAACCCTCAATCAAAAGCGGTTATTGCAGGTTTCCAGCTAACCGGTACGCTGAAACGTTCAGATTTTGATTTTGGTACTAAATTCGCAGCTCCAATGCTAAGCGATGAAGTTGTGATCAGGGCCGACGGCGAATTTAAAAAACAATAAATAATTCAGTTCTATAACAGTTATACAAATGTGCCTGGCTTAAAAGACCAGGCACATTTATTTTAAAACAAAAAATCATGAGAACAATAAAGAGAATACATGAGGCAGTAAGTGCGCCTATTGCCGACCTGGTAACTTACCGTGCTTTGCCAACAAATTCTATAGATCACATAGATCCGTTCCTGTTTTTAAATCATCATGGTTACCAGGTATATCCGAAGAATAATCGGGGTTTGCCTTTCGGACCACATCCTCACCGGGGTTTTGAAACGGTAACTTTTATTCTCAAAGGCGACCTGGCACATAAAGACAGCAGCGGCGCCGAAAGTGTAATTGAAGCCGGTGGCGTACAATGGATGACAGCAGGAAAAGGTTTGATTCATGCCGAGGTATCGTCAGACATGTTTATGGAAAACGGCGGCGAGTTGGAGATCTTGCAACTGTGGGTAAACCTGCCTGCCAAATTTAAAATGATCACTCCAAAATATATTGGTTTACAAAAAGAGCAAATTCCCGTAGCTGAGTTAGATAAGGGCAAAGTAACCATTGATGCAGTTTCAGGAGATTGGGAAGGAGCCAAAGGCGCATTTACGCCGCTGGCAGATATTGAGCTGGCTACACTGCGCTTTGCAGAAGGCGGAACGTTTAAGATCTCCATTCCCGCCGAAAGAAACATTTTCTTTTATGTAATCAAAGGAAGTGTGCAGGTGAACGGCGAACAGGTGAAAATGCACCAATTGGCAGAATTTGACAATGACGGAAGTAAAATTAAAATAGAGGCTTCTGAAGAAAGTATTGTCCTGTTTGGGCATGCACTTCCTTTTAATGAACCTATTGTTGCCCAGGGACCATTTGTAATGAATACCGAAGAAGAGATCATGCAGGCTTACCAGGATTATCGCAATGGCAAATTCGGCTCGTGGAGAGAATAGTCTAACTAAAAAAATAAAAAATCATTGCACATTTTACCCGGCGAGAAGTATAAGAGAAATCGCAATGCTCAACTTTCACTGTTCAATAATCAGAAAAACAATCTAAAACTATAGTTCTACAGCCATAAGTTCACTGCCTAATTTGTGCAGGGCGGCCTCAATTTTTTTAGCTTGTGCAGGCCGTGGTTTTTTGATACCGGAAGCATAGTGTTGTAGCTGACTTTGGCTGATCCCGGTTAACCTCTCCAGTCCGCTTTTATTAAAAATTCCTTTGTAATATTTAAAAAAGCTTTCCGTGTCAAATTTATAAACAAGTGTGTAATTGCTTTGTAATACTTTTGGTACATTGTCATAACCTTTCACAATTTCAATGCAATCCAAAACAGATTGTTTCACTTCCTGCACATTATCTCCTGCACCATTTATGCCTTCTACGTTTTCGGCGTAAGCCCAATAAGCATCTTCGCTTCTTTCAATAATAATTTTTACAGTTTTCATGCTATAATTTTTTTATGATTAAAATTTATAAAAGAGTGGTGGTTATTTCAATCCCATCTCTTTTCTGATTTTCTTTTCAATGCCCTTTCCCATTTCTTTGCTGCCATGAAAGGGAGCGGTATAATTGTGACCATTCTTTTGGTAAGTATAATGACTGCCTTTTGCTCTAATGAATTCCCAGCCGTTTTTGAGGATTAACTTGTGAAATTCACTTGACTTCATAAAGAACTTGTTTTTGACTGACATAGCAAAGGTATGAAATTTCATACCTTTAACAAAGAGAAGTCCTTTACAATTCTATGTGTAAGTCCCCGCCAATTCTTGTTTTAACTGTATAATATAAAACACACTTCTGCCAAGATGGAAGTAGAAATCATCTGCCTTTTATTTCCCGGTGGCTAATTCTGAGCTTCGTAAGTATATTCTATTCTTCCCAGCAGTTCTTTCTCCTTATTAAATGCGACTTCTTTTTGCTTCATCCCGTTTTCGTTGTAGATATATTTCCAGATGAGGTAGTTCGCCTTTCCTGACTGTGTTTGGATCATCTGTGTAATGTGTCCTTTCGCGTCATATTCAAACATATAATCGGGCAGCATGGTTTTCGCTTTCGGGTGAAAACGAACGATATCGGTCAGCAGCTTTTTAGGATTATTGTAGTAGTAATAGTACGTTTCGATCGTTGTGTTATTTTTCGTCCATCTTTCTTCAGCTACGTTGTCTTCTTCGTCCGGTTTAAAAGTCACTAATGTCGTGTCTGCCTGGTTTTTAACTTTCAGCATTTGTGTCGGCAGTCCTTTATCATTATAGCTCCATATGTGTGTTTCTGTGCTGGTAAATTTTCCGTCGAAGTCTTTGCTGGTCGAGATGACCGAGACCAGCCTGCCACTGTTATCATACTCATAGTTTACCGTGTTGACCGCATTATTGCTGCTATCGACGGTATGCATCACCCGGTTGTTCTTAAAATTGCTGATAAAGTACGATTCTGCACTGCCTGCGGTGGCCGAGCGGGTAACGATCTGCTGCCCGTTGTTACCGATTGTCTGCTCTAAGAGAAAATCTTTTGATGGAATATTATTTTCAAAACTGGTTGCGGTGATCTTCTTTACCTGGAATGCTTTCAGCAGCCGGTATTGTTGATTGGTTTGTTTTGTTCCGGCTATGTCGAGGTAATAATATTGTGAGGTGGCCTGCAACGTGATAAAACTGAGGAAGACGAATGCGAATAAGTTTTTCATTGATACTATTTGAACATGTCAAAATTAACCGCTGATATGTTAAGGAAAAAACATTGCTTCTGCTCACAAGTTTCAACCACTTGTTTTATTCATATTTTAACAGCCTCAAGGCGGCAGTTTGTTGTTTTCCTCTGTTGCCGCATACAACCTGCTGCACGTTGCCCAATAGAATTACCGGCTGCACAAGTGAGTGACACAACGATGCCGATAGTAGCAATTGGCTAAGTACATAACATTTATGGCGGTTTTACATCAGCTTGAGAAAGATCTTTTTGTTACCGGCGAAATAACTTTTTTCAACATCGTTGTGTCACTCCCTTGTACTTGTAGTAATGCTATTCGGCTTTTTCCTCCTGATATTTAATCGGGCGGAAGCGGTTGATTCTTTATTTTTATAGCCTGAAAATTTAAAACCATTCGTAATGAAGAAGCTCCTTTACTTATTTCTTGCCGTATTTGTGGTGGCTACCGAACCCTTGCAAGCGCAACAACCCGCTTTCTATAAAGATATACAGCAATTCAAAAAACAGGACAGCAGTGCATTTCCTCCTCAAAACGCGATTCTGTTAGTAGGCAGTTCTTCGTTTACAAAGTGGAAAGACGTACAAAATTATTTCCCCGAATATACCATTGTAAACCGTGGGTTTGGTGGCTCAACCTTACCCGACGTTATTCGCTATGCCGACGAAATAATCATTCCTTACCATCCTAAGCAGGTCATCGTTTATTGTGGCGACAACGATCTGGCTTCTTCTGATGCAATTACTCCGCAAGTGGTGGAAGAACGTTTCAAAACGCTTTTCAATATCATCCGTACAAAGCTTCCCGAGGCCAACATTGCATTTGTTTCAATAAAACCCAGTCCAAGCCGCCAGCAGTTGATGGATAAAATGAAAAAGTCAAACGAATTGATCGAAGCTTTTCTTAGCGGTCAAAAAAATACCGCTTTCATCGACGTCTTTACACCCATGTTAGGCGCGGACGGTAAACCAATGCCAGATATCTTTCTCGAAGACAACCTGCACATGAACGAAAAAGGGTACGCCATCTGGAAAAAAGCGATGCAACCGGAGTTGGTGATGCCAGGGAAGGAGTGAGGGCAAATCGTGAATGGTCAATATTGAATCAGTATCGAATTCAACAAAGCGTTTTTTAATATTCAATAAACAATGTTCAATACTCAATATTCAATCATGATCTGTAAACTGGTTTTTCTATGAGTATTGAACATTGAAAGTTGAGCATTGAATATTTTTCTTAGGTCAACGACATTGAATAGTGAGTGGTCGTCTGTCGTCCGTCGTCGTATTCTACTACCTAAACTGTATCGCTTTCACCGGCTGTACACTTTTTACTAAAAGCGTGGGAAGTATTAATGAGAGAAAACAAACAATAACAGTTCCGGCACAAACCGCCGCTACCTGCCACCAAATGATATGAACGGGTGCTGTAGACACATAATAAGCAGACTCGTTAAGGGTGATAAAGCCGGTGTATTGCTGTAAAAGACAGAGACCGACGCCAAAAATAAAGCCCGCACCGGTACCTATTAATGTAATGTAAGTAGCGTGTATTAAAAATATTTGTTGAATCGTTGCATCTTCGCTTCCCACCGCTTTTAAAATGCCTACCATTCGTGTTCTTTCCAACACCAGGATTAGCAGGCAGGTTACCAGGTTTATAATAGCAACGATCGCCATTACTATAAAAATTACATTACGGTTTACATCCTGTATTCCCAGCCAGTCGAAAATATTAGGATACACTTCTCTCACGGTTTTACTATTCCAGTTAATGGGAATAATGTCGCTATCAAGAATGAACCGGTTCATGGCGTCCATCTTTTTATAGTCGGTCAGAAAAATTTCGTAACCGCCTATTTCATTAGCCTGCCAGTTATTTAACCGTTGAATGAGGCGCAGGTCGCCGATGGCGAACAGGTTGTCATACTCCTCGATGCCTGTTTTAAAAATGCCGCTGACACGCATTCTTCTAAAGTTACTTCTGCCACCGGCTGCATCTATAAAATGTATTTTAATGCTGTCGTTCAGTTTTATCTCCATTTGGCTTGCTATCTGCATCGATATTACAATATCGCGGCTGTACAAGGTATCGCTGAAGTCTGGCCAGGTACCCTGCAACAAAAAATTATTGAGGTTGTGGAAATCGTAATTGCTTTCAACACCTTTGAATAAAATTCCCTCGATACTTGTTTGCTGTTGCAGTACGGCGCTTTTTGTGGCAAAAGCCTGTACGGTTTCTACATCAGGCATTTGCCGCAATGCTGCCTGTACCGAGTCTTTTTTCTGCAAGGGAGATTCTTCTGCCACCAGGGCTTTATTGGGTTCGTATTGCTGCAGACGAATATGTCCCCAAAAGCTAAACACTTTCTGGCTGACCGTTTCCTGGAAACCATTTACAAATGCAAGCGTAATGATCATTGCCGCCACGCTTACTGCCGTAGCAGTGATTGCCAGTCTTATAATAAAACGTGAAAAGGACTGCCGGGAGTTAAAGGCAATTCGGCGGGCTATAAAAACAGCAACATTCAATCGGCATGGTTTTAGATAATTGCCAAAACTACATTGATGCCGCCAA
>Ga0160449_1001162_pt1 | contig 13337 bp, 9 predicted proteins | sample HID1975I_E1MG_FD_108216 | JGI IMG/M metagenome (GOLD analysis project Ga0160449, IMG submission 108216) | Enriched soil microbial communities from UW Madison campus, WI, USA - HID1975I_E1 MG | ecosystem: Environmental > Terrestrial > Soil > Unclassified | place: USA: Madison, Wisconsin...
GTTTGGAATTAAAAGGCTTTTTAAATTCGCAACATCCAAACCTCCAGTTTCAGTTAATGATGCAAATGCAACACCTCTCTGATTTTGCTTAATATAATTAATAACCGATTCTTTTTTCTTGTCTACAACTGCTACAATATTTCCGTTTTTAGAACGCATATAATCAAAAACAGCATTTTTAATTACATCATTTGAAGGTATAGACTGATACAAATTCTCAATCGGGTTTGCGCTGTCTTTTGATAATGGCGAAATAACTGGAACATTATATAGGCGAAGTGTATTCGCTGTAGCTTCTGCATTATTTTGATAGAATGGTCCAATTACCGCATCTGCATCTTGCAGTTTACTAATCAAATTAGAAACATTCGAAGTTGTTTTTGTTTCCTGAGAATCGTAAATAGCCACATCAATTGGCAATTTTAATGTTTTTGCAGAATCAATCGCCATCATAGCTCCAGAATAAAAATCTAAAGTCATGTTTAAGAACTTATCGTTTTTAATTCTATTGGCAGTTCCAGAAGTATCGCTTTGTACTTTAGCTAAATTAAAAGGAAGTAACAGAACTACTTTTTTACGTTCATTAGTACCTCTTTTTTTGCTTAATTCTACAATTTCTGGATTAGCATTTTCAGATGATTTTACCTTATCAATAATCTTAATTCCTCCGCCAGTGCTTTCCACAGATTTGTTGATTGCAGAATCAGCCGTTTTTTCAACTGGCACCTGTGCAGTAACAATTGGAGCCGGTGCAACATATCCAGCTGGAACTTTTAAAACCATTCCTTCTTTTACACCTTCAGCAAGTGACGGATTTAAAGCTAATAATTCTTCTTGAGACAAATGAAAAACCCTTCCTAAACTATAAAAAGTTTCTTTTGGTTTTACCTGATATTCCATGTAAGTCACTGCTTTTTTAGAAGTTTCAGCAGGCTTTTTATTTTCTACAGGTTTTGCTGTTTCTACCGAAGTATTTTCAGTTTTTGGAGCTGTTCCTTTAATCGTCAATCTATAACCAACTGGCAGACTGGCAACAATATCTGGATTACGTTTTTCTAATTCTTCCACAGTCATATTATACTGTTTTGCAATACCAAATTTAGTCTCTTTTGGCTGTACATCGTGATATACATATTTTTCAGAACCTTTTTCTTTTGCAGGTTTTGCTGCTGTTTTTGGAGCAGATCCTTTAGCAGGAATTACCAGTTTTTGTCCAATTTGAACACCAGTTTTTTCTAAAAATGGATTCGCTGCTTTTAAAGCTTCGTCCGAAATTCCGTATTTCTTCTCAATGCTGTAAAAAGTTTCTTTTGGCTGCACTTCATGAATAACTTCTTTTCCAGAAGCTGTAGGAGCTTTTGTTTCAGAAACCTCTTTTTTAGCTTCACCTGTTTTAGTCGGAATAAGCAATACAGAATTCGGAACTAGACCTGTCCTCGCATCTGGATTTAATTGATAAATATCAAAAGGCGTTACTTTAAATTTCTGTGCAATCTGATTAATAGTTTCTCCACTGGATACCTTATACTTAACTACCTTTTCCTGAGAAAAAGCATTTGAAGAGATAAAGAATACAAAGGACAATAATGTTAAATAATATTTCATAATAAGGCTTAAAAACAATTTAATTTCTAATTCTAAAAGCAAGTTATAAATTTTCCTGAAAGCAAAATTCGCGCCGTTTATTTAATCGTTCAAAAATTACCTCAGATCGATTTCTACTTTGGCAATAATGACTTCCTTATATAACTCATCTTCTTCTTTTTTCTTGCATTGATAAAGCACTTCTTCCATGTTTTCGAATTTATCGCTGTACACATAGTATGAAAGGCTGTTAATATTAAAGAAGAAACTAGCGTTAAAATCGCCAGAATCAATGAGTTTCATAATAAACTTATCGCGCTCAACTGCGTCTGTAAATATACCCAAAACTAAGTAATACCCATTCGAAACTTCTCTAAGATTATCATAAACTTCTACTTTTACTGTTTTATCAGCTCTTAACGGATTGTCTTTCAATTCTTGTTTCATTTCTTCCAATGAAATTGTTTTTGAACTTTCGGAAGAAGAATTTTTATTCTGTTTTTTAACCGCTTCATCTTGATACTTTTTCAGTTTAACCAAAGCCAGTTTGTCATCAAATTTTCTGGCTTCCATACTATAATAATTAGCTTTACTGATATGTCTTTTTACTTCGATTTTTTTCTGAATATCAAGTGAGTCAATTTTTGCAATCAAGAGCTGATTTTGTGCATCGCCCTGCTCCTGCTCTATCTTGTAACGTTTAATTTCTTCTAATGACAAACGCTGCTGCAAAGAAGTAGAGTTGTTGTTTTTTTCGCTTTCGCGGATTTTCTTCCTATACTCCTGATTTTCCTCAACAGCTATTCGTTCTACTTTATTCATTAAACCGGCATATGCTTTTCTATTTTCTGCCAGTTCTTTCTTTAATTGAGAAGATAATTCATTGGTTTTATTGATTCCTTCAGAAGATTTTTTTTCCAACCTTTTAGATTCATCAACATTTAAAATATCCATTTTCTTCAATTCTTTCAAATCATTATTCATGGAATTGACCAACGAATCTAATTTGGCCATTAAAATATCCTGAACATTTTTATTAGCTTCTAAAACCAAACGCAGTTTTTCTACTGAATTTTCTTTGGAACCGTTCATGTCATTCAGATTGACTTTCAGATCATTAATTTTTATAATTTTCTGATTCATTTCTTTCTGAACAATAAGACGATCTTTTAAATCATCGATTTCAACTGTTTTTGCTTTTGTTTTTTCAACCACAACCTGCTTTTCTGCCAATGCCAGCATTAGTTCTTCACTTTCGTTTGCTGGTTTTATTGCTGTTGTATTGATGGCCAATTTGTTGCCAACCACCAATCCGTTTACAATTTCTGGGTTTTGAGATTCAAGCTGATCAATTGAGATTCCGTATTTCTTTGCAATAGAAAACTTTGTTTCTTTTGGCTCAACCACATGAAAAACAGTTTCTTGATTAATGACACGAACTCTTCCGTCTAAAGTTTTTCTTTTGTTTGGAATGACAATCTTCTGACCAATCTGCAGTCCATTTTGAAGTATTTCTTTATTTAAGTTTTCTAAATCCTGAACCGAAACATTGTACTGTCTCGCAATGCTAAACAAAGATTCTTTAGCCAAAACCTTATGCGTGGTTTTAGATGGAACAGCAGTTTCTTGTTTAATTGAATGTTCTGAATTTTGAGGAATTATTAATTCTTGACCGATTTGAAGTCCGCTGGCAAGAATTTCTTGATTGGCATTTTGAATGGCTTCTACAGAAACATGATATTGTTTGGATAAGCCGAAGAGCGTTTCTTTCGGCGCAACAATATGTGTTTGCTGCTGCTCTTTAATAATTGCTGGGGAGTTGTGAACTGGAATCTTTATAATCTGATTATCCTTGATTCCACTTTGCGATTCGGGGTTGAGTTTGTAAATCTCATCTATAGAAACCTTATACTTTTGGGCAATAAAATAAGCAGTTTCTCCTTTTTGAATCTTGTGCTCAATAATTGAATCTTGCGCAGTTATTTTGTTAAAAGACAAAATAAAGACAAGAGAAATTGTTAAAAGTTCTCTCATAAATAGTAGGTTATAAAAAATTAAGGCCTTACAAATGTAAGACCTTAATTTTAAAATATGCTACTATTCCCACTCAATTGTTGCAGGTGGTTTTGAACTAATATCGTAAACTACGCGATTCACACCTTTTACCTTATTGATAATATCGTTTGATACTTTCATCAAGAAATCATACGGTAAGTGAACCCAGTCAGCAGTCATACCATCTGTTGATTCTACTGCTCTCAACGCTACTACTTTTTCGTAAGTACGCTCATCGCCCATTACTCCAACACTGTTTACCGGAAGCAAAATCGCTCCAGCCTGCCAAACTTTGTCGTACAATCCCCAAGATTTTAATCCTTCGATAAAAACAGAATCAACATCTTGTAAAATTTGCACTTTCTCTGGAGTAATATCTCCTAAAATTCTAATTGATAATCCTGGTCCTGGGAAAGGGTGTCTTCCTAATAATTCAGGATCTATTCCTAAAGTAGCTCCAACTCTACGAACTTCGTCTTTAAACAACATTCTAAGTGGTTCTACAATTTTTAATTTCATATAATCTGGCAATCCACCAACATTATGGTGCGATTTAATAGTTGCAGATGGTCCTTTTACAGAAACAGACTCGATAACATCTGGGTAAATAGTTCCTTGTGCTAACCATTTTACGTCTTCAATTAAATGCGATTCGTCATCAAAAACTTCGATGAAAACACGTCCAATAGTTTTACGTTTAGTTTCAGGATCACTAATTCCTGCTAATTCAGAAAGAAAACGATCTCCTGCATCTACACCTTTTACGTTTAATCCCATTCCTTTGTATTGGTTCAATACATTTTGGAACTCATTTTTACGTAAAAGACCGTTGTTTACGAAAATACAGTAAAGGTTTTTACCAATTGCCTGATTCAATAAAACCGCAGCAACAGTAGAATCTACACCGCCTGATAATCCTAAAACAACTTTATCATTTCCTAATTTCTCTTTTAATTCTGCCACCATTTCTTCTACGAAAGCATTTGGTGTAAAATTTTGAGGAACTTCGGCAATTTTAACTAAAAAGTTTTCCAGCATTTTTGATCCATCTGTTGAATGGTAAACCTCTGGATGATATTGAATTGCATAAGTAGTTTCTCCTTCAATTTTGTAAGCTGCAAATTCTACATCATGCGTACTTGCTAATTTTACAGCATTTGCCGGAAGCGATTTAATACTATCACTATGGCTCATCCAAACCTGGCTGTTTTCTGAAACTCCTTCAAAGAAAGTTTCACCTTCTTTTATATAAGACAAGTTTGCTCTACCATATTCTCTGGTATTTGAAGCCGCTACTTCTCCACCGCTGAAGTGCGCTAAATACTGCGCTCCATAACAAACGGCAAGCATTGGAAGTTTACCTCTAATTTGCGATAAATCAGGATGTGGTGCATCTTCTCCTCTAACAGAGAAAGGGCTTCCTCCTAAAATTACGGCTTTATAACTTGATAAATCACTTGGAATGTGATTGTAAGGGAAAATTTCGCAGAATATATTTAATTCGCGAACTCTACGCGCAATAAGCTGAGTATATTGCGATCCGAAATCTAAAATAAGTACGTTGTGTTGCATGCGCAAAAATACTTTTTATATTCGAAATTGAAAAATCGGAACGTTGAAAAAATAAAATATTTTTTTAACGTTCCGATTTTGAGGTTCAAAGGCTCAAAGATGCAAAGGTTCAGAGGTTTATTGAAGATTTGTGCGTTTGTAGCATTGAACCTTAAATTTTATCTTTTTATTGCCATTTTTAAATCTTATAAACTTAATATTATAACATCTGTTAAATGATATATTTTCAATAAACGTAATCATAATGCCGAACAACTATAGTAAATTAATCTTGATCAACAGTATCATTATGTTCAATAAACAAAAAGCCAACACTTATAAAATATTTTTATTTAACATTAAATAATTTTGAAGATTAAATCTTGAAAAAACTGGTAGCTCAATGTTATTTTTATTTTTTGTTGAGTTCTTTTATCCAATAATTACACTGTTTTTCAACAAAAATATATTTCAACCAACCTTCTATGGATGATTTATAATATAATTCCTCGTCAACTTCTTCATAGGGTAATTCAAAAAAAAATTTATCTAAGCTGATATTATTTCTATCAATAACGTATATATTATTCGAATTATAAAAAGGATATTTTTTAACCTCCGAATTTGTTGTAATTATTTTCTTGCGCGCGCCAATGGCTTCAAAAGTTCTCATTGTGAGTCCTTTTTGTCCAGGATGATGAATATCTAAAATTACATTTGAGAACTTGTATAACTCTATCAATTCTTCTGTTTTTAAACTCTTAAAAGCTAACTTTTTATAGTTAAAAATTTGAAAACTCTTATCAAATATTTTTTTATAGAAATAAACTAATCGGCCATGAATAAAATAGTAACAGTATAATTCCAAGTTATTTAAAGCACACCAATTTCTTATTTTATTACTTACTAAATATCTGTCAGAATGGGCCGTTCCAATAAAAAGCAAATCATACTTAAATTTTACGTCTGTTTTTATATTTAAATTTTTATAAGCATCAAGATAAAATAATGGTCTAAAATTTAAGCCGAATTTTAAGGCATCATCAGGATCAAAAGTGATTTTTTTATCAAAATATTTTAATATTTTGATAGGATGACTGCAATTTATAAAAGAGTCCCATGTATAAAAAATGCATTGACATTCTGGATGATATTCTTTAAATTCTTTAAGGAAGAACTCAGGAACTACTTCTCCTTTATTTACTAATAAATAATGATAAATTTTATCTTTTGTCTTAAAGAGTATCCCTTTATAATAATTATCAATCCTTTTTTGATAAAAACTTGGTTTAATTCTTATAATGCCTTTAACAAGACTGCTATTTGAAGGTCTCTCATCGAAGTATTCAACTTTAGCACCAAATTCCTCCAACTTATTTTTTATTTCTTTTTCAAAATTAAAGGTTTGTACTGAAAAAAATAATATGTTCTTATGATTGAGTACATCTATTAATGTCATTTTAAAATCAATCCCTTTTTGACTCATTTCTTCTAACAGCAAAGTTAATTTATCCTCTCTAATTTCTTGTAGTCCGAAAATTCACAAATTCCCTCTTCAAAATAAACTTTAGGATTAAATCATAAAAAAGCTTTATTTTAGATAAATCAGCATAATTACGACGAATATCCCGTAATCTAAATTTCCATTAATAATAACATCTTATCAATGCTTTTTCCTAATCAACTCGATAAGCAACAGTTCCTTTACAATGGTCACTTTCCCCTTTATATAAAGGGGAAAGTTTTTTCAGGTTTTTCACCATGAATTTCAGGAGAAAGATTATTTAATACCATAATATTATATCCATTTTTAATTAAAGCCAATACCAATTTAATCTCAATAACCAGTTCCATTCTGTTATTAAAACATTATTCTTGTTTTTTTTTACAATTAAATCGTAATTTAACAAAAACACGAGATAAAATTAAAAAATATCACAATATTAACCATATAATGTATAGAGTAAATTTACACAATTACTTTAAAAATAAATGGATTTAAAAAAATATATTTATTTTTAAATCCATTTATTTTGAGGTTCTAAGGTTGTGAGATACTAAGATTCTGAGTTTTTTTTTAAACCTAAAAGAAGGAAAACTTAGCACCTCAGAACCTTAGCAACTTAGTTTCTCTAAAAAATAAATCTAAAAAACAAAATATCTCGTATCTAACGAAAAACCCAATTATAATTTAACTATGAAATCAAAATTTGTTGCCCTTACCCTATTGTTATCGTTAGTTTTAACTTCTTGTGATGCTGTTGATGATTTGTTAAGTTTCAATATTTCGAATGAGACTTCTATTAAAATTAAAAGCACATCTCCTATCAATTTACCATCGGAAATAATCACTCCAGATGTTACAACCAATTCTTCATCTGAATTTGAAAACAATAAAACGAAGGCGAGTTTAGTAAAAGATGTAAAAATTAGATCGCTTAAATTATCCATTTCTGATCCCTCTGATAAAACTTTTACATTTTTAAAATCGGTTCATTTATATATTTCGACAACTAATTCTGATGAAATTGAATTGGCTTATCAAGATAATATCAACACAACTGCAAATACAATCGATTTAATTTGCACCGATAAAAAATTAGACCAATACATAAAAGCAGAAAGCTACAAAATTAGAACTCAGGTAACCTTAAAAGAAACCCTTACAAAAGACGTTACCGTAAAAGCAGATATGAAGTTTAGAGTTACTGCGGATCCGTTCTAGTCAAAAGTTACAAAGGTTCAAAGCTACGGTTCAGAGGTAAACGAAGAGTAAAAACTTTGTCTCTCTGAGCCTTTGCTTCTTTGAACCTTTTTCTAATTACTTAAAAAGTAAAAACTCTGTACCTCTGAGCCTTTGTTCCTTTTAACCTTTTTTACTACTTAAAAAATAAAAAACTCTGTACCTCTGAGCCTTTGTCCCTTTGAACCTTAAATAAACCAAATCTTTTCCTTAATTTTATAAAACCCCTTCAGATTACTGCCCAAATGCTTTAAAATATAATTATTAAGAAGTAAACCATAACCAATGCTGCACTTTCGAAATATTAATTTTAAAATATAACTCATGAGTAAAATAGTTGCCGAACAATTAGTAGACATGTTGGTAGAAGCTGGAGTGAAACGCGTTTATGCGGTTACTGGCGATAGTTTAAATCATTTTAATGATGCAATTCGCAGAAGCGGAAAGATAAAGTGGATTCATGTGCGACATGAAGAAGTCGGCGCGTATGCTGCAGCGGCCGAAGCAGAATTAGACGGTTTTGCTGTTTGCGCTGGAAGCTGCGGTCCTGGTCACGTCCATTTAATTAATGGATTGTATGATGCGCATCGTTCGCATGTTCCTCTTTTAGCAATTGCTTCTACGATTAATACCAACGAAATGGGAATGGATTATTTCCAAGAAACCAATACCATTAAACTTTTTGACGATTGCAGCTGCTATAATCAAATGATTATGACTGCTGAGCAAGCGCCTAGAATTATCCAAACAGCTATACAACATGCTTTAGGAAAAAAAGGCGTTGCTGTTATTGGTTTACCTGGCGACGTTTCTCAATTAGAAGCAGTTGAAAGTAATATTTCTACTCAATATTTTCATTGTAATCCTGTTATCCGACCTTCTGACACTGAATTACAGCATTTAGCAAAAGCTATTAATGAAAGTTCTAAAATAACTTTGTTCTGTGGTATAGGAGCTGAAAAAGCACACGATCAAGTAGTGCAGTTGTCTCAGCATATTAAAGCTCCTGTTGGATATTCTTTTAGGGGGAAAATGAGCATTCAGCCGAATAATCCTAATGAGATAGGAATGACAGGTTTACTCGGTCAGCCTTCTGCCTATCACAGTATGCACGAATCGCATTTGGTTTTATTATTAGGAACTGACTTTCCTTATGATAAATTCATGCCTTCAGACAATAAAATCATCCAAATTGACACAAGCACAGAACGTTTAGGAAGAAGAGCCAATCTCTATATGGGCCTATGCGGTGATGTTGCCGATACGATTGAAGCTTTACTTCCGCTTCTGGAAGCAAAAACAGATGATAGTTTTTTACAAGCACAGCTAAAATTATACAGCAGTGTAAAAGAAAGCATGAATACTTATATTAATGATAATGGCGGAGAAGACACTATTCAGCCCGAATATGTAGCACATATTATTGATAAACTGGCAGATCAAGATGCAGTTTTTACCGTAGATACTGGTATGAGCTGTGTTTGGGGAGCTCGTTTTATTAAAGGAACGGGACAGCGAAAAATGTTAGGTTCTTTTAACCACGGATCTATGGCAAACGCGATGCCAATGGCAATTGGAGCCGCATTGGCACATCCGGAAAGACAAGTTATTGCGATGTGCGGCGACGGTGGTCTTTCTATGCTTTTAGGTGACTTGGCAACCATTCATCAATATAATATTCCAATCAAAATTATTGTTTTTAACAACCGTGCTTTGGGAATGGTAAAACTTGAAATGGAAGTCAGCGGTTTACCCGACAACGAAACAGATATGGTGAATCCTGATTTTGGTTTAATTGCTCAGGCAATGGGATTTCAGGGTGTAAATGTTCATAAACCTGAAGAAGTTCAAGGTGCAATTGAAAATGCTTTCCGCCATAATGGCCCGGTTTTATTAAACATTTTCACTAATCCAAATGCACTGGCAATGCCTCCTAAAGTAGAATGGGAACAAGTTATTGGAATGGCAAAATCGATGACAAGATTAATGCTGGGCGGTAAAATGGAAGAAGTTTTAGATACTATTAAATCCAACTATAAACATTTAAAAGAAGGCATTTAAGCTCAATTAAAGGATCATGGATATAAATACTAATAAATCATACACCAAATACTATGTTATTGCATGGGTATTTGGTTTGATTTTCTATTTTTTAGATTACGTAATACGTTCTGCTCCAGCAGTAATGTTTCCAGAACTTTCGCAAAGTTTTTCTGTGAATGAAATTAGGCTGGTAGAAATTGTCGGCACTTATTATTACAGCTATTCCACCTTTAGTTTAATTGCTGGAATTGCTCTGGACCGCTTTGGAGCTAAATATTCACTTTTTGCAGGAGCACTTATTTTAGGAATCGGCTGTTTATTATTTATGATTTCCAGTCAATTTAGCGGTGTTGTTGGCAGATTGTTTCAAGGTGCGGGATGTGCTTTTGCTTTTCCGGGCTGTGTATATTTAGCCAGTAAAGGATTTTCTGCAAAATCACTCGCAACAGCCATTGGATTTACACAATGCCTCGGAATGCTTGGTGGTTCTGCAGGACAATTTGTTGTTGGGCCGTTGATTGAAGAAGGAATGAATATCAATACGTTTTGGCTCTCGATTGGAATTTTTACAATCATTGTGGCTTTCGGACTTTGGTTTATAATTCCTTCCAACATCTCAGATAAAAATATAGAAAGTACAGAAAAGAAACAAAGTCTGCTAAATCCTTATAAAATCGTTTTTAGCAATCCCCAATCTTGGTTTTGTGGTATAATTTCGGGATTGCTATTTGCGCCGACAACGATATTTGCAATGACTTGGGCTGTGGATTTTTTTCAAAAAGACCGCGCTTTCGACTTTCATACGGCAACAATCTCGAGCGCCATGGTAGCTTTTGGCTGGGTTTTCGGATGTCCGCTTTTAGGATATATTACAGACAAAATAAATAAACGAAAACCAGTTTTGGTATTTGGCGCCGTATTTATGATTATCGCTTTAATCCAATTATTATATTTTCCAAATCTACTTCCAGCAAAATACAGCATGTTTTTATTAGGCGTTGCTTCTGGTGCTGCTATGATTCCGTATTCTATCATTAAAGAAGCCAATCCAGATAACGTAAAAGGAAGTGCTACAGGAGCCATCAATTTTATAACTTTTGGTGTAACAACGCTCTTAAGTCCATTATTCAGTCGCTTATTTGGCAGAACCCTTGATGAAACTATTGATAAAACAAGTCATTTTCAGCAGGCAGGACTATTTTGGATTATCGGAATTACAATAGCCATTTTAGTGAGTTTTCTATTAAAAGAAACTGGCAGCGGAAAAAAACCAGATGCGGAAAGAGTTAATATATAAAAAGATAACAAACATCAATAAGATAGGATCAAGAAATTGATCTTATCTTATTCTTTTGTAACAACAATTGAAGCTTTAAAACCCGCAGCAAGATTATCCCAGTAATCGCTGGTAACCATTGCGCCTTTATCGTCATATACTTGAATCTCGGCAGTATTTCCGCCAAGAGTTCCAATATTTAAAGCTTCAAAATCTAATTTATTAAAGCCTGGATTAAGATTAATTTTTACTTGTTGGAAATTAGAATCTAGTAAAAGTCGATCTCTAATGACAAGATCATTGGAAGAAACTTTCACTAAATCTCCATCAATTGCTCCAAAATCACGGAACTTCACAATAAAATATTCCGATTTAGTTTTAAAATCTCCCAGTGAAATATTTTTCTTCACCAAAACACCTCTGCCTTCTCGTAAACCGGCATCTTTTAAAGCTTTGTCAAGATCTTTTTCCATTTTTGCCACATAGCGATCGCCTGGATTGGCAAAATCGGTTTCTGTAGACATGGTAAATTTGCTTTTTTCTTCTCCAATCTGAAATTTAGATTTTTGAGTTATCGTTGTATTTTCAAAAACGTTTGGGGTTTTAATACTTGGAATATCATTTAATTCTGCCTGTGGATCTTTTGTCTCAGGAGCTGGCATCTTTTTTGGTTTTGCGCTAAACTTTGGTGCGGGAATAGCTTTGAATTTAGAATTAAATTCGGCTTGGGCTGATACTGACAACGCAGTAAAAAACAATATGAAAAATAAAATGTGCTTCATTGAAAAAGTATTGTCGAATCGGCTTTTATAATTAGTCTTAAATAATAGTCCAGCATCACAAAAATAGCATAATTTAATTAGGCATTGCAACTTTAGGACTTTTATAACAATAAATTAAGCTAATTTTTGGAATCAAAAAACCTGCCAAAATTTTTCTTTCTGATAAAAATAAATTTCAAATTTTAAAATTTCAAATTCCAAAATCTCTGTGTTTAGCACACGGTTTCTTTAAATTTACCATTTTGATAATTAACAACTTATTCTTAACTTCAAGACTTTATTTTACCATTTACAAAAACTCAATAAAATGGATTATATCGATTATTACAAAGTATTAGATGTTACAAAATCTGCGACAGAAGCAGAGATCAAAAAAGCATATAGAAAACTGGCCAGAAAATACCATCCCGATTTAAATCCGAATGATAAAGAAGCCGAAAAAAAGTTTAAAGAAATTAATGAAGCAAACGAAGTTTTAAGCAATCCTGAAAACCGAAAAAAATACGACAAATACGGTAAAGACTGGAAGCATGCTGATGAATTTGAAAAAGCGGGTTACGATCCTAATCAGCAGCAAAGCAGAAGACAAAGCAGTTCTCAATATTCTGATAGTGATTTCTCAGGTTTTGGAGGAGGCGATTTCTCTGGAAGTGATTTTTCAGATTTTTTCAATTCGATGTATGGCGGCGGCAGAAGCAGATCGCAGTCTAAATATAGAGGCCAGGATTTTAATGCCGAACTAGAATTAGACCTCAAATCGGCTTACACCACACACAAACAAAGTTTAACGGTAAACGGAAAAAATATCAGAATTACTATTCCAGCCGGAGTTGAAAATGGCCAGATTATAAAAATTCCAAATCATGGCGGACCTGGTGTAAACGGCGGTCCAAATGGTGATTTATTTATTACTTTTTCTATTGCCAACAATTCAGATTTTAAAAGAGAAGGCAACAATTTGTATGCCGAGGCACCGCTTGATTTATATACTGCGATTCTAGGAGGTGAAACCTACATCAATACTTTTGACGGAAAAGTAAAAATCAAAGTTCCTGCAGAAACACAGCCGGGAACCAAAGTAAAACTGAAAGGAAAAGGTTTTCCTGTTTACAAAAAAGAAAATCAATTTGGTGATTTGTATATTACTTATACGATAAAAGTTCCAACAAAATTATCGGATAAAGAGAAAGAATTATTTGAAGAATTAGCAAAACTAAGAAGTCATGAAAAATAAAAATTTAATCCAAATAAAGCAGTTTTGTTTGTACCATGAAATTGAAAATACCTTTATAACAGAACTTAA
>Ga0160449_1001174_pt1 | contig 13236 bp, 13 predicted proteins | sample HID1975I_E1MG_FD_108216 | JGI IMG/M metagenome (GOLD analysis project Ga0160449, IMG submission 108216) | Enriched soil microbial communities from UW Madison campus, WI, USA - HID1975I_E1 MG | ecosystem: Environmental > Terrestrial > Soil > Unclassified | place: USA: Madison, Wisconsin...
GCAAAATAAAACCTAATAATTATTGGTTATTAGTAAGACTCACAATAAAATTTATAACTTTACGAAACCAAACAATCTACCAATGAAAATTCTTAAGTATTTATTTCTTTTTGCGTTATTAAGTCTTGTTGCCCTTACCGTTTTTGTTGCTACACAAAAAGGAATTTTTGATGTAGAAAGAAGCAAAGTAATCAATTCGCCTCGTGCAACGGTTTACAATTATCTTAATGATTTTAGAAATTACGAAGATTTTGAATCTTGGTCTGTTGAAGATCCTTCAATACAAATGACTTTTCCGAACAAAACAAGCGGAAGCGGGGCTTCTTTTTATTGGGACGGAGTTGAAGGAAAAGGAAATGCAATCATCCTGAAAACAAAAGATGGTGAAAGCATTGAGCAAAAAATGAAATACGAGGGTACAGAGGCAGATGTGAGCTGGACTTTAAAAGATACCTTGAACGGAAAAACAAAAGTTACCTGGAAAGGAAAAGGAACTATGAGTTTTCTTTTCAAAATTTACACTGCATTACATGGAGGTTCTGACAGAGTTATTGGTACTATTTATGAAAAAAGTTTAGCCAATATTGATAAAAACCTTGATTACGAAACAAAGACTTATGCTGTTAAAGTTGATGGATTGGTAAAAAAAACCGAAACTCCATATATTAAGCAAACTTTTACAAGTGAAATAGAGAAAGTAAACAAAAATGCGCGAATTGTAATTCCGAAGCTTATTCACTTTAGCGAAACAAACGGATTATCTGCCAGCGGAAAGCCTTTCATTATTTATCATACTTACGACACTACAACAGGTTTGGCTAAAATTTCAATCTGTTTACCTATTAATAAAGAAATTTCTATTAGTTCTGGAAGTGACATTCTTTCTGGAAAACTTAACGGATTCGATGCCGTAAAAACTACGCTTACTGGAGATTACTCTCATAGAAATGAAGCTATTGTCAAAACAACAGCCTTTATAAACAAAGAAAAGATTACTCCAGAATTAAGCTGGTCACATCTTGAAATTTGGACACTAAGTAAATTGGATGTTAAAGGCTCGTCTAAATTAGTTACTGAAATTTATTTCCCAGTTAAACCTAAAGTAGAAGAACCTGTAGTAACTACACCAGTTTATTCACCAGAAACCCAAGCGGAACCAGCACAGAAAAAACCTGCCGCTGCTCCAGCCCCAGCTGCAACAACTCCTGCTAAAGAAGAAGAACAGTCAGAATTCTAAACTTTAAGGTTCACTCATTAAACCTTTTGTTTTAAATTCAGTCTAAGTTATATTAAGAAGGTTTACAAAACAAAAAGTTTGATAGACGAGAAGGAATTTATAAAACAATTATTAAACCCTGAAACGCAAAATGCTGCGTTTCAAAAACTCCTATCTGATTATCAGAGACCTTTGTATTCTCATATTCGAAACATAGTTTTGAATCATGATGATACCGATGATGTCTTGCAGAATACTTTTGTAAAAGTCTTTCAGTATCTTAAAAACTTTAAAGGTGAAAGTAAACTTTTTTCATGGATGTATCGTATTGCTACAAACGAAGCTTTGACTTTTTTATCTCAAAAAGCAAAATTAAGCGGTATTTCATCCGAAGATCTGCAGAATAAAACAATTGATAATTTAAAAGCTGATCTTTATTTTGATGGGGATGAAATTCAAATCAAACTTCAAAAAGCAATTGTAACACTTCCAGAAAAGCAACAGCTGGTTTTCAAAATGAAATATTTTGAAGAATTAAAATACGAAGAAATCGCAGAAATCTTAGGTACTTCTGTGGGAGCTTTGAAGGCATCTTATCATCATGCAGTAAAAAAAATCGAATTATATGTTACATCAAATTAAACCTTTTGTAACTAAAACTATCTTATAGGTATTATGAAAACATTTAAATTAGAAAACGAACCAAAAATAAAATCTGGATTTAAAACTCCAGAGCATTATTTTGATGATTTTTCAGAGAAAGTTTTACAGCAATTAAACGAAAAAGAAGTAAAAGTAATTCCTTTTTACAAACGTAAAAAAACATTCTCTCTAGCAGCGGCAGCGGTAGTAGGTTTTGCCTTAATGATTCCAATTGTGAACAATTATAGAGCAACATCAAATGATCTTGACGAAGCTACTCTAGAAACCTATTTATCGTATCAATCTAATTTGAATCAATACGATTTAATTCAAAAATTAGATGACAGCGATATCGAAAAAATAAACAATGATATTACTTTGGAAGATGAAACGATAGAAGATATTTTATCGACAAGTCCAAACATAGAACATTTAATTTCAGAACAAAACTAAATTAAACTTAAACTTAACTTAACTCAACTTAACTTAACTTAACTTAACTTAACTTAACAATGAAAATAAAAAATCTTTTACCGCTCCTGCTCTTTCTGACCAGTTTTTCATTTTTTGCACAAAATGGAAAAATTGACGAAAAGCGCGAAAAAATTAAAGCTTTTAAAGTTTCTTTTTTAACAACAGAATTAGAACTGACTTCTACAGAAGCCGAAAAATTCTGGCCAATTTACAATGCTTACGACGATAAACAATTCGACTTAAAGCATTTAAAAATGAAAACTTATTTGAAAAAATTAAATGATGACAACATCAATAATCTTTCAGATAAAGACGCAGTAACATTATTATCTCAAATAGAAAGTACTGATAAGGAATTGTATGTACTTCGAGAAAAATATATGACAAGCTTAAAAAAGGTTCTTTCAGCTAAAAAAATATTAAAGCTTAAAAAATCTGAAGACGATTTTAATCGAAAACTACTACAGCAATATAGAGATAAAGCTGGTAAAGATTAAATTCAAATACGCAACAACAGTGATAGGAACCCTATATAATAATACTTACTTTATTATTTAGGGTTCTTATTTTTTTTATTTAAAGTTAAGTCGAACTACTTTATTGTGTCCCGCAGCAATTGCAGTATTACGATTTACAAATCGGATTGTGAAAAGTTTTGAATCTGTAGAAAGCTGTGTCCAGTTTTCGCCTCCATTTTGAGAATATTGTATTCCTTCTGATCCCACACAAATAATTTCTCTGCCGCTTCCTCCTGGAACATACTGCACACATGATGCATAACCAAACCCTAGATTCTGGCCAATTAGTTCCCAGGTTTTACCTCCGTCTTTTGTAAAAGCTTTATTATCTAATTTTTTATTAGGAAATTCATAATCTCCGCCAGCAATAAATCCTTGTTTAGAATCGTAAAAATCGGCCGTAAAAATTCCTGTCATTTCCTTTCCCTGCACAATTGGGGTTTCAATTACTTTCCAAGTTTTTGCTTTATCTGGCGAATAAAAAACACGTGATTTTTTTCCTCCAGAAACCAGCCAAGTATCATTTCCTTTTATTACAATATTCGTATTACTGGCAGCAAAAGCAGCTTCTCCGGTAGCATTTGTTGGTAATTTATCCGATAATAATTTAGTCCAAGTTTCTCCTCCATCGCGGGTAACAATAACAGAAAAAGTATCTTCTGTTGGGTCACCAATTGCAATTCCTTCCTTATCATTCCAAAACTGCATGCTATCGTAAAAAACTTTGGGATTAACTTCTTTATAAACCAATTTAACTTTACGATCTTTTTTTGATACAGAATAAAGTAAAGCTGGATTTGCAACGCTAAGTAGAAAAATATCTTTAGAAGTTTGAGCAATACTTCTAAATTCTAATTTAAGTGTATCACGATAAATATGCTCTTCAAATTTCTCTTTTTTATCCAGATCGTAATATCCAAAACGCGAATTATCAGCGCCGTACCAAACTTTATTTTTATCTATTACAATTGCTCTTATACTAATTCTATCTTTAAATAATGTATCTACAGTCATTGATGTAAAACCGCTGCTATAAGAAACTTTCGTTTTATAATTAAATGTTTTAAAAGACATCAATAAAATAAAAATACCACAAAATAAAGCGATTTTTTTCATAAGAATTCAAAATTTGGTTAATGCTAAAATACGATTATTTTTAACAATTCAAATCATTAAACCCTCTTTTTGTGGCATAGTAATTGTGAGATATTACCAATATTTTAACAAGTAAAAAACTATTAATAAATCATTTTATTTAAGAATATGATTACATTTTAACTTATTTTTGTCTTATGAAAACATTATTTAGCTATTTCCTCCTTTTATTTATTTTGTGCAATGGATTGTTTGCACAAAATCTTAAAAAAATTGAATTGAGTGAAAAGATTGGCGTTCTGAATGATAAAGCTTTTTTTAATTTTCCACAAGGTGCTATAGAAGAAGCAAGAAGTCACAGCATAATGGCAGCGCCACATAACCAAAATGAAGAGACTCGAATTATTTATGACAATGACAAAAAGAGAGTTGTATTTTTTGCGGAGGAACTTTTCAAAATTGGTGATGATAATCTTTTTGATGAAATCTCTAAAAGCAAAGATGAAATTTTCACTTACGAACGTAAAATACTCACTAATAAAGACTCTATTTATTCTATTTTATCCACTCCTATAAATAGTGATGGAAATAAAAGCGGTATGCTGATTAATAGTTTAATTGTAAAAGTACAGGATGGAACTTTATTCAAAATACAGGCATACATCTCACCAGAAGCATACAACGAAAAAAAAGAATATATAGCTTTTACTGAATCCGTCTTTAAAACCTTATCCAGGGGAAATCGCAATATTAATTTAAAGCCTAGAACTGAAAATATATTTTTAGAATTAGGAAACTACACCTATCAAATCGACATTCCTGAAAATTATAGTTACACTGTTGATTATGGTCCCGATTTTAAAATAACTAAGTTTCATAAATACAATAAATTTAACACGCCTGATCAAGAAATCTTAATTTATTCTGGTAACCATGCATCTCGACTTTACGGTCAATATCGTTTTAAAGATCCATATGTTATTGTTAAAGGGACTTTCTTAAAACAAGAAATAGATTGGTATTTATATACAAATAAAGAAACTAATTTCTTTTTAAAAGAAGAAGTAATTTCTTTACCTGGAGATATGGATCTTCATATTGCCATGACAGGATATACCAGTGAAAGTATAGATGAACTAACAAAAATTGAAGAATCTTTAAAATTTATTCAGTAACAAAAAAATATTTTAACCAAGGAATACTTAAACAAAAAAACCATACAACATACTTATAAAACAACATGAAAAACATACTATTAATAATTGCTTTTTTATTTTTAATAAATTTCTCCACTTATGCACAAAGAGTTAACGTATACCCAAACAGCTCTTACGTACAAGAAAATTTAGATTTAAATGCGGTAGGCTTACTATTTGAAGAATCTACGGATCTCGCAGACTTTGAGAAAAAAATAAATTATCCCCAAGATCGAATTTCAAATCTTGATTTAAATGATGATGGAAAAGTTGATTATTTAAAAGTTTCAGATAAAATCGAGAATAACATTCAAATCATAAAAATTCAATCTGAAATAAGTCCTAATATATATCAAGATGTAGCATCTATCAATATCATATTAAAGAATCAAAATAGAAGTGCAAATTCGGCTATCCGAACAGATCGTCAAAATATAAATCCAAACAGGAATGCAGATAGAGAACGAAGTTCCTATTATAACGACTCAGGTTTACGTGCTAAAGACATCATACTTCCGTTTATGTATACAGCGCTAAATATTTATTTAACTATTCGAAGATAAAAACCCCTAAGAAACCCTATTCATTATCAACAACATAGAACCCAAAAGCAATAAAATTATTTTGTGGCACAGTAATTGGATATCTACTAATACAAATAATTTAATATGATTTAGTCATGAAAGCGAAATTACTTATAATAGCCCTATTTGCAATAGCAATCAGTTCATGTCAAGCACAAGCTGGAGCTACTGTATACGCCAAAAATTCAGATATAAGCGATAATTTAGATTTAAGAGCGGTAGCTTCAATGTTTGGGGAATCTGCAAATCTTCAAGATTTTGAAAGAAGATTAAACGATCCTAAATATCAAATTTCTAACCTTGATTTAAATGGCGACGACCAAGTTGATTACCTGCGTGTAATTGAATCTGTAGAAGACATAACTCACGTTGTAATTATTCAAGCTGTATTGGACCGTGATGTTTACCAAGACGTTGCTACTATCGATGTTGAAAGAGATAATTATAATAAAGTAAGTGTTCAGGTTGTTGGAAACTCTTATTTATATGGCGACAACTATATTTATGAGCCTGTTTACAGTGTTGTTCCAGTAATTTATACTTCTTTCTGGGTTACTAACTACAGACCATACTATTCAACATGGTATTGGGGTTACTATCCGACATACTACTCTGCATGGAGACCTTATCCTGTTTATAGATACAGAAATAACATAAATGTATGTATCAATGTTCACAACAGCTATAACTACGTGAACACTAGAAGAAGTTACAGAGCTCCAGCTATTTATGAAACAAGACGTACATATGGTTACGAAAGAATGAAACCTAATTACAGCTTTGCTCAAAGACATTCTAATGTTAGCAACAGATATGATTTAGATCAAAGAAGAATTGCAAGCAGAGAATCTAATAGAAATTCAAACACTTACAACACTAACAGATCGAATACTGGAAGAGTTTATTCAGAAAACAGAAATACGAATACAAATTACAACACTAACAGAACAGCTTCTGATAGAGGTTACAACACAAATCGTACAGCAACTACTAACAGAGACAATACTGCAACAGTAAATGCACCTGTAAGAACTGAAAATACTCAAAGAACAGACTATGGCAGAAATAACTCGGCTACTACTACTCCTGCTGCAAGAGGAAATTCAGAAAATAGAGGTTATAGTAACAGACAATCTTCACAAACAAGTGAAGCCCCTAGAAATTATTCTGAAAACAGAGCAAGTTCAAATAGAGTGAGTACTCAGTCTGCTCCAGTTCAAAGAACTGAGCCTTCAAGAAACTATTCTGAAAGCAGATCAAACACTGCTAGACCTCAAAATACTCAGCGTTCTGAGTCTCCAAGAGTTAGTCAAGAATCAAGAGGAGGACAGACACAGAGAGAAAGTGGCTCAAATTCAAGAGGCGGCGGAAGAAGAGGTTAACAATATTTCAATTTATCATTAAAATAGAAGCACAATTTTACGATTGTGCTTTTTTTTATCTTTTTAATTTTAATTGCTTCTAATTTGTTTTAAAACAGTAAATTTGCAACCGTCTTTTATAAAAATATACATGAGCGCATCGCATAAAAACTTACATAGTAAGTTGTCTATTGGGGGTTTATTGATTACTTTAGGGATTATTTATGGAGATATTGGAACATCTCCATTGTACGTAATGAAGGCTATTCTAGGCGATCACACGATTAATGCCGATATTGTTTTAGGAGGTATTTCTTGTGTGTTTTGGACCTTGACATTACAAACTACAATTAAATATGTACTTATAACCTTAAGTGCAGACAATCATGGTGAAGGTGGAATCTTTGCATTATACGCATTAGTCAAGAAAACAAAAATTCAATGGCTCATTGTGCCCGCCATTATTGGAGGAAGTGCGCTTCTTGCAGACGGAATTATAACACCGCCAATTTCTATCTCATCTGCTGTAGAAGGAATTAGAGCGTTCTATCCAACAATGGAAACACAAACCATTGTTTATATTGTTATTTCAATCTTATTTATTTTATTTACAATTCAGCAATTCGGAACTAAACTCGTTGGTAAATTCTTTGCACCAATGATGTTAATCTGGTTTGCGATGCTGGGAACTTTAGGAGCTATACAAGTTATTAACTTTCCAGAAGTAATTAAAGCCATTAATCCATATTACGCTTATCATTTATTATCGATTCATCCTGATGGTTTCTTTGTTCTTGGTTTTGTATTTTTATGTACAACTGGAGCCGAAGCTTTATACTCTGACATGGGACACTGTGGAAGAAAAAACATCAGAATCAGCTGGATTTTTGTAAAAACAACATTGGTTTTAAACTACTTTGGACAAGCAGCTTATTTAATTCACCATGAAGGAAGTACGTTGCAGCAATTAGGCGGAGAAAACGGAAATCCGTTTTACTTAATCATGCCGCATTGGTTTTTACCATTCGGAATTGTAGTTGCAACATTAGCAGCTGTAATTGCTTCTCAAGCGCTTATAAGCGGTTCATTTACTTTGATAAATGAAGCTATGCGTTTGAATTTCTGGCCTAAAGTAAAAATCAAATATCCAACAGAAGTAAAAGGTCAATTATACATTCCGTCAATCAACTGGTTATTGTTTTTTGGTTGTGTTGGAATCGTTTTACATTTTGAAAAATCTGGAAACATGGAACATGCATATGGACTTGCCATTATTTTATGTATGATCATGACCACGATTTTATTGAATTATTACTTAATCATGAAGCGTGTGAAATTATATTTCATGGTTCCATTGATCACGATTTATCTTTTGATTGAATTTAGCTTCCTTTTTGCTAATATCACGAAATTTGCTGAAGGTGGTTATGTAACATTGATCATTGCAAGTATGCTGATTTCTGTAATGACTATTTGGTACTTAGCTAAGAAAATCAATAAAAATTACACTAAAGTGGTTAAAATTGATGACTACAAACGTGTACTAGTAGAACTAAGCCAAGATTTATCTATTCCGAAATATGCAACACACTTGGTTTACATGACAAATGCAAATCGAGTTGACGAATTGGAGGAAAAAGTAATTTATTCTATTCTGCAAAAACGTCCAAAAAGAGCTGATATTTATTGGTTTGTTCACGTTAACATCTTGACAGAACCATATAAAACACAGTATAAAGTAACAGAAATTGCAAAAGACGATATTTATAGAATTGACTTTAATTTAGGTTTTAGAGAACCTACTAAAATCAATTTGATGTTTAGAGAAGTTATCAAAGACATGGTGAAACGCGGAGAAGTGGATATAACAAGCCGTTACGAATCTTTAAACAAAAACAATATTATTGGAGACTTTAAATTTGTTTTATCTGAGAAATTCTTATCAAATGACAACGATCTAAGATGGCATGAAAACATTATCATGAATTCTTACTTCTTCATCAAAAAACTGAGTTTATCTGAAGAAAGAGCTTTTGGACTAGACAGCAGTTCTGTAAAAATAGAGAAATTCCCAATGGTGCTTCATGCGCCAGAAAATATTGGATTAACGCGTATAATTAAATAAAAACGCTTTTAAATAATTCAAAAAAACACTCTAGCTTTTAGAGTGTTTTTTCTTTTAATGAGAATCTGAATTAAGATTCAGTATTAAAAATTTAACTTTCAATCAATTAATAGTACCTTTGCAACTCAAATATTAGAAATGAGATTACACAGAAATTTAGTTTATACTACCATCGACTCTTTAAATGCAATTTTCAATGAAGGAGAATATGCAGACAAAGTGGTAGCAAGAGCATTAAAAAAAGACAAACGTTGGGGAAGTTCTGACAGGAAGTTTGTTGCTGAAACGATATACGAAATTGTTCGTTGGAAACGATTATACGCAGAAATTGCAGATGTTAAGGAACCTTATGACAGAGATAATTTATGGAGAATGTTTGCCGTTTGGGCTGTTCTTCGCGGTTATCCAATTCCTGATTGGAGACAATTGGAAGGAACTCCTGAAAGAAAAATAAAAGGTCGTTTTGACGAATTATCTAAAAATAGAGCTTTAAAAGAATCTATTCCAGATTGGATGGACGAATTAGGAGTTAAAGAATTAGGTGAAAAAGTGTGGGCAAAAGAAATTGCCGCACAAAATCAGCCGGCAAAAGTTATTCTTAGAACTAATACTTTAAAAGGCACTAAAGAAAACCTTAGAAATACTCTGATGGATTTAAATATTGAAACAGAATATTTAAAAGATCAGCCAGAAGCTCTAGTTTTAAAAGAGAGAGCAAACGTATTTTTAACAGATGCTTTTAAACAAGGTCTTTTTGAAGTTCAAGATGCCAATTCGCAATTAGTTGCAGGATTTTTGGATGTAAAACCTGGAATGCGTGTTGTTGATACTTGTGCTGGAGCTGGAGGAAAAACATTGCACATGGCTTCTCTAATGGAGAATAAAGGTCAGTTGATTGCAATGGATTTATACGAAAGCAAACTAAAGCAGCTAAAGCTAAGAGCTAAAAGAAACGGCGCTTTTAATATTGAGTATCGTATTATCGACAGCACAAAAGTGATTAAAAAACTACACGAGAAAGCAGACCGTGTTTTAATTGATGCACCTTGCAGCGGTTTAGGAGTTTTAAAAAGAAATCCAGATTCTAAATGGAAATTACAGCCTGAATTTATCGACAATATTCGTAAAGTACAGAGTGAAGTTTTAGAAAGCTATTCTAAAATTGTAAAACCAGGCGGTAAATTAGTTTACGCAACTTGCTCTGTATTACCATCAGAAAATCAGGAGCAAGTAGAGAAATTCTTAAAAACAGAAATCGGACAACAATTTACTTTTGTTGAAGACCGTAAAATGCTGGCTTCAGAATCTGGTTTTGACGGATTTTATATGGCACTTTTGGAACGTAAAGCTTAATTTAAATTCCAATATTTTTAAATTCCAAATTCCAATTATTTACGGAATAACTCAATATTTAAAATTCCAAATTCCAATCTTAAACTTGGAATTTGGAATTTTTTAATTTCTGATATTGGTACTTCGTTGTCTAACTTTGACAAAGTTCTAAACTAAAAACATTGGAATTTTTAATTTGGAATTTCTTCAAGATTGCAAGGTCGGCTTTCGCAGTAACTTTCCGTTTTCGTTTTCTTTAAATTTTGAAACAAACACAATTTCTTTCGGTTTTTCATATTTTCCCAAAACATCAAAGAAATCGGCTGGAAAGTCTTGCTTTTCACCTTCAATAACCAAAACTAATTTTTCTCCTAAAACAGTATCAGGAAGTCCAGTTACAAAAAATCTGTTACTTATCTTGCCTATCAATTTGGCTTCAATCTGTTCTGGAATCAGCTTCACTCCTCCACTATTAATTACATTATCAATTCTTCCTAGAAAAATAAATTGCTGTTCATTTACCAATTCTACCAGATCATTAGTCACAATTGGTTCATCAGAAATTGTAGAAACATTAATTACTAGACATTGACGATCGTCTTGAGATATTTTTACGTTTGGCAGAATTGAAAAAACAGAATCTCCCAGACGTTTTGCAGCGATATGAGTAATTGTTTCTGTCATTCCATAAGTTTCATAGATTTCTGTTTTAAGCGGTAAAAGTTGTTCCTCAAGAGAAGAATCCATTTTTGCGCCACCAATTATCAGCTTACGAACTTTTGAAAGTTCGTCAATTGAATTTTGAACTTGAAGGGGAACCATCGCAACAAAATCATAAGTTGTCGAATTTAAAGCCAGCGGATGAAGACTTGGTGAAACCACATCAAGTTCTAATCCTAAAATTAGGCTGCGCACCAGCATCATCTTTCCCGCAATAAATTGAGTTGGAAGACACAATAAAGCTTTATCTCCCGGTTTTAAATCGAAGAAATCACCTGTTGCCAAGGCAGAATGAATCATTGCCTGTTTTTGCAGTCGAACTAATTTAGGAAGACCGGTAGTTCCTGAAGTAGTCATTTCGATATATTCTTTTTTATCAAACCAATCCAAAAAGAACTCTCCTATTGATTGTTCATAAGCATCTCCTTCTTTGATAAAACTATAAGCGACACGACACAAATCTTTTGCGTTTAAATGATAACCATTTAACTTAAAATAATTGTGAACATTTTTATGGGTTAAATTTGACATGATTTTAATTTATTACTTCAATTTTATTAATATCTCCTGTTAATCTTTCTTTCCAGTTTGTCCAGCCGTACTTTTTACTGAAAATAAAAAGCAGAATAGGATAAATAACTACAACAGGTAAAATAACGTCAATCCCTGCTGAGGGCTCAGAAAGATCTTTAAATATAGAATGTGTCTGAAAAACCGACCAATCTGAAGTAACCAATAATGCTCCTATGAGATTATTAGCAGCATGAAACCCAAGAGCCAGCTCCATGCCTTCATCCATTAAGGTGATAATTCCTAAGAAAAGTCCTGTTCCTATGTAATAGATCATTATAACATTTCCCATTTTAGCCACTTCTGGATTTGCCCAATGCATGGATCCAAAAATAACTGAGGTCATAAGCAGCGGAAACCACCTATTTCGAGCCAGATTAGCAAATCCCTGCATCAAATATCCACGAAAAACATATTCTTCTGTACTGGTTTGAATCGGAATTAAAATAGAACCTAAAACAACTAAAATCAGAAATGGAACTAATTTAAAATTCAATACAAACTGCTCTGGAGCTCTTAGATAAACAAATAAAAAACTCAATAAAGAAAAGAATGTCCACAAGAAAAAAGAAAAACAAATTCGGCTCCAATCTACTTTTGGCCTTGAAGTTGTTACTGACAATAAAGTCTGGTGGTGAATATATTTTACAACAAAATAAATTCCCGCAAAAGCAAAAATAAACGAGATCATTACGAGAAAAAGCGTTGTATTGGACTCAAACATTTTCATAACTCCTTCATTGGTCGTTGGAAAAGCTTTTTTCTCTGAAAAAGTTTTATAAAACACCGCGGCCGTAATTGGAATTTGTCCCACAAAAGAAGCCGCAATAATAAAAACAGATCCTAAAAGATATTTCCAAAACTTATTTTCAGGTTTAATTCCTTGCTCTAAAAACATAAATTTTAAATTTTAAAAAATGAGAATTCAAATTCGATAAGTTAATCTTACTTTTGGTATAGCTAAAATACCTCTTTTTTATTTTACGAATATTGAAACGTTTAAATATAACAAAATGATACAAATCTACCACAATCAGAGATGCGGAAAATCACGAAACTGCCTTGCTTTTATAGAACAATCCAATCAAGAATTCGAAATTATACCTTATTTAACACAAACTCCATCTTTTGATGAACTTAAAACTTTGCTGAAACAGCTTAATCTTGAGCCTATTCAATTAATTAGAACTAAGGAAAAAATATGGATCGAAAACTTTAAAGGCAAAACTTTAACCGATGATCAAATTATCAATGCTATGGTAGAAAATCCAATTTTAATCGAGCGCCCAATTGTTGTAAAAGACGGAAAAGCTATTATTGGCAGGGATCCAGACCTTGTAGCTTCTTTTTTAGATTGATTCTAAAATACCTTATTAACATTTTTTTGTGAGTTCTTGCTTTAA
>Ga0160449_1001182_pt1 | contig 13164 bp, 15 predicted proteins | sample HID1975I_E1MG_FD_108216 | JGI IMG/M metagenome (GOLD analysis project Ga0160449, IMG submission 108216) | Enriched soil microbial communities from UW Madison campus, WI, USA - HID1975I_E1 MG | ecosystem: Environmental > Terrestrial > Soil > Unclassified | place: USA: Madison, Wisconsin...
TATAAAGCCAAACTCAAAAGAGATAAAATTGAAATAAGTGCAATTGCCAAAATGCTGACTAACTTAGAATACCGATAAGTTTTTAGCTGAATTTTTTCTTCGCTTTCTCTTTTTATGGTATTATTTAAAGATTGATTTTTTTTAAATTTTTCGAATTCATTTAAATCAACTTTCGCATTTTTTAGTTTTAAAATGTAGTTTTCAAGCTGATAATGTTCGTCTAAATAGGAATAAGCCAAGTCATAATTTTTGTTTCGCTTGTAATATTGACTTATAGCTAAGACGATTTTAGATTTTTTTTGAAAATCATTAATTTTAGCATTGTAGTCTAATGCCTTATCAAAATATATTATCGCAGAATCGTTTCTTTGCAGCTGTGTTTCTATCAAACCAAGCTGATAATAAGAATCTACCTTTGTTTTAATAATTGAAGGATTATCTGGCTGCTTTGTGATTTTTTTAAAATTATTGGCTGCCGTAACAAGATCTTTGTTTGTCTTTAAAGCCAGTGCTCTTTGGTAATCTAAAGCATGAGCATTATCTGCAATATTAAGTTTTTTTAGTAAATCTTCCGCTTTTGCGTAATAAACAGCTGCAGTTTTATAATCGCCTTTTGCGCTATTAGCTACTCCAATATAATTTAATGCTAAAACTTTTAGGCAGCTTGGTTTTAGGGTGTCGAATAAGGAAACAGTCTTGTGAAAATTCTTTAAAGCATCTTCAAATTTTCCTTTATTGTAAAAGATTTTACCAAGCTTAAAAGTCTGATTGGCTAGATTTTCTTTTTTGCCATTTACTTCACAATAATTAATAGATTTTTGAGTGTAAAGAACAGCCTGATTGTACTTTTTATTGTTAAGATTACTGTTGGCCAGCTTGTTGTAATAGGTAACGCTGTCCGTATTCTTTTTGGCTTGAGAATACAAAAACGAATTTAAAAAACAAACAACAATAAAAAGACAGTATTTCATGTATGGCAATGCTTTTACAATGAACCTTATTTTTTTCGTATTAGTAAAATTAAATCTATTAATCTTGATGAATAGCCAATCTCGTTATCATACCAGCCAACTACTTTTACCATTTTATCGATAACCGAAGTTAACTGCGCATCAAATAAGCAAGAATGTGTATTGCCAATTACATCGACCGAGACAATAGGATCTTCGGTGTAATCTAATATTCCTTTTAAATTTGTTTTTGAGGCTTCTTTAAATGCTTTATTTATTTCTTCAATGGTTACTGCGCGTTTTACATTGAAGGTTATATCTGTTAATGAACCGTCGGGAACTGGTACTCTAATACCGCATCCTCCCATTTTGTTGTGCAATTTAGGAAAAATTTTTGTTAATGCCTTAGCTGCACCAGTAGTTGTTGGAACAATTGACTGACTTGCGCCTCTTGCACGGCGTAAATCTTTATGTGGCTGGTCATGAAGACTTTGGTCTGTAGTGTACGAATGTATAGTTGTAATGTAAGCCTGCTCAATTCCGCATAATTCTTCAATAATTTTAATCATTGGTGCGGCATTGTTTGTGGTACAGCTTGCATTAGAAACGATGTCTTCGTCTCCATCCAAAATAGATTCATTTACACCCAGAACTACAGTTTTTATAATATCTACTTCAGATGGCGCAGAAAGAATTACTTTTTTTGCACCTGCTTCTAAATGTGCATTTAATTCTTCGTGCGTTTTATATTTTCCTGTTGATTCAATTACAATATCAATTGAATGTGATTTCCAATCTAAATTTGAAATTTTCTTTTCATGAAAAAAGAAAAAATGTCTGCCATCTACAATGATACTATTTTCATCATGACTTACATCAAAAGGCAGAACTCCATGAATACTGTCATATTTAATTAAATGTGACATGGTTTTGTTATCTGCAATATCATTTATGGCAACGACTTCGATTTCAGGATGATTTAAAAGCAGGCGAAATAAATTTCTGCCGATTCTTCCAAATCCATTAATGGCAATTCTTGTTTTCAATTTTTTGTTTATTCGTTTAATTGATTAATCGTTTAATCGGTTTTACAATTAAACGATTAAACGATTAAACTTTTTTATAAAATATGTTTTTGTGCTTTGTAAGAAGAACGTACAAGTGGTCCGCTTTCTACATGTCTGAAACCTAACTCAAGACCGAATTTTTCATATCGTTCAAATTGCTCAGGCGTAATAAATTCTTTTACAGGAAGATGTTTTTTACTTGGTTGTAAATACTGTCCAATTGTAACCACGTCAACATTTGCATTTCGTAAGTCAGTCATCGTTTGAAAAACTTCTTCTTCAGTTTCTCCAAGACCGAGCATAATTCCAGATTTAGTTCTGTTAATGCCTTTTTCTTTTAAGTAACGAAGCACTTCTAAACTTCTGTCATATTTTGCCTGAATACGAACTTCGCGAGTCAAACGTCTTACCGTTTCCATATTATGAGAAACAACTTCAGGATTTGCTTCTACAATACGATCGATGTTTCTTTCAATTCCTTGAAAATCTGGAATTAAAGTTTCAAGAGTTGTGTTTGGGTTCATTCTTCGAATGGCTCTAACGGTTTCCATCCAAATAATAGAACCTCCATCTTTTAAATCATCTCTATCCACACTTGTAATTACAGCGTGTTTAATGTTCATTATTTTAATAGAACGAGCTACTTTTTCAGGTTCATCCCAGTCTACCGTTTCTGGTCTACCGGTTTTTACACCGCAAAATCCACAAGAACGAGTACAAACATTTCCTAAAATCATGAAAGTTGCTGTTCCCTCACCCCAGCATTCGCCCATATTTGGGCAGCTTCCCGAGGTACAAATTGTGTTTAAGCTATATTTATCGACCAAACCTCTAAGTTCAGTATATTTTTGTCCAATTGGCAGTTTTACTTTTAACCACTTAGGTTTTGCCGTAGGTATATTTGCAGAGACTGTTTCCATATATCAATTTTCAAAGCACAAAGATACGGAATGTAGTTTATTTGATGATGCTAATTTTGCTTTCGTTTACTTTTCATGCCTACTGCTATTATTTCACATTATGAGGTTTAAATGTAAAAAGACTGTTTTTAAAATAAATATTTAGGTTTGTATTTTTAATTCCTGCTTAAGATTTTGATGTTTAGCTAAGCTTTGTAAATTTTAAATTCCACCTTAATCTATTACAAATTTGGCTTCTTGGGATAACTCAGGATTTTTGCTGTACTATTTTTGCTGTTAATTTAATAGTTTTAAAAATATGAAAAAGGGATTTATTGTATTAGGAATTTTATTGACAGTCTTTGGTTTAAATAAGATAAGTGCACAGGATAATTCAGATAAAAAAGGAATGAGCATTTTAGACAAAGCCAAGGTGGGCTTTACCTTTAGTGATGCAGATGCAGCAGCTGTAGCAGCAAAATATATTGCTGAAATGGATGCTAATAATCCAGTTGCAGGACCAACAGATGGTTACGCTATCCGTTTAAATCGTTTATTTGGAAAACACACTTCTAGTGAAGGAGTTACTTTGAATTATAAAGTTTACTTGGTAAAAGATATTAATGCTTTTGCTTGTGCAGATGGGAGCGTTCGTGTATTTGCAGGTTTAATGAATATTATGGATGATAACGAATTACTAGCCGTTATCGGACATGAAATTGGACATGTTGTAAATCATGACTCAAGAGATGCTGTAAAAGCTGCTTATAAAAAAGAAGCTCTGCTAGATGTTGTTTCGTCACAGTCAGGAACAGTTGATGCTCTCTCAAAAACTCAATTAGGAAAGTTAGGAAGTGCGATGATTGATAGCAAGCATGATAGAAAACAGGAAGCTAATGCAGATTTGTTTTCATATAATTTTATGAAAAAATATGGATATGATGTTAATGCTGTGGAGTCAGCTTTTAGAGTTACACAAAATTTAAGTGAAGGAGCTGATTCATCTTTTATTACCAAAATGATGAGCTCTCATCCAGATGCTGGCAAAAGAGCAGATGATGCTAAAAAAAGAGCAGTAAAAGATGGTTTATATCAACCTTACGTACAGCAGAAAATTGTAAATACTGCACCTGTAACAGCTGCAAAAGCGACAACAAAAACAACTGCAAAGAAGACAACAGCAAAAAAGAAATAATTTTTATATAATTAATTTACAAACCGGCAGATTCTACAGAATCTGCCGGTTTTTGTTTATAGCGTTAAGAATAAATGGATTTATGACATTCTAAACTCATTAAAAGTTCATATATTTATTTGTTGAAAAAACAAATTTTTGTGTGAAATGAAATAGCATTTTGTTATTTACATTTGTTGTTAAATTGTAATTTTTAAAAACATGAAAAAGAAATCTATAATAGCAGGACTTTTATTTGCTGTATGTGGTTTAACAAAAACGACAGCACAAATTAATTTTGGAGATAAAGCAATAGGAGCAGTTCAAAAAGGAGTAACAGCTTTTACCTTAACAAATGCAGATGCAGCGGCTTTATCTAAAGAAGCAGTTGCAAAAATGGATACTGAAAATGAAGTTGCGGGTCCAAACGACGGTTACACTTTAAGATTAAACAGGATTTTTGGAAAACACGCAGCTGGTGATGGTTACACATTAAACTATAAAGTATATAAAGTAAAAGATGTGAATGCTTTTGCTACTGCTGACGGAAGTGTACGTGTATTTTCTGGATTAATGGATATTATGGATGATAATGAATTATTGGCAGTTATTGGTCACGAAATTGGTCACGTAGCCAATAATGATTCAAGAGATGCAATGCGTGCAGCATATCAAAAAGAAGCATTAATTGATGGTGTTTCTTCTCAATCTACAAAAATTACAGCTATAACAGATAGTCAATTAGGTAAAATAGGAAGTGCTTTAATTGATAGCAAACACAGTAGAAAACAAGAATCTGAGGCAGATTTGTTTTCGTATAATTTCTTAAAGAAAAACGGTTACAATGTGAATGCTGAAGAATCTGCTTTTAGAATTTTAGCAAAAATGAGCGAAGGATCTGAGGCTTCTTTTATCGACCGAATGATGAGCTCGCACCCAGATGCTAAACAAAGAGCAGAAGATGCAAAGAAGAGAGCAGAAAAAGATGGTTTATACAAGCCTTATGTGCAGCAAAAAATTGTAAATACAGTTCCAGTTGCCACTACAACTAAAAAGGCGGCTACCACAACAAAGAAAACAACAACCAAAAAGAAATAATATTTCTTTTTAAAATAAAAACCCGGAAAATTTAAAATCTGCCGGGTTTTGTTTTTTATCCCAATACGTGAAAAGCAAGGATTTTTTGTACTTCGTAAACATTAACCGATTTATTAAATTGTTTTACGATACTTGGCTGTTGCTCGCTTGAAATCCAAATTTTTAGTTCGGCGTCAAGGTCAAAAGTTCCTGCAGTTTCAACGCTGAATCTTGTGATGTTTTTGTAAGCAATAGATTTATACTCAGTCTTGCTGCCAGTAATTCCTTGCACATCAACTAAAATCAATCTTTTGTTGGTAAAAATGAAAGTATCGCGAATAAGTTTAAAACCCATTTCGATTTCTTCATTAGTAGTTAAAAGCTGTCCGTATTTTTTAATTAAATCTTCTTGGCTTACAGCACCTGCATTGCCAAGAATAGCAGAAAATATTCCCATTATTTTGTTTTTTTAGTTAAATCAATTGTCTTTAGAAGTAGTAAAAGTAATTGATTTTGCTAATTTTTTGTATTTGATTTAAATTTAATTATCAATGGAGTTAAGGAAATTGCAATTAGAAATGAAGAAATAAAAGACACAACAAAATTCCCAATATGTAAAGCTTTTAGATTTATGATGAATCTAATGAATAAAATTGATGCAGTAAATAAAATTACAGTAATCCAATATAATTTGTTAGTACAGCTTTTTAGGTTATCATTTTGTGGAAGATTAAACAAGGCGGCAATAATTATTATACATCCGATAAAAGTGCTGGCATGTTGTGCTAGTTTCCAAAAAGGAATTTCTGTTCCAAAAAACGAGATTGTATTTCTGAGAGTATCAATTTGATTTACAAAATAGCCGTGATTGTGTGTAAAAGCGTCCCAAAATATATGAGAAATTATACCAATCAATGAAGAAATTAAAACTACATACCAATTTTTTTTAAAATAGTCATTCCAGTTAAAGTCGGTATAAATCAATATTCTGCTTTTGATAAACGATGGAAGATTTTGAAATAAGAAATTTCGAGTAAGATTATGAAAGATAAAAGCAAGTAATATGGCAAGGGGTAAATCAAACCAAAAAATACCAGCTAGAGTATGACTATACAGGCTTTTGACTTTCATTCGCAAAAAATATTCAAAATCTGGAGTTAAACTTCCAATAATTAAAGCGGTTAAAGAAAACCATGTTTTTGGTAAATATCTTAAAGGAAGAATAATTGCGGGATGAGAAAAGGTAAAAGGCATTAAATCAAATTTTTAATTTAGAAATTATTCAAAAAAGACATGTAGATTTTCTTCTGATAATTCGAAATTAAAGATAAAAAAAAAGCAGAACCTAAGTTCTGCTTTTTTCTGTTTGTTATTCCACTACCGTTTGTACTGTAATTGGAAGATTATATGCTGTTCTCACAGGTTCTCCAGCGAGAATACCTGGTTTCCATTTTGTTTTTAATGATTTTAAAACTCTAATAGCTTCTTTTCCTACTCCGTAACCAGGATCATTTCTTACAATGATATCAGTAAGCGATCCATCTTTTTCCACTACGAAAGAAACATATACTTTTAATGTTTTTTCCATATCCAATTCTGGTCTGCGGAAATTGTTTCCTACATATTTGTAGAACTGGGCGATTCCACCAGGAAATTCAGGTTGTTTGTCCAGAATAGCAGTTGAAACAGGGCCATCAATTTTAGGTGTTACAGAAGCAGCATCACCATTCCCGCCTCCGCCTCCACTAACTGGAATTGGATTAACAGAAGTACCTGTTCCGTTAAGATTTTCTACAACTGGAACATTCTCAGTGTTTGGTGCAATTTTTTCAACTGCATCTTCTGTTTTAGTCACCACTGGATTGATTAATTGAGACGCGTCTGTTTTGCTCGCTGCAGTTTGCTCTACTACTGGTGCGGGTGGTGCAGGTGGCGGCGGTGCAATTATTGGATCAATTTTCACAACAACCAATGGGTCTTTGTAAATAGGATCCGTTTGAGCCGAATTATCGTCTGCTGGTGTCCTAAATTTGTTAATGACTACAGATGCACTTCCTAAAGCCGTTAATAACAGTAAACCCATAAATAGAGCTGTAACAGAATTTTTAGAATTCTCCTGACGTAATTGATATGCGCCGTACTCTTTGTTTTTGTTTTCGAAAACAAGATCAGTCCACTTGTTTTCATAGATGCTTAATTTAGACATAATTTTTGGGTTTTAAGGTTAAGTAACTTTAAATCATACGCAGAAAAGGTTTAGGTTTGAGCTAACAACGCAAAAGTTGTAGTTTTAGTGTGTGGGAAAATTATTTTTTTAAGAATAAATATACGAATAGTATATTTTTCTTTACCTAAAGATAATAAATTATCTGTTACGTTCAATAATTTCTGCCAATAATTTTTTAGCACGTAAAAGTTTGACTTTTACACTGCTTAAAGGTTCATCTATCTTAACGGCAATTTCCTGATAAGACATTTCTTGAAAATAACGAAGCTGAATTACTTCTTGATAATGTGGTTTGAGTTCTTTGATGCATAAGAGCAGACGAGAAAGATTCTGTTCTTTAATTAAAGCATCTTCTGCAGAGGGAGTAGGGTCGGCTATATTATATGCCTGCTGATCTTCGTTGTCTGTTATTTCAATAAAAAGATTAGTTTTCTTTTTTCGTAACAAATCAATATAAACATTTTTAGCAATGGCAATGAGCCAGGTGTTGAATTGAAATTCAGAATTATAAGAAGCAATTTTATCAAAAGCTTTAGAAAAAGTTTCTATAGTAATATCTTCAGCGGTGGTTTCGTTTTCGGTTCGTTTGAGCATAAAAGCATACACCTCATTCCAATAATGATCTAATAAAAAAGTAAAGGCGATCTGATCGCCTTTTTTTGCTTTTTCTATTTTAGAATTTATTTCCAATATACCGGTTTTGAAAAGATATTAGTTATAAAGATATTAATTTGCGTTAATATAAGCGCTATCTCAACAACAGGAAACCAAATTTTAAGGTCATTTTCTTTCAGTTTTCCCGCCGAACATCCAATTACTGTCCAAACAACGGTGTAACGTGTTGCTAAAATTGCTAATACGGCAATCCATTGAAATTGAAAAGCCAGCAGAATTATAACTAATAAAAAGAAGAATAATTGTGAGATGAAGAATAATCCCAGCTGCATTTTGTCAAAAAACTTATAATGCTCCGCTGTAGAAATATGTCTTCTTTTTTGAGTAAACCATTCTTTATACGTTTTTTTAGGTTTTGAATACGTAAAACTTTCAGGTGTATAAGAAATAGTTGTGTTGGTTTTGTTTGCGGCTTGATTAATAAATAAATCATCATCGCCAGAACGAATCTGAATGTGATCGATAAAACCATTTACATTGAAAAACTCTTCTTTTTTGTAAGCTAAATTTCGTCCCACACCCATGTACGGAAGTCCTAATTTTGCCCATGAAAAATATTGAACAGCAGTTAAAACAGTTTCAAAACGAATAATTTTGTTTAAAAAAGAGCGCTCTACTTTTTCGTAACCGCCATAACCCAAAACAATTGTTTTGTTCATAGTGAAATGCGAAGTCATAGATGTAATCCAGTCTTTAGAAGTAGGGAAACAATCGGCATCTGTAAACAGTAAATAATCTTTTTTTGCTGCTTTAATTCCAAGTGTCAAAGCGTATTTTTTATTTCCCCAAAAAGCTTCATTGTTTTCTACTTTTACTAAACGGATATTTGGAAATTCCTTTTCAAATTCTTCAAATACTTCCAAGGTTTCATCGCTGGATGCGTCGTCGATTAAAACAATTTCAAAATCAGGATAATCTTGCTGTGCCAAAAGCGGAATATATTTTTTTACATTCTCTTCTTCATTTTTAGCGCAGACAACTACAGAAACGGGAAGTTTTTTTGGTGTAATCTGCTGTGGTTTAGCAAAAGCAAATTTTCCAAAAATTCCTAAATAATAGAAAAGTTGAATAAAAACAATAGCAATAAAAAAGTAAAATAAAGTTATAAGCATATGGTTTTAATGTCTGTTAATAGCTGAAATTTGCGAGAACAAAGGTAGTTATGAATTAGTAATTTTCAATGATTAAAGCCAATTTACTTTCGGCATTTTGACATTTCTTTTGCAACAGCAATAGACTGAGGGTTTTCAGTTTTTTCTAATTCAGTAATAATATTTTGGTAATTATGATCGTCACGGTTTTGAGAAAGTTTTTTTGTCGCTTGAATTTCCTCAATTTCTATTTCAAAACCAAAAATTCCTCGTGCTTCGCGCATTGTTTTTGCAGATAAATCTTCAACGCGAACAGGATTCTCTGAGTTCACTTCATATTTATCAACTAGTTTTTTAAGCTGTTCTACAGAAGTGTCGTAATCTACAATTTTGATTTTTCCATAAACATGTACGGCTATGTAATTCCAAGTTGGAACATTTTCGTGATCGTACCAAGAAGATGAAATGTAACTATGCGGACCTGTAAAAACTGCTAAAACCTGATCGTTTTCTGCAAAACCTTCAGCCTGTGGATTCAGTTTTGAAATATGACCCTGTAAAATTTCTTTTCCATCGGTATTGATTTCAAGTTCTATCGGAATATGTGTTGCACATAATTTTCCGTGAGTCTGATTAATAAGAATGCCAAAACTGTTTTGTTTCAGAAAAGTTCTGATTTCTTCTGGATTATCATTTTTGTATAAATCTGGTGTATACATTTTGTGTGATTTTATGTCAAAGACTTTCTAAAACAAATTGCCTCTGGTCGATCAATATATTTTCCGTAATTCGGAGTTATGTTATATCCTTGTTTTTGATAAAATTGAGTTGCTTGGTTGTTTTTTATTCTTGTTTCTAAAACTAACTCTTTAAAACCAATCTTTTTAGCTTTTTCTTCTAAAAATTCTAAAATATTCTGGCCAATTTTCTTTCCGCTAAATTTAGAATACATTCGTTTAACTTCGCCTATGTTTTCTTCAATAGGTCTAATTGCGCCGCATCCCACAATTTCATTTTCTATTTCCGCAATAACAAACACAAATTTTGGATTGTCAATTTGCCAATCTGTAAAAGAATTTTTTCCATCACTTCCAAAACGGGTAAATAGATTAGCAGACAATTCATCAATAATTTTTTGAACTTTCTCGTCGTTGGGATCAGCTGTTTGGATCAAAATATTTTCGCTCATTTTTATATATAAGGATGAACCATTTTTTGTCACATCGAGTAAAATTCAGATGTTCTCAGTGTAAAAAGACTTCGATTTCGCTCAGTCTTGCAGAAATAATAATTTGTGCCAATTTGTAAAATTTGTGTTTTAAATCACATTTACTTCAGCTTCAATATAAATTCCAAAAGTGTCAAAAACTGTTTTTTGTACCTCTTTAGAAACTGCTAAAATTTCTTGTCCGGTTGCATTGCCATAATTTACTAAAACCAACGCCTGATTTTTATGAACTCCAGCATCGCCAAAACGTTTTCCTTTAAAACCAGCTTGTTCTATAAGCCAGCCTGCAGGAACTTTTACTTCGGTATCTGAAACTTCATAATACTTCATTTCAGGGAATTTTTGATGAATTTTCTCGAAATCAGATTTCAATAAAATCGGATTTTTAAAGAAACTGCCGCTGTTTCCAAGTTCTTTTGGATCTGGTAATTTACTTTGTCTAATAGCAATTACAGCATTGCTCACATCTTTCAATGTTGGCTCAGTGATATTGTTTTTTGTTAATTCTGCCAAAATATCTCCGTACGAAGTATTAATTTTATGATTGCGTTTGGTTAATTTAAAAACAACCGAAGTAATAATATATTGATCCTTTACTTCATGTTTAAAAATACTTTCGCGGTAGCCGAAATTACATTCAGTATTATTGAAGGTCTTCATTTCCTGAGTTTCAATATTCATCGCTTCGCAAGAAACAAAAGTATCTTTAATTTCTGTTCCATAAGCTCCAATATTCTGAACTGGAGTCGTGCCGACATTTCCTGGAATTAGAGACATGTTTTCTAATCCTCCAAAATTATTATCGATAGTATAAAGAACGAAATCATGCCAAGTTTCACCAGCCTGACTTTCGACCCAGACAAAATCTTCATCTTCTTTAATTATTTTTTTGCCTTTTAAGTCGATGTGAATCACAAGAGCATCAATATCCTTAGTCAAAAGCATATTACTGCCACCGCCTAAAATGAATTTTTTCTCGTTTTTGTTTTCCTGTAAAACTGTTTTTAATTCAGCAATAGAATGAACAGCAACGAATTTTTTAGCATTGGCTTCAATGCCAAAAGTATTGTAGTTTTTTAAAGAAAAATTGGACTGGATTTCCATAAATAAAAGGCTTTTTTTACTGAGTTCAAAAGTAAGGATTATAATTTGTTTGAATTGTTTTTTGTATTAAAATCAGATACTTTAAAAGTGTTTTTTTGTTAAATAAAAAAGCCTCCAGATTTGAAGGCTATAAATATTCTAAGTTCTTTTTAAGTTTTATTTTGTAGATAACTTTTCAGAAATAGTGATGGAATTGTCACCAATCAATTTAGAAGCTATTTCCATTTTCTGTTTTCCAAAAGTTTCGTCAAATGAGGTTCTGTTTTCCTTGTCTGTATAAGTAACAGTAGTCTTTTTTTTAGATTTGTCTAAAATAGTTTTAATTGTATTTTTCATAGCAATACATTTTAATGTTACAAAAGTATAAAAATTTATTTTAGGTGGCTTCTTAATTCAAATGTTATAAAATTATATAAATTACTTTTAGCAGGATTATAAATTTCATATTCAATCTTCTCAATATTGATTATTGAATCCGGTCGTTTCCCACTCTTACTATTTTCTTTAATTCGTAGGTCACGAATTATTCCTCCTTTTATAATGAAGCAGCTTTCAATTGCGTCTAAATTATTACTTACGCCTATTTTGTATAATCTGTGTTTTGCAGAAGTATTTCCAAAAAAGGTCAAAATTGAATTAGGATGGGTTGATAAGAAATCTAAAGCGCATGTAAAAACCGTTTTTTAGTACTTTGTCTTTATCATTTTTGTTGTTATTTCTGGACATGTCAGAAATTGATTCGATCCCATTTTTATCAATTATGATATTTCCAAAGCCTAAATTATAATATTTTTCTAATCCGGGCTGTGGATATTTTAGGATCGCAATTCTTTTCGGGATTTGCCTCAAACCCATGCTTACGAAATCATATTTTGTGTGCATAGGGTTAGCATCAACTTCTTCAAATTCGTATGATCCATTTATTAATTCTTCCATTTACGGTAATAAAAATGGCAAAATTAAATAAAATATAAATTATTTCTTGTTAAATTAAAACTAAAAGACGTGTGGTTTTTAATATGATGTTAGATGTGATTATTTGAATCTAGCATACAGCAGCTCATGATATTTCTCAGAAATAATCCTCATGTTAATATCATAATTCGCATTTTCTTCTACAAATTTTCTATTTCGAATAACAGCTTCATTTCGAGATTCAGGATTTTCAAAAGACCAAATTAATTCTTCGGCTAGCATTTCGATATTATCAATTTCAACTAATTGTCCATTTTCTCGATGCGTAATCCAGCTTTGATTTCCGGGAATATCAGAAACTACGGGATAACAATTACAAGCCATTGCTTCAAATAAAGAGGCCGAAACGCCTTCAGTAATGGGCATACTGATATAAATATTAGATCGCTGTAATAATTGTGGGAGTTCAGTATTCGGAATTCTTCCTGTAAAAATTACTTTATTTTTGATTTGTAATTCTTTCGCTAAATCTTTTAAAAATTGCAATCTTGTTCCGTCGCCAACAATAGTAAGCGAAAAATCAATTCCTTTTTGATTCAAAATTCCGAATGCTTTTAAAATAGAATCGTGTCGGTATTCAGGCATTAAAGAGCGTGTTACAATCGCTTCAATTTTGTTTGAATTATTGATGGAAGAAGTAAAAATCGACAAATCAATTCCTTTTGGCAGAACCAAAACTTTATCCATGTCAACTCCA
>Ga0160449_1001183_pt1 | contig 13160 bp, 12 predicted proteins | sample HID1975I_E1MG_FD_108216 | JGI IMG/M metagenome (GOLD analysis project Ga0160449, IMG submission 108216) | Enriched soil microbial communities from UW Madison campus, WI, USA - HID1975I_E1 MG | ecosystem: Environmental > Terrestrial > Soil > Unclassified | place: USA: Madison, Wisconsin...
AGGGCAGCAGCCAGGCTAGCGATCAGGACAGCGGCTAGGCCAGCGGAAAGCGCCGCGCCCACTGCTCGGTGGCCGTCCGAAGAAAGTCGGCACGGTCTGACGCGACGATGGGGGTGAACCCCAGGGCATGCCAGGCGTCGGCTAGCGCGGCTAACGCGCCCTGCGGCGCCTCCGTGTCGATGGCGGCGGCGCCATTCTGCTTGGACAGCTTCAGGCCGCTGGCGGCGTCCAGGATCAGCGGCACATGCAGATAGCGCAGCGGCGGCAAGCCCAGCAGGCGGCCCAGCACGCGCTGGCGCGCCGTGGAACTGAGCAAGTCCGCGCCCCGCACCACATCGGTGACGCCCTGTTCGGCGTCGTCCACCACCACCGCCAGTTGATAGGCCCACAAGCCGTCCGCGCGCCGCAAGGCGAAGTCGCCGACGGCTGTTGCCACGTCCTGCTCTTGCGGACCCAGCCAGCGGTCTTCAAAGCGTTCGATGCCGTCGGGCACACGCAAGCGCCAGGCGCGGGCTTGGCGGCCGGGCGGCAAGCCGTGGCGGCAGGTACCCGGGTAGGGACGCTCTCCGTCGGCGCCCGGCGCGGTCTGGCCGCGCAGTGCGGAATCGGCGATTTCGCGCCGCGTGCAGCCGCAACCGTAGATCAGGCCACGTGCGGCCAGGGCGTCAAAAGCGGATTGATAGGCGGCGTTGCGCTGCGACTGCCACATGACCTCGCCGTCCCAGTGCAAGCCCAGCGCGTTCAACTGCGCCATGATGGTGTCGGCGGCGCCCGCGACGGTGCGGGGCGTATCCACGTCTTCCATGCGCAGCAGCCAGCGCCCGCCGTGGGCGCGCGCATCCAGCCAACTGGCCAGCGCGGCAACAAGCGAACCCGCGTGTAGCGGGCCGCTGGGGCTGGGGGCAAATCGGCCTACGTAGGTCACAGCAAAAGCAAGGGCCTGCGCGTCGGGTCAGTGCAACAGCCGCACGCCTTCTTCGTCCAGCAGCTCTTCCAGGACCAGGTTGTCGATCTCGGCTTCCTGGCTCCAGAGAACCATGAGGGCGATGATCTTGATCTTGGATAGCGGCACGGGCGTTTCGGGCGAAGCCAAGCCTCGGTCGATGACGATCTCACGCAGGGGCGCCGGCAGCACGCCGGCCGATTCCAGAAAGGCGATGAAGCCGATGGATTCGGTGCCGAGCTGGCTGTATTCGTTGTCGGTGTAGATCCGGGTTCCGGTGTTGGGCGCCTGAGCGAGGTCGACACATCGTTCGGTTGTCTCGGCCAGGCCATACAGCCAACCGAGAGCGTCGTCGATGTCTTCGTGCTCGAAACCGGCAGCGGCAAGCCGCTTAGCGAGCACATCGGCCGCAGGACAGGCTTGCGGCGTGTAGTAATTCTCGAACAGATAAACCAGGATATCGAACATATGGCGCAGTTTTGTGCCTGTTTGCACAGTCGGCCCGCATATCGGCAGACCAGCAAACATGAATTTTACTTTACGCTGATTTATTTAGCCGGGCAACCGGCGAAAAGGCGGAATGTTGTATGACGTCACCCTGTCGTTTGACGGCCCCCATTCTGCCCGTATTTGCTGACAAAATGCGTGATTGGCCGAAAGAAAAACAGGGGCGGACACCGAAGTCCGCCCCTGTTTTATCTTTTGCCAGATTGCTTTTGACCTGTAGCGCGCTAGGCCGCCTTGGCCGCGTTCTCCAGCTTCAGTCCAGCAAGCTGGCGGATGAACACCGGGATGCAGATGGCCAGCCCGATCAAGCCGCTCGCCACGCCCGGCACGATCGTCAGCAACGCCCCCACCGTGCACAGCCACCGTTCCCAGCTCTTCATGCCGACCAGCATGTAGCGCGAGAACGCGGCCGACAGCAGCACCAGGCCCACCATGCAACCGATCAGCGTCACGAAGAAGTCGTACCAGGTAAAGCCCTGCACCGAAATCAGCAGCGACGGCGAAAACACGAACACGAACGGCACGATGAGCTTGGTGATGCCCAGCCTGAATGCCGTGTTGCCGGTCTTGAACGGGTCGCTGCCCGCCATGCCGGCCGCCGCATAGGCCGCCAGCGCCACCGGTGGAGTGATGTCCGCCAGGATGCCGAAATAGAACACGAAGAAGTGCGCCGCGATCGGCTGCACGCCCAACTGCACGAGCGTGGGGGCGGCCACCGCCACCATGATCAGGTAGTTGGCCGTGGTGGGAATGCCGCAGCCCATCAGGATGCAGACGATGCCCGTCATGATCAGCGCCGCCACCAGCGTCAGTGATTGCGTGTTGGCGATGGCTTCCGGGATCACTACCGATGCGACGCCGGCGATGGACTGCGCCGCCGAGATCACGATGTACGACACCTTGAAGCCCACGCCGGTCAGCGTGACCACGCCGATGACGATGCCCACGGTGCCCGCCGCGGCGCCCACGGCCAGCGCGTACTTGGCGCCGGTCTCGAAGGCTTCGTACAGGTCGCGCAGGCGCAAGCGCTGATACGGATTCAGCAAGCCCACCAGGATGCAGCCCGTAATGCCCGCGAACGCGGCCAGGTAAGGCGTGCGGCCGCTGGCCAGCACGCCGATCAGCAGGACCAGCGGGATCAAGGTGGGCCAGCGCATCTTTACCGACTGCTTCAGCTTCGGCATTTCTTCGGGCGTCAGGCCGCGCAGCCCTTCACGCTTGGCCTCGAAGTGCACCTGCATGAACAGGCCGAAGAAGTACAGGAAGGCCGGGAAGATGCCGGCAATCGCAATCTGCTGGTACGGAATGCCCAGGAACTCGATCATCAGGAACGCGGCCGCGCCCATGATGGGGGGCGTGATCTGTCCGCCCGTGCTGCTGGCGGCTTCGACGCCCGCCGCGAAGTGCCGGGGGTAGCCGACGCGGATCATCGCGGGAATGGTCAGCGACCCGACCGTGACCGCGTTGGCCACTGACGAACCCGACAACATGCCGAACATGGCCGAGCCGAACACCGACACCTTGGCGGGTCCGCCTGCGTAGCGGCCGGCAACGGTCGAGGCCACGTCCAGGAACAACTGGCCCAGCCCGATACGCGTGGCCAGCACGCCGAACAGCACGAAGTGGAACACGTAGGTGGCCACCACGCCGACCGCCACGCCGTACACACCCTGGCTGGTCAGGTACATGTGGTTGACGATCTGGGACCAGGTGTTGCCGGCGTGCTGCAGCAGCCCGGGGAAGTAAGGCCCGAACATGGCGTAGGCCATGAACACGATGGCGATGATCGGCAACGGCCAGCCCATGGCGCGGCGCGTGGCTTCCAACAGGCCGATCAAGAGGATCGACCCCATGAACACGTCGATGGGCAGCGGATTGCCCACGCGGAATGCCAGGTCTTCGAAGATGTACGGGATGTACATCACCGACAGCGCCAGCGCCACCGCGATGATCCAGTCATACAGCGGGATGCCGCCGGGCGCCCACCAGGTCGACTTCGGCTCGCGCTGGTAGTGCGACTTTGAAAAGCCGAACACCAGGAAAATCAGGCTCAGCACAAAGGCCAGGTGCACGCCGCGATGGGTGGCTTCGCGCAAGAGGCCAAAGCCGGCGGTGTAGTAGTGAAAGATCGAGAGCGTGACCAGCAGGCCGGAAACGATCCAGGTGGCGGTCTTGTCCAGTGGCCGGAAGCGGATTTCGGAATCGTACTTTTCCGCTAGTTGCTGGGTCTTTTCGTGGTCTATTTCCATCGACGTATTTCTCAGGTGAATCCGCAAACAGGGCCGCACTAGGCGGCCCTGCGCAATGCCGGGGCGACACCGGGGTGACCCGGCGCGCCGGCGTATCGCCGTCGGAAGGACGGCTTGGGCTTACTTCAGCAGGCCGATTTCCTTGTAGAACTTCTCGGCGCCCGGGTGGAACGGGATGCCGGCGCCCTTGATCGCGTTTTCGCGCGTGATGAGCTTGCCCTTGGCGTGGCCGTTGTCCAGCGTCTTGCGCGTGGCGTCGCTGTACAGCGCCTTGGTGACGTCGTAGACGACCTGTTCGGACTGCTTGGCCGACGTGACCATTTGCGCGTTGACCGAGATGGTCTTCACTTCGCCCACGTTCTGATAGGTGTTGGCGGCGATGGTGTCGGGCGTGAAGAACTCCTGCTTGGCGCGCAGCGCATCGATTTCCGGGCCGACCAGCGGCACGATTTCGATACCGCCGCCGCTGGAGGCCAGTTCGGCGATGGCGCCGGCCGGAGCCCCGCCCACGAAGAAGAACGCATCCAGGCCGCCGTCCTTGAGCTTGTCGCCGGCTTGGTTGGGCTTCAGGTATTCAGCCTTGATGTCCTTGTCGGTCATGCCGTAGGCGCCCAGGATCAGGCGCACGTCAACCAGCGTGCCCGAACCCGGTTCGTCCATGGACACGCGCTTGCCCTTCAGGTCGGCCACGCTCTTGATGCCCGCGCCCTTGCGCGTCACAAGGTGGATGCTTTCCGGGTACAGCGTGGCGATCAGGCGCAGGTCTTGCGCCTTGGGCTTGCCTTCGAAGGTGCCCGTGCCGCTGTAGGCCCAGAACGCCACGTCCGACTGCGTGAAGCCGGCTTCGAACGAACCGCCCAGGATGCCGTTGATGTTGGCCACCGAACCATTCGAGGCCACCGCCGTGGCGACGAGCTTGCCGGGCTGCGACACGGCGTTGGCGATGATGCCGCCGATGGGGTAGTACGTGCCGGCGGTGCCGCCCGTGCCGATGCGGAAGAACTGTTGGGCCTGTGCGGAGCCCACGGTGCCGACCGCGGCGACCGCGACGGTCAGGGCGGTGATCCAGTGTTTGAGTTTCATGCGTGCTTCTCCGGGTGTTGTTGGGTAGGGTTCGTGTGACGAAAATCGTCTTGTCATTCCTGCATCGGGCGGTTCAAGAAAAGCGCCGCCACGGCGCAAAAATGGGCCTCCCCTTGGGGGCCGTTTTCATGTTGAAATTCTGGCATGCGGGGCATGCGTAGCCAATGGTTACGGAGCTATCGTTTACCTGGGGGTCAATGAACCCTTTGGTTATGGATGGTCGTGCTTTGGTTATGGCGTCCTGCCCCACGGTTACATCCCACGCGCTGTAGATAACGGAGTTACCCCGATGTCCCAGGAAGTCATACGCGGCATAGCGCTGCCCCCGGCCGCGCAACCCGGCGATCCCTTGGCCCGCGTCGACACCCCCAGCCTGGTGCTGGACCTGGCGCCGTTCGAGGCCAACCTGCGCGCCATGCAGGCCTGGGCCGACCGCCACGACGTGGCCCTGCGCCCGCACGCCAAGGCGCACAAATGCCCCGAGATTGCCCTGCGCCAACTGGCCCTGGGCGCGCGCGGCATTTGCTGCCAGAAAGTCAGCGAAGCCCTGCCCTTCGTGGCCGCCGGCATCCGCGACATCCACATCAGCAACGAAGTGGTCGGCCCTGCCAAGCTGGCCTTGCTGGGCCAACTGGCGCGGATCGCGAAGACGAGCGTCTGCATCGACAACGCCAAGAATCTGGCGGACATTTCCCAAGCCATGGTGCATGCCGGGGCCGAGATCGACGTGCTGGTGGAAGTCGACGTCGGGCAAGGCCGCTGCGGTGTGTCGGATGACGCCTTGGTGCTGGCGCTGGCGCAGCAGGCGCGCGACCTGCCTGGCGTGAATTTCGTGGGCTTGCAGGCCTACCACGGCTCGGTGCAACACGCCCGCACGCGCGAAGAGCGCGCCCAGGTCTGCCGGCAGGCGGCGCGCATTGCGGCGTCCTACGCGCAACTGCTGCGTGAAAGCGGCATCGCCTGCGACGTCATCACGGGCGGCGGCACGGGCAGCGCGGAATTCGACGCGGCAAGCGGCGTCTATACGGAACTGCAAGCAGGGTCCTACGCCTTCATGGACGGCGATTACGGCGCCAATGAATGGGACGGCCCGCTCAGCTTCCAGAACAGCCTGTTCGTGCTGTCCACCGTGATGAGCGTGCCCGCGCCCGAGCGCGTGATCCTGGACGCGGGCCTGAAATCCACCACCGCCGAATGCGGTCCGCCCGCGGTCTTCGGCGTGGCCGGCCTGACCTATGCCGCCATCAATGACGAGCACGGCGTGGTGAGCGTGGCGCCCGGTGCGCAGGCGCCCGCGCTGGGTGATGTGCTGAAGCTGGTGCCCTCGCATGTGGACCCGACCTTCAATCTGCATGACGGCTTGGTGGTGGTGCGCGACGGCGTGGTGCAAGACATCTGGGAAATCGCGGCGCGCGGCTTTTCACGCTGATCGCCGCCGCACGAAGGTCGACGGATATCGTTCAACGTTCACCCTTCAACGCCGCACGGCAATTCAAAGGTTCGTCATCCCCAGGAATTGACGCAATTCCGGGGTGGCGGGCGCCGTGAACAATTCCTCCGGCGGGCCAATTTCATGCACGCGCCCTTGGTGCATGAAGACGACGCGGTTGCAGACCTCGCGCGCAAAGCGCATTTCGTGCGTGACCATCAGCAGCGTCATGCCATCGGCGGCCAGTTCGCGCACCACCGCCAGCACTTCGTTGACCAGCTCGGGGTCCAGCGCTGACGTGATCTCATCGCACAGCAAGGCCAAGGGCTGCATCGCCAGCGCGCGGGCAATCGCCACGCGCTGCTGCTGCCCGCCCGACAGTTCCTCGGGCCACGCATCGAACTTGTGCGCCAGCCCCACGCGGGTCAGCATGGCGCGCGCCATGTCGGCCGCTTCCGCTTCCGGCATGCGCTTGGCCACCATGGGCGACAGCATCACGTTGCGCCCCACCGTCAGGTGCGGGAACAGGTTGAATTGCTGAAAGATCATGCCCACCTTGAGCCGCAGCGCGCGCAGCCGCAGTTCGTCGTCGCCCAGTTGCGCGTCGGCCACCATGATGGCGCCGCCGTCAATCTGTTCCAGCCCATTCACGCAGCGCAACAGCGTGCTCTTGCCCGAGCCGCTCTTGCCGATGATGGCGATGACCTCACCGGGTTCGACGCGCAGCGTCACCCCCTTCAGGACTTCGTTGTCGCCGAATTTCTTGCGGACGTCTTCAAGGGCGATGAGGGGCATGCAACTTCCTTTCCAGCCGGAGGCTAAGGCGCGACAGGGGCCAGCACAGCGCGAAGTAAATCAGCGCGGCGCAGGCATAGACGGTGAAGGGACTGAACGTGGCGTTGGTGATCACCGTGCTGGCTTTCGACAGCTCGGTGAACCCGATGATGGAGGTCAGCGCAGTGCTCTTGACGATCTGCACCGCAAACCCGACGGTGGGCGCAATCGCGATGCGCAGCGCCTGCGGCAGCACCACGTAGCGCATCTGCTGCACATAGCCCAGCGCCAGGCTGGCGGACGCTTCCCATTGGCCCTTGGGGATGGCTTCCACGCAGCCGCGCCAGATCTCGGCCAGGAACGCGCCCGACCACAGCGTCAGCGCCGCGCCCGCGGCCAGCCACGGCGGCACTTCCAGGCCCAGCAACGACAGGCCGAAGAACGCCAGGAACAATTGCATCAGCAGCGGCGTGCCCTGGAACAGTTCGATGTACGCCCAACTGGCTCGCCGCATCAGCGCCACGCGAGACGTGCGCATCATCAGCGCCAGCACGCCCATCAGCGCGCCGCCCGCGAACGCCACCAGCGACAGCACCACCGTCCAGCGCGCGGCCAAGAGCAGGTTGCGGACGATGTCCCACATTGAAAATTCAATCATCGCGCCGCCTTGCGAAACAGACGCCGGCCCGTCATGCGCAGCAATTGGCGCAAGACGATGGCCAGGGCCAGATAGATGCCGGTCGTGACCAGGTACACCTCGAACGCGCGGAAGTTGCGCGACTGGATGAAGTTGGCGGCAAAGGTCAGGTCTTCAGCGGCAATCTGCGAGCACACCGCCGAGCCCAGCATCACGATCACGATCTGCGACGACAGCGCGGGCCAGATGCGTTGCAACGCGGGCTTCAGCACCACGTGCCGAAACACCTGAAAGCGCGTCATCGCCAGGCTGGCGCCAGCCTCGTACTGCCCTTTGGGCGTGGCATCGATACCTGCGCGGATGATCTCGGTGCTGTAGGCCCCCAGGTTCAAGGCCATCGCCAGGCAGGCGGCCTGCATTTCGCCCAGTTGTATGCCCAGCGACGGCAAGCCGAAGAAGACGAAGAACAACTGGATCAGGAACGGCGTGTTGCGGATGACCTCGACATAGGCCGTCACGGGGGCGCGCAGCGCGCGCGGCCCCTGCGTGCGGACCCAGGCGCAGGCGATGCCCAGCGCCACGCCCGCCACCGCGCCGAAGGCAATCAGTTCGACCGTGACGCCGATGCCCTTGATGAGCACCGGCGTGTAGTCGAACACCGACGCGAAGTCGTATTGATAAGCCATGATGGCCGCCTTCCGGACTTACAGATCCTTGGGCAGCTCGGCCCCCAGCCACTTCTGCGAGATCGCCGACAGCGAGCCGTCGCGCTTGGCGGCGGCCAGGATGTCGTTGACCTTGGCGCGCAGCTTGGGTTCGTCCTTGTTCATGCCGATGTAGCAAGGCGAGTTCTTGATCAGGAATTTCGTTTCGGGCTTCTTGGCCGGGTTGCGCGCCAGGATGGCGGCGGCGACCACGTTGCCGGTGGCGATCATCGGCACCTGGCCCGACAGGAAGGCGGTGATGGTGCCGTTGTTGTCTTCATAGCGCTTGAGCGTGGCGGATGCCGGCGCAATCTTCGACAGCTCGATGTCTTCCACCGCGCCGCGCGTCACGCCAATGGTCTTGCCGGCCAGGTCCGCCGCCGACGCTACCTTCAGGTCCGCCGGACCGAACACGCCGTTGAAGAACGGCGCATACGCATCAGAAAAGTCGATGGCCTTCTCGCGTTCCGCGTTCTTGCCCAGGCTGGAGATCACCAGATCCACCTTGCGGGTCTGCAAGTACGGCACCCGGTTGGCGCTGGTGACCGGCACCAGCTCCAACTTCACGCCCAGTTGCTTGGCGATGAGCGCGGCCGTATCGATGTCATAGCCCAGCGGCTTCATGTCGGCGCCCACCGAACCGAAGGGCGGAAAATCCTGCGGCACGGCGATCTTGATGGTGCCGGCTTTGACGATATCGTCCAGCGTGTCGGCATGCGTCAGCGGCGCGGCCAGCAGGCTGGCGGCGGTGCAAAGGGACAACAACAGGGTTCTGCGGTTCATGAGGGGACTCTCCAGGGCGCGCATCGCCCAGGGCGGGCCAATGCGTTGCACACCAATTCGGTATACAAAGCTGGAAAAGCAAGTTCCGTGCCATTTCGCGCGCGCCGGGAGCCGACCGTACAGCGTCCGCGCCCTGCCCCGATTTGGTGCGCGCCGTGCGCTGAATTCGGGCACGGACGGCACTGGTTTGGGGGCGGTGGGGGACGGATGCGCCAGCGGACTTCAAACGTCCAGATGGGGTCGCATCAGGGCTTCAAACCACTCTTGAAAGACGGTCAGCCGGCGCGTGCGCTGGCGGCGGTGCGGGTAGATCAAGGACACCGGCATCGCCTCTGCCCGGAACCCGGGCATGACTTCCATGAGTTCGCCAGCGTCCAGCAGGTGCTGGACATCGAAACGCGGAATCTGAATCAACCCCAGTCCCGCGAGACAGCAGGCGATGTAGTTTTCGGCGTTGTCCACGACCACGCGGCTGGGCAGGGGCGCGGGGAGCGTGCCCGCGTCACCGGCCCCAACTTCCCAAGGCAATTCGCGTCCTGTCTTCGGCGACGCATACCCCACGCTCCAGTGTCCGTCGGACAAGTCGGCGGGATGGCGGGGTTCGCCGTGGTCGCGCAGGTAAGCGGGGCTGGCGCAGTTGATCAGCGCAATACGCCCCAGCGGCCGCACCACCAGGCTGCTGTCGGCCAGCGCGCCGATACGCACCGCGCAGTCCACGCCTTCGTGCACCAGGTCGATGGCGCGGTCCGTGGACCGTAGCGCCAGTTCAAGCCGGGGATGCCGGCGCAACAGGCTGGGCAGCGCCGGGGCGATCAGGCGGCGGGCAATGCGGCTGGGCACGTCAACACTCAACCTGCCCGACACCTGCCGCTGGCTGGCGTGGAACAACTGGTCTATGTCTTCCACTTCCGCCAGCAGCGGGCGCACGCGCGCCAGCAATTGTTCGCCGTCGGCCGTCAGGCGCACCTGCCGCGTTGTCCGATGCAGCAGGCGCACGCCCAACTGCGATTCCAATTGCTGGATGGCCGCGGACACCGATGCCCGCGGCGCGTCCAGGGCGTTGGCGGCCTTGATGAAGCTGCCCATTTCGGCGACTTGGGCGAATACGCGGTACTGGTCGAATCTGTCCATGCGTGACAGATTAGCCGCTTACTTCGTGGTGTATCCGCCGTTGATCAAGATGGTCTGGCCAGTGATCCACCAGCCGTCGCTGACCAGGTGGCGAATGAAGGGCACCACGTCTTCGATGTCGGTCAGCCCCGTCTTGCTGAACGGCGACAGCGCGGCGGCGGTCTTGTGATACGCCACCGCGTCGGCGCCTTCGGCCGGGTAGAAGAACGGCGTGTCCATGGGGCCGGGGCCCACGGCGGTGACCGAGATGCCGCGCGCGCCGAACTCCTTGGACGCGGCGCGGGTGTAGTGCTCTACCGGCGCCTTGGTGCCGGCATAGGCCGCGTAGAACGGCGTGAAGGCGCCCAGCAGCGATGTCACCAGCGTGCAGATCTTGCCGTTGTCGTTGACGTGGCGGCCCGCTTCGCGCAGGAAGAAGAACGCCGCCTTGGAATTCACCGCCGTCATCTCGTCGTAGTCGGCCTCGCTGATTTCGGTGAATGGTTTTTTCATGACCTTGCCGACCGTATTGATGGCGATGTCGGGCCTACCGACGGCGGCGATCGCGTCGGCAAACAACTTCTCGACGGCCGTCGCGGTCGTCAGGTCGCCTTGCAGGGCCACGGCCTTCGCGCCCGCCGCTTCAATGGCGGCCACCGTGGCATCGGCATCCGCCTTGGACGCGGCGCTGTTGTAGTGGATGGCAATGGCGCGGGCGCCGTGCGCTGCCAGGTCGCGCGCAATCAGCCCGCCCAGATTTTTCGCCCCGCCCGCAATCAGCGCGACTTTGCCCTTGATGGAATGGTCTGCCATGGAAAGCCCCTTCTTGAATCGATGGAGCCTCGAGCTTAGGCAAGCGCATGCCGCCGATAAACCCGCTGGCGCGAGATGCATCATCCAGAAAAGCCGCCCAATCCGAGGGCGCTTGCGCAAGGCACGGCAATAAAAAAAGCCGCTCCGGCAAAACCCGGAACGGCTTCTTGGCGACGCCTGGACGCTTAGTCCACTTGCGCGCCGGACTGCTTGACCGCGCGGCCCCACTTGTCCACTTCGGCGGCAATGAACTTGCCGGTGGCCTCAGGCGTCAGCGGCATCGGCTCGGCGCCCCGGTCACGCAGGAACTTCTGCATTTCCGGGGTGTTGAGCGCCGCGCTGATCTGCTGGCTCAGGTAGTTGGTCACGTCGGGCGGCGTGTCGCGCGGGGCCAGCACGGCGGCCCAGCCGATCGCCTCAAAACCCGGATAGCCGGATTCAGCCACCGTCGGCACGTCCGGCAATTGCGGCAGACGCTTGGCGGTGGTGACCGCCAGCGCCACGGCCTTCTTGCTTTGCACGTGCGGCAGGCCGGCCGTAACCGAGTCCACCATCAGAGGCACCTGATGCCCCAGGAAGTCCGCTTGCGCCGGGCCGCTGCCCTTGTACGGAATGTGACGGATATCGATATCGGCAGCCGCCTTGAACATCTCGGCCGACAAGTGCTGCGTGCCGCCGATGCCGGCGCTGGCATAGGCCAGTTCACCCGGATTGGCGCGCGCCTGGGTCACCAGTTGCTTAAGCGAGGTAATGCCCGAGGTCGGCGTGGCCAGGAACATCAGCGGCACCGAGAACACGCCCGAGACCGGCGCGAAATCCTGCGTCAGGCTGTACTTGATGTTCTTGTAGAGCGTCTGGTTGACCGCGGCGGCGCTGCCCGCGATGACCAGCGTGTAGCCGTCCGGCGTGGCGCGTGCGGCCTGCTCCATGCCGATGTTGCTGCCGGCGCCCGCGCGGTTTTCCACCACGATCGGCTGCTTGACGGCGGCGCCCAGCTTTTCAGCCAGGGCGCGGGCAAAGATGTCAGTGGCCTGCCCGGGCGGGAAAGGCACCACCAGGCGGATGGGGCGGTCGGGAAACTCGGCGTGCGCCGTGGCGCTGGCCGCCGCCAGCGTCAGGCCAGCGGCAAGACTGGAAAGGATACGTTTCATGATTGGTCAGTAAAAAGCGACAACGGAGTGCGCGCGGAGGGCGCGCCACTTCTCATAAAATAGAGCGCCCGATCAGGCGGCCCTTGTGAGGCGGCCCGGGGCGATTCGGCGGGGGGTGCGTCACGATAGCATCCCTCTGTCGGTGCTACATTTGCCTTTTCGCGCTTTCCCTTCGCGAACTTCTTCCTTCACCGCTGTCCTTACCCCCCGCAGGAACCGCCATGGAATTCAGCCAGTTCAACGTCAACACCCTCATGGATATCACTTCCCGCCCGGACCTCGTGTTCGTCAGCGGCAAGGGTTCCTGGCTGGAGGATCACGCGGGCAAGCGATATCTGGACTTCGTGCAGGGCTGGGCCGTGAACACGCTGGGCCACTCGGCCCCGGAAATGCAGCGCGCGCTGGTCGAACAGTCGCAAAAGCTGATGAACCCGTCGCCGGCGTTCTACAACATCCCCTCGATCGAACTGGCCCAACGCCTGACCGGCGCGTCCTGCTTTGACCGCGTCTTCTTCGCCAACAGCGGCGGCGAAGCCAACGAAGGCGCCATCAAGCTGGCGCGCAAGTGGGGCCAGGTCAAGAAGAACGGCGCCTACAAGATCATCACGATGAACCACGGCTTCCACGGCCGCACGCTGGCCACGATGTCCGCATCGGGCAAGCCGGGCTGGGACAAGATGTTCGCCCCGCAAGTCGAAGGCTTCCCCAAGGCTGAGCTGAACGACCTGGAATCGGTGAAGAAGCTGATCGACGACAAGACCGTCGCCATCATGCTGGAACCGGTGCAGGGCGAAGGCGGCGTCATCCCCGCCACCAAGGAGTTCATGCAAGGCCTGCGCAAGCTGGCCGACGAAAACCAACTGCTGCTGATCGTGGACGAAGTCCAGACCGGCATGGGCCGCACCGGCAAGATGTTCGCCTACCAGCATTCCGACGTCACCCCCGACATCATGACGCTGGCCAAGGGCATCGGCGGC
>Ga0160449_1001189_pt1 | contig 13104 bp, 13 predicted proteins | sample HID1975I_E1MG_FD_108216 | JGI IMG/M metagenome (GOLD analysis project Ga0160449, IMG submission 108216) | Enriched soil microbial communities from UW Madison campus, WI, USA - HID1975I_E1 MG | ecosystem: Environmental > Terrestrial > Soil > Unclassified | place: USA: Madison, Wisconsin...
AGCTGACGGACCATTGCTGCGTCAATCTACGGCTGCCCACGCACGGAGGCCTGTACGCCTGGGACTTTGCAAAAGGCGGGAAGGCGCTAAGCGTCCGGGTGGCGGGCCAGACGATATTCAACAACACCTTCCTGATGCTCCAGGCCGCGCTCGATGGCATGGGCCTGGCCTATGTCCCCCACGACCTGATTCAGCCCTATGTGGAACAAGGCCGACTGGTGCCCGTGCTGGAAGACTGGTGGCCGGTGCTGCCTGGCTACCATCTCTACTACGCCAACCGGCGACAGATTTCCCCGGCCTTGGCGCTGGTCATCGAAGCCCTGCGGTATCGGCCGGATGCGCCGAAAAAGCGCAAAAGAGACTAGATACGAAGCATCGTTAATCCTATAATTTTGGGTATTAACTGGCATGTAGCCTGGCGGATACACAATATGTTGGATTTAAGCTTCAGCACGCCGAGCGAGATCGTCAAGCGTCTCTGCCAACGTTTGCGCACTGAGCGTCTGGCGTTGGGCATGACGCAAGCCGACTTGGCCGGGCGAGCCGGCATTGCCACCAACACCGTGTCCAACCTGGAAACCGGGCGCAATGTCAGGTTCGAGAACGTGGTCCGGGTGGCGATGGCCCTTGGTCGGGCCAAAGAGCTTGAGGGTCTGTTCCAGCCCAAATTGAACAGCATCGAAGACATTCGACGCTACGAAAGCAGCGCGGATCGTCTCCGTGCAAAAAGGAACCCCGGCAATGCTTGAGCAAGTGAACGTCTTCTATGAAGGCTGGGGTGAGCGGTGGCTTTGGGGCACCCTGGCCTCTACAACCGCCCTGACCGGCCGCCCAATGATCGTCTTCGAGTACAGCAACGAAGCCCGGCAAAGGGGCTTGGAGCTGTCCTCTTACACCCTGCCGTTGGAGGGCCCCCAGTTGCGCCGAGGTTTTCCAGACCACCAACTGGACTTGCCAGGCCCTGTCTATGACGCGTTGCCGGACGGATGGGGCATGTTGCTGATGGACCGAATGTTCAGGCGACGCAGCCTGTCCACGGCTCGCATAGGCCCGCTGGAACGGCTGGCCTATATCGGTGGCAACGCGATGGGCGCCACGAAGTTTGAACCTGTTGCACCGGAAGGACAGGAACCGAAAGTCCACATCCCGCTTGAAGAGCTAGCCGCCGACGTGCAGCAAGTGCTCCAAGGAGAAGGCGGCGAGTTCCTGGAAACATTGCTGCTGGTGGGCGGCGCTCCTCAAGGTGCAAGGCCTAAGGCCCTGGTCTATCGGAATCCCGAAACGGACGGGTTTACCACTGCCGTCACACCGGGATTCGAAGCGTGGTTGATCAAGTTCCCCGCCAAAGAAGAACATCCCGAGGTGTGCGCTATCGAAATGGTCTACGCCGAATGCCTGCGCATGTGTGGCATCGAGACGCCGGACACGCGGTACTTCAGTCTGCCTGGTGGGTCGGCGGCGTTTGCCAGCAAGCGTTTTGACCGACAAGACGGGCTGCGCGTACCCATGCAGAGTCTCGCCGCCTTTACGGGCGCCAATTACCGCACTCCGGGGGTGTTGGACTACGTCAACTTCTTTCGGGCGACGCAGATGTGCACCAACGATGTGCGCCAGATGGCAGTGGCTTTCGAGCGCGCAGTCTTCAATGTCGCATTCCACAACAGGGACGATCATCCCAAGAACTTTGCCTACCTCATGTCGCAAGCGGGTCATTGGAGACTGGCGCCCGCCTACGACGTGACGTTCTGCGAGGGGCCTGGTGGATATCATCAGATGGACGTGATGGGCGAGGCGCAGGCGATTTCCCGCGCACAGATGCTCAGGCTTGCCAACGAGGCCGAAATTCCCCAGGACGTTGCCGGAAAAATGATTGACCGCATTTGCGATGTGGCAAGCCAGTTCGCCATTCTCGCCGACGACCTCTACCCACAGATCATTACTCGTGACACCTTGCGCACGATCCAACACTGCATCGATCAGAACGTAGCCCGGTTACGCGAAGACAAACCGGGCCGCGGTCGCCGTTGAAGACCTTGGGCGAGCGGACGCTTCCAGCGAGTTACAGCGGCTGCGGCGCTCCCCTCAGCCTGATCTCGGCCACGGTGCTGTCGCCGCGTTGATCCAGCGAAAAGGCGTGTCGTCCGGCATATCGCAGCTCAAGGCGGCGACAAAGGTTGCCTAGTCCACCGCCGCTTCGGGCCAAGTCGAATGGCGCTTGCAAGCGGCCGGGATTTTCCACCTGGATGATCAATTCGTCGCCCTCTAGCCGGGTGCGAATATGGATCACAAAGCGCTCGTCCGCGGACCGCATGCCGTGCTTGATGGCATTTTCAACAAGGCCTTGCAAGGTCATCAACGGCAGGTTGATTTGCAGCGTGGCGGGGTCGATCTGGCATTGGCACTCAAGCTGCGTGTCGAAGCGCAAGGCTTGTATGCGTAGGTAGGCTTGGACCGCCTCGATCTCTTCTTCCAGCCTGGACAAGCCGCGCCCGCGACGGTCCAGCGAATAGCGCAGGTAATCCGCCAGGCGGCGCGTCATCTCTTCCGCGATGGCGGGACGCTCGGCAATCTCGGCCACGATCGTGTTCAGCGCATTGAAGAGAAAGTGGGGTTCTATCTGCAAGCGCAGATGCTCCAGCTCCAGTTGCAAGGACCGGGTCTCGGCCTTCATCTTGGACATGCGTTCAGTGCGCGCGGACAGTTCGGCCGACACGCCGAAGTACACCAGCGTCCAGATGGAAAGAATGCCCATGTAGTAGAGGAACGCCAGCCGGTACTCATTGCCGGGCATTACCTGCATGCTTCCTGGCGGGAACATTTGGTGGATGGTGTAGGAGACCGACGCCAGCAACGCCGAGGCAACCAGGCACAGCAGCACGGCACAGACAAGCACCAGGGTCGGCGCATCGGCCTTGCCCGCGCGGCGTCCATGCAGCACGGCGGCCGCGCTGGTCATCGCGAAGGCCAGCGGTTCCAGCGCCAGCGTCAGCCAGACCGCCGCGGCCGCATTGCCGAACACCGCCATCCGGATAAAAAAACCGACGACCGCAAGGAAAAGCCAGCCCACGATCTGGGCGCGCCAGAAGCCCGGCGATGATTCCCCTTGACTAAGGCTCTGGCTAAGTGATGTGGACATCATGGACGAGCTCTTTTGGAAACAGCCATATCCGAGCGACGCGACGGGTTCACGGAACAGCGCATATGGCCTTATATTTACCGGCGTATTGAAACCGAAGATATTTCGAAGCCGAAGATATATCGGAACTGACGATATATCGGAACCGAAGAATATACCCGCCACACTCCGGCGCCTGAGAGGAAAATGCTACGTGTGCTGATCGTCGACGATGAGGCTCCCGCACGGCGCTACCTGCGCCGACTGCTCGAAGCCACGGCCGATATCGAGGTTACCGGCGAGGCCTCCACCATCGAACAGGCTCACGGGCTGATCCGGGCACACGCGCCAGACGCCCTCTTCCTGGACATCGAACTGACGTCCGGCACCGGGTTCGATCTTCTAAGCAGCCTGGAATCCGCGCCCGCCGTGGTCTTCGTCACCGCGCACAACGACTACGCCACCCGCGCGTTCGACGTCGCGGCGGTCGATTACCTGCTCAAGCCAGTCAGCCCCGACAGGCTTGCCCAGACGGTGGCGCGGCTACGGCCCCGCGCCACCGGCTACGTGCCGATGAAAACAAAAGCCGGCACCAAACTCATCAAGGTCGAAGCGCTGACGCTCGTGCAGGCGCAAGGCGACTATGTCCGCCTGTGCAGCGCCGCCAACGACAACGAGCTGATGCATATCACGCTCAAACGCCTGGCCGCGCATCTGCCTTCCCCGCCTTTCTGCGCGTTGTCCCGGTCGATCATCATCAATCTTGATCATATTTCGCAGTTGTCGCCCCTTTCCGGCGCGCAGACGGAAGTGACGTTCAGCAATGGCGTAGCGCCCATCGTGCTGGGCCGCGTCGCGTCGCTGCGCCTGCGGCGCGCGGTGGCGCGGGGCTAGCCATGGCTCGCCGCGACTTACTTCCGCCACTGAATCCCGCCCGGGCGTTCGAAGCCACTGGGCGCCTGCTGAGCATTTCCAAGGCAGCCGATGAACTGTGCGTCACACCGGCGGCGGTCAGCAGGCAGGTCCGGGCGCTGGAAAACTACCTGGGCACGCCGCTGTTTTTACGCATACGCGGCGGCCTGACGCTGACACCGGCAGGCGCACGCTATCTGTCGGACTTGATGCCGTTGTTTGCGGCCCTGCGTGAGGCCACGCTGGCAGTGGCTGGCGCCAGCGTGGGTCGGGATACGCTGCGCATCCGGTCACCCGCCACCTTTGCCGTGCGCTGGCTCATCCCGCGACTGGCGAGTTTTCATCAAAAGCATAAAGACATCGACGTTCAAGTCATGACGTCGTTCGCGCCGCTGGATTTCCAGCGCGAAGATATTGACGCCGGCATACAGCTGGGCGATGGACGCTGGCCGGGAATGCGCACGCTACGGCTTGTGCGCAACGAGCTGGTGCCTGTAGCGGCCCCCACGCTGGGGCTGACGCACAAGAAGCAACTGGCGACGCAAACCTTGCTGCATTCCATGGCGCGACCCGACGATTGGATGCTATGGCTGCGCGCGGCAGGCTTGCGGAACGTCAACCCCGCGCAAGGCATGAAGTACGAAACCTCGTTGCTTGCCTACCAGGCAGCCATCGAAGGACATGGCGTCGCCATTGGCCAAAAGGCGCTGATCGAAAAAGAACTGGCGGACGGAACCTTGGTGGCGCCGCTGGATCGCATACTCGATCATGAGGATTTCACGTATTACTTCGCGTGGCCGACGGGCAAGCCGCAATCCAGGGCGTTGCGTTTGTTCCGCGATTGGCTGTCCACACTCGTCGCCATCTGATCCTTGCGAGCCTGCGTTGACCCTTTTACAAAAAGTCAACGCATCCGGTCGATAAAGTCGTTTGCCGGGCCTTGCACCGCTGCCTATTCTGCCTGCATGACAAGAGATCACGGTCACCCATCAGACCGTGTTGTGCAGGAGACAAAATATGTTCAAACGCAGCTTGCGAGGTTTGCGGGTCGTGGATTTCTCGCACGTACTCGCGGGACCCGTCTGCACCATGATGCTTGCGGACATGGGCGCGGACGTCATCAAAATCGAACCCCCCGGCGGGGAACTCGGGCGGCAGATCGGCCCGCCCTGGATCGCGGGCGAAAGCGCCGTGTACTTAAGCGTGAATCGCAACAAGCGCGGCATCGCGTTGGATCTGAAATCCGACAGCGGCCGCGAAGTCGCGCGCCGCTTGGTCAGCCGCGCGGACGTGGTGGTTGAAAACTACCGTCCGGGCGTCATGCAGGCGTTTGGTCTGGACTACGACACGCTGGCCGACAGCAACCGCCGCTTGGTGTATTGCTCCATTTCCGCGTACGGACAAACCGGCCCGTTGCGCGGCCGGCCCGGTGTAGACGGCATCATCCAGGCCGCCAGCGGCTTGATGAGTACCTTGGGCGTCGCGGACGGCGAGCCGGTAAAAGTCGCGACGCCGGTTGCCGACATGGTCACGGCCTATATGGCCACGATTGCGATTCTGGCCGCGTACCACGCGGCGCAACGCAGCGGCCAAGGCGAATACCTCGACATCAGCCTGTACAACGCAACGCTGATGCTGCAGCAGATTGGCTACGCGTCGTACTTTGCCTCGGACACCGCACCCGCCAAGGCGGGCAGCGCCGCCCCCTACGCCGCACCCAACGAGGCCTACCAGACTCTTGATGGATGGATCATGGTGGCCGCCTACCACCCCAAGCGCTGGCAAGCCTTGTGCGCCGTATTGGGCGCCGGGGAACTGGAACATGATCCGCGTTTTTCCAGTAATGAATCCCGCGTTGCGCACCGCGATGCGCTTCGCCGGGCGTTGACGCCCTTGTTTCGGCAGCGTGCCACCGACGAATGGGTGAAGCGGCTTGCCGAGTCGGACATCCTGTGCGCGCCGGTGGCGGACTACGACGATGTCGTCGGCTCACAAGCGTACGCGGCGAGCGGAATCGACAGTTGGGTTGACCATCCTGTTGCCGGAAAAGTGCGCATGCCGGGCTTTGCACCGGGGCCCGCTCACGCAACCAGCGCGAATGCCCCCACCACGGCCGCGCCAACGCTGGGCCAGCACAGCCGCCAGATCCTCACCGAATGTGGCTATGCCCCGGCGGAGATCGACGCCCTGTTTGGTAGCGGCGTACTGGGGCAACCCGAGCAATCTTCCACATGAGCCAAGGACACACCAATGAAATCGAAATCCAATGAATCCGCCGCCGGAGAGGCCGCCTCGCCCGTTGCCGAGGCATTGATCCAGCAAGACGTCGCCGACGGCGTCCTCACACTGAGCCTCAATGACCCTGACACAGGCAATGCCATGTCCGTACGCATGGCCGAGGCACTTGCCGAGGCCCTGGAACGGGCCAATACGCTATCAAACGTTCATTGCGTATTGCTGCGCGCCACAGGCAAGCACTTCTGCACGGGTGGCAATGTGAAAGACATGGAACAAGGGGCCGACTTGATGCAAGGCTCCGCCACCGAAATCCGCGCCCGACTGAAATCAACGCTGCATCGAATCACCCATGCATTGCAAGCCTTGCAGATGCCGTCTATTGCGGCGGTCAATGGGGCGGCGGTGGGAGCCGGCTGTGACTTGGCCCTCATGTGCGACCTGCGCGTGGCCAGCGAAAGCGCGACATTCGCCGAAAGCTTCCTGCGACTGGGCCTGGTGTCTGGCATAGGCGGGGCCTGGTTCTTGACCCGCATCGTGGGGACGGCAAAGGCTTTGGAGTTGACGCTGACCAGCGAATTCATCGACGCGGCGACCGCGTTGCAACTGGGCATGGTGTCCCGCGTTGTGACGCCCGAAGCCTTGGACGAGACAAGCGCCGCCTTGGCCCGGCGCATTGCGTCGAATCCCCCCCAAGCCTTGCGCATGGCCAAGCGCCTGGTATTGGATGCCGCCGAATCGACCTTGCCGATGGCGCTGGAGACCGCTGCCGCCATGCAGGCGATTTTGCTTTGCGGCGATGAGCACAAGGCCGTTGTCCGCGAGTTTCTAGCGCAGCGCGCCCGTCGCGATCCTTCCTTCCAGCCAGCTTGAGCGCGTTGAGCCCGCACTCAGGAAGCTGGCATACGAAGCGTGCGGGCCAATGACGCCCGCGCCAACTAATTACAGGAGACAAACATCATGAACCCCATCATCACTTTTATCGTCCGCCTGGCGGCGTCGATGTTGGCCGTCCTGGGCTTTGCCTGGACCGCATCGGCGCATGCGGCCGGCTACCCAGAAAAGCCCGTGACCCTTGTTGTGCCATTCGGCGCGGGCAGTGCAACCGACCTGCTGGCCCGCGCATTGTCAGCGTCGCTGACACAGCAAACGGGGCAAGCAGTCGTCGTGGAAAACCGGCCAGGCGCAAGCGGCATGATCGCCGCGCAGCATGTGGCCAGAGCCGCCCCCGACGGCTACACGGTATTGATCACCACCAACACGACGCAAGCCGCCAACCCCCATCTTTTCAAGACGCTTCCTTATGACCCGGTCGCGGATTTCACGCCACTGACAGGACTTGGACGCGGCGGCCAGGTTTTAGTGGTGAAAGCCGATTCGCCTTATCGCACGGTCGATGACCTGGTTCGCGCGGCCAAACAAGCCCCCGGGAAACTGAGCTTCGGCAGCGGCAATTCGTCCAGCCGCATCGCAGGCGAAATGCTCAAGCAGCTGACCGGTACCGATATCATCTGGGTCGGCTACAACAGCAATCCCAATGCGCTCAACGATCTGCTGGGCGGGCACATCGACATGATGGTGCTCGACACCGTAACCGGCTTATCGCAGATTGAGGCGGGCAGACTGCGCCCACTCGGCGCATCAACCCAGGAACGCCTGCCTCAACTGCCGGATGTGCCTACCCTGGACGAGGCCGGCATCAAAGGCTATGACATGGGTTATTGGTTCGCCGCCTATGTTCCGGCCGGATCACCCGCGCCGACGGTTGCGAAGCTAAGACAGTTATTGATCGGAGCCGTGGACAGCGACGGCGCGCGGGCGTTCTTTCGAAACTCAGCAACCCAGGCGTGGACAACAACCTCGGCCGAGCTGAACCAGTTTCAGACCGCCGAGATTCAGAAATGGGGCAGCGTCATCAAGGCGGCAGGAATCACGCCTGAATGACCTGAGCACTGGGTATGAGCCGAACCGGCGTGCGCGCTGACCCAATTCGCGTGGCCCTCTTACGCCACCTTGCGCTCCACCGAGCATGCGCGCGAGCGCCATCGGCAAGCCCTACTCCGCCTTGATCCCCCCGCGCTGGATCACGCCCGTCCACTTCGCCACATCGTCCTTTATCCGCTGCGCGAATTCAGCCGGTGTGCTGCCCACCGGCTGAAAACCCAAGCCCGCCAGCTTGTCGCGCAGCGCGCCGTTGCGCACGGATTCAGCCAGTGTTGCGGAGAGGCGATCGATGATCGGTGCCGGCACGCCGGCCGGCGCCACCAGGCCGAACAGCGGCGAGATGTCCACGCCCGCCAGACCCGCCTCTGCAAAGGTAGGAACGTCCGGCAACTGGCTGACGCGCTTCGGGCTGGTGACCGCTAAGGCCTTCAGGCGCCCCGCCTTGATGTGTTCCAGCAGCGTGGGGACCGTGGCGAAGGCAAACTGCACCTGGCCGCCCAACAGGTCGGTGATGACGGTGCCGCCGCCCCGGTACGGCACGTGCAGCACGTCCACGCCCGCCTGCTGGCGCAATTGCTCACCCGCCAGATGCGGACCGCTGCCTACTCCCGCCGACCCGAACGACAGCGTGCCCGGCTGCGCCTTGGCCAGCGCCACAAAGGAGGCAACGTCGGTGGCCTTGACGGACGGATGCACCACCATGACGAACGGCGCGGTCGCCATCAGCGAGATCGGTGCAAAGTCCTTGATCGCGTCGTAAGGCTGGCGATCGCCCAGCAGCGCAGGGTTGATCGTGAAGGTGGAGTCGACCATGCCGATGGTGTAGCCGTCCGGTGCCGACACCGCCAAGGCGCGCGTGCCGATCGTGGTGCCGCCCCCGCCCCGGTTCTCAACCACGAAGGGCTGGCCCAGCGCTTCGGCGTAGACCTGCCCCGCCATGCGGCCCAGCGTGTCGGTCGCCGCGCCCGGCGGATAGGGTATGTATAAGCGCACCGCCTTGTCCGGATACTGCGCGGCGCGTGCCGCGAAGCTCCAGGGCAACGCGGCCGCGCCCACTGCCATGGCCGTGCCGTTGATCAAGAACGCTCTGCGCGATGGGTGCATATTGTTGTCTCCAGGTTTATGTTTGATGCGGCCTCTTTGGGCTCGCGTTGTCGTCGTGTCAGGCGCTGTAGCGGCCTTCGGCAAGTTCCGCTTCCGGGTCCGCGCCCAGCCCGGGCCCGTCCGGCACGGTCACCCAACCGTTGGCAATGGGCACGCTGCGCCCATAGGGCACGTGCGCAAGTTCCACGTAAAGGCGTTCCAGCGACACCTCGGCCTGCTGCGCCGCGATCAGGTGCAGGCTGGCCAGATAGCCCGGTCCAAAAAATGCCACCTGCGGCGCGCAGACGACGTTCGTGCCCGCACACTTCTGCGCGATGCGCCACGCGCCGGTCAGGCCCAGTTTGATGACGCTGGGTTGCACATACTGCGCGGCTTCGTTGTCCACCACCCGCTCCAGGTCGGTGACGCTGCTGGCGTTCTCGCCCACGGCCAGCGGCACGCCGCAGGCGCGCTTCAAGCGGGCCAGCGCGCGGTCGTCCTCCGGCGGCCACAACGGCTCTTCAATCCAGAACGGGTCATGCGGGCGCATGGCGGCGATCGCGGCCTCGGCCTCGCCCGGCAGCCAGGCGCAGTTCGTATCCACCATGATGGGCACGCCCGCCCCCGTGCTGTGGCGCACGGCGGCCAATGCATCGGCGGTGCGCTCGTGCAGCTTGATCTCGGTATAGCCCTCATTCATGGCGCGCGTTGTCACCGCGTCCAGGCGCTCGGCGTTGCCGTAGTACTGAAGCAGCGACGCATAGACGCGCACGCGATCGCGGCGCTTGCCGCCCAGTAGCTGATACAAGGGCACGCCGGCGCGCTTGGCGCGCAGGTCCCACAGCGCGATGTCCAGGCCGGCCAGCGCATGCACCACGGGACCCGACCGCCCCAGGTTGTGCAGCGTGCGCTGCATGCCCGGCAGCAAGGTGTCGTCATCCGCGTCTCGCCCGCAGGCCAGCGGCGCGATCAGGGTCTCAAAAATAGCGACCAAGGCGCGCGGCTCCACGCAGTACGACTCGCCCCAGGCCACCACGCCGTCTTCCGTTTGCACGCGCACCAACGCGCTGTCCAGCTTGTCGCGTGGACGGCCGGCGAACAGGGGCGACGGGCTCCAGTGATGGAACGGCAGGCGCAGAGGGATGCAGGATATGGAGACGATGGTGTTGGCGGGCATGGCGATAGCTGAAGAAGCAAAATGCGATCCGGCTATTCTGGCGGCGCCCGCTTCATATGGTCAAATAGATGAATCAACTATTTCCATATGAAATTCATATGTTCCACCGGCGAGAACTTCTGCTGCTGCGCGCCATGTACCGGCACGACACCGTCACCGCCGCCGCAGCTTCCGTCAACATGACGCAGCCCGCCGCCAGCGCGCTGCTGCGCGACATGGAAACCCGCCTGGGCTTTTCGCTGTTCAGCCGCGAGAACCGGCGGTTGCACCTCACCAGCCAGGGCCGCGCGCTGATACCCGAAGTGCTCAACGCATTGGCCGGCATCGAAGCCGTAGACCGACTGGCCGTCGACATCCGGCAAGGCGCGCTGGCGCGGCTGGACGTGGGCGCCGTGGCCATCGCGGCGTCCAGCCTGCTGCCCCCCGCCCTGGCCGGCATGCGGCAGGCACACCCGACCGTGGCCGTAACGGTACGCGCCGGCACCGCGCTGGAGATCATCGAAATGGCGGTCGACCATCGCATCGATCTGGGCATCATCATCGGCGCGCCGTCCGACATCGACCGCGTCAGCAGCCTGCGGCTGGCGCCGTTAAGCCTGCATGCGGTCATGGCACCAGATCATCCCTGGGCGCGGCAGTCGGCGCTGACACTTGAACAGGTGGCCAATGCTGGCCCGATCGTGCTGGCCCCCGCCCTGCCCGCCGGCCGCGCAACGCGCCAGGCGCTCGAGGCGCGCGGCCTGCCGTATCGGCCAATCATCGAAGTGGCGCAGTCATCGGCCGCCTGCGCGCTGGCGGCGCAAGGCTTGGGCGTGGCCATCGTGGAAAGTCTTGGCGCGCACTATGCGGAGCGCCAGGGATTGGTGGCGCGGCAGTTGCTGTCGCTGGAAGACCCGGTGCTTGCGGTGGTGTGGTCGAAAGACCGCGCCATGAGCGCGCCCGCGCAAATGCTTCAGGCCGGGTTGGCGGAACAGGCGCGCGCGTGCTTGGTACGAAGCGCGCCCCCGGCGGGCATAGGAATGGGCAAAGTCAGTGCGCACTCATAGCGCCATGCCGCCATCCATGGTCAGGCTGGAACCCGTCATATAGCCGGACTCCTTACTCGCCAGGTAGGCAACCAAACCGGCAATTTCGTCCGGATCCCCGGCACGCTTGAGCGGAATGAGCGGTTTGATCATCTCGATATGATCGGCCGTCATATCCGTTACCGTCGGCCCAGGCTGTATGTTGTTGACCGTAATGCCTCGGCTTGCCAGGTCGACGGCGACACCTTTCACCATGACCGCCACCGCAGCCTTCGTCATTGAGTAAACGCTTGATCCCGGATGCCCGCTACGCACGGCGACGTTGCTGCCAATCGTAATGATCCTGCCACCTTCGGTGAGCCGGGCAGCCGTCGCCTGGATGGCAAGAAAGACGCCGCGCACGTTGACATTCAACATCCGGTCCAGGTCCTCCACGCTTACCGTTTCCACATCGCCAAGTAACAGGATGCCCGCGTTGACGACCGCAATATCCAGCCGTCCGAAGCGCTGCACAGCCTGCGCGACAGCCGCCTTGATCGCTGCCGGATCAGCGCTGTCCGCCTTGATGGCAAGGCCGGCCCGCCCTGCTTCCTCTATCGCCTTGACCGTCTCGGCCGCTCGCTCCGGCGCCGACACGTAGGTGATTGCCACGTCGGCTCCCTCATTTGCCAGACGCCTTGCCGCCGCCGCGCCAATGCCTCGCGAACCGCCGAAGACAATGGCAACCTTGCCCGTAAGCTTACGATTTTCGTTCAATTTCAACTCCATTATTGATGGATCAGTCCATAATTGGGCGCACAAAAACGGCGCCCGGTTTCACCTTCCCTAGCGCGATCTGAGACGATCGATTGCAAACCTGGCCAGCATGCGCAGGCTTTTTACGTCGGCACCGCCGCGGGCGCCGAGCTGAATGCCTTGCATCGTCATCTGGACAAAGGCGGCGGCCTCGCGGGCGTCGATACTGGCATCCACTTCTCCAGATGCTTGCCCCTCCCGGATGCGTTCCAGCAGGCGCTTGAACAGCCTGGGGCCAACTTTGCTCCGTAACATCACAAGCTCCGGGTCCGCCGCCCCGAACTCGCCGACGGCGCCTACGCCCATGCACCCCAATGCGCGAACGCTTTCGTCATCGGCAATGAGGCCAAGCAAAAGCGCTTCCATGCCCGCCACCGGCGACGCAACGCCGTTCAAGCGCTCCAGATGCCCATTGGTGCTTTCCTCTTGATAGCGCTCCAACGCTTCCAGGTAGAGCTTGCGCTTGTCGCCAAATGCGTTGTAAAGGCTCTGCCGCCCGATTTTCATCGCGGAAAGCAGGTCTTCGGTAGAAGTCGAGGCATAGCCTTTCGCCCAGAACACGCGCATAGCACGGTCTAACGCTTCTTCTCGATCGAATTCTCTAGGTCTGGCCATGTGCGCAGAATATTAATTCTGGACAGACCTGTCAATAACAATCGTGACGAAGGCAAACGGCGACCACATTGAGTTTCAAAGTCGGTGTCCAGGTGGCGTGCCTGACCGGTGCAGCGGATTTTCTATCTGAACCCCACCGATTCGATCCGATTGCGCCCCCGCTGCTTGGCGTAATAAAGCGCGCGGTCGCTGCGGCTAAGCGC
>Ga0160449_1001203_pt1 | contig 13003 bp, 10 predicted proteins | sample HID1975I_E1MG_FD_108216 | JGI IMG/M metagenome (GOLD analysis project Ga0160449, IMG submission 108216) | Enriched soil microbial communities from UW Madison campus, WI, USA - HID1975I_E1 MG | ecosystem: Environmental > Terrestrial > Soil > Unclassified | place: USA: Madison, Wisconsin...
CTCTCCGGCCTCGATTGTAATCACGCTCTTAGGCTCTCCCCAAGAAAGCACGAGAGGAATCGACACCACACCTCTTTCTCCTACCGCCCCTAGAGCTTTCGGAGCGCTTTTGATATTGACGTACACGCCCGGTCTTACTTTGTTTTGAGTGGTCCATGTTCCACTTGCCATAGTTTATTGTGCCTCCCGTTTTAGGTTTTTTTCGAAGATATTGACCGCTTCTTTGACGGTATAAGTCTCATCGTCGCGAAGCAAACCTCTCATCATATCCTTCTCTACTGCCGTAAAATGCTTCGATGCAAGAAGGGCTTCCTTGCTGTGCTTGACCGGCTGAGCACCGGACATTGCTGCCTGCTTATTAATGGGTGAACTCCTCCATTCTGTTCTAGCTTCTGCATCATAGGTGCTTCTGCAGGAGGCATCCAGACGAAAAGCTGATAAGTAACGTAGAAAAGAAGAGCCTCGCCTTCTGCCTTGAACTTCATTCCAATTCCTCGTACCGGACGGCCTCCCGCATGAATTTGATTCAAAGACGTCATCAGCCGCTCGGCGATCGTATGCATTTCGTTGAGTCTTCGCTCAGGGTCAGAGTACTGAATGACGAATGGAAGCGTCCAGCGATAACGCCGATCGAGCTCCTGCGTATGTGACGATTCAGCCAGCTTGACCAGAAAATAGGGAAGGCTCGGCTGGTTTATCTCCTCGCTCTCGATTGCAACCTCCGGAAACGCCTCCTCCAGCGCCCCATCGACTGCTCGCCTAAAATCGTTAACGGTTACCTGCAGCTTCATCACCTCCGTGATCTGCGACATCAATTGGCCATGAGTTCGGTCTTTGTAGGAAATGCTCACATTTTTTTCTCCCCCTCGCCTGGCAACGACCGACCATAGTAAGGGCAGTCGGAATAACCTTTCTATTTATAGGTGGCATTCGTACGACAAACAGAATTTTATTTAGAAGGACAACGCAAAAAGCGCTCCGGGTATCGGAAGCGCCTTTGGGTATATGAATCTATCGGAAAGGGAACCTTCTAACCTCCTGTCGTCGGTTATCCTTTCTACGCTAGAAAGCTATCCCCCTCATTGCAGTTTCTTAACGAGAATCGGAGTCAAGCTGTCCTTAAAGCTCGCATCTCCTAGTTGTCCGGCATTATTTTTTCCCCACGCCCATAGATTACCGTCTTCCGTAATCGCTACGGCATGCTGATCTCCCAAGGCGACTGAGATAACCTTCTCTATTCCCACAATACGTCTTATTTCATGCCCCTTCTTAAACTCTACAGGATAGTCGCCTATATTGTTTCCCAAGACCATGAGAGAGCCATCCTTTTTCAGAATTAGCGTGGATAACCCATTTGTAGCAATCGAAGAAACATCGGATAACCCGGTAATCTTTACAGGTTGATCTATGATTTCCGTTTCTTCCGGCAGTCCCAAATTACCTCTGAAGTTCTTTCCCCAGCCCCAGACTGTTCCGTCTTTCGCAATAGCAAAATTTTGCTTCCCCTGACCTTTCGATAAGGCCACGATATCTTTCAAGCCCTCAATCTTAACGGCGGAATAACTCGGATTCATCTCAATATTACGAACGGCATAGCTATTATTTTCGGTAAACTTATGAGTTCTGAACTGCTTATCCGCTAAGACAAACTTGATATCTTCGCCATAAGCCGTCCATTTCCATACCGTTCCGTCTTCCCTCAAGATATTGACTCCGGCTTTGCCGTCCCATGAAATATCTGTAGCGTCATTAATATTTTCAAGTTTGTGGTACCCGTTGTAATTCACCAATGGATGCCACACCCATACAGCTCCGTCTTTGTCGATGGCGGAATAAACTTCGCCGCCCGCGATTTTTACAATATTGGACAATTCCTCGATCCGTTTAGGTTCTGGAAATTCGGTAGTACCCTCAAAAATTTGCACCGAGTTTACCTTCCAGCTTGGGCCCCACTCCCACACCGTACCATCTTTTTTCAAAATGATATGATTATTTCGGAATGCTTGTATATCAGCTACATCCTTCAGGCCGGGCATAATTTGAGGGGTATTGTCTCGGAGCGTGTACTTGTCTTTAATGACATCTGCTACTCCTCCCCAATAGAAGATCGATCCATCCGAGGTTTGAGCAACGCTGTGATAATCGTAAGCGATAACGGTAGGCGGCTTCACATCAGGCTTTGGCGCGGCAAGTGCCGGCACGGATAAGGCTAGGGCTAGTCCGGCAGCGAATAGAGCCGACCAGCGAAACTTCGCCAATGTGCCCTTTGGAGCATTAACTTTCAACAAATCCACTCTCCAATCCTTTTTAGTACTTCCAGTAATTAGACAGAATTACCAAGAAAAAAGTTCCTTACTTTGGAAATTCTCATAATTCTAATGATAAGAGTTACGATAGAAACGCAAAATGGCGGCAAGGGATAGCCTCCCTAGTGCCGCCATTCCAGTATAACGCATGGAGGTAAGCTTCCCTAGGGGCGCGTTTACCATGGGCTTCCTCATTGATTATATGCTAATCCGGTCGGATATTCGCTTCGCCGCTTCCTTGGCCTGCTCCCCGATCGTCTGGAACTTCACCGCCGGTAAATCCCTACTTAACGCCGTAATGCTGATGGAAGCGATGACGCGGCCTTCGTTGCCGTAGATCGGCGCTCCGACACAGCGGATCCCTTGCTCCATCTGCTCATCTTCAATAATATAGCCATGCTCGCGGATAAAATGGATTTCCTCCAGCAACTCGTCAACACTGTTAAGGCTTTTTTCAGTCAGCTTAACCGGCGGTTCGTCTGCAAACATGCGGACGATGTCATCGTCGCCGAACCCCGACAACAACGACTTGCCAACGCCGGACAGGTGAAGCGGGACGCTTTGCCCGATCGATGTCGCAAACCGGACGAAGCCTCCCCCCTCTTCCTTGTGAATATACACCGCCTGCCGATCGTGCAGAACGGCCAAATGTCCAGTGTACGGCGTTCCCTGAACGAGCTCCCGCAAAAACGGCTGAGCCATCGTGCGCAAATCGATGTTGTTGCCGAAGCTCATGCCGAGCCGGAACAAACCGTATCCGAGCCGATACTTTCCATCCTCCGACCTCGCCACGAAATTATGCCGCTCCAACGTGTTCATAATGACGAAAGTCGAAGATTTCGGTATTTGCAGCCTGCTATGAATTTCCGTAATGTTCATACTATCGGCTTCGGCCAATGCATTCAAAATGGTAATCGCTTTATCGAGCGCCGGCACTGCATAGTCTTTGGACATCTTTGCCAACAAGCGCCCTCCTTTGCATCAAGTTTTCAATGAATGTTGGTCATACCTAAAATCTGGAAACTTTACCGGAGCACCTTGTCCGTTCACCGATTGGATCGACAACGGGAACACCGAGCTCCACGTTACGGCGTCGTATACGTCAATTTCCGGCTTGCGCCGTTCTATAATGGCCGCGACGAACTCGCGTAGAACGAAGAAATCGCCTCCTCCATGCCCCGCCTTCTCTGCTTCGGGTAACCAATGTCGCCATAGCGGGTGCTCCCATTCGCCAGCCCTATTCCAGAGCGGCTCCCATTGCGGATGCCCGACACCGTCTCCAGACATCTTCTCGGTCCATACGAGCGAATTTTCTCCTTCGGCGCGCTCCGACAAGTAGGCACCGGAAGTTCCTTGCAAGGCGTAATGCGTCATGTTATGCGGTCGCGACGACTGGACGTCGTAACGCAGCGTAATGATGGCGCCCTTCTTCGTTCGGATCAGCGTTACTGCCGAATCGCCCTGTTTCCAATAGGCTGGAGACGCTCCCGGATGATCTGACGACACATGTTCGGCAAAATATTTCGCTGTCGCCTCACTCTTCGATACGAAAGTCGTCAAACTGTCGAGCGAGTCGCCGCCTTCGCGGTTGATTCTTAGCCATTGTGCGACGGGGCCTAGCGAATGGGTTGGATATGTATTCCCATTATAACCGCGCATCATCTCTCCCCGCCACGTCAATTGCCCGTCCGAATGATGGAACAGCGAACGACAATCATGAATATACCCGCCTTCCGCATGGATGATATCGCCGAACAGTCCATGTTCGACCATATTGCGGACCAGCATATTCGATCGCATATAGCAATAATTTTCGGCCAGCATGTAGGTCAGCCCGGTTGCTTCGACTGTTTCAATCAATTCCCAGCCGTCCTCAAGCGTATGTGCGGCGATTACTTCGCATAGCACATGCTTTCCCGCTCGTAGTGCGGCAATAGCCTGCTGCGCGTGAAGAAAGAGCGGTGTCGCGATATATACCGCGTCAATATTCGCGTCTTCAAGTAGCCGATCGAACTCGCTGTACGCGCGAACCCCCGGGTATTCCTCACGCCAGCGTCGCAACGCCTCCGGATTGCTGTCGCAGACGGCTTCCAGCCTCGCCTTTCCTTCCATGCTGGACAGCGTTGGTCCGAGAGAGGCGCCTCGGCTTCCGCCTACGATCGCCAATCGAATACAATTGGTCATGGTTGCTCCCCCATTCAGAAAATCAATCTCATTATTCAATATACTGAACCAAATTCAAGATTATTATAGTAAGGGTCATAACAACTGTCAACACAATATATAGAAGTGAATTACCGTCAAAAATCTTAAATTTATTATGGAATTGACGACATAAATTTATCTGTATATAATCAAAATATTGAATTAGTTTCAGTATATTGATTTCAGAAAGGAGAACTTATGTTGAATCACACAATTAGCAGCGCCCTCTACGACAAAGCGAATCTGTTTTCGCCGGGCGGCGTCCATACCTCAGTTCGCAATGTGGAACCTCATCTCATCTTCGCGAAAGCAGAGGGCCCTTACATTTACGATGTGGATGGCAACCGGTATCTGGACTATCAGGCCGCATTCGGCCCACTCATTCTCGGTCACAATCATCCGTTCGTGAACGGAAAGGTCATCGAAGCGATCGGACAAACCGACTTGTTCGGCGTCGGCACGACCGACCTGGAAATCAAGCTGGCCGAAGCGATTAGTCGTCATGTTCCATCCGCAGAGCAGGTGCTGTTCTGCAATTCCGGATCGGAGGCGACTTACCATGCGATACGGCTGTCCCGTGCAATAACGGGGCGGACGAAGTTGATCAAGTTCCAGGGCTGCTATCACGGTTGGCATGACTATGTCGCTCGTAATATGCTGAGCAGTTGGGACAAAATCGGCAAGCGAGATCCGGGTTCGGCCGGTATGATGGACGAAGCGATCGACAATACGCTCATCTGCACGTTTAACGATCTTGACGATGTCGAACGAACGTTCCTCGCCAACGAAGGACAAGTGGCAGTGCTCATTGTCGAGCCGATCCCCCACAACATCGGCTGCATCTTGCCGCAGGAAGGCTTCTTGCAAGGATTGAAGGAGCTTTGCGAGAAATATGGAGCCTTGCTTATTTTCGACGAGGTTATTACCGGATTTCGCCATCACATCGGGGGCTACCAGGCAATCGCCGGGGTAACGCCCGATCTGACGACGATGGGCAAAGCGATGGCCAACGGCTATCCGATTGCCGCCGTCGCGGGACGCAAATCGTTTATGGAACGGTTTAACACACGGCCAGGCGGCGACGTCTGGTTTGCCGGCACTTACAACGGCCATGCCGTTGGAACGTCCGCATCACTCGCTACAATTGCGTTGCTGGAAGACGAACCGGTCCACGAACATATTAGCCGGCTTGGAGACAGGATGCGCGACGGTTTGCGCGACATTCACAATCGGCTTGGGATCAAAGCGGTCGTGGCTGGCATCGGATCGGTATGGACAACCTATTTTATGGATTTCATGCCACAGAACTATACGGATCTGCAATATAATGACGCGGATTTATACGTGCGTTATAGAAGGAAACTGCTGGAAAAGGGCATCTTCAAAATGCCGATGAATTTGAAGCGTAATCATATCAGTTATAGCCACACGGACTCGATGATCGACTTCACGCTGGAGGCATCTGAAGCGGTGCTGAAGGAAATCGTTTGAGTGGACGGCCTCTGAAAATTACTCAGCAGCCAGTTGTGATTTGCCGACACTGTAATTGAGTCATCGCTGCATCACTCCATTTTTTGCTTCGACAAACCAAAACACCCCGCAAAGAAACACTTGGCTGTGTTCGACTTTGCGGGGTGTTTCCCTGCCGTGAGAAGAATCGATTAGAGCAAATCGTTCCGCCATCATCCAAATACTGGATTCCGTAAATGTTTCTAGTTGCGAAATATTGTTCTTCATGCCATCTTTGTCTAACTTCAGTTGCGTGATTACCGATCTTGCTTCGACAAACGGTCTATCCTTGTTTCGTCCACAGCCCTCTGTAATTGTCGGCGAACTGTTGAAAGTAAACGACAGCACGCGGTGAAAGTCCGTCAAGATAGCCAACTTCGTCAAACCAGGGCTGGTTCGCAAAATGATCATGGATCGGATGGTGTAACGGTGTATACGTAAGCATCAGCGTGCGCCTTGGGATATCTCGGTGATAGCGTCCGCGATGCAAGCCGTACGGGTTGAACACGACCGCATCCCCTGCCTTCAACGCGATACGAATCGCATTGGGCATCCCCTCCTCGCGGCAGTGGCTCTTGTTGTCGGCTAGGCGAATGTAGGCTTCCTCCGGCGAATCGTAACGGTTTACGGAGTACGGAACATACTCGATGTCATCGTTGTCCACAAGCGCGATCTGGAACTGCAAGCCAAAGCCCTGCTCATACTCCCCTTTCCACGCCTTCTCAAGCCGCCTTCGTTCCTCCTGTTCGTCTTGACCTTGATTATCGCGATGCCAATCTCCATTCATGCTCTCATAACGGGGGTTGACAAAATAACTGGTGCAGCGAAACAACGACGGCCCGTCGAAAATCTGCTCCACCGGACCGAGGCAGCGAGGGTCGGCAATCGCCTCCAAAATCGGGACCAGGTGCTCTCTCGCCTCCCGATGCCAGCGAGAATCGTTCAGATGGCGCATGTTCGTAAAATCGGTATTGGCATGCTGTCTATCGTAATCTTTCGTAAATTGATCCAAAACGTAATTGCATGCCGTTCGCAATTTCTCCAATTCTTGTCCTCTGAAGATTCGAGGGAAGATAAGATATCCTTCTTCACGAAACTGTTCATACGCGGATTTTAATTGATACACTTTGCACTCCTCCATTCATTCATATCTCGCCTTTTAAAGACTTTGCGCACAAAGCACCGACTTCGACATCACCTATCCGATTCGACTTTCCCATAACGACGAATACGCAAATCCGCTTGCTCCTTATGCGCCATGAATCGTTCAATTTCGCACAGGCGGGATGCGTATTCTCCGATCATTGCACTGGCTTCCGGCGTGCAACGTTGATAGGTGCAAGTCTTCAAGAATTTGCCGACCCATAGACCACCCGTATAACGGGCCGCGCCTCTGGTCGGAAGTGTATGGTTCGTGCCGATGGTCTTGTCTCCGTAAGCCACATTCGTTTCGGGTCCAAGAAACAGTGCGCCATAATTTCGCAGGCGCTCCAAGTAAAACTGCGGATCCTCGGTCAGAACCTCGACGTGTTCGCAGGCCAGCATATCCGCTTCCCGGATTGCTTCCTCGTGACTGTTCACCACAAGAATCGTTCCGTAGTCCCGCCAAGCGGACCCTGCGATATCTGCAGTGGGCAGCTTGGCGAGTTGACGCTCCACCTCGGCTGGAATCGCTTGCGCAAGCTCCATGGATGTCGTTATGAGCGTCGCAGGAGAAGTCGGTCCGTGCTCCGCTTGTCCAAGGAGATCGACAACAACGATTTCCGGGTCGGCGGTATGATCCGCGATGACCAGCACCTCCGTCGGCCCGGCAAACAGATCGATCCCAACCCGACCATATAGCTGACGCTTAGCCTCCGCGACATAAGCGTTGCCCGGCCCGACCAGCATATCTACCGCGGCGATTGTCTCGGTCCCGAGAGCCATTGCCGCCATCGCTTGAATTCCGCCTAGCAAAGGTTCGCTGATACTCAGCGAACTGCCGAACCTGCGCTTGTGAGAACCGAATGTCCTGTTTGACACGCTCGGGTACGGATTCGATAATTTCAGATATTTCTTCCTCAGACAATCGGAAGCTGACAGGAGACCAGTTATCGAACTGCTCCGACAATCTGCGTATGCCGATGTCGCCCTCCAGGGCTACCTTCCTGATAGATTCACGCACGGTGTCATGAATTTCCGAATCACCGGCATATGAATCTAGGGACATGGACCTTTGCCTTGCTTGTAGTAAATAGCCATTTTGATACTCCTTTTATCAATGTCTGTCTGACGATCAGCTCCGCCAGCCACACAATCTGAATAGGCACTTGCGAATCCGCTCCTGGTTATCAGGCTCCGCGCTTACGGTTCCATGCTGACAACAGGCGAGTTGGACTCAAACCGAAAATGATCGAAGTATAACGTGACAGGTTCAGACTGTTCCCACATCCAGATTTCAATGCCTTTCATTTTCGTGGTGTCGACCCCGATCTGACTTATTGGAATTTGAACCAGAGAGCTAGCATTTGGTCCCAGTATAATGGTATGGTTGTCGTCCATAGCCCCATCTGTATCATGAAACTTTACGTTAATTTGTCGACTGACGGACGACGGATTGATCACATCGAATTTCAGTGTATCCAGGCCGGACCAGTTGGCAGTTCGAAATCCGGTACCCTCATGAAACAATTTGAGATTCGGAAAATCAACATTAGCTGCGAATACGGCCTGCATCGATCCGGTTCCTTGCGTTTTATGATCGGTATCCAACCCGGTGGTTACGCCTTGCGTACTCCACCTTGCAATTTCCGGAGATGTATCGACTTTGTTTAACGTCGCTTCGTACATCGACATAGACATATTGTCCTGCGGTTCGTCGGAAATGAGGCGAAAATTATCAAAGATCAGTATGACCGGCGAAGACTGCTGGAACATCCAAATCTCGAATCCGATCATATTTTTCAGATCGATCCCGTAATGTTCTAATTGGGAGAGAGGAATACGCACCTTTCTCCACATGTCCGGCCGCAATTGAAACAGATGGTTATCGTCTACGGCGGATTGCGATGTAAACTTGACGTTAAAATTGACAATTTGGTTATTAGCCTCGGGGTTGTAAACGTCGAATTCAATCGCATTGAAATCGGACCAGTCGGCAGACCGGAATCCGCTTCCCGCGTTCTTCAGGCTAATGGAGGGAAAAGCAGATGCCGTGCCGTATTCTGCCTTCATCGACTTATTCCCTTGGGTACGCGGTTCCTCCGTCAACGATAGCTGGACGTCCTGCGTTAGGAACCTTGAAACTTGATCGGTTGTTTCGGCGAAGTTCAATTCTGCCTCGAACCTCGTTACTTCCAGGTTGATAACGATGGTTTTCGAAGTTCCTTCGTTCACCATATCAACAATGCATTCGTTGCTTCCTTGGACAACCGGAACGATAACCGAAAACTTGTCATGGACTGTAGTGCTTTCGCTTGGCGTAACCGCTGTGCCGTTCACCGTAACCAAAGCATTAGGTTTTGTGAAAATCGAGATTTCCCTTGAAGTTTGATCAGAAGCTCCTACCGTAATAAGGGACATGGGATTACGACCGTACGCTTCGATCAAATCTCCGGTTTCCCGGCGGACTTGCAAGAGAGTATCCGGATCGCGCGTAAATTCATTGATCGAAGAGAATAGACGATCGTAGTATGGCTGCATTTGTTTAGCGGGATCGAAGTTCTCGACTCCTAGCTCTATCGCAGCTTGCCTCATCTGCTCCTCAAGCATCCACAAATACTCGTAATCTTCCATGCCTTCGCGGATTGCATCCAACCGAATAGTAGGAATCGGGCCATCTATCCCGACATCTGTGCCGGGATAGAACAGGAAGCCTTCCCCGTTCCCGCCCCCTTCGACCGGGAATGTCACGGGATCGGTCCAAACATCCCGATATTCGTAGACTTCATCGGTCTTGTTGTACTTTTGGAATACGGTCGTGGACCAATATAGATTTCCTTCAATCTTTAATTTCCTCTGCATCCAGGAAAAAATCCTCGGGCTAATCAAATCGTCATCGATATGATAAGTGGGATATTGCGGATGGACGCAGCACGAGTACCACCAAACGTGATCTCCCTTATTTTGGCGATCTAGGACGTATTGTTCGTCAAATTCGTTCAGGATCGGCGCCCAGGTATCCACATAACCTTCCAATGCTTCAACAGGAGCTTCAGTGACGATATGCCGCGGATCTTCAGACGCTCCCATAGCTTTTAAGTCATTGGAGTATTGCATTACGAGCGGATACTTCGCTACTGTCGGTTCGTCGATCAGATCCCCGAGATAGAAGTAGCCTTTGTCGAACCAGCCTTGTGCTTTTACGGCATCATACATCTGGTCTGTCTTGTTAACATTCAGTTCGTACTTGATTTTGTTAGGCGGAGTGTTCGGATCCTGACCAGGGATCGGCTGGGTATAGTGCGGAATTCGGAAACCGCTCACTCTGGGATCTATGACGTAAGGCTGGGCTTCGGTGATGAATTGCGAGATACTCTCGGTTTGAATAGGAAGATCAGTCGGGGTAATGCGGTAATCAAGCAGCATCTCATAATATTTTTTCATTAATGCCCAATATTTCGTATCGTAGTCCGGATCGCTTTGGACTAAGCCGTGCGCTTCCGCCATCTGATTCCCCCAAATGGCGAATGCCGTCCGGGAATGACTGACGTCGCTCAGTTCGAAGTCCCACACCTTAAGAACGATCGGAATAACGGAACGGACAGCGCCGGATTTGAGGGTCACCGTTCCGGTGTATGTCCCCGCATCCTGGCCTTTCGGAACTTTTACGGTCAGCCAGATCCCCTGGTTTTGACCCGGTTGAACGTCAAAGGTGCCCGCAATCGGAATCAAAGCGTCCGGATACCATCCAGGAGGGAGATTGCCCCACTCGATCGTCGTTTGGATATAGTGCTGTTTGAACTTTTGAATTTGTGACTGGGGAATGGTCCCGGTACCATCCGACTGTTTCAAATCGGATACCGAAACTTGAACATTTTTTATTGCGGTATTGCCGGCCTTGATGATGACCTGGCCGCTTTCGTATTCATTTTGTGCCGATTCCATCCACAATACCTGGTCTGCCAATGCGGTTGGGAACGCCTGATCTCTCGCTACCTTCTCCGTATTCGTCGGTACCCAAACCGGAATTCTTTGAGGCGACTTCGCTTGAGCTATAAACGCACCGTTCGGAATTACTAAGACGAGCAAAAGCAGGGCAAATATCCATCTCTTGGTCATAGGATCCTACCTCCTAATCAATAATGAGCAGAATAATCTCCGTTTTCATTCCTCACTAGCATTAGCGAGGTGTCCACCATCCACAACAAGCGTCGTTCCCGTAACATAGGAAGATTCGCCCGATGCCAAAAACAGAAACACGTTGGCTACCTCTTCAATCGTACCAAGACGTTTCATTGGAGTACGATCTAAAGAGGCCGGCAGATTTTCCTGTTCTCGAATGGAGCGGTCTAGCGGCGTAGCGATAAAACCGGGAGCCACCGCATTGACGCGGATCCCGTACTGCGCCAGCTCGATCGCCATCGTTTGCGACAAAAGACAGATACCCGCTTTGGATGCATTATATTGCGCTAACATAGAACTAGCGGCTAGCCCGTTCTTCGAGCTCATGTTCACGATACTGCCACCTGTCCCTTGAGCGATCATTCGCTTGGCGGCAAGCTGGCTTAAAGAAAATACTGCATTCAAGTTTACATTCATCGTCGCATGCCAATGCTCAAGCTTGATATCTACGAAAGGTTCACGAATGGCAATTCCAGCATTGTTGACGAGAATATCTATTCCTTGCCAATCCTCCAACGCTGGAGTAACTGCCTGTTCAAGAAGTTCCAATTGACCCAAATCGCACACCACAAATCGAGTCATGTCTTTGTATCCAGTGGAAGATAACTCCGCCTGCATCTCCTTCAGATCCTCTTCGTTGCGGTCAAGCACAACAACCTTGGCGCCTTCGGACAAAAATCGCATCACGATTCCTCTCCCGATTCCCCGTGCACCGCCTGTCACCAGCGCCCGTTTCCCGAATAATCTCAGTCTATGTCACCTGCCGCAGTTAATAGAGTTTGGAAGTACTCCTGACATTTAAGTAAGGATAAGGCTGCCATGGCATTGCAGCCGTACCAATCCGCAAATGACGGATCTAGCGGCGTGCCAAATCGCCAATCCACTCCGGAAGTCGAATATCTACCCTCGGCATGCTGCATACGCGTAATGGCATTAGCCGCACGCAGCGCCTTGATTTTATAAATTTCTTTCTTGGTCGCTTGATGCAAGGAAATAAGCGACACGAGCCAATTTGCGGTATGAACCTCCATAGGGTAATAAAAGATATACTGTTCCATGACAGTTGGAAACACCGTTTGGCAAGCCAGATGATTCACATGCGGGCCGAAAATCACAAACTGATCTTCGATAAAACGATTGATACTTTCCGCTGCGTCGATGGCAGAAGGAATTTCCTCAGCATGCTTGCAAAGAAAGTTAATCGTTTCGCATGCATCCCAATTTTCCAAATTGCTATAAGGCGGCAGTTCTTTCACGTCTTCGTACATGCCTTGCCAGCGGTTTGTTTGGACGGGCTGATCCAGCGTCCATCGAACCACTTTGTCGATGGACGATTTGTAACGATCGATGTGTTCGATATTTAGCATCTCATCCAGAAACTTAGCAATAAATATCCCGCCGGATGTATATTCTTCCACAACGGCTCCTGTCACCGGACTGACCCGATAAGGCCAACTTCCATCGCTATTTTGCAAATCAACCAGAGCATCAGCTAGGTGCTTTGCATAGTTCAGGTATTGAACATCGCCACTACTGCGGTATAGCAACAGCATTACTTCCCCTACCCTGGCAGCTCTGATTAACGTAATGCCGTCGCTCTCAGGTATATTTCCTTCCGGAGCATCGCCTGTAACCCAGGCTGTGATTGGAAATCTCGAGCA
>Ga0160449_1001206_pt1 | contig 12984 bp, 9 predicted proteins | sample HID1975I_E1MG_FD_108216 | JGI IMG/M metagenome (GOLD analysis project Ga0160449, IMG submission 108216) | Enriched soil microbial communities from UW Madison campus, WI, USA - HID1975I_E1 MG | ecosystem: Environmental > Terrestrial > Soil > Unclassified | place: USA: Madison, Wisconsin...
AGCAGTTGGTTTGACAAAAGTTGTTCCGTTTTTATTAGAAGATGCTTTAACTCAAAATGGTGCTAAATTTTCTAAAGGTGAAAACTGGCAGCCCTATGCAGTTGCAGACGGACTTTTAATTACGGGTCAAAATCCTGCATCATCTAAATTGGTAGCTGGAAAATTATTACAGGAATTGAAATAAAGGTTCTGAGATTCTGAGGCGCTAAGATGCTAAGGTTCTCTTAGTAAATTAAAAACTCAATCTCTTTTTTAATAAATATAAAATAATAAATAACGATGTTAAGCTTGCTGAATAAGTTCTAAGAAAAAAAACTTAAAACCTTAGTTACTTAGCATCTTAGAAACTCTAAAAAAATGCTAAACTTTGAATTATATAATCCGACGAATTTAGTTTTCGGAAAAGGACAAATTGCGAAACTTTCAACTTTGGTACCAAAAGATGCAAAAATACTTTTGGCTTACGGAGGGGGAAGTATCTTTAAAAACGGAATTTACGATCAAGTAATCAATAATTTAAAAGGTTTTGAAATTGTTGAATTTGGCGGAATTGAGCCGAATCCTCATTTTGAAACTTTAATGAAAGCGGTTGATGTTATTAAAGCAGAAAAAGTCGACTTTATTCTGGCTGTTGGTGGCGGATCTGTTATTGACGGCGTAAAGTTTATATCCGCAGCGGTTAATTTTGAAGGAAACCCAATTGATATTCTGCAAAAACGTATATTAATTAAAGAAAATGCAATGCCTTTTGGGACTGTTTTGACTCTCCCTGCAACGGGAAGCGAAATGAATTCCGGATATGTAGTAACTATTGAGGCAACTCAAGAAAAACTAGCTTCTGGTGGAAGTGCCTTATTTCCTGTATTCTCTATTTGCGATCCAAATGTAATTGCATCTTTACCAAAAAGACAAATACAAAATGGTGTTGTAGACGCTTTTACGCATGTGATGGAGCAGTATTTAACGTATCCGCACGAAGGTTTTCTCCAAGACAGAATTGCAGAGGGAATTCTACAAACTTTAATTGAAGTTGGACCCGGAGTTGTCGAAAATCCAACAGACTATACTTTAGCTTCTAATTTTATGTGGAGCTGTACGATGGCTTTAAACGGATTAATCCAAAAAGGCGTTCCAAGCGATTGGGCTACACATATGATTGGTCACGAATTAACGGCGCTTTACGGAATTGATCACGCAAGGACTTTGGCAATTATTGGTCCAAGTTTGTACAATGTAATGTTTGAAACTAAAAAAGGAAAATTAGCCCAATACGGAAGACGTATTTTTAATCTTTCTGGTTCTGATGAAGAAGTGGCAAAAGAAGCCATCAACAAAACAGTTGAGTTTTTCCATACTATGGGAATGGATACTAAACTTTCTCAATACACAGAAGATTATTCCAATACCGCAGATTTTATCGTAAATCGTTTTGACGAAAGAGGCTGGAAAGGTTTAGGTGAAAACCAATTGGTAACTTTAGATAAAGTAAAATCGATTGTGGAGCTTTCTTACTAAAAGCTAAGTTCCAAATTTAAAAATCCAAATTCCAAAGTTTAAGATTGGAATTTGGATTTTTTTATTGGAATTTCATCAAAAAAGGCGTTCTTAACAAGTTTAGGAACGCCTTTTTAAAATACTAAAACAAAACTAACTAACTCAATTCTTTTTAAATTCATTAAAATTCTAATTTATAAAGACTTACAACGAGTTGTTTCATATTTTATTGTGTAGGTTATAAAATATTTTTTCTACTAATTAAATTTAGGATCATTACTTCCTTTCTGTTCAGGCTTCTCACTTGTTTTCTTTTTTTAATATTCTTAATCGCATATTTAAAATTGAAAGAAATTACTTTAAAAAAGGTTTTTAAAGCAATTTGAATTTTTAGAGCTGTAATATATCCTGAAATTCAACTCGTTTAAAGTTATCACAAAATGTGAAGAAGAATCATTTGATAAATTTCTTAAATCAGTCTTTGCTTTATTAGCACATTATTAAGTACTTTTGTTTTAAATTATTAAAATAATGAGCGAAAAATTAAAATTTGCAGTAATTGGAGGAGGAAGCTGGGCAACGGCAATTGCAAAAATGTTATGCGTTAATCTTTCAGAAATTGCGTGGTATATGCGCAATGATTCTGCGATCGAACATATTCAGAAATACAAACACAATCCGAATTATTTAAGTTCTGTTGAATTTGATACTAACAAGCTTAAATTGACCAATAATATAAATGAAGCAATTGAATACGCAGATTATATCATTTTTGCCATTCCATCTGCTTTTTTAGATGCCGAATTAAAAAACATGACGGTATCTTTAGCTGATAAAATTATTTTTTCAGCCATTAAAGGTATTGTTCCAGAAACGAGTTTAATTGTTGGAGAGCATTTTCACATTCAATATGATATTCCTTATTACAATATTGGTGTTATCACGGGTCCATGCCACGCAGAAGAAGTTGCATTAGAAAGACTTTCGTACTTAACAATTGCCTGCGGAGATCCTGAAAAAGCTTGTATCGTTGCAAAATCACTTTCAGGAAATTATATCAAAGCCAAAATTTCTGATGATATTATTGGTACTGAATATGCGGCAATGCTAAAAAATATTTATGCTATCGCTGCAGGAATTGCACATGGTTTAGGTTATGGAGATAACTTCCAATCGGTAATGATGAGTAACGGAATCCGTGAAATGAAAAAATTCATTCGTAAAGTTCATAAAATGAAACGTAACATTAATGATTCGGCTTATTTGGGCGATTTATTAGTTACAGGTTATTCCGTATTCTCTAGAAACAGAATGTTCGGAAATATGATTGGAAAAGGATATACTGTAAAAAGCGCAATGATGGAAATGAGCATGGTTGCAGAAGGTTATTACGCAACAAAAAGTGCTTATAAACTAAATCAGGGTTATGGAGCAAAAACGCCAATTATTGATGCGGTTTATGCGGTTTTATATGAAGGAAAAGATGCAAAATCTGTATTTAAAAAATTAACTGAATCTTTAGATTAATTCTTTTAAATAGATCAAGCTTAGTCATAAGAAAAGAGTCAGGAAATTAATTTTTCCCGACTCTTTTTTCATTTGTAAAAATCTTAAAACATTAAGCTAAGTATAAAAACATAGAAATTAACCAGAAATACTTTTCTTCAGAATACATCAAACCTACATCTTCTCAAAAAAAGCCAATTCCTTACTCTTACAAAATAAGCAAAACATTATATTACTGTTTATCAATTAGATAAATGCAATATTGAAAAACTTATTGAATATGTTTTTCTCACAAATTAAAACATTAGCAACACACAACACCATTATTTTTCATTGATTCACAAACATTTATTGATAGATTTGCATTATTATTTTTATTGATTCTAATTAAATACAATGCGTTCTATCTTGTTTTTTCTTATCATTTCTAGCAGTGTTTTTTCTCAACGAGTAATTACAGGTAAAGTAATTGATAAAGAAAGTGCAGCTTTTTTGTCAGGTGTTTTTGTACGAGATGTAAAAACAGATAACTGGACTATTTCTGATAAAAATGGAGATTTTAAAATCACACTTTCTTATTATCAGGACATTGAATTGAACTTTTCTGTTCTAGGAAAAAAAGATTTAAATCAGACTTTAAAAAACGACCAAAACTCGATTACAGTTTATTTGGAAGATAATACGCTTCATCTTAAAGAAGTAATGGTTACGGCAAATAAAGAACGTAAATATTCTGAGTTAACTCTCGGAACAAATGCTATAAATAATGTGCAGGCTTTTACACTTGATGATGTACTAGAACAGCTTCCAGGCCAAAGCACTTCGGATTTTAATCTGAATTCCTATAAAAATATTGTTTTCAGAACAGCAACTCTTTCAAAAGTCAAAGCCTTTGGAACCTCATTTTTGATGAATGATATTCCGATTTCAAACAATGAAAACATGCAGGCTTTAAACCCGAATGTACCAACTTTAGCCGGCAGTGATTATGGTGTAAATACGGTACCTTTTAATAATCCAAATGCAGGTGTTGATCTTAGGGAAATTTCAACAAATAATATTGAAGAAATAAAAGTTATTCAAGGAATCCCTTCTGCAAAATATGGAGATTTGACTTCAGGACTTGTTTTGATCACTACGAAAGTTGGAAACAGTCCGTACAGGGTTTCTGCTTCTATAAGAGACGCTACAAGTGAATTGAACTTGACAAAAGGAGTTAAGCTAAATTCAAACAACTCAATGAATTTTGGATTTAATTTCCTAGATTCTAATGCAGATCCAAGAGATAATCTACTAAGTTATAAACGCATCAGCGGAAGTTTAGCATGGAAAATTACCGATAAACTTTCTAAAGTTAAAAACACTTTAAATCTATCTTTTAAATCAAATCTTGATGATGCAAAACATGATCCAGATAATATTGCTGCCGATGTTGTTAAAAATGAAAAACAAGGGGTTTCTATTTCTAATAATTTCATGTGGAAACCTTCTGATATATGGATTGATGGTATAAATATAAATAGCGGCTTTTCTTATGACAGACAGTTCTCAAGAAGAGAAAGATGGATAAATCGATCTTTAACAGCGGCAACTGATTCTAAAGAAGAAGGAATTCATGAAGCTTTTGTTCTTCCATCGCAATATACGAGCATAAGTACAGTCGAAGGTATTCCGATTTCAACTTTTGTAAATCTTGAAACTACAAAAACAATTACCAATAAAGCCAATTGGATTCACAGCTTATCATTTGGATTATCAGGAAGATCAAGTTCCAACAAAGGAGAAGGAAGAAAAAGCAGTGCAACGGGTTTAATAAATTTTTATATTCTTGCTGAAGAAGGCGACAGCAAACTAGGTTATAGAGATTATGATTTTAACAGAACCCGAACTGAAACCCAGTTTTCAGCTTATCTGGAAGACAGAGTTTATAAAAAATTTGAAGAAGATAAAGTATTAAACATTGATTACGGAATTCGATATGAAAACCAGTCCGGAAATGTATCCTTACAGCCGCGTATTAATTCTTCTTATTCTATAAACAAAATCTTTAGAGTTCGAGGCGGATTTGGATTATCATCCAAAGCTCCTTCGCTTAACCAATTATACACGGGAGACCGTTACTTAGACAGATTATTAGGCAACGGAATTTATACTTATCCAGGCGTTTACCAAAAAGCATGGATTATGACTGTAGTAACTCCTGGCGATAACTTAAACTTAAAACCTTCCAAATCGTACAAAACTGAAGGTGGAATAGATATAGATTTTCCATTTGCCAATATAAACCTAACTGGATATTACAATAAACTGACCAATGGTTTTACTGGCCAGCAGATTCCTGTCGCAAAAGAAATTCCAAAAGTAAATGTAATTACAAACGGAACAGAAATTCCAACTTATGAAATTACTGGAACAGAGAATTTATATTATTTAACAAACAGCATTCAAAACAATACAAATTCGGAAGATTTGGGTATTGAAACAATAATAAATTTCCGCAAAATCAAGGCTCTTAACCTTGATGTAAGTATGAATGCATCTTATGTTCGATCAAAAGATGATAGTAAAACTATAAGTTATTTTGCTTCCAAAAGCTTACTATCTATAGAAAAATACGGCGTATACCCTTCAATGCCAACTACAAACGAGAACTTTACAGCAAGTTTTAATTTTAGTTACCATATTCCTAAAGTAGGGCTGTTACTGTCTTTGAGAAGTGAGCATATTATATTACGTACTTCCCGTATTCTTACGAGTGAGTATCCTAATGGTTATTTAGATACTCAATTGACTTACCACGAAATTCCAGAAGCAGAGCGTACTGATATACAAAAATACGGTCACATTATTCGAACCATACAAGGTTCGCAAACCGAGCTTGGCAATATGTTACATAACTTTCATCTGCGCCTTTCTAAAGATTTCTTAAACGGATTTAGTGTTTCATTTTATTCTACCAATTTTTTAAATCTAAAACCTTATTACGACAAAGACAATATAAGGTCCATGTATGACATAGCAAACTTCTCGTTTGGAACCCGACTTAATTATCAATTTTAAATCTATATACCTATGAAAAAAACACTCTCTATTTTTATAATACTTTTTGGACTAATCATTCAGTCCTGCAGCAACGATGATAACGAAAGTGAAGCATTAAAACCCGTTGACTTTAGTGTTTCGCTGAAATATGATGCTGCTTTCAACAGTTTGAATGTTAAAAAAGCAAGTGTAACTATTGTCAATACAGAAACTGCCAATAAATATACTGTGGAATCTGATGAAACTGGTGTTGCCGTTTTTAAACAAATTTTGCCTGGAACATATTCTATTACAGCTACCAAAGTAATACAATCAGCTGAATTTACTGAGACTTTCGGATATACTCCAACTGAAGCAGAAATTAATTTTAATGGATCAGAAAGTAGTGTTATCGTAAATGCTGCAACTTCTGTAGTTAATATTGAAATGAAAACTTCTAAAGTAGGCGATTTCGTTATTAAACAAATTTACTACGGCGGTTCTGATACTAAAAAAGGAGCAGTATTTAGAGACCAGTTTATTGAAATTTACAACAATTCTAATACAGTACAATATGCAGATGGTTTGTACATGGCACAGCTTACCGGATCTACATCTTCAACTGTATTGGCGTATTCTTTACCAAATGGCCAGTTTGACTGGAGTAAATCTGAAGGAATGACAATAGGAAGCGCAGCAAATACAGATTACGTTTATGCATTAAACATTATCAGAATTCCAGGCAACGGCACGCAATATCCTGTGGAACCAGGGAAAAGCATTGTTATTGCTCAAAATGCCATTAATCATAAAGCTAATTATATTGACAATAATGGTAAAGCAGTTAGTATTGTAAGCCCGGAATTGACCGTAGATCTAAGTACTGCAGATTTCGAATCGTTCTTAGGAACTTATTCTGGTGATACATATCAGTATGATATTCAAAATCCTGCTGTTCCAGATGTAACTATTGCTTACTGGGGAAATAGCAACAATGATATGATCTTTGATTCATTAGGAAGACAAGCTTATACTATTTTCAAAATGACGGATGCCGAATTTGCAGCCTTAAAAAAATACAAAAACCCTAAAGGAGATGCTAACTTAGCACTTCAAATTCCAGTTACTGTTCTTATAGATGGCGTTGACACAACAAGAGATTTAGGTTCTAATTTAGTTCCTAAAAAATTACCATCTCAAATTGATGGAGGAAATACATACATTCCTTCAGGAGCCTATTCTTCAAAATCGGTAATGAGAAAAACCAAAACTACAATTGCCGGAAGAATTGTTCTTCAGGATACTAATAACTCTACCAGTGACTTTGTAGAAGTAACTGCAAATCCTAGAGGATTCAACTAAAAATTTTCTTTAATGAAAATCAATAAGCTTAAAACAAATAACATCAAAAGTAATGCCTGGAAATACTGGGCATTACTTCTTTTGTTGTTTTCTTTCGTTTTTACTGTGAATGCACAAGACACTATAAAAGTGCAAAATCATATTGTGGACGATCAGATCAAAAATCAAATTTTTAAATACCCAATCGTTTATACAACTCCAAGTATTAAGGATTTTACATTTACTGAAGTGTCTTATGAGCATCAGCAAAATGAATTTGCCCGAAAACAGGTTGCTAACGAAATCAATACTTATCAATTTTTAGCACAAGGACATTTTACAACAAAATCGAAGTGGAAATTATTTGGTGATTTATCAATCAAAAAAATACTGGAAAAAAATCTCGGATGGGTACTTTCTGATGATCGTGCCGAAGAGCAGGAAGTTATTACACCGCATTATTTTTATGTTCCCAGAAAAGCAGATTGGGACAATCAGACTTATGCATTGACCGGTGGTTTTTCTAAAGACATTACCAGCCATTTATCTGTTGCTGTTAAAGCCAATTACGGTACCGAAAAATATAGCAGGACTTTAGATGCAAGATCACAAATTATCAACAGAAAACTGGGAGGTGAAATGCAGATTGGTTATCAGATTTCAGCAAATCACAAAACCTTTGTCTTAGGAAGCTATGCTGAAAACCAAAAAGATTTTAATTATACTTACAATAACACGAGCTTAAACTACGAGGCATATCCTGAAACATATTTACGTTTTAATGCAGGTTATGGCAGAATACTGAATTATTTTAAACACACCGAATCTGGTTATTTGTACCAAGATCATATAGATAAAATGGGATTAGGTTATACATTTTCAAATGCCAAAACCCAATTTACAGCTTTGTATTATGTTCAAAATTCCAATAACATTTTTTACACCAGTTCTCTTGATTTAGCAGTAAATGAAAGGATGAAAATAAAGACAAAAACAAATCATGCAGAATTGTTTGTTTTTCATAAATGGAATAAAAAAGAAATTCAGTCTACTTTACAATTCGATCAAAGCGAAGCCCGTAATTTTGATGTACAAAGTAAAGGTTACAATTACACTAATTCATTAAATAAAATAAATTGGACAACCTCTCTTTCTAAAAAAACAGGTTCTAACATCGATTATTTACTTGGTGTAAATCTGATTTATCAGCAAAACGAATACAATGATATTTTAGCCACAACGCACATCGAATTAAATTCATTAAACACTGGAATTTACACTAGCAAAGATTTTGCTTTTGATAAAAGTAAATTCAATGCAACTGTAAGTTTTAATATGTATTTCCCGCTTCCATCAAAGCTGGAATATTATGATACTTCAGGCGGCGCTAATGCTAGATTTTTTGATGAGGTGATTATTTATGATTACGCTGTTAATACTACAAATTATTTTGCCCCATCATTACGATTAGAATATAGCTATCCTGTAAAAAACAATAAAACAGTGGTTTTCTTTACGAATCTAAAAGAGAAAATCGCACTTAAAAAACAAACTGATTATCCAGTCAATATAAATACAAATACCACCTATTGGATTCAAATGGGTGTACAATTAAATTATTAAAAAATGAAACCAAAATTTATTGCCCTTACGGTAATGTTATTTTCAATTATAATATTTTCTTATTCTAAAATTGAACCAGATTTTACGATTACTGAATTGAAAAGACTATACAGTAGTGGTGATTACACCAAATGGCCAAAACCAGAAGTTGATTCGCTTGTTTATGCACAAGGATTTGAAGACATCGGAACTTTAGGAAAACCAGAATTTCCTGAAAATAATCCTTATACTGAAGAAAAAGCAGAATTAGGCAAAGTTCTCTTCTTTGATCCGAGATTATCCAAATCCGGGCAGATTTCTTGTGCCAACTGCCATGATCCAGAATTAAGCTGGGGCGACGGAAGACGAGTTTCTTATGGCGAAGGAAGACTGCAGGGAATTAGAAATTCTCCAAGTTTAATGAATATTGCGTATTCTAAAGTTTTCTTTTGGGATGGAAGAGCTGCAACTTTAGAAGATCAGGCAAGTTTTCCTATCAAAGACACTAAGGAAATGAATTTCCATATTGACTTGGCAACAAAACGTTTAAATAAAATTAAAGGTTATAAACCATACTTTAAAAAAGCTTTTGGCAAAGAAAGACTATCTCAGGATGAAATTTTAAAAGCCATCGCCACTTTCGAAAGAACCTTAATAAGTCCGAAAAGCAGATTTGACAAATTTATAGCTGGAGATTCTACTCAATTGACCAATAGACAAGTTCAAGGACTGCATTTATTCCGCACCAAAGCAAGATGCATAAACTGCCATAATACAGCAAACTTCTCAGATAATAAATTTCACAATATTGGTTTGACTTATTATGGAAGAGAATATGAAGATTTAGGAAGATATAATGTTACCGGAAAAGCAGAAAATGTTGGCGAATTTAAAACGCAGTCTTTACGAGGCGTTTCTCAAAATGCACCTTATATGCATAACGGTTTATTTCCAAATTTAAGAGGCATATTAAATATATATAATGCCGGAATGCCACAGCCCAAAAGAAAAGAAAATCAGCAAAACGACACCTTGTTTCCAACCACTTCTAAATTGATTCAAAAATTAAATCTAAACAAATCAGAATTAGATGCTTTAGAAGATTTCATTACAAGTTTATCAACCGGAGCTTATAAAATGCGTCCGCCTGTGTTACCGCAGTAAGCTTTTGAGCCAAGAAGAAAGAAGCGAAAAACAGACTTTATTCAAATATAAAAAGTCAAGACTATTAATTTAATCTTGACTCTTCTTCTTTATTCTATTCTCTTGCTTCTTGTCTCTTTTCTACTTCACCATAATTCCTTCAACAAACAAAATCGGCACTTCTTCCATATCATTTTCATTGATTGAATTGGCTTTAAATATGAATTTCTTATCGTACAAAGTATTTCCGATAAAGAAAGTCACCATGAACTCGTTATTAAGCGCTAAAAGGCTTTTTTCTACTAATTCTATTTTTACAACAGAAACCGAAGGAACTTCAACAAAAGCATGACGCAAGATTGACGTTTTTTTCATTTCACCATCAATAGTTCCAAATGCTTTAGAAACCACCATTACGCTGTCTAAATTAAAGTCACTGTCATTAACTAAATAAGCGTACCATACTTTTTCCATAAAATCGTCGCTCCATTCCTGCACTGCTGCAAGAAATACGTTTTCAACTTCTGGAATTATTATATCTTTTTTCATCTTTTAAGTGAATAGTAAAAAGTAAATAGTGATTAGGAAGAAAACTTCTCACTAATCACTATTTACTATATAACTTTTTTTAAATATTTGATTTGAACTGCTCTAAGAAACGAACATCGTTTTCATAGAACATACGGATATCTCCAATTTGGTATAAAAGCATGGCGATACGCTCTACTCCCATTCCGAAAGCAAATCCGTTAAATTCATCTGGATTGATATCACAGTTTTTCAAAACATTTGGATCTACCATTCCGCATCCTCCAATTTCCAGCCATCCAGTTCCTTTCGTGATTCTGTAATCTGTTTCGGTTTTTAAACCCCAATAGATATCAATTTCAGCACTTGGTTCTGTAAATGGAAAATAAGACGGACGAAGACGAATTTTAGATTTTCCGAACATTTCTTTTGTAAAGTAAAGTAATGTCTGTTTCAAGTCGGCGAATGATACATCTTTATCTATGTACAATCCTTCCACTTGATGAAAAATACAGTGCGAACGAGATGAAATCGCTTCGTTACGAAAAACACGTCCCGGTGAAATCGTACGAATTGGCGGTTTGTGATTTTCCATATAACGCACCTGAACAGATGATGTATGCGTACGCAATAACACATCAGGATTGGTCTGAATGAAAAATGTATCCTGCATATCACGCGCCGGATGGTATTCTGGTAAATTTAATGCCGTAAAGTTATGCCAGTCGTCTTCAATTTCCGGACCTTCAGAAACATTAAATCCAATGTTGGCAAAAATATCTATAATTTGATTTTTAACGATTGAAATCGGGTGGCGTGAACCAATAATTACAGGTTCTGCTGCACGTGTTAAATCACCAAAAATACCTTTTGATTCTTCTTTGCTTTCAAGTTCTTCTTGAATAACTCTTACTTTCTCTTCGGCAACCGCTTTTAGAGTATTGATTACTTGTCCAAAATCCTTTTTTTGGTCGTTTGGAATATTTTTAAATTCAGTAAAAAGTTCTTTCAATAAACCTTTACTTCCTAAATATTTAATACGGAACTGCTCTAAAGATTCTTTGTTTTTTTCATTAAAGGCTTTGGCTTCCTCTATGTGTTGTTTTATCTTGTCTATCATTTTCCTCCAATGCTTGAGAATACAAATTTAGTGTTTTTAGTTTAAAATATACAGTCTGAATCTTAGATTTCAGTTCAATTTCGACCGAAAACTGAGACTGAGACTAAAAACTACTCAATAAGTTTTCTTTCTAAAAAATAATTTACAATTGCTTCTTTCATTAAAACCGATTGTTCTCCTGCTTTTAATGGCGGTAATTCTTCTTTTACTTTATAATGTGGCCAGCCTTCAGCATCAAAAAAATCAAATTCATAAAATCCGTAAGGCTCCAGCAATCTGCAGATGGCAATGTGCATTAGGTTTAATTTTTCGTCTTTTTTGAATTCGCGGTGTATTTTTCCGAGTTCCTGAACTCCTATTAGATAAATTATGGCATCTAAATCTAAATCTTCGCCTTGCGAAAACTGATCAGATAGTATTTCAACGAGCTTTTCCCATCGCTCTTTTAATTGTGTATCTCTAGACATTGTATGATTTTAGATTGTTGATTTTAGATATTAGATTGCTCAAAATTCAATTCTGAAGGGGGGAGAATTACAATCTGTATTCTAAATTTGATTTGCAAAGATACAGAGTTCGAACTCAATGTGCCTAAAAAAAATTAAACACATAAAAATACATCTGCCATAAAACCTGTGAACCTTTGTCTCTCTGCACCTCTGAACCTTAAAAAAAACATATATTTGCGCCTTTATTTAATACACCAAAATAATGAGTTTTTTTGATATTATTGTTGCCGCGCTTCTGGTTTTTAGTTTATACAAAGGAATTAAAAATGGACTTTTTGTAGAAGTTGCTTCTTTTATTTCGCTGTTATTAGGAATTTATCTTGCCATTAAATTTTCATCTTTAATGACTGGTATGATTTCAAAACATGTTTCATGGAATCCAACAAATATTCAGCTTACGGCTTTTGTCTTAACTTTTATTCTAGTTGTAATTGGTGTTTATTTTCTAGCTAAAATATTAACCGGAATTGCCGATTTTGCTATGTTGGGATGGATGAACAAATTAGGTGGAGGTCTTTTCAGGATTTTAAAAACCATTCTTATTCTAAGTGTTTTTATCGCTTTGTTCGAAAAAATCAATTTCAATAATACTTTCGCTAAAAAGGAAACTTTAGACAATTACATTTTTTATAATCCAGTAAAAAAAGTTGCTGCTTTTGTATATCCATCAATCGAAAAATGGTACGAGACTTTTAAAAAGGAACATTCTGAAAAACAACA
>Ga0160449_1001208_pt1 | contig 12975 bp, 16 predicted proteins | sample HID1975I_E1MG_FD_108216 | JGI IMG/M metagenome (GOLD analysis project Ga0160449, IMG submission 108216) | Enriched soil microbial communities from UW Madison campus, WI, USA - HID1975I_E1 MG | ecosystem: Environmental > Terrestrial > Soil > Unclassified | place: USA: Madison, Wisconsin...
AGGTCGGCAGGTCCAGCTCTTCGGCGGCCAGACGGCGAATGCCTTCACGGTTCATGGTCAGCTGCGTGGCGCGGGCGGTCGGCACCACGTTGAACCCTTCGTTTTCCAGCTCGACCAGGGTGGCGGTGGCGATGGCTTCGATTTCCGGGACGATATAATGCGGCTTCTCGGCCTCGATCACCGCGCGCAGGGCAACGCCATCGAGCATGTTGACCACGTGGCTGCGGTGCGCCACTTGCATGGCCGGGGCATTGGCGTAGCGGTCGACGGCGATCACTTCGACGCCCAGGCGCTGCAGCTCGATCACCACTTCCTTGCCCAACTCGCCACAGCCGCACAGCAGTACACGGGTCGCGGTGGGCGACAAGGGGGTTCCGATACGGGTCATTTCAGGTCCTCGAAGGCGTCCGGGGCCGCGCCAGGCTGAGCGCCGCCCGCTGAAAAAGGACCGCTATTCTACACCATCAACCGGCGACGGCAGCCCGTCGGGCGCGAAATGCCATGGCCAGCCACACGGCAGTGACACCGGCGAACTTCGACGCCATGGCGGTGCCGATCACTGCCGGGGTCAGGGCGCCGATCATGCCGAAAAAGATGAAGGTGTCCACCGGGATGCTCAGCGCCGAGCTCAGCCATAGGCGGTCGCGCAGCGGCCGGCGGGTGATGCTGAACACCAGCCAGTCAATCAGCTCGGAAATGAAGAACGCGGTGGCGCTGGCCAGGGCGATGGCCGGTTCCGAGGTGACATAGGACAGCACCAGGGCGACCAGCATGGCAACCAGGGCGCCATGGCCGAAGCGGGTCTGCACCATGTCGCGCAGGATGAACACCAGGCCGCCCCAGGCAGACCAGATGATGTCCAGGTGCGGGGCGCTGGAAAAGGCGTAGTTGATCAGCACTACGCTGCTGATGTAGGCAATCAGATAGAACATGGCGGGTCGTCTGTGGGCAAGCCGTACAGATTACCGCTGGCGCCCTCGACAGGCAACGCCGTCCCTGTAGGAGCGGCCTTGTGTCGCGATGGGCTGCACAGCAGCCCCAAGGTTTCTGATGCACACCGAAGATTGCAGGGGGCTGCTGCGCAGCCCATCGCGACACAAGGTCGCTCCTACAGGATGAGGCCGGCCTCTACTGCCCGTTCATGGCACAGCTTCAGCACCGCCCGCCGCTCATCGTTGTCCATCCGCCCCCAGCGGCCAATCTCTGCCACGGTACGCTGGCAGCCGGTGCAGATATCCTGCTCGTCCAGCGCACAAATGCTTACGCACGGCGAGGCCACCGGCCGCTCTACCACATTACTCATCATCAACCACCAGCTCCTGGGCATAACGCTGGGCATTGTGCACGTAATGCGCGGCACTGGCTTCAAGCATGCGCTTCTGCTGCTCGGTCAGTTCACGTACGACCTTGCCGGGCGAGCCGACCACCAGCGAACCGTCGGGGATTTCCTTGCCCTCGGCGATCAGTGCATTGGCGCCGATGATGCAGTGCTTGCCAATGCGCGCGCCGTTGAGGATCACGGCATTGATACCGACCAGGCTGTAGTCGCCCACCGTGCAGCCATGCAGCATGGCGTTGTGACCAACGGTGACGCCCTTGCCCAGGGTCAGCGGCGAGCCCATGTCGGTGTGCATCACCGTGCCATCCTGCACGTTGCTGCCTTCGCCGATATCGATCAGCTCGTTATCCCCGCGCAGCACCGCGCCAAACCACACACTGGCATTGGCCTGCAGGCGCACGTTGCCGATCAGCGTGGCGTTGGGTGCGGCCCAACTGGTGGGGTGGCTTTCGACCCGCAGGTCGCCCAGGCGGTATTTCATGCATGCTCCTCAGGCTGGAACGCAGACGGCGGGGTAGGCCCCGCTCAGTTTTCGATGTAACGCTCAGGGGGCTGGTGCAGGCTGATGCCAGCATCGAACAGCACGTTGACCAGCTCGACGATCATGATCGCCGACAACCCCCAGATCTTGTATTCGCCATAGCGGTAGCTGGGCACGTACCAGCTGCGCCCCTGATAATCGATACGGTGGGTATGATCACGCGGGTCCTGGCGGAAGAATTCCAGCGGCACGGTGAATACTGCCGCGATTTCGGCATCGTTGGCGCGGTATTCGACGAAGTCGGGAATAAGCCCGACGAATGGCGTCACTTTAAGGCCATGCAGCGAAATCAGCGGGCTCAGCGGGCCTATCACTTCCACCAGCCCGGGGGGCAGGCCGATTTCTTCTTCGGCTTCACGCAGGGCGGTAAACACCAGGTCCGGGTCTTCCGGGTCGCGTCGGCCACCGGGAAAGGCCACTTCGCCACCATGGGTGGACAGGCCCTTGGCGCGCAGGGTCAGGACCAGTTCGGGCGCTTCGCTGCGGGTAATGGGCAAAAGGACCGCCGCTTCGGGGAACCGCCGGTCGGTTTCCAGTGATGCGGGTTGGTGATTGCTCATTCGGCGAAGTAGCTCGTCCAGCATTGCGCACGCTCGTATCCAAGGCCTGCCTTGCATGATGCACCAAAGCCGCGAAGCACCCAAGCCCCCGCGCTTGCGGCGGCCCTGCCGGCGCGCCAAGATAGCCTTGAACAAAAGGGAACCCCACATGAAATTCTGCAGCGCGTGCGGCCAGCCGGTCACTCAGCGGATTCCCGAGGGCGATAGCCGCCTGCGGTATGTCTGCGAGTCTTGCCAGACCATCCATTACCAGAACCCCAACATCGTCGCCGGCGTGCTACCGACCTGGGGCAGCCAGGTGCTGCTGTGCCGGCGTGCCATTGAACCACGCCGCGGCTTCTGGACCCTGCCCGCCGGCTTCATGGAGAACGGCGAAACCCTCGACCAGGCCGCCCGTCGCGAAACCGTCGAGGAAGCCTGCGCCCGGGTCGGGCCGATGAGCCTGTACCAGCTGTTCGATTTGCCGCACATCGACCAGGTGCATGTGTTCTTCCGCGCTGAGCTTGCAGACCTGGCGTTTGATGTGGGTGTCGAAAGCCTGGAAGTGCGGTTGTTCGAGCAACATGAGATACCGTGGGGCGAGCTGGCTTTCCGCACCGTCACACGCACACTAGAATGCTACTATCGCGACCGCATCGGGCAGCACTACCCCATAGGCCATGAGTACCTGCCGCCGATGAACGTTTCGACCTCGACCTCTACTTAGAAGAAGCCTTCAGGGATACCGTTACATGCGCTGGTTGCTTGCCCTTTTCTGCCTTTGCGTTACCTCGGTGTCCCAGGCGGCTTTCACCGAGACCATCATCCGCAAGCCCGTGCCGGCAGCGCAAACGCCATCGCCTTCACAGCAGGCGATGCAACCGCTGATCGACAAGGTGCTGGTGATCAAGTCCGAGCGTCGCCTGCAGCTGATCAGCCGCGGCGAGCCGCTGAAAACCTACCGTATTTCCCTGGGCAAGCAACCAAAGGGCGCCAAGGAACGTGAAGGCGACAAGAAAACCCCTGAAGGCCTGTACTGGCTGGACTGGCGCAAGCAGAGCGACCGCTTCAACCTGGCCATGCACATCAACTATCCGAACGTGAGCGATGCCGCCCGCGCCACCCGCGAAGGGGTGAGTGCCGGCAGCATGATCATGATTCACGGCACGCCGATCAACGACGAGTACCCGGAGTGGTATTTCCACACCCTGGACTGGACCGATGGCTGCATTGCCATGCGTAACCGTGACATGCAGGAAGTCTGGGAACTGGTGCGCGATGGCACGCTGATCGAAATCCGGCCCTGAAGAGAAGCCGGAGCGATGATGAAAGACAGTTGCTCCCACAGCTTACCAGCGCAGGTCGCGTTGCCCTGCCAGCGCCTGCGGCCCCAGCCACTGCGCACCTCGTAACAAGGGCACCAACGCCGCCTCCGGTTGCAGCTCGAACAGCACCTGGACCCGCCGACCTGGCAGGTCGGCCTCCACGGCCAACTGATGCTGCCCCTGCTGCGCCAGCTGACCACGCAGGCGCCAGCCACTGCGGCAGTCCATTTCCAGCCAGCCCTGCCCCAGGCCCAGCGACCATGGCTCGCTCAGCGCCAGGTCGCTCACCGTGACACGGCCTTCGCTGCCCATGCATTGGCGCCCTGCCCCCTGCATGCGGATTGCGCCTTGCCACAGCCCGGCCAGGCGGTAATCCGTGGCCACCGTCGCCTGGGCGCCCATCGCCGATGCCTCCAGCCGCCAGCGCCACGGCCAGCCTTCGGCGCGCAACTGCCAGGCCTGCCCCTGAAACCCCAACTGTGCAGTTGCCTGCAAGCGCCAAGGCTGCACCGACCAGCGCAGAGGCCCCACCGGCCCCAGCTGTTGCGCCTGACCCCGCCACAGGCTGCCACTGGCATCCCGCACCGGCAGACCTGCCCCGCGAGCCACCCAGGCGGCGGGGAACTCAACGAGCAAGGTCAGGCCGAAAACCAGCAGCACCCACGCCACACCTTTACGGCTCATGGCTGCACCACCAGATCGAAGCGCAACGCCTTGCCATCCTGTTCCAGCCCCCATTGCAGCGGCGTTGCGCCCTCTTCATGCAGTGACTGCAACCAGCCTTGCAGCACCCGTTCATCGGCCACCTGGCCACGCAGTTGCCAGGCCTTGCCTTGCACATCGACCTCGGCCAGTACGACCCGTCGCGCCTCGGCCGACTGCTTCAGGCGCTCCAGGCTCAAGCCCGAGCCACCATGCAGGCTTGCGGCTTGTTCTGCCAGCCCCCGCCACTGGCTGACCTCGCGCCATTGCGCCATGCCCTCGCGCAGGGCCAGAACAGCCAGCAGCAACGCAATCAGCAACCAGGCGAACTTCAGCCGATGACGCTGCATCCAGTCCTGGTTCATGCGGCGGCTCCCAAGTCGAACACCACTTCGCCACCTTGTACCTGTACGGCAGCACCGGCACCGTTGGCCATGTCTTGCCAGGGTGGCGTGGCGCCGTCGCCCTCTAGCCGCAGGTGCCAGCGCTGGCCATCGAAGCGCACCGCCTGCAGGCGCCAGCCGGGGTGATCACGCAGCCAGGCCTGCAAGGCTGCCTGCAGGTCTTCGAGCTGGCGGGTGCGTACTTGCTGTTGAAGCTCGCTTTCCCGCAGGCGTTTTAGGGCCTGCGCGGCGTGCCGTGGGCTGGCCTGCTCACCCGTCACGGCAAACACCTGGGCGCGCCAGAGTTGTGCCTGACGCCACTGCTGGTTCAACCACAGCCCACCCCAGACTGCCGCCAGTACCAGGCAGGCGGCCAACAGGCGTTGCTGCGGGCGTGAAACGATGGGCAACGAAGGTACCTTGCGAGCGCGCTCGAACAGACCGGGCATCGCGTCGAGCGGTGCCAGCGTGCTTGGCCAGTCGCCACTCAGTGGCACGCTCTGCATGTGTGCCCAGGGTTGCTGCGGCGCTTCACCCAGTGCTTGCGGCCATGCCAGCCAATGCTCCTGCTCGTCCTCGGCCAGCCCTTTGTACAAGGACATGCCGGGCGTTCGCTGCCAATGCCAGGCACTGCCTGCCTCAGGCCTGGGCAGCAACTGCAACTCCGCCCAGCAACGTTCTACCTGCAAGCCCCATACGCCACACTGTCCGCGCCAGTCGTCCAGTTGCTGACGCGCCACCACCAGCAAGCGAAGGTGGCCGGGCTGACGGGCCAGGCAGGCGCAGGTCACCTCGTCCGGCGGTTGCAGCAAGCGGTCTTCGAGCAACAACGGCCACTCCTCACGCTTGAGCCCGGGTGGGGCAGGCACGTGGAAGACGCTACAGGCCTCGGCAGGCAGAACAAGGGCAACCCGGGCTTGCAGGTTTGCCGGGGGCTCACCCTGCCCCTGGCTTTGCACGATGCCGCCCTCCGCCAGCGCCCAGTGCCAGACAACACCCGGGCGTAGCAACAACCACGGTTGAGCAGGTGCGCGCTGTCGCCATTCAAATTTCATGAGCGCCCCCACGGGAGGGCGAAGGTGCAGACATAGGGTGCTCCATCACGCTGCAGTTCCAGGCGCACACCACCGCCGGGGTGCGCAGGTTGGTCAGAAGGCCAGGCCAGCCACTGGCCGCCCTGGTAATAAAGGACGTTCATGGCGCCAACCCGGTCGAGCCGCTCACGCTGGACCCAGCGGGGCGTGGCGGCGGCGTACAGGTCGACCGAGCTTTCCAGCAGCAGGCGCTGCTCACGGGCCTCGAAGCGCAGCCGCTGGCGTTGCAGCCGCGAGCCACCTTCGGCTTCCGGCAGGCCGGTGGTGGCGACCCACTGTAATTGGTTGCTTGCCGGTTGCCAGTCCAGCCAGCGGCTGGCCAGGGGCAGGCGCTGGTCGTAGACGCGGCGCAGCACCGGGCTATCGAAACGCCGCTCAAGGGCCAGGCAGAAGTCCAGCACCGAGGTTTCCTGGGTGGTCACCTGCAGGCGCTCGCGCACTTTCATCCAGCCATTGACCAACGCAGCGAGCATGATGCCGAGCAAGACTGTCAGGGCCAGGGCCACCATCAGTTCGATCAAGGTCAGGCCTGCCTGGCGGTGCCTTACAGGCCGAACCCGGTACTGGCCGCTGTATGGGCAACCTGTGGGAGCGGGCGTGCCAGCGAACACCGGCATAGCCGGTGCCATACACTGCGTCGCCTGATTCGCGGGCACGCCCGCTCCCACAGAGGTCGTGCAAGCCATCAGTGGTATGAGCCAGATCATGGGCGTTCCAGAAACACGGTGTACTGGCCCAGCGGCAGGCGCTGGTCGCGGTCGGCGTACAATTGCAGTTCGCCACGGCGCAGGTCGCGCACGCCGGTGCGGCGCAATTGCAGTTGCCAATGACACGGCTGGCCACCCTGGCTCAGTTCACCCTTCACCTGGTTGGCAGAAGGCCAGAATTGCTCGACGGCGAAACGTGTTTGCAGTTCACGGGCACACAACAGGCCAAGGCGGTGTTGTTGCAGGTTGTCCTGCACGGCCAGGCGCTGACGCAGCACCTGGCTGGTGATCACCGCCAGCACGGCGGCAATCGCCAAGGCCACAGTGACCTCCAGCAAGGTGAAGCCACGCTGACGTTGCTTCATGGCGCGACCGCCACCTGCAAGCGCCCATCGCGGCCCCACGCCCATTGCTGGCTGCCATCGGCCCAGCGCCAGCGCACGCTGCCCGCCTGTGCCCAGCCGTGCGGGGTGAACAGCAAGTGGGGCTGCGGGCTGGCGGGCCAGTCCGGGTGCAGGCCCTTGGGCCAGTCGCCAAGCCCGGCCGCCTCGACCACCCAGGCATTCCCCTCACGCCGCACGAACTCCGGGCGCTGCCCATTCCAGCGCAGCCCACGCAGCTGCCCCGCATGCCGGGCCAGCGCCGCCTGGGCCCGGGTTTCGCTGGCCAGGCGTTGCAGGGCCTGATCGACAGGCGCCTGGCCGCTGCCGAGCCCGGCCACTGCCAGCCCCGTCATCAGGCCGGCGATGGCCAGCACCACCAGCAACTCGATCAGGCTGAAGCCCCGCTGACGGCTCACCCTTACAGCGCCCAGTTACCCAGGTCGGCATCCTGGCCTTCACCGCCCGGGTGGCCATCGGCACCCAGCGAATACACATCCACCCGGCCATGCTCACCGGGCATGCGGTACTGGTACGGGGTGCCCCATGGGTCTTCCGGCAGGCGGCGCACATAGCCGTCACTGCGCCAGGCCCGCGGCAGCGGTTCCTGGCTCGGCTTTTTCACCAGCGCGGCCAGGCCCTGTTCAGTGCTGGGAAAGCGCAGGTTATCGAGGCGGTACATGTCCAGCGCCTGCTCCAGGGTGGCCAGGTCGGCCATCACCTTCTGCTTCATGGCCTTGTCCTGGTTGCCCAACACGCTGGGCGCGACCACGGCGATCAGCAGGCCGATGATGAAGATCACCACCATGATTTCCATGAGGGTGAAACCGCGCTGGCGGTTACGTTGATGCTGCATGGCAGTACTCCTTGTATTCACAGTTGCAGGCCCTGGTTGAGTTGCATGATCGGCAGCAGCACCGCCAGCACGATGAACAGCACCACGGCGCCCATCACCAGGATCATCAGGGGTTCGAACAGCGCCATGGCGGTATCCACCTGGCGGGCAAAGCCACGCTCCTGGTCGTCGGCCACGCGCTCAAGCATGTCGGCCAGGGTGCCGCTGGCCTCGCCGCTGCCGACCATGTTCACCAGCAGCGGTGGGAATTGCTGGCTGGCATCCAGCGCACGGTGCAGGCTGGTGCCGCCCTGCACTTGCTGGCGGACCTGCTCCATGGCCAGGCGGATGCGCCGGTTGCCGACCGTTTCGGTAGCTACTTGCAACGCTTCGAGCAGGGCTACGCCACTGCCGCTGAGAATCGCCAGGCTGCGTGCCAGGCGTGCGCTTTCCAGCACCTGCAACAGGCTGCCGATACGAGGCAGGCGCAGCAGCATCTGGTCGCGGCGCAGGCACCAGTGCGGCTTGCGCAACAGCAAGGTGCCGAGCACGCCCATCAATAGCGCCAGGCCCAGCAACCAGGGCCCGGCCTGCACCAGCCCCTCGCTCAGGCCGATCAGCAACGCGGTGATCAGCGGCAGGCTTTGCCCGGCGTGGGCAAACTGTTCGGTGAGCTTGGGCACGACAAAAGTCATCAGGCCTACGACCACCGCAAGCGATACGCCCATCAGTACGGTGGGATAGATCAGCGCAGTACGCGCCTTGTGCTGTTGCCGTTGCACCTGTTCAAGGTGATCGGCCAGCCGGGTCAGCACCTGTGCCAGGCGCCCGGAGCGTTCGCCGGCCTCGACCAGCGCGCAGTACAAGCCAGTGAATGGCGCCCCCTGGCGCGCCAGGCTGCGGGCCAGGCCCAGGCCTTCGGCAAGGGAGCCACGCAGGGCCACCAGCACACTGTGCAGGGCAGGTTGACGCAACTGACGCTCAAGGGTGCCCAAGGCATCGACCAAGGGGATGCCGGCACCGGTCAATGTGGCCAGCTGACGGGTCAGTTCACACAGCTGGGCACGGCTCAAACGCTGGCGCCGGGGTTGCCGATTACTGCTGTCCTGGCGCTGCAACTGGCGGGCAAAAAGCCCCTGATCGCGCAGCAACTGACGCGCATGGCGTTCACTGTCAGCCTGCACGCTGGCCTTGCGGGTCTTGCCGGCGAGGTCGACGGCCAAGTAGCGATAGGTCGGCATGGTTTAGCCCTGCACCACACGCAGTACTTCGGCCAGGCTGGTCTCGCCACGGGCCAGGCAGTCGCTGGCCATTGCGACCAGGCTCTGCCGGCGCCCGGCCAGGTACTCCTGCATGGCCAGTTCACTGGCGCCGTCATACAGCAGGCCGATCAGCCCGGCATCCAGTTCGATGAATTCGTACAGGCCCAGGCGCCCGACATAGCCGCTGCCCTGGCACTGCTCGCAGCCCACCGCGTGGTAGCTGCTGCCCAGCGACGTCAGTTCTGGCCACAGGTCACGCTCGGCAGCTTGCAGCGGGTGCGCCCCGGCGCAACTGCACAAACGCCGCACCAGCCGCTGGGCCAGCACACCGCGCAGGCACGAGGCAATCAGGAACGGCTCGATACCCATGTCGCGCAGGCGGGTCACCGCACCCACGGCACTGTTGGTGTGCAGGGTGGACAGCACCAGGTGGCCGGTCAGGCTGGCCTGCACGGCTATTTGCGCGGTTTCCTGGTCACGGATTTCGCCGAGCATGATCACGTCCGGGTCCTGACGCAGGATGGCGCGCAAGCCACTGGCGAAGGTCAGCCCCGCACGCGGGTTGATGGCGGTCTGGCCGATGCCGGCGATGGCGTATTCCACCGGATCCTCGACGGTGAGAATGTTGCGGCTGCCATCGTTGAGGCTGTTGAGGCTGGCGTACAGGGTGGTGGTCTTGCCCGAACCGGTCGGGCCGGTGGACAGCACGATACCGTTGGGCCGCGCCAGGCAACTGCGCAGGCCCTGCAACACCGCGGGCGGCATGCCCAGGTTGCCCAGCGCGAGCAAGCTGGCCTGCTTGTCGAGCACACGCATGACCACGCGCTCGCCATGGATGCCGGGCAGGGTCGAAACCCGCACATCCACCTCGCGCCCTGCCGCGCGCAGGGTAATACGGCCGTCCTGGGGCTGGCGCTTCTCGGCAATATCCAGCCGTGCCATGACCTTGATCCGCGACACCAGCATGGCCGACAGCGCACGCGGCGGGCGTAGCACTTCGCGCAGGTGGCCATCGACGCGCAGGCGCACCACCAGGCTTTGCTCGAAGGTTTCGATATGGATGTCCGAGGCGCGCAGGCGCAGCGCCTGGCCGAACAGGCCGTTGATCAGGCGAATTACCGGGGCTTCGTCATCGCTTTCCAGCAGGTCTTCGACCTGCGGCATCTCGCTCATCAGGCTGTCCAGGTCGACCTGGTCGCCGATGCCTTCGATCAGCGCTTGATTGGCGCCATCGCCGGCCTGGTACAGCTGGCCGAGGCGCTCGTCGAACACGGCAGGCTCCAGGTATTCGAGCATGCAGGGCTGGCCATGTACCCGCAGCAGTTCCTGCAGCTGGGCACTGTCGGCGTCGGGCCGCAGCCACAGCTGCCAGCCCTGTTCCGTCGTGGTCATGGCCACCCCGCTCTGGCGTGCCTGGCGATACGGCAACATCACCAGGCACCGCCTTCGAGGCGTGCGCGGCTGGAGGGGAACACCTGCAACAACGGCGTGCCCTCTGCAAGGTCCGGCAGTTGCAGCGGTGTGGTCTGCTGCAGGGTGCGGTATTTGTCTTCGCTGAGCCCGGCCAGGCTCGGCCCGTCCCGCAGGATGCGCGGGCGGATGAACACCATCAGGTTCTGCTTGGTATTCCTGGTGGCATCGGAGCGGAACAGCCGGCCCAGGTAAGGGATATCACCGAGCAGCGGCACGCGCTGGTTGCTGGTGCTCAACTCGTCGCTGATCAGGCCGCCGAGAATGACCAGGCCATTGTCTTCGACCATGACCTTGGTCTTGATCTCGCGCTTGTTGGTGATCACGTCGCTGGCCGCGCTGGACTCGGCAATCGACGACACCTCCTGGACAATGTCCAGGCGCACACTGTTGTCGATGTTGATCTGCGGCTTGATACGCAGCTTCACCCCGACCTCTTTGCGCTCGATGGTCTGGTACGGGTTGGCGTTGTTTTGCGTGACCGAGCCGGTAACGAAGGGCACTTCCTGGCCGACCAGGATCGACGCTTCGGCGTTGTCCAGGGTCAACAGGGTGGGCGTGGACAGCAGGTTGAAGCCGCTCTTGCCCTTCAGTGCATTGACCAGCATGGCAAAGTTGAACCCGCCGCCGAAATGGCCGATGCCCGCCGTGGCGCCGGTAGTCGCGGACAACAGGTCGCCAAGCGCCTCGTTGTCACCACTGGCAGCAGCCCCGGCGATATTGGCGATGTTCACCCCGTTGCTGCCAAAATTGACGATGCCGGCGCCGAATTTCTCGTCGGCAAACAGCCATTGCACACCCAGCTCCTGGGCGCTGCTGTCGGACACCTCGGCGATGATGGCTTCCACCACCACCTGGGCACGACGGATGTCCAGCTGTTCGACGATGGCGCGGTAGGCGGCCAGCTCGCTGTCGGGGCCGACCATGACCACGGCGTTGGTGCCTTCTTCGTACTCCAGGCGAATGCCCGGGCCACCGGCGGCGGCCATTACCGGCCTGTCCTTGCCCTCGCCTTCGCCCGTGCCTTCAGCCGGCGCCATGCCTTCCTGGCTCAGCCCGCGCAGCACCTTGACCACTTCACCTGCATTGGCGTGCCGAAGGTAGATGACCTGGGTACTGCCGTTACCAGGTGCTTCCTGGGGGCGGTCGAGCTGGCGCAGCAGGCTGGCGATTCGGTCCAGGTTGCTGCGCCAGTCGGTCACCACCAACTGGTGCGCCGCCGGGTACGGTGTGATTACCCCGACCCGTGGGTCGATCAGCGGTTTGAGGATGCCCAGCACCTGCTCGCTGGCGGCGTTGCGCACGTTGAATACCCGCGTCGCCACGCTGTCACTGCCTTCGCCCTGCTGCCCACCCGCCTCGACCGGCACCGGCTCCAGGCGCGCGGCCTGGTCGGGGACGATCTTCACGCTGCCATTGGGCAGGTCGACAGTGGCGTAACCCTGGGCGCGCAACTGCGCCAGGAAGATGTCGTAGATGGCATCGGCGTCGTGCAGGTCGACGGTGCGCACGGTGACCTTGCCCTTGACCCGGGGGTCGACGATGAAGGTGGTGCCGGTGATGCGCGACACGCTGTCGATGAACTCGCCCAGTTCGGTGTCGACGAAGTTCACCTCGTACATCGGCGTACCATTTTCATCGAACACCGGCTCTTCGGCGCGGGCCTCAGGTAGGCCTATGGCCAGGGCCAGGCTCAGCACGGCGGCCACGCAGTATCTAACAGGCATCGTTCATCCTTGCCGCTTGAAGCCGGTCACGGCGGGGCGTGGCGGCCAGGGCAGGCGTTCACGCCGCCCCTGGTTGTTGAAAATCAGGCCATCGGTGTCGATGTCCTGCAGCACGATCCCCGGCGCCAGGCGCTGACCGCGGGCCAGGGTGCGCACCTGCTCGCCGTAGCGCAGCACCACCACACTGGAAGACAGCGGCTGCGCCCTGAGGCCGCCGAGGTAGTGCAATGGCAGGCGGGTAATGGCGATGGCACCGTCGTCGATGGGCGCTTGCCAGTGGCCGACCATCAGCCCCGGCAGCGGGTTGGCGACCGTCGCCGGCACCATGGCCGGTTGCGGCTGGCGGCTCAGTTGCAGCACGCACTGGGCGGCCAGCCAGCCGGCCAGCGTCAGGCCAGCGCCGGTGAACAAGCGCGAGGCGAGTGTCACGAGGCCAACTGCCGTGGGTGCCAGCCCGGGTGCCCCTGCACGTAACGCACTTCGGGCAGTTGCAGCGGCGCCAGTTGCCAGTCGCCAGGTTGGCGGGCGAGCCAGGCTTCGACCCGTTGCCACAGGGGTTCGCCAGCCTGGCTTTCAAACTGCAGGCCGAAGGTGCGGCACAGGCCCTGCATCGGCTCCAGCCCAGTGATGCGCTTGCCTTGCGGACTGTAGCTGACACCCCAGGCCTGGCC
>Ga0160449_1001211_pt1 | contig 12954 bp, 7 predicted proteins | sample HID1975I_E1MG_FD_108216 | JGI IMG/M metagenome (GOLD analysis project Ga0160449, IMG submission 108216) | Enriched soil microbial communities from UW Madison campus, WI, USA - HID1975I_E1 MG | ecosystem: Environmental > Terrestrial > Soil > Unclassified | place: USA: Madison, Wisconsin...
AGCAGTGTGGTAAAAGATACTTTTGAAGCTATTAAAAAAGCAAATGAAATAAAAAGACAACCAGCTCCATTATCTAAATTAAGAATTGGTTTAGAGTGCGGTGGATCTGACGGATTCTCTGGAATTTCTGCAAACCCAACGTTGGGAGTGTTATCAGATCATTTGGTTGCTTTAGGAGGAACAACAATTCTTTCTGAATTTCCTGAATTATGCGGAGTAGAACAGGAATTAGTAAATCGTTGTGTAGATGATAAAGATGGAAAACGTTTCTTAGACTTAATGCAGTGGTACGAAAAAACAGTTGTAGATGCAGGTTCAGGATTTGACATGAATCCGTCTCCAGGTAACATCAAAGACGGTTTAATTACAGATGCAATGAAATCGGCTGGTGCAGCTAAAAAAGGAGGAACTTCACCAATTGTAGGAGTTTACGATTATGGAGAATATATTAATGAAGCAGGATTTACATTGTTATGTACTCCTGGAAACGATGTGGAATGTACAACTGCAATGGTAGGTTCCGGAGCTAATATGGTATTGTTTACAACAGGTTTAGGAACTCCGACAGGAAACCCAATTGCACCAGTTGTAAAGATTTCATCAAACACGCAGTTAGCAAATAAAATGTCTGATATTATCGATATTGATACTGGTGGAATTATTACTGGAGAAAAATCAATCGATGAAATGGCTGACGAAATGTTAGAATTTATTATTGATGTTGCCAGCGGTAATGTTAAAACTAAAGCTGCAATATTAAATCAAAACGATTTTATTCCTTGGAAAAGAGGGGTGTCGCTTTAAATTTTTTAGGGACTAAGGTTCTAAGGAGCAAATTGACAAAGGTTTATATAGAAGACGCACAATATGGTGCGTCTTTTTTTTTTTAGGTTTATCCGTAGAGACGCACTGCAGTGCGTCTCTTTTTTTTCTAGAGAAAGCTCCAGCGGAGCAAAATATTTATAGAATTACAATATGACAAGCAAAAGAAGCTCCAGAGGAGCGACATAATTTAGGCTGTAGAAAAATATAACGCTCCTCTGCTTGATGCTGTGAATCTTTATTCTTTGCTATAAATATTTCGCTTCTCCGAAGCTTGCATAAAAAAAGCCCATTCTAAAAATGAGCTTATATAACTTATATAGTGAAAAAAATTAAAAATTAGTTTTTGTAGAAGATTTACGAATATGTAATTCAGGTGCAAGAACTACCTTTTTTTCGATTTTAATAGTATCAGTTTTATCGACTTGTTCTAAGAAAACGCGGGCAGACATTCTTCCCATTTCCAATGGTGACTGATCTACAGATGTGATAGATAATTCCATAAATTTTGTGAAAGGCTCATTACTAAAACCAGCCACACAAAAGTCATTTGGAATATTGATATTACGCTCTTTTAATTCTTGAATAGCGCCTAATGCAGCAAAATCACTCGAAGAAAATATGGCATCTGGAGGAGTTTCTAATTGTAAAAGTTTATCGACAGCTTCTTTTCCCGCGTCTACAGCACTTTTGGTATAGATTACATATTTTTCATTAAACTCTATTCCGTTATCCAGTAAGGCTTGTTTGTATCCTAAAAAACGATTTTTAAAGATATCCAGAGATTGATCTCCAGAAAAGTGAGCAATATTTCTACAGCCTTCGTCAATTAAATGTTTAGTGGCTAAATAACCGCCTTTAAAGTCATTAATCGTAACAGAGCTTACACCATCAATATGTTTGCTTCTATCAAAAAATATCAGGGGTACATTTTTTTCTAATACATTTCTAAAAGCGCTGTCATTTTCGTTTGAAATTCCGGTAACAGACATCATAATTCCGTCAACCTGTGCATCTACAAGTGTATGAAGATTTTCATTCTCTCTTTTTATGCTTTCGTGCGTTTGACAGATAATAACTTGGTAGCCATGAGGATAAAGTTCTTCTTCAATTCCCCTGATAACAGAGGCAAAGAAATTGCTGTCAATACGCGGTACAATAACTCCGATATTATTACTTCGACCGCTTTTAAGAGCGAGTGCCAACTTATTTTGCTTATAGTTCATCGCAGCGGCAGTTTTAATAACCAGCTCACGCGTAGCCTCCTTAATTTTAGGATTGTTATTTAGTGCTCTAGAAACTGTTGCAGCAGTGATATTTAATTTTTCAGCAATATCGTAGATAGTTACTTTTTCACTCATTAAAAAAAGTTTTTCGGATTATTTTTAGACAAAAATACATTTTTTTTTATTACGCAATATAAAATGTTATCGATTACCTTAATTAATAACTAAAACGTTTTATATTTTACAATGATAATAAATTATGTAATTTTTTAAATTAAATGTAAATATAATTTGTAATAAAAATTAAATATATAATTTTTTTCTAAATTAATTTGGTGTCTTAGAACAATTTTTCTACTTTCGTGTAATCGATTACATAATTATTTAATGTTTTCGGTTTTAAACTAGAAATACTGCGTAAATGATTCCAAATAAGTACATCACATTAAAATGGATTGGTTTTTTAATCGCTTCTAGCGTATTAGCAGGTTCATGCGCAAAACAAACAGCATCAATTACTTCAAATGCAGCTAATCCTTGGAAAAAAATGGATTTAGTTTTAAAAAGCATTCCACAGACTCATTTTTCCAATAAAATATATAACATAAATGATTTCGGGGCTGTTGCAGACGGAAAAACTTTAAACACTTTGGCTTTTCAAAAAGCAATAAAAGAATGTGCCTCAAATGGAGGCGGCCAGGTTTTGGTTCCAAACGGAAAATATCTAACCGGCGCCATACATTTAGAAAGTAATGTCAATCTGCATTTAGAAGATCATGCTGAAATTCTTTTTAGTTTAAATCCTAAAGATTATCCAATCGTTCATACTTCTTGGGAAGGAACAGAAGTAATGAATTATTCGCCGCTTATATATGCGAAAAATAAAACAAATATTGCTGTAACTGGAAAAGGTACTTTAAACGGTCAGGCAGACAGCAACAACTGGTGGATTTGGTCTGGCGGAAAAGGTTATGGATGGAAAAAAGGGATTCCGTCTCAAAATGATCCAACAAATCGCGAAGTATTAGTTGATATGGCTGAAAAAGGAATTCCTGTTGCTGAACGTGTTTTTGGTGACGGAAGATATCTCCGTCCAAATTTTATTGAATTTTTTGAATGCAATACCGCACTAATAAAAGATGTTACTATTATAAATTCTCCTTTTTGGATTCTGCATCCAATAAAAACAACCAACATGATTATTGATGGCGTTACGGTTAACAGCCACGGACCTAATAATGATGGCTGCGATCCTGAATATTCTCAAAACATAGTAATTAAAAACTGTACGTTCAACACCGGCGACGATTGTATTGCAATTAAAGCAGGACGTGACGCCGATGGAAGAAGAGTAGCAATTCCGAGTAAAAATATAATTGTACAAAACTGCAAAATGATCGACGGTCATGGCGGTGTTGTTATTGGGAGCGAAATTTCTGCAGGCGTAAATAATGTGTTTGTGGAGAATTGTGTAATGGACAGTCCGAATCTGGATCGTGCTATTCGTATTAAAACCAACTCAAAAAGAGGAGGCATAATAGAAGACATTTTTGTTAGAAATCTTGAAGTCGGTACTGTTAAAGAATGTGTTTTAAAATTAAACATGTTTTATAATGTATATGGATCGCAGACAGGGAATTTTATTCCAACCATCAGAAATGTAAGTTTAGAAAATGTAAATGTGAAAAACGGTGGTAAATACAGCGTTTGGGCAGAAGGATATGCAGTATCTCCAGTGGAAAATATTACACTTAAAAATGTAAAAATCCAGAAAGTAGATTCTGTCTATTTATTAAAAAACGTAAAAAATATAAATTTTATAAATACCTATATCAATGAGAAAAAAGTAGAATCTATTAAAAACTAAACACTATCAATTAACCAAACTTTAAACCACACTATGAGTATTAAACAATTATCTAAGAAAAACGAAAAATACGGCTTTGTATTTTTGTTTTTCCTGAATTTCTTTCTGTGCACTAGTATACATGCACAATCAACTACGATTGAAGGAAAAATTACAGATGCGTCAGGATTATCACTGCCGGGAGTAAATATTCAGGAAAAAGGAACTAAAAACGGAACTTCAACAGATTTTGAAGGAAGTTTTAAAATCAATGTAACGAATCCAAAAGCCACTTTGGTTATTAGTTATTTAGGCTTTCAAACACAAGAAGTTAGTATTGCCGGAAAATCAAAAATTAATGTAAGTCTTGCAGAACAATCCAATTCACTAAATGAAGTTGTTGTGGTTGGTTACGGTTCTGTTAAAAAGACTGATTTAACAGGATCTGTAAGTACGATTAGTGCTGCAACTATTACAGAAAGAAATACTATAAGTCCATTAGAGGCAATTCAAGGAAGCACACCTGGGGTTCAGATTTCATCTGCTTCAGGACGTGCAGGAGACGGATACAAAGTGGTAATTAGAGGAAATAATTCATTAGTTGGATCATCACCATTATATATCGTAGATGGTGTTCCAGTTGATAATATTGACTTTTTGAATCCGCAGGATATTTCTAGAATGGACGTTTTAAAAGATGCCTCTTCGGCTGCAATTTATGGTTCGCGAGGAGCGAGTGGTGTTATTATCGTAACAACAAAAAGCGGTGCGAATGTAAAATCTGGAATCAACGTAACTTTTGATACTTCTTATGGTAATAAAACTGCCGTTAGAATGCCAAAAATGATGAACGGAGAAGAATGGTGGAAATTCCATCAGGTTGCCTATATGAGTGCAACACCTCAAACACAAACTCCAGCACAATTAGCAGCTTTAGCAGGAAATCAAAGCCCATTATTAGTTTCCCGCGCTAATAACGGTTATAATTTTGACTGGACAGATGCTGTTCTTAAACCAGGTATGACTCAAAACAATTATTTAAATGTTACAGGACGTTCAGATTCTGGTTTGAGCTATAATTTAGGATTTGGTGTTCAAAGCGATGAAGGGCTTATCGAAAATGATTCTACTGATAAGTATTCTTTTAAACTGGGTTTGAACCATAAAATCAATGATAAATTTACTACAGGCGCCAACATTACTGTTGCACGTCTTGATACACAATTAGGAAGCGATTTAGCCATGCAGGATGCTTTCAGATTAAGTCCGCTGATGTCGCCTTGGGCTGTAGATGCACAAGGAAATGAGAAAGTGGGAACACTATTTTTCCTTCCAGGAAAATTAACTTACCCAGATGGTTCATGGGCAATAAACAAAACCAGTACTGTAAACCCATTAATGGAAATTGCCAATTCATCTCAAACAGAAAAAACATGGCAGACTGTTGGAAACGTTTTCTTGCAATATCAGCCTTTAAAATGGCTTTCATTTAAAACAACATTTGCGGGAGGTATAGAAAACACTGTTACTAGTACTGCTTATACAGCACAGACAAATGCTGGTGTAACCTTAAACGGAAAAAATTCAGCATCAATTAAAAACTTTAATAACTTTAATTATACTTGGGATAATCAGATCGACTTGAAACATACTTTTAAAGAAGTACACGACTTTAGCGTTTTATTGTTGCAGAGTTTGTATTCAAATGTTGATGAAACTTCTTATTTGTACTCTAACAATCAACCATTTGATGTTGGGTCAAATAATATGGGGTCTGGAGTTCAGACGAGTTATAACATAAGTTCTGGATATCAAAAAAATACTTTGAGTTCTTATGCAGTTCGTTTAAATTATACATTTAAAGACAAATATCTTTTAACAGCTTCTACAAGATGGGATGGTTCTTCTGTTTTATCTGAAGGCAATAAATGGCAGAGTTTCCCTTCTGTAGCTTTAGGATGGAAAATTAGCAAAGAATCTTTCTTAGCAAATAACTCGGTGATTTCAGATTTAAAACTTCGCGTAAGTTTAGGTTATACAGGAAACGATAACGTTGCACCTTATACTTCTCAGGCTTTATTAAATCAGCAGACTTTTTATGCAAATGGAGCAAATGTAGTTTCGGGCTGGCAGTCTGAAAATTTAGCGAATCAAAACCTAACTTGGGAAAAAACTAGAGAGTTAAACTTTGGTCTTGATTACGGATTTTTAAACAATAGAATCACAGGTTCTGTAGATGTTTATGACAGATTATCAGATAAATTAATTTATAAACAAGAACTACCTCTTGAAACAGGTTATAAAAATACATTTTCTAACGTTGGATCTGTTAGTAATAAAGGGGTTGAAGTTCTTTTAACTACAAAAAATATCAAAACCAAAAATGTAAATTGGGAAACTACTTTTACGTTTACTAAAAACGTAAATAAATTAGAGTCAATTTACAATCAGGATCAGGTAAGTGATATTGGAAACAAATTAATTTTAGGATCTGAATTAAATCCAAACTACAATTATGTTTATGATGGAGTTTGGCAGGAAAGCGAAGCTGCACAAGCTGCGTCATACGGAATGGCTCCAGGACAAGCAAGACCAAAGGATTTGAACAATGACGGTAAATTCAATCAAGATGATAGAACTGTAATCGGAAATGCTAATCCAGACTGGCAGGGAAGTTTATATTCTAAATTGACCGTTGGTAATTTTGATTTCAATTTCTCAGTTTTAACGAGCCAAGGACAAACGGTTTTGAGTACTTTCCACCAAAACTTTGCTGATGTGAGCGACCGTGGACGTCAGAAACTAGCAATGGATTACTTTATTCCAACAAACGGGACAGGAATTGAGGCTAATGCCAATAACACAAACCCAAGACCAGGTCCTGTAGCTACAGGTGCAGGAGCTTATTGGACTTCTTTATTTGGGTATTACAGAGATGTTTCTTACGTGAAAATTAAAAATATATCTTTAGGATACACATTAGATTCTGAATTATTGAAAAAGCTTAAAATCAGTAATTTGAGAATTTATGTGAATGTTTTAGATCCATTTGTATTTACAGATTTTGATGGATATGATCCTGAATGGGCTGGTGCTGCCTTTGGAGTAAATCGTCCAGCATCAGTTACTACGCAATTAGGATTAAGTGTTAAATTTTAATAAGGATATCAAATGAAAAAATTCATCATATTATTAGGAATCATTGTAGGAACCTTAAGTTCTTGCAGTAACTATATCGAAGAAGAAAGTTTGTCAAATGTTCCAGCTGATGGAACTTATAAAACAGCGGCAGGTTTTCAGTTGTTAATAAACACAAACTATGCTTGGCTTAAAAGTATTTACGGAGGAAATCCATGGCTTTTTGAAGCAGGAACCGATATGTATGCCGAAGGAAGAACTCCAGAACCAGCAGGTTTGAGCCAGTATACGCTTTTAATTCCGTCATCAGACAATGTTGCCGATTTGTACAGACCTTGTTATCAGTTAATTCAATCAGTAAATAAAGCAATTTATTATTCAACTGTAACAGAACAAACTTCTAATTTAAACACACTTTTAGGTGAAGCTAGATTTTTAAGAGCTCAGGCTTATTTTCTATTAGTGCAGACTTATGGTGGTGTGCCAATTGTAAGCGAGAATATTACAAGCCCAGTTTTATCTTTTACAAGAAACAGTGCAGAAGAAGTATATGAACAAATTATTTCAGATTTAGATTTTGCTTTAGCGAATGTTGGAACTGCTGCTTATAACACATCTGGAAAAGTCAACAAAAGAGCCGTAAACGATTTATTGGCAAAAGTATATTTAACAAGAGGATATGAAACTTTTGGTAAAGCTGATGATTTTTCAAAAGCGGCCGCTTATGCCGATGCAGCAATTGCAGGGCAAGCATTAAACATTCCTTTTAATCAATTATTTGTTACAACTGCAAGTGGTGATAACGATTTAAATGCAGAAACTATTTTTTCTGTTCAGTATGATAAATCTTCTACGAGTACAGATCCAACAAAACTGGGTAACAATCAGTTCTACTATTTCAGTTCTTATTTAGGAGGTGCAGAAACAGGTGCCCCATTAAGAAGTTATAATTTGTGTCCAACTGATTATGCTTTAGGATTATACGAAAAAGGTGATACAAGATGGAATGCTACTTTTATGACTGAAATTGTAGAAGGACCTGAAACAACAAACGGAGTTACAAAAACTATTTTATACTATCCATACTACAGAAGTTCAAATCCAGCGACTTTAAAAGTTAGACATTTTTACGAGCCAAAATGGTTTACGCCTGCAGATAAAGCAGCTTATATGACAACAAATGCTTCTAGGTTAGCTTCAACATTTGTTTATCATCCGTGGGGAGAATATTCTGCAGCACATACATTAATTAAAAACTTAGACTGTTATACTATTCCAGTTAAGAAATTTGATGATGCAAATCCAACAACTCCATCAAGTACAGGACCAGTAAGTACGAGAGATATCATTGTGGCAAGATTGGGAGAAACTTATCTTGTTGCTGCCGAAGCCTATTTAAAAGCTGGAAACCCAGGAACCGGTTTGGATCGTTTAAACGAAGTAAGAAGAAGAGCAGGTGTAGCAAATGCAACTTTAGCTCAATTTAATATTGACTATATCTTAGATGAAAGAGGAAGAGAGTTATTAGGAGAATACAAACGCTGGTTCGACTTAAAACGTACTGGAACTTTGGTAGCAAGAGCTTCAGCCTATAATTATAAAATAAAAGAAGCAAATTTTGTTGGTGTTGACGGCAAGCTTAAAATTTTAAGACCAATACCACAATCTGCTTTAGATTTAAACCAAAATAAAGATTTTCCTCAAAATCCTGGTTATTAGTAATTTTTTAGTTTTTTGAGACTATTGTTTTTTGAAGTAGTTAAGAAAGAGTTTGACTATTTGTCAAGCTCTTTCCTTAACTTAAATTAGAAATTGAAATGCACAAAGTGAGATTAATTTTAGTAGTATTTTTTTATGTTATTGCGGTTCAAAGCCAGCAGTACAAAATTGATACGTCTTATACAATTAAAAGCACTTTTACTAAATTGATTAAGAAACATCCATTTATCACAATTCCAGAAATTAAGCCCAATCCAGACGTTACAGAAATGTTTGATTTAGTTTATAATAAGGAACAAGATAGGACATTGCATTTTGATGCATTTGTAAATACAAAAAAGAAAAAGAATCCAGCCGTAATTATGATTCATGGCGGAGGATGGAGATCTGGAAATAAAAACCAAATGCAGTTTTTAGGAAAAGAGATCGCAGCAAAAGAGTATTCTTGTTTTGCCATAGAATATAGATTGTCGCTGGAAGCCAAATATCCAACGGGCGTAATCGATGTAAAAAACGCAATCAGATTTATAAAAGACAATGCGGGAAAATTTAATGTAGATCCTAATAAAATTGCGGTTTTAGGCTGTTCGTCAGGAGGTCAAATGGCAGCTTTAATAGGAACAACAAATGAAAATCCGATTTTTGAAGATAAAACTTTCAAAAGTAAACAGTCATCAAAAGTTAATGCGATTGTCGATGTAGATGGAGTATTAGCATTCAAACATCCGGAATCATCAGAAGGAGATATGGCCGCTTTTTGGCTTGGCGGAAAATCAGATGAAATTCCAGAAAACTGGAAAAATGCCTCTGCATTAACTCATACCAATAAAAATACACCGCCGATATTATTTATCTGCAGTAGTATTCCGAGATTTCATGCAGGACGCGATGATATGATTAAAATTTTGAATGAGAATAAAATTTATAATGAAGTGCAGACAATTTCAGATTCGCCGCATTCATTTTGGTTTTATGAACCTTGGTTTGGACAAACAGTTTCGTACACCGTACGATTTTTAGATAAAATTTTTAAATAATTTAGAATACAAATGAAAGCAAAAATCACCACAGCAATTTTATTTTTAGCAGGTATAACAGCCGTTAATGCTCAAAAGTATGATATTAAAACTAATAAAACGTATGCCGAAATATCTGCAAAAACAGATGGAAAATGGGAAGGAAGAAAGTACAAAGGCGGTACCGTTTTTAAAAATGTGGATCGATTAAAATTGGCTCCAGAACATACAGATCATTCATTTGATATTCGTTACGAAGGTCCAGGATGGGAAAATAATAGAATTGGTTACCGCTTGTATTTAGACTGGAGAAATGCGATCGATATTTTCGGAAAAAAGACTTCAGAAAACATTCTGCCAAAGGTGGGACAAGATGGTTTTGATTCGTATCACGAAATGAGCGATTGGGGAGCAGATATTTTAAAAGCAGGAAAGGCAATTGGAATTGGTTCTATCGATCGTTATTTAAACAATGAAAAATTACACTTTCGCGAAGTCGATTCTACCATTGCAACAGTTTCTAATAAAACAAATGAATCTGTTGTAAAAGTAAATTATTACGGATGGAAAACGGCATCTGATAAAATTGATTTTACCTCAGAATTAACTATAAAACCAGACGAGCTTTATACACAGCACACTATTAAAGCTTCTAAAGAAATTAAAGGAATTTGTACTGGAATAGCCAAACAGAAAAATACTGAAACCCTTAAAAAAGAAAGCAAAAATAAAAAATGGGCTTATATAGCAACTTATGGAGAACAATCTTTGGTACCAGATAAGCTTGGATTGGCAATTTTTTATGAAATTAGTACTATCGAAAATATTGCAGATACAGATTTAGATTACCTATTAGTTTTCAAACCTACGACAAAAGCAACTACTTTTTATCTTTTAGGAGCTTGGGAACAGGAAGTTAACGGTATTAAAAACAAAGAAGAATTTGTCAAATATTTAGATCAAAAACTAGAAGTACTAAATAAAAAAAATAAAATGTAAATTTTATGGGTAAATCTCTTTCTGCTAAGATCAATTTTACAAAATGTGCTGTTGCTTTATTGTTGATTTTCGGCTTTAAAGCTGGTGCACAGAATCAAAACGATTCAGAAAACAATATTATTCCTTACGAATTAAAATGGTCGGAGAGAACAGCACTTACCATTTTAAATAAATATCCGCAGGCGTGGCAGCTGGATGGAAATGAAAAGCCAAAATGGGATTATAAAATGGGATTTGTATTGTCTGGTTTTGAGAAGCTATATCAAAAAACAAACAATAAAAATTATCTCAATTATATCAAAGATTATGTCGATGGAATGATTGACAGTACTGGAAATATTAAAAAATATGATATTAAAGAGTACAATATCGATTATTTAAATCCAGGAAAACTGCTTTTCAATTTATATGACCTTACCAAAGATTCCCGCTATTTACAAATTATTGGAAAGCTGCGAAATCAATTGGAAACACAGCCAAGAACAGCAAGCGGCGGATTTTGGCACAAGCAGATTTATCCAAATCAAATGTGGATTGACGGTTTGTATATGGCAGAACCTTTTTATACGCAGTTTACGGTTAAGTACGAAAAAGGAAAAAGTCTAGACGATATTGCCAAACAATTTGAATTAGTTCAGAATCATATTGTAGATAAAAAAACAGGGTTAGTTTACCAAGCTTGGGATGAAAGCAAAGAAATTGCTTGGGCTGATAAACAAACGGGTACTTCGCCAACAATTTGGGGACGCGGAATTGGCTGGTACATGGTAGCATTGGTTGAAACTTTAGATTATTTTCCGAAATCACATCCAAAATATAAAGTTTTGGTCGAATATTTGAATCAGATTTCAAAGAATGTAAATCAATATAAAAGTGAATCTGGATTATGGTATCAGGTAGCTGATAAACCAGAAAAGTTTGGAAATTATGTAGAACCATCTGCTTCGGGAATGATTATTTATGCTTTTGCAAAAGGTGCCAATAAAGGATATCTGTCTGGAAGTTATAAATCGACTGCGAAAAAATCATTTGATAGTTTTGTAAAAGAATTTGTGAAAGTAGATAAAAAAGGAGAAGTAAATGTTCTCAATGTTTCGTCGAATGTAGGTTTAGGGGGAAAACCTTTCCGAGACGGAACCAACGAATATTATCTTACGGCAAAACCAAAAGATAATGGTGCAATAGGCCTTGGAGCATTTTTATTGGCCGCAATAGAATTAGAAAAATAATAGAATTAAAACATATTTAAAATGAAGAATACTAGAAAGCAAAGTTATTTGATGTCGGTTTTGATGATTTGCGTTATGACAATTACAAGTTGTAAAGTAACTTCTCAGGAACCTGCAAAAAAAGATATCGTAATAGGAAAAAATGCGAAGTGGTCTGATAAAATGGCTTTGACGTTAATGAAACGCCATCCACAAGCATATATGCTGGACGATGCTAAAAAGCCAAAATGGGATTACGTTCACGCTCTGGTTTTGCATTCTATTGAAGAGTTATACAAAAAAAATCCAGATCCAAGATATAAAGCATACGTTAGAGGTTACGTTGATGAATTAGTTCAGGCTGATGGGACGATTAATACATACGAATTTGATAAATTCAATATTGATTTGGTGCTGCCAGGCCGTTTGCTTTTTGATGTTTATGCGTATTCAAAAGAAGAAAAATATTTAAAAGCATTACAATTAATTCGTAAACAGCTTACAGAGCAGCCAAGAACTCCAAGCGGCGGATTTTGGCACAAACAAATTTATCCAAATCAAATGTGGTTAGATGGTTTGTATATGGGAGAACCATTCTATGCTGAATACACGGCTAAATTTGAAAACGGAAAAAGCTTTGATGATATTGCCAAACAATTTGAATTGATTCAGCTTCATGCAACAGATCCAAATACAGGATTATTATACCACGGATGGGACGAAAGCAAACAAATGCCTTGGGCTAATAAAGAAACTGGAAATTCGCCAAACTTTTGGTCTAGAGCTTTAGGCTGGTACGTGATGGCTTTGGTTGATGTTTTGGATTATATGCCTAAAGATCATCCGAAACAAAAAGAATTGGTTAAATATTTAAATAATGCTTCTGAGGCTTTACTGAAATTTCAAGATAAATCAGGTTTATGGTATCAAGTTACAGATAAAGGCGGTGAAAAAGGAAACTATTTAGAAGCTTCTGGATC
>Ga0160449_1001214_pt1 | contig 12947 bp, 14 predicted proteins | sample HID1975I_E1MG_FD_108216 | JGI IMG/M metagenome (GOLD analysis project Ga0160449, IMG submission 108216) | Enriched soil microbial communities from UW Madison campus, WI, USA - HID1975I_E1 MG | ecosystem: Environmental > Terrestrial > Soil > Unclassified | place: USA: Madison, Wisconsin...
ACGGTGCTGGCCATCAACCTGATCGGCGAAGGCTTGAACGACGCCCTCAACCCCCAACTGCGCAAGCGCGGCGAATAGGAGGCCGACATGACCGAAGCCCCGCCTCTGTTGTCCATTCAGAACCTGAGCATTGCGCTGCCCCGGGGCGGCGACCGGCCCTTTGCCGTGCAGGACATTTCCTACGATATCCATGCCGGCGAAATCCTTTGCATCGTGGGCGAGTCCGGTTCGGGCAAGTCCATGAGCGCCAACGCCATCATGGGCCTCTTGCCCGACTACCTGACGCCGCAGCAAGGCCGCATTCTGTTCCGTGGCAAAGACCTGCTGCGGCAAGACGAAGCCACCTTGCAAGCCATGCGCGGCAAGGACATGGCGATGATCTTCCAGGAGCCGCTGTCGGCCCTGAACCCGCTGATGACGGTGGGTGAACAGATCAGTGAAGTCATGCGCGTCCACAACGCCTATCCGGGCGCCGAACGCCTGCGGCGCACGCTTGAACTGCTGGACTTCGTAGGTCTGCCGGACCCGGCAACCCTCTACCACGTCTACCCGTTCCGCTTGTCGGGCGGCCAACGCCAGCGCGTCATGATCGCGATGGCGCTGGCGCTGGAGCCCGCGCTGCTGATCGCCGATGAGCCCACCACGGCGCTGGACGTCACCACGCAGGCGCAGATATTGGCGCTGATTGCCCGCATCCAAAAGGAAAAAGGCATGGGCGTGATGTTCGTCACGCACGATTTCGGTGTGGTGGCCGAAATTGCCCATCGCGTTGCCGTCATGGAAAAAGGCGTGCTGGTGGAGCAAGGCCCCGCCGACGAGGTCTTGAACCGTCCGCGCCACCCCTACACCCAGCGCCTGATCGCGGCGGTGCCGCACCGCCGTGGCGAAGAACGCGTGGCAACCGGCGACGACGCGCCCGTGCTGGAAGTGAAAGACCTGAAGAAAACCTACGTGATCGGCCATGGCTGGCTGGGCGGAAAACGTGAAGTGCATGCCGTGGACGGCGTCAGCTTCACCGTGCGGCGGGGTGAAACGCTGGGCATCGTGGGGGAATCGGGATCGGGAAAATCGACCATCGGAAAATGCCTGTTGAAGCTGGTGGGCATCAACGGCGGGCAATTGATCTTCAACGGCCAGGACATCGCCAAGATGTCGGAGTCGCGCTTTCGCCCGATGCGCCACGATATCCAGATGATCTTCCAGGATCCGTTCGCATCGCTCAACCCGCGCCACACCGTGGGACGCATCATCAGCGACGGCCCGGTGGCCAATGGCGTGCCGCGCGCGAAGGCCGAGGCCCGCGTGCGCGAATTGCTGTCTCTGGTGGGCCTGGACCCGTCCGCCTTTGACCGCTATCCAAATCAGTTTTCGGGCGGGCAGCGCCAGCGCATCGGTATCGCGCGCGCGCTGGCGTTGGAACCCAAGGTGCTGGTGGCCGATGAATCGGTATCGGCGCTGGACGTGTCGGTGCAGGCGCAGGTGCTGCAACTGCTGCATGACTTGCAACAGCGCTTGCAGATTGCGCTGGTGTTCATCACCCACGACCTGCGGGTGGCCGCTCAGATCTGCAATTCGGTGCTGGTGATGCATCGCGGCAAGGTGGTCGAGTACGGCTCGCCGTCACAGATTTTCGACAACCCCCAGGATGCCTACACGCGGCAGTTGATCGCCGCCGTGCCCGGCCAGCACTGGGACCCCACTCAGGCGACAATGGCCTGATCACAAACGCCCTTCCCCGCAAGACAATCCCAAGCAAACCTCAGGAGCATTCCTCGTGCAACGTCCCGCCGCCGTTCCCACCGTGCAGATCGATAACGAATTGGTCACCGTCACCGAATGGCGCTTTCCGCCCGGTGGCGAAACGGGCTGGCATCGCCATGGCATGAACTACGTGGTGGTCCCGCAGACCACCGGCCCCTTGCTGTTGGACACGCCCACCGGCCAGGTCACCAGCCAGCTCACGACGGGCATCGCCTACTATCGACCGGTTGGCGTTGAGCACAACGTCATCAACCCCGGCGATACCGAATTCGTTTTTGTCGAAATCGAAATCAAGCAGGCCTGACGCATCAGCGAGGATCATCATGAAGGCGTTTTTCTCGGAAGAACAATTGCTGCACACCCCGCAGCAGTTCATGCGGCTGGGCCGGCTCAGCGCCCCCACCGATCTGCCGTCCCGCGCGGAAAGCCTGCAAGGCGCGCTGGCGGCGCGCGGCATCCTCGTGGAAGCCCCTTCCGACTATGGCCGCAAGCCGCTTGAGAGCATTCATAGCGCCGACTACCTGAACTACCTGGAAACCGCCTACGCACGCTGGCAGTCGCTGAAAGCGCCCGGCGTGGATCCCGGGCCGGAAGTCCTGCCCAACCTGTCGCCCTACTACAGCGGCCGCATCGAACAGGCCGGGCGCGGGCCATGCCCTTCGCCGTCCATCGTGGCGCAAACGGGCTATTACCTAAGCGACCTGTCTTGCCCGATCGGCCCGCACACCTGGCGCTCGGCGCTGCGCTCCACCCACAGCGCGGTGGCGGCGGCGGACCATGTCGCCAGCACGGCGGGCATGGCCTACGCGCTGTGCCGTCCGTCCGGCCATCACGCGCATCGAGATCGCGCCGGCGGCTTCTGCTACTTGAACAGCAGCGCGGCGGCGGCCAGCCGCTTGCTGCAAACCTGGTCCAAGGTGGCGGTGCTGGACGTCGACGCGCACCATGGCGATGGCACCCAGAACATCTTCTATCAGCGCGCCGACGTCATGACCGTGTCGCTGCACGCCGACCCCAGCGCCTACTACCCTTTCTATACCGGTTATGCGGACGAACGCGGCCACGGCGCGGGTGAAGGCTACAACCTGAACCTGCCGCTTGCGCATGGCTCGGGCAACGATCCCTTCCTGGCCGCGCTGGACACGGCATTGACCGCGCTGGCCGGCTACGGGCCGCAAGCGCTGGTGCTGGCATTGGGCTTCGACACCTACAAAGACGATCCCATCAGCGTGCTCAAGCTGGACATCGACGCCTACCGTGACATCGGCGCGCGCGTGGCCAGCCTGCGCGTGCCGACCGTCGTGGTGCAGGAAGGCGGCTATATGGTCCAGGCCATCGGCCCCGCGCTTGACGCCTTCCTGCAAGGCATGGGCCAGGCCAGCGCCTGACGCGCGCATCCTTCCATGGCCTCCGTCCCCGACGCCGTCCTGCCCGCCCCCGCCGCGTCGCGCAATGCGGGCATCCTGCTTTTCTTCGCGGCGCTGGTGGCATTCGCCACGTTTGACGCCGGTTCCAAGCACATGCTGGAGCGCTACCCCGCGCCCTTCCTGAACGTGATGCGGTATTTGGCGGTGATCGTGCTGGCGGTGTACATGCTGTGGCGCCACGCCCCCGGTCTGCGCTTGCGCGATGCCCCCGAGAAGCCGCTGCTGGTGCTGCGCGGAGTAACGCTGGCTACGGTAGCCACGTGCTTCATGACCGCGCTGATCTGGATGCCGCTGTCGGAAGCCACGGCCATCTATTTCACGTCACCGCTCATCATGGTGGCGCTGTCGCCCTGGCTGTTGCGCGAACGGGTGCGGCCCGTGCAGTGGGTGGCGGTAGCCGCGGGCTTTGCCGGCATGCTGTTGATCGTGCGCCCCGGCGCCGACCTGCCGCTGCTGGGCACGCTGTTGATGGCGGTCTCTGCCGTGTGCTACGCCATTTTCCAGGTACTGACGCGCAAGCTGTCGGGCAAGGTGCCCGGACCGGTGCAGTACGCCTATACCGCGATCATTTGCCTGATTGTCACGGCGCTGCCCGCCCCCTTCTTCCTGCCGGACCCCTGGCCCGGCCCCGCCGATGCCACGCTGATCATCGCGCTGGGCGCGTGCAGCGGCTTGGCGCAGGTATTGCTGATTGCCGCGTTCCAGCGCGTATCGGCCGCCACGCTGGCCCCCTTGAATTACTTCCAACTGCTGCTGGCGGTCTTGTTCAGCACGTTCTGGTTTCAACGGCCGCCAGACGGCCTGGCCTTGGCGGGCATGGGGCTGATCATGGCCTCGGGCGTGTTCCTGGCGCTGCGCCGCGCGGCGTGACGCCGCCTTTCAACTGGTTTCGCGCTGCACCAGCGTAAAGCCCAGGTCCACATGCCGCTGGGCGACGGGCTCACCGGCCAGGTGCCGCATCAACAGGTCGGCCGCCGACAGGCCGATCTGGTAGCGCGGCGTGGCGATGGTCGACAAGGGCGGCGTGGTCCAGGCGGTTCCGGCCAGATCATGAAAGCCGATGATGGCCATCTGCTCCGGCACGCGCACGCCCAGCCTGCCGCACTGAAACACCGCGCCCTGCGCCAGGTCATCGTTGCAGAAGAAGACGGCATCGCAATCGGGATGCTGGGCGCGCAACGTGTCCAGCAAGGATGCCCCCAGGCTGATGGACGATTTCTCCGGCGTCATGATTTCCAGCGTGGCGTCGTAGCAACCGGCATCGCGCAATGCTTGTCGCGCGCCTTCGCAGCGGCGCAGCGAACGCGGGTCCAATTGAGCCCCGATGATGCCGATGCGACGGCGGCCGCGCTCCACCAGATGGCGACAAGCGGCATAGCCCGAATCGAACTGGGAAAAGCCCACGCTCATGTCCTCGCCATCGGCCAGCGTTTCGATGGTGTGCACCGTGGCGATCCGCTGCGTGCGCAGCAATGTCCACGTGCCTGGGTTGTGGTCGATACCGGTCAAGATCACGCCGTCGGGCGAATGCTGAAGATACTTGCGCAGCAAGGCTTCTTCCGCGTCCGGCGAATACCCCGTCACCCCGATCAGCATGTGATAGCCCTGCTGGTCCAGCACTTCCTTGATGCCGGAAATGATGTCCACGAACACCACGTTGCTCAACGACGGAATCAACACCACGATAGTTTGCGACCGCGCCGACGCCAACGCGCTGGCGGCGTGGTTGGGCACGTAACCCAAATCCTGGCAGACCCGGGCGATGCGCAGCCGCAGCGCCTCGGCCACCTTGTCAGGCGTGCGCAGCGCGCGCGACACCGTGATGGCGCTGACGCCCGCACGGCGTGCAACCTCTTGCATGGTGACGCGGCCGGCGTGTGAGCTTCGGGGTTTACGGACGGACATTGGGCCTCGTGGTCGAATGGGAAGCGCGTAGTCTGACGCAAAAAACAGGGCTTGCCAAAGTCAAAATGTTAGCGCTAACATCCGCAAAAGCATAAGCGAAAAAAGCCCCGGAAAACGGGGTAGGAGACAAACATGCAAGCCTTCCCTTCCGGGCGGCCCGGCGGTACACCGCTGGCCCGCGCCGCCGACTGGTGTTTCAAGTTGCAGACCTGGCTGATGGTGGCCTGTCTGGTCGTCATGGTCGTGCTGCTGTTCGGCAACGTGGCGCTGCGCTACCTGTTCAATTCCGGCATCAATGCGTCAGACGAGGTGTCCCGCCTGGCCTTCGTCTGGCTGATCTTCCTGGGCGCGGTGATTGCGCTACGCGATCACCACCACATCGGCGTCACCATGCTGGTCGACCGCTTCGGCCCCAGGGCCCGCCGCGTGTCGCACGTGTTCTGTCAGTTGCTGGTGCTGTGGGTGCTTTGGCTGATGGCGCAAGGCAGTTGGGTACAGACCGTTATCGGCATGGGCACCGTGCTGCCCGTGACGGGAATGCGCCTGGCGGTGTTTACCACCGCGGCGCTGTACGCCTCGGTCGCCATGGGCATCCTGACCGTGATCGACATCATCCGTGTGCTCGCCGGCGGCCGCTTGCCGGCTGAATCCAGCCCGGAAGACCCCGCCATCTGATCCGGCCCTGCCCGCCCCACGCACCCGCCTCCCTGCCCCGCCCGGAAACTCGTAATGATCCTGACCGTCTTCCTGCTAGTGCTGCTAGGGCTGATCGCCCTGGGCATGCCGATCGCCTTCGCGCTGCTGCTCAGCGCCCTGGCGATGATGTTCCAACTGAATTTCTTCGACACCCAGATCCTGGCGCAGAACATGCTGACGGGCGCCAACAGCTTCACGCTGATGGCGGTGCCGCTGTTCATGCTGGCGGGCGAGCTCATGAACGCAGGCGGTATTTCGCGCCGCATCGTGCGCCTGGCCAGCATGTTCGTCGGCCATATTCAGGGCGGATTGGGCTACGTGGCCATTTTTGCCAGCGTGCTGTTGGCCGCGCTATCCGGCTCGGCCGTCGCCGATGCCGCCGCGCTGGGTTCCCTGCTGATCCCCATGCTGCGCGAAAAAGGCTATGACGCCGGGCAGGCGTCGGGGCTGATCGCGGCGGGCGGCATCATCGCCCCCATCATTCCCCCGTCCATCTCGTTCATCATTTTTGGCGTGGCCACGAATGTATCGATCACCAAGCTGTTCTTTGCGGGCATCGCGCCCGGGCTGATGATGGGCCTGACCTTGGTGGCGGTATGGACCTGGGTGGCGCGCAAGCATGGCAGCATCACGCCTACGCCACGCGAACCCTGGAGCAACCGCTGGAAAGCGCTGCGCGAATCGCTGTGGGCGTTGATGCTGCCCGTGATCATCATCGGCGGGCTGCGCGGCGGCATCTTCACGCCGACCGAAGCGGCCGTGGTGGCGGCGGTCTACGCGCTGGCCGTCAGCCTGTTCGTCTATCGCGAAATCGGCCTGCGGGACCTGGTTCCGCTGTTCGTGAACGCCGCGCGCACCACGGCCGTGGTGATGTTCCTGGTGGCCGCCGCGATGGTGTCGTCCTACATGATCACGCTGGCTGACATGCCGCAAGATCTCATCGCGCTGCTGGAACCCATCATGGACCAGCCCAAGCTGCTGATGTTCGCGCTGCTGATTCTACTGACCTTGATCGGCACGGTCATGGACCTGACGCCCACCATTCTGATCCTGGCGCCGGTGCTGATGCCGGTCGTCACCAAGGCCGGCATCGACCCCGTCTACTTCGGCGTCATGTTCGTCATGGTGGGCTGCGTGGGTCTCTTGACCCCGCCCGTGGGCACGGTGCTGAACGTGGTGTGCGGCGTGGCCCGCATCAATATGGAAACTATCTGCAGGGGCGTGTGGCGCTACGTCGTGGCCTATACGGTCTTGCTGATTCTGTTGGTGATCTTCCCAGAACTGATCACCGTACCCGCACGCTGGATGCACTAGCGGCATAGAGAAAACCCCAAGGAGGAGCACCATGACCATTCGAGTCAAGACCCGTCTACTTGTGCTGGCTACCGCGCTGTCCTGCGCTGTGGCCGGCGTGGCCGCGGCGGCCGACGTCAAGCCGCGCCTGATCCGCTTCGGCTACGGCCTGAACGAAGAAAGCGTCCAGGGCCGCGCCGCGCGCTTCCTGGCGCAAGAGCTTGAAAAAGTCAGCGACGGCAAGCTGAAGATGCGGACCTTCGGTTCCGCCACGCTGGGTTCCGATGAACAAATGCAGGGCGCCCTGGCCGGCGGCGCACAGGAAATGATGGTGGGCTCCACCGCGCCGCTGGCAGGCATGGTCAAGGAATTTGGCGTGTTCGACCTGCCCTTCCTGTTCAACAGCGAAAAGGAAGCCGACGCCGTGCTGGATGGCAAGGTGGGCCAGGACTTGTTGAAGAAGCTGGAAGCCAAGGGTCTGGTTGGCCTGGTCTATTGGGAAAACGGCTTTCGCAACATGACCAATTCCAAGCATCCGATCGTGCGCGCGGAAGACATGCAAGGCATCAAGCTGCGAGTCATGCAGAACCAGATCGCGTTGGGCGTCTTCAACACGCTGGGCGCGAACGCCGTGCCGATGCCGTTCTCGGAACTGTTCACCGCCTTGGAAACGCGCACGGTCGACGGGCAGGAAAATCCCATCACCACCATCCAAAGCAGCAAGTTCTACGAAGTGCAGCCTTTCCTGACCATCACACGCCACGTCTACACGCCGTGGGTGGTGCTGGCCTCGAAGAAATGGTGGGACACCTTGTCGCCTGACGAACAGAAGCTGATCCGGCAAGCCGCGGCGGCCTCGCGCGATTTCGAACGCAAGGACAGCCGCGAGGATTCGACCAAGGCCATGGCGACGCTTGAAAAGGCCGGCATGAAGATCAATACCGTCAGCCCCGAGGAAGTGGCCCGCATGCGCCAGAAGGTTCAGCCGGTGGTCGACAAGTACACCCAGGAACTGGGCCCCGAACTCATCAAGCAGATGAACGACGAGATCCAGAAGGCGCGTAACTAAGGCCTGTTTACCGACGTCTCAATATTGGCGTCTTATTACCCGACGCCCAAGCGAAGCAAGCGAGTCACCCATGTCTCAGATACCCCGCAAGTTGCGCAGCCAGAAATGGTTCGACGACCCCTCGCACGCCGATATGACGGCGATCTACGTCGAGCGCTATCTTAACTACGGCCTGACGCGGCAAGAGCTGCAGTCCGGGCGGCCGATTATCGGCATCGCCCAGACCGGCAGCGACCTGGCGCCCTGCAACCGGCATCACCTGGCGCTGGCCGAGCGCATCAAGGCGGGTATCCGGGACGCGGGCGGCATCCCGATGGAGTTCCCGGTACATCCGCTGGCCGAACAAGGCCGGCGGCCCACCGCGGCGCTGGATCGCAACCTGGCCTATTTGGGCCTGGTTGAGATTTTGCACGGCTATCCGCTGGACGGCGTGGTGCTGACCACCGGTTGCGACAAAACCACCCCGGCTTGCCTGATGGCCGCCGCCACGGTCGACCTGCCCGCCATCGTGCTGTCGGGCGGGCCGATGCTGGACGGCTGGCACGACGGCCAGCGGGTGGGTTCCGGCACCGTCATCTGGCATGCGCGCAACCTGATGGCGGCGGGCAAGCTGGACTACGAAGGCTTCATGACGCTGGCCACGGCGTCGTCGCCGTCGGTCGGTCACTGCAACACCATGGGCACGGCGCTGTCCATGAACTCGCTGGCGGAAGCCCTGGGCATGTCGCTGCCCACCTGCGCCAGCATTCCCGCCCCTTATCGCGAACGCGCGCAGATGGCTTACGCCACCGGCATGCGCATTTGCGACATGGTGCGCGAAGACCTGCGGCCGTCGCACATCCTGACCCGCCAGGCCTTCGAAAACGCCATCGTCGTGGCGTCGGCGCTGGGCGCGTCCAGCAACTGTCCGCCGCATTTGATCGCCATGGCCCGCCACGCCGGCATCGACCTTAGCCTGGACGATTGGCAGCGCTTGGGCGAAGACGTGCCGCTGCTGGTTAATTGCGTGCCGGCCGGCGAACACCTGGGCGAAGGCTTTCACCGGGCGGGCGGCGTACCCGCCGTCATGCACGAACTGCTGGCCGCGGGCCGCCTGCACGCAGACTGCGCCACCGTGTCTGGCAAAACCATCGGCGACATCGCCGCCGCCTCCAAGACCCGCGACGCCGACGTCATCCGCACTTGCGAGGCGCCGCTCAAGCACCGCGCCGGCTTCATCGTGCTGTCGGGCAACTTCTTCGACAGCGCCATCATCAAGATGTCGGTCGTGGGCGAAGCCTTTCGCCGCACGTATCTGTCGGAGCCCGGATCGGAGAACGCCTTCGAGGCGCGCGCGATTGTGTTCGAAGGCCCCGAGGACTATCACGCCCGTATCGAAGACCCGTCCCTGAACATCGACGAGCACTGCATTCTGGTGATCCGCGGCGCCGGCACGGTGGGCTATCCGGGCAGCGCGGAGGTCGTCAACATGGCCCCGCCTTCGCACCTGATCAAGCGCGGTGTCGACTCGCTACCCTGCCTGGGCGACGGCCGGCAAAGCGGCACATCGGCCAGCCCGTCCATCCTGAACATGTCACCGGAAGCCGCTGCGGGCGGGGGCCTGGCGCTGCTGCGCACGGGCGACAAGATCCGTGTCGACTTGAACCAACGCAGCGTGACGGCATTGGTGGACGACGCGGAAATGGAACGGCGCAAACAGGAACCGGCATACCAGCCACCGGCGTCGCAAACGCCCTGGCAGGAGCTCTATCGGCAACTGGTCGGCCAATTGTCGACCGGCGGTTGCCTGGAACCCGCAACGCTTTATCTGAAAGTGATCGAAACGCGGGGCGATCCCCGGCATTCACACTGAAGGTTCAACGCTGAAGCATTCACGCCCGATTCAGCGCAAGACCTATCGCTGCAATGGCTCGCTACCGGCACCCGTTATCTTGGGTGCCGGGCGGCTGACGACATACGCTGCGCTGGCCAGAAAGAACAGGCCGACACCCGCGGCCAGGGGCCACGACGGGTGCGCGCTCCACCAGAAAATGCCGTATCCCAGCACCATGCCCAGGCAAGCAAACGCTTTGCCCTTGCGCGACACCGCCTTCTGTTCGCGCCAGATACGCAGGGGCGGCCCGTAAGTCGGACTATCCAGCAGCCATTTTTCCAGGCGCGGAGACGAGCGCGAAAAGCAGCCCACCGCCAAAATCAGGAAAATCGTCGACGGCATGCCCGGCAAGAACGCGCCGATGACGCCCAATGCAAGCATCACGCAGCCCAACGCCAACCATAGAGCTTTGATCATGATGGTCAGCAGAATATCGCAAATGCCGCCAACGCAGCCGGATTCACCCGCATGATGCGCGGCCTATGTGCGCGGCTCCGGCATTTGGGCGCTTAGCATTTTGATGAATTTCGGGCTGGGCGATCCGCCGGCCGCGCGGGCTCGGACAACCATCGCCCAGGCCTGGTCATATTGCCCGCGCCAGTAATAGGCGGTGGCCCAGGACGAATACAGATACCCCTTGTCCGGTTCGACGGCCTCGCCTTTTCGGTACCACTCGTCGGAACGGGCGGTGGCCGCTACCCGTGCTTCAGGCGGCAGCGTCTTGTCTTCCGCCGCGCAGCGGGCCGCGATACGCCCGGCATCCGCATAGATTCCCTGGAAGGTGGGGGGATCATGGCTGATCGCCAAATCCATCATGCTCATCGCCTGGCAGAACTTGCCCTGGTCATGCAGCACGGCGGCAAAGCCGGTATAGACCTCGGGGTTGTTTGGATTCAACAGCCAGGCCTGATTGAAGCGGCGCATCGCCATGCCCAACTGGTCGGCTTGATAGAAGCGGTATCCCTGCGACACCCACGCCCGCGACGCCTTGTCGGCGGAGCCGAACGCCTGGACTGCGTCCGCAACCAGCTTTTTATCGCTGGCCTGAAGTTCGGCGGCAGCCGATCGGTCCATGCCCCCGTACATCGGTAATTCGTCGATGCGTGGCTGCGCTTGCGTTGCAGGCGGCGGCTTGATGGCGCAAGCCGCCAGCCACAGGCAGGGAACCAGCAGTAGTGCCTTGAACGATTTATGCATGGTGGAGCCGGTAGGAAAGATACGCCGGACCTTATCAGATAAAGGCCAGCGCTGGCCCACACCGTGCCTGGCATGTCACTTGCTGAGTGGGATCCAATTTCTATTCTTGGGAGACCACCATGAAATCCGACGACGTTGTGGAAATGGAGCCTGTCGAGCGCGGCCATCGCTCGCTACTGCGCGAATTGAAAGACATAGACGCCAGGCGCCCCGACTTTCCTGGCGAGCATCTGATCGTATTCGGCTTGGGCGCATTGCTGATGGTGGCGGGCCTGAAGGGCCGAACCTTCTTCAAGCGCACCGTGCTGACGGCCGCCGGCACCGCGCTGATGGGCCGAGCCGCAAGCGGCACCGGCGGCATCGCGAAACTGGCGCGTGTCGTCAAGAAACTGGGCTGAAAGCGAGCGGAAGCGCAATACGCACCATGGACGCGGTATGGGATTTTCTTCAATGGCCGGCGATGATGACCTCGCTGGCGGCCGCATGGCTGGTGGCTTCGCAAGGAAAAGCGAAACGCCAATGGGGATTCTGGGTATTTCTATTCAGCAACGCTTTGTGGATTGCATGGGGATTGCACGACGGGGCGTTTGCGCTGATTGCGCTTCAAGTCGGGCTGGCCGCGCTGAATATTCGCGGAGTGATGAAAAACAAACGCGCCGGCCGTGCGACGTAGGAACCGGGATCGCCAAAAGTCGCATCGCGAACGCTAAGTCCGCTTACATCTTTATCAATTCAGCCTCTACTCCAAAAGACTACGCCCATCCTAGAATCGGTCGACTGCCACTTTTGGCTGACGAGGAGCCATTCCATGGATGCCCCCACCTTTAAGAGATTTGCCGCTGCCTTTATCTGCTGTCTGTACTTGGGTGGCAACGCAGTCGCCGCCCCGCCTGAAGGGAAAGGAAAACCCGATAACGCAGGCCAAGGCCAAGGCCAGGGAAATAAGAACAACGGCAACGGTAAAGGCAATGGCAATGGCAGCGGCAACGGCAGCGGTGGCAATGGCAATAAAGGCGGCTCGTCCAAGGGCGGAGCGACCGATTCCCGTGACACGAGTGTGACCCTGCGACACGCCGGCATTACGATCTCGGTCGCCAGGGGCTACGCAGACGAGTACGGCTTGTCTGGCTACAGCTCATTGCCGCCCGGGATCCGTAAGAACCTGGCGCGCGGCAAGCCTTTGCCTCCGGGAATTGCAAAAAAGATGGTCCCCGGGCCGATGCTGGCACGCCTGCCCGTCTATCCGGGCTACGAATGGAGAGTCGCAGGATCCGATCTGATCCTCGTGGCAGTCGCAACCGCCATCGTCGCTGATGTGCTTTTTGACGTTTTCGATTGAGGCAAGACCCCGGCCGAAACCCCACGTGAAACTGGCAGGGTACGGCGCAGATTGCAAAAAAGCCGCGAAGTCCAAGACTTACGCGGCTTTCAGAGCATTGCCCAGCTCGCCAGCAGGGACTGGCTGTCCAAAATACCAACCCTGGCCTACGGCGTGCGGCGCACGTTCCACGATGTAGTCCACCTGCCTGCGCATTTCCATGCCTTCCACGACGAGTTGGATGTCCAGCAATAGAAAAAACGCGAACAGAGGAAAGGCGGCGCATCGCCGCAGTGGAGAAAGCTCGTGATGAGGCAACGAAACAAGCTGCGGTCGCCGCTGCTGATCCTGTTAGTGCTCGCGCTGAGCGCGACATGCTGCGCACCCGCGCAAACACGTTGGCTCGTG
>Ga0160449_1001223_pt1 | contig 12900 bp, 14 predicted proteins | sample HID1975I_E1MG_FD_108216 | JGI IMG/M metagenome (GOLD analysis project Ga0160449, IMG submission 108216) | Enriched soil microbial communities from UW Madison campus, WI, USA - HID1975I_E1 MG | ecosystem: Environmental > Terrestrial > Soil > Unclassified | place: USA: Madison, Wisconsin...
TGAACTTGGAAAAGTAGAAACAACTGCTATTCGAGTTAGAGTGTTAGGACTGCTTTCGCAAATTGATGCAACTCTTGCTGAAAAAGTGGCTCTTGGACTTGGAGCAACTGTACCGCCAATTTTGGAAACTCCAATTAATAAAGGCGTATCTCCTGAAAACGAAGGCGGACCGCAGGAATCTCAAACTGTAGAATCTAGTGTTTCTGCTTCAGAAGCATTGAGCATGATTAAGAATCCAACAAATTCACCAACAATTGCTTCTAGAAAGGTTGCTATTATTTGTTCTGATGGTGTTTCTGAAGCTGCTGTGCTAAACATAAAAAAAGCACTTAAAAAAGAAGATGCCAAAGGATGTATTATAGCACCGCATTTAGGATCTATTGTAACTGATTCTGATGGTGCAATTGCAGCCGAATTTAGTTTTTTAACGGCTTCGTCTGTTTTATTCGATGCTGTTTATATTCCACATGGATTAGGCTTAAATGCATTGGCAGAAAACGAAGATTTATTCGAATTCCTTAATGACGCTTATAAACACTGTAAAGTTATTGGTGCAGATGGAGAAGCTTCAGAAATTCTTAGCAGTGCTCCTTTTGCTTCAAAAATCACAAATGAAGATGCGGGGATTATTTTAACAAGTGATGTTGCAACTGAAGGATTTGCGCAAGACTTTATCGCCGCTATGACAATGCACCGTTTTTGGCAGCGTGAACCAAACTTATACAATTAATTTCAAAGAAAAAACACATGAAAAATTCAGAAAAACCTATAGAAAACAAAGCAGCTAAAAACACTAAGACTTTTGTTGAACCAGCATCTGACGCTGCAACAGAATTGAAAGAACTTTTTATTGACAGTCTTAAAGACATTTACTGGGCTGAAAATGCATTAGTAGGTGCCTTACCAAAAATGGCTGACAACGCTACTGCTCCCGGACTTGCAAGCGCGGTACTAGAACATCTTGAGGTAACAAAAAACCAAGTTAAAAGATTAGAACAAGTTTTTGATCTTTTAGGTGAAAAAGCCGAAGGAAAAAAATGCGAAGCAATGGCTGGACTTTTAAAAGAAGGAGATAGTATTCTTTTAGAAACCACTCCTGGAGCCGTGAGAGATGCTGGAATAATCGCCGCATCGCAAAAAATAGAACATTATGAAATTGCAACATACGGAACCTTAGTCGCTTTTGCGAAAACACTAGGAGAAAATGATGCTGCAAAATTATTAACACAAACTCTTGCAGAAGAAAAAGAAGCAGACTGCGTACTGAATGATGTAGCTCTTAATGACGTAAATGTTGTAGCAGCCGAATAACTTCTTTAAAAATCTAACTTATATTTTTCAATTCCTTAAAACATCTGTACAATGTGCAGATGTTTTTTTATGACTTTTCACAAACTAAACACCTGACTGTGAATTATGTAACGCTCATGATTCTGTATATAAAAACGAATCATACTTCCCCAATACATTTGCTTGAGATTATTTAATCTATCAACTACAAATACTAACAAGTCATAAGATTAAATGACTTATTTAAATCAAGCACATGATGAGCAATTTAAAAAAAACAAAAATAAATAATGGTTTAAAAATAAATCATTTAGAAAACGAAGCCCACTATTATGACATGATTGTATTTTGTCATTTAAGATGGCAGTTTGTATATCAGCGTCCGCAGCATATTATTAGCCGTATGGCCGAAACTATGAAGATCTTACTTATCGAAGAACCTCTTTATGATGCTTCGGTTCACAATTCGGGAAATTTAATTATTGTAAATGAGATGCTGCATGTTTTACAGCCAAACGTAAAAGATATTGAAGCAATTGCAGGCATTATTCCATCTTTCGTAAAAAATAAAAATGTCGCCGTTGGATGGTTTTATTCTGCCTCTTTCTGTCCTTTGTTAGAATCTTTTGATTTTGATACTATTGTTTACGACTGTATGGATGAGCTTTCGTTATTCAAAGGAGCGCCTGCACGTTTAATTGATCAGGAAAAATATTTAATGGCAAATGCCGATATTATTTTCACAGGCGGAAAATCACTATACGAATCAAAAAAACAATTTCACAGTAATGTGCATTGTTTTCCAAGTTCTGTAGATGAACAGCATTTTGCGAAGGCTTTAAACGGAATTAGAATTGCTGATGATATTTCGAATCTGTCATCGCCAATTGTTGGCTATTACGGTGTAATCGACGAAAGAATCGATTTAGAATTACTACACGAAACAGCCAAAAAACTGCCGAATGTTTCTTTTGTGATGATTGGTCCTTTGGCTAAAATCGAAGAAACTGATCTTCCTAAAGAAGCCAACATTAATTATTTAGGAATGAAATCTTATAATGAATTACCGCATTACCTAAAAGCATTTGATATTGCCATGATGCCGTTTGCGCTAAATGATGCCACAAAATACATCAGTCCAACTAAAACTTTAGAATATATGGCTGCTGGAAAACCTATCATTTCTACTAAAATTATAGATGTCGTGCGCGATTACAGCATCTGCGTAAGCTTAATAGAAACTGCAGATGAGTTTTGCGATGCGATTCAGTTTTTGATGGATAAAACTGATCGTTTTTCTATGGAATTAGAATATTTCAAAATTCTCAAAAAAACATCTTGGGATAATACGGTTGAAAAAATGAAATCAATCATTAAAACTTTTGCAAAATGAAAAACATCGACATTTTAATTATAGGCGCAGGTATCTCTGGATCTGTATTAGCAGAGCGTTATGCCTCAATCGGAAAAAAAGTTCTCATTATTGAAAAACGAAATCATATTGCGGGGAACTGCTATGATTATATCGATCAAAACCAAATATTAGTTTCCAAATATGGTGCGCATTTATTTCATACCAATGAAGAAGACGTTTGGGAATATGTGAATCGGTTTTCTGAATGGTATTTATGGGAGCACAAAGTAATCGCAAGAGTTGATGATAAAACAGTTCCAATTCCGGTAAACATTACAACGGTAAATGAATTGTTTAACATCAATATTACTACCGAAGAAGAAATGCAATCTTGGCTCGAAGAAAACCGCATGCCTTTTGAAAAACCAGCAAACGGCGAAGAAGCAGTTTTAAATCGTGTAGGTTCTGTTTTGTATGAAAAAATGTTTAAACATTATACCAAAAAACAATGGGATAAATATCCTGCAGAACTCGATGCATCTGTTTTAGAACGAATTCCCGTTCGAACCAATTATGATGACAGATACTTTTCAGACATTCATCAAGCTTTACCAAAAGGAGGTTACACTCAATTATTCGAAAATATATTAGATCATCCCAACATCGAAGTACTTTTAGAAACCGATTATTTTGACGTAAAAGATCAGTATACGAATTATGAAAAGCTCTTTTACACTGGACCTGTTGATCGTTTTTTCGAATTCAAACATAGTCTGATGGAAAAGCTTGAATACCGTTCTATTAACTTTGTGAGCGAAACTGTAGATGCAGAATTCTATCAGGAAAATTCGGTTGTAAATTATCCTGGAACCGAAGTTGATTTTACCCGAATTATCGAATACAAACACTTTGGAAACCAGATTTCAGAAAAAACCACAGTTGTCAAAGAATTTACGGTGGACGAAGGAGAACCTTATTATCCCGTTCCAAACCCGCGAAATCAGGAAATTTATGCCCGTTATAAAACAGAAGCAGATAAACTGATAGATGTACATTTTGTTGGAAGGCTGGCCAATTATAAATACTTCAACATGGATCAGGCTTTCAAAAATGCATTAGACCTTTTTGATAAGCTCGAAAAAAACAATGAACCTCTTTATCAAACAGCTGTGTAATGGAAATTTTCAATACTTTTTTTATGGGCGGTTTTGAATGCGCAGATCACATTAACAGGTCTGGCGAAAGAATAAATCTTTTAAAAGAAACCCAGCACGACACGCGCTGCTATGAAGATTATGAAGCGTTATTGTCTATTGGAATAAGAACCGTTCGAGAAGGCATCTGCTGGAGCTCGGTAGAAAAAATTTCGGGAAATTATGATTTCTCTGAGGTTTTGCACAGAATGAAAGCTGCAGAAAAACTGGGTATTCAGCAAATATGGGATTTAATTCATTTTGGTTATCCAGATGATTTATCGCCAACTCATCCTCTTTTTTATTTGCGTTTCGAAAAACTCTGCAAAGCTTTTGCTTCTTTTTATAAAGAAAATTCGAAGCAGAAATTATTTGTTGTTCCTATAAATGAAATCAGCTTTTTGTCCTGGCATTCTGGAGATGTGAGAGGAACTGTGCCTTTTGCAGTAAACAGCGGATGGGATATTAAATACCATTTGTGCAAAGCTGCAATTACAGGCATTAAAATGCTAAAAAAAACAGATCCCAGCTGTACTGTAATTTTAGTAGAACCGCTCGTAAAAATTCATGCAATGGAGATTGATGATAATGTATATGAACTAAACGAACCGCAATTCCAAGCTATGGACATTATAGCCGGCAGAATCTGTCCGGAATTAGGAGGCTCTGAAGAACTGCTTGAAATTCTTGGTTTTAATTATTACTGGAACTGTCAATGGAAAGGAAATGGAGAATCGCTTAACTGGCCAGATTATCAGCAGATGAGGGTTCCTTTTTCAGAGGTACTGCAAACAGCTTACGAACGCTACAAAAAGCCTATAATTCTCACAGAAACAGGACATTTTGGAGATCGTCGTGTGGAATGGCTCGAAGAAATTACAGCCGAATGTGTATTGGCAAAAATAAATGGAGTCGATTTACATGGAATCTGCATTTATCCAGTTACAGACCGGCCAGACTGGGATGATTTAACCAGTTATTCTAAATGCGGTATTTGGGATTTGGACGAAAGTTTTAATCGAGTTCCCCATCAGGAATATATTGCAGCTTTGATAAATGCGCAAAAAAGTTTTAAGAGAAAGAAATATAGAATTCATCATTTCATAAATCTTTTTAGATAAAATTCTTGGCAAATATTTAAAGTTATATTTCGATCTAAAATCTAATCAAACATCACCATAACCACCTGTTAATTATACAATTAATATAGCTCTTAAATATAAAATTATAATATGCAGCAACTGTACATTTACCATTATAACAATTAAAAAATTAATATTATGAATACTTCAAACCAAAAGAAAAGCACTGAAAGTACTAAGGCATCAGATAAAAAAACTGATAAAAAAGAAAGTGCATCAAAAAGCGATTCTAAGAGTGATTCTAAAAATGATTCAAAATCTGCTTCTGACACAAAAAAAGGAACAACTACAACTAAAAAGTAATTATTTATGAATTTAGATGAAAAAGAAAATTACGGTCAGAAAGACCAGTATTTTCAAAATGACAGACAAGAATATGAGGATCCAGATATTGATTCACCTCCTGTAGATCATTCTATTACAGAAAATGCAGAACCAGATTACAGTACGGATCTTATTTCTAATGAAGACAACAGTCTTGAAGAAGATGAAGACGATTTCGAAGATGATCTTGACGACGAAGATGACGAAGATCAAGATTCCGAAGATGATATTAACGAGGAAAGAGACACTTATGATCAAGAATAGTTGATATTCTCTTAATAGCAAGCCGCCTAATTTAGGCGGCTTTTTTATTTACAATGCCTTAGATAGGCAGATAGATCCAAAAGGTTGTTCCTTCTTCGGGAATACTGGTGAAATTAATGATTCCGTTATGATTTTCAATAATACGTCTGCATAAAGCAAGACCGATACCATTTCCACCGTATTGATCTCTTTGGTGAAGACGCTGGAACATATCAAAAATACGGCTCGAATATTCATTATTCATTCCAATTCCATTATCTGCAATCGAGATTACATGAAAGTTTCCTATAGGAGCAGCCTGATCAAAAGATCTGTCGCTGCTGGCTGAGATTTCTTGATAAGCTATCGTTACAGTTGGCTGTAAAGTATTAAATTTTAGCGCATTATTGATTAAATTGTAAAACAACTGACGAAGCTGCGGTTCAAGCCCTGTTACAGTTGGAAGTTCACTTACGTTTACAATGGCATTTTTTTCTTCAATAATTAAACTTAAATCGTCTAAAGTTTCTGAAATAACTTCATTAAGATCAACCTTCCCTATAAATTTATCATGATTATTAATACGCGAATAATTAAGTACATCTGAAATTAAATTCGACAATCGGCCTGCGGCCAAAGTAATTTTATCAAAGTAATACAGCTGTTTCTGCTCTTCGGTCAGATGTTCTGATGCACGTGAAAGCATAATCATAATTTTTCGCAGCGGTTCCTGCAAATCATGACTGGCTATAAAAGCAAACTGCTCCAGCTCTTTATTCTTGAATTTTAATTTTGAATTTGCACTTTCTAGTTCAAGCTGAATTTCTTTTAGTTCTGAATTGTCTTTTAAAGCTTCAACAATCATTTTCTGAGCATTGTTATTTACAAAATAAATAAGCCAGCTGCTAAAAGAACCATCTTCTGATTTATTAGGAATAATAGAAACATTATGCCAAATGTAAAAATCGTCTTTTTTAATTCTAATATCCGCAGAAAAATCTCCTCTGTTCTTTTTGGCTTTACTCCATCCTTCTATCAAAAGATGCACATCATCATCATGTATAAAAGCGCTTATGCTTTTTTTATCAAAAGAACTGAAAGGTGCTGTTAAATAAGCTTCGAAGGCATTATTTGAAAGCAGTACATTATTGCGGTCATTTACAATACAGATTAAAACAGGAATTGTATCGACTAACTTTCTATAGCGGTTTTCACTTTCGCCCAGCTTTTCAGAAAGTGCTACAAGCTCAATATTCTTTTTTCTGATTTCATCATAAGCAGATATTGGCGGCTCATATTTAAAGTAATCCACCAATGTCTTGATTTTGGCATCTGAAAGAAGTCCTGGTGACGGCACTTGATGGCTCAATGTGGTTTCTGAATGATTATCAGTATAACTATATTCTATATTGCCAGATATTTTAGCTGCATATTTATAGGCTTCGGGATTGCATTTTTTAAGGTCAACTGTATCGGTAAGTACAGCCAATATCTCTTTTTGAGTAGCTCTGATAATATTAATTCCTAATACCAGTACAGAGTTTTTTCCATTGGCTATCGAACATCTTGCTACTTCAGAAACTGCTGTCGAAAATCTGGTTTGGGCCTGTAAGGGCATACCGCACATTTCAGCAATTTTCATTGAACGCTTATGGGCCAGTATAAGGTCCATTTCATTGTCAAGATTAATTTTTACAATTTCCTTCATAATCCCTATAATATTTTTCCAACCAAAATTGTAGCATCATCTGTTCCTCTTACATTGTCTTTATACAAAGCCGAAGCAATAATACCCGGACTTTGCTTAATTATAGAAGTCAGCTCAGCGAGATTCCATCTTGTACGGAGTCCGTCGCTGTGCATGATAATAATTTGATGTTTCTGATAAGGAACAACGGTATTGTTTAAAGTGCGTGGAATATTATGTCCGATAATACCGTTATAAGGCGTATAAGTTTTATTATCAAGTCCGTTATAAATACGGGTATTGATATTACCTATACCGCATATACTCCAAGTTTCCGCTGTATAATCTGCGCAGGCAATAGTTGCAACAAGTCCCCTGCTCTTTTTAACATGTTCGTGAACATATCGTAAAATAGATGCTGGATCATTCTCTGTGCATTGTTTAAAAGCTCTTACAGCCTGCTGTACGGCTTCATTTGCTTTTGCGCCGTGACCTAATCCGTCGCCGCAAAAAATCTGAAAACCTTTTTTAGAATATTTGATGTAATATCCATCCCCGCAAACTCTTTCGCCAGGATAATTTACACTTATAGCAGAAAGGTTTAATTCGTTTTCTGAAGGGAGAACGGAAAAATCAGCCTTATCACAAATTTTTATATACTGCACGGTACCCCATCCACGCATAGAATAAATCTGAAAATCATTACTTAATCTCTTGATTGCCCCAAGTCCCTGACCAAGTGTGTTTGAAGTAGAATAACCATCATTCATGATCTTGGTCACATTTTCAATTCCTATTCCTTTATCCAGACAGTATATTTCTATTTCATTATAACTTCCGTTGTAATGCGCTCTATAAAGCAGATCGCCGCCGCCGGCATATTTTATAAGATTAGAAGTAAGTTCTGCAATTATAATATCCGTTTCAGCAGCTCTGTGTGGTGTAAAACCTAACTGTAATGCTAAATTATGTATTTCTCTTTTTATAAAAGCAATTAAGCTTCTATCGTCAATTTTGTAAACGGAAAAAGTATTATCCATTTTTCCATTTTATTATAGTAACGGTGGTCCCGTTTCCTAATTCGGTTTGTATATCAAATTCATTCACTAGTCTTTTTGTCCCTGGCAGACCAAGTCCAAGACTTTTTCCGGTGCTGTATCCATCCTGCATAGCCATTCCAATATCTTTTATTCCTGGTCCTTGATCTATAAAGGTCACACGTACACCATTATCGCGTCCGTTGCTTACAGATTCAATAATGACTTTTCCTCCTCCGCCATACTTCAAAAGATTACGGACGAGTTCGCTTGTGGCCGTAATTAATTTGGTTTGATTTAAAATACTCATACCAATTTTTACGCCATATTCCTTTACACGATTGCGTAACGGAACTACATCCTGCTCTTTTACAATAAGCAGTTCTTCTTTATTCGTTGCTGTCGTCATATACCTGCTCCTCGTTATCGCCATTGTACATTTTCGCGCGAAGCAAATCCATGCCCTTTTCAACATTTAAGGCACTTATAACACCATTTAAAGATAATCCAAGTTCAACAAGTGTGATGGCCACTGCTGGCTGCATACCTACTACAACTGTTTGGGCATCCATAATTTTTGACATTACCGCGATATTTCCTAAAATTCGTCCCATAAAAGAATCAATAATAGAAACTGCTGAAATGTCAATTAGAACACCCTTAGAATTATGTTTATTTATAGTATTTATTAAATCAGATTCAAGATTTTCCGCTAATTGGTCATACAAATCTACTTGTATAGTTACTAGAAGAAAATCTCCCATCTTGAGTATAGGAATTCTTTCCATTTCAATAATCTTAATTCGTTATTTTCTCCTTACAACCGTAAGCTGAAGCATGTCAAAAGCTGTTTGAAGAGCGCTTGCAAGTGAAGCTTTGGTAATAATTCCTGTAAGATCTATTCCTAAATGCACTACAGTCTGCGCAATTTCAGGACGAATACCACTAATGATACATTCTGCTCCCATTAATCTGGTAGCGCTTACCGTTTTAATAAGATGTTGTGCTACAAGCGAATCTACTGCAGGAACGCCTGAAATATCAAGTATAGCAATAGAACTTCCTGTGTCAACAATCTGCTGTAAAAGATTTTCCATTACAACTTGTGTTCTCGAGCTGTCAAGTGTTCCAATAATTGGCAGTGCCACAACACCGTCCCAAACTCTAATAACTGGAGTAGAAATTTCGCTGATTTCATCAATTTGTCTAGCAATAACATCTTCACGTCCTTTCATGTAAGATTCGAAAGTTAGAATAGTCATATTGTCCAAAAGTGTACTTAGCTGTAAATTAGCATCGTATAATTTTGAAGAATCAGGCTCAATTTCTGAAAGGATTTTTGAAGCAGCTTCTTTAAAAGCAATTAAATACTGTGCATTTTCACGAGGCGAAAAACCACGTCTTCCTCTTGAACTTGAAATTCCAATCAGCAGATCATGTACCCTCTCAAATTCTTGTGAGTTGGTATTGCCGTTTGAATGCTGTAAGGCATCTAGAAAAAGGGCTGCGAACTCTTTTGATTCTTCTTCTTCTGTTGCCCCATCAGTTGAACCATTTGCTTGTAAAAGCTGAGACCATGTAGTCAATAATTTGTTTTGGTGCTCTTTCAAGCTTCCAAGGAGATTATTTTGCATTTGCTGTGATATTTGGATATTTATGTAAATATAGTCAAATAATTCTCCACAATTTCCAAATCAAGAAAATTACATGTAAAAATATAATTACTAAATTCTGAAGTTTTATCTTTTTATGCCACAGTTAATTAATATAAATTTTGACAAAACTGAGCCACGGCAATTATAAAAATTTAAAAACCTAATTATACAAATAGCATTAAATTCTTGCCTTAACTTACAGCTGTCATTACATTCTTTTAGGAAATATTATGCCAATGCCTTGCAGGATTCAAAAAACTCATAAGCTCTTTTTTCTGCATATGAATACGTTGAATTGCGCAGCGGAAAAGCACAATGTCCACCATATTTTGGAGTTTCCAGATACACGTATTCGCTGTCTTTTGCTATAGCTCTTGGATAACATCTTTCGCCCAAAAAAGGATCATCAAGCGAATTGATAATTAAAACTGGAATGCTAATATTTTTAAGGGAAAACTCTGGAGAAACTTGCTGGTAATAATCATCTCGGCTCGCAAAACCATGCAGTGGTGCTGTAAAATATTGATCCACTTCATCAAAAGAAGAAATTTTATCTATTTGATCACGGTTTATAAAATCAGGAAACTGAGCTGCTTTGTATTTGAGTTTTCTTTTAATATCAATTGTAAAATTCTTCAAATAAACTCTATTGAATCCTTGTTTAAGTACTTCGGCACTGGTGGCGATATGAGTTGGAACGGAGATTGAAACTCCCGCTTTTATGCGTTCATCGAGTTTTGTCCAGCCAAAATAATTTAATAGCTGCACACCGCCCATTGAATATCCGATTAAATAAACTTCTTCGAATCCTTTTTTTAAAACAAACTGAACGACCTCATCCAGATCATCAACTGCACCATGATGATAAAGTCTTGGCAGGCGGTTCATTTCTCCTCCACAAGTACGATTGTTCCATGCAAAGACTGAAACTCCTTTTTGCTGAAAATAAGCTGCACAGCTGTTGTTATAAGTTCTTCTAGAATCTCCTTCTAAACCGTGGCACAAAATAACCGCTTTTTTAGGATCATTTATCATAAAATCGATATTGATAAAATCACCGTCATTTAACTCCAGTTTTTCTCTTGTGTATCCTGGCACATCAAACTTCTTAAACAAAGCAGCATAAATAGTAGAAACGTGCCTGTTTCGATGAATAATAGAAGGAAAATCATATTCTGATTGATCAATTAGTGGCATGATAAAAAGATTTAATGTGCTTTATACAAAGCTAAGAAATCAAACGATAAGAAATTTAATACAGCCTTTTTAATTTCATTTTTCTGAATAATTAATAATATGCCAATGTGTTTTTTGAGGAAAAAGTACATTTATATATCTAGATCTTGCAAAATCGAGATGCTATTATGTAATAATCCGTCCTTAGAAAATAAATAAATTTGAGATGATTTACTAAAAAATACTACTATGAAAAATCTATTAATGCTCTTATTATCAATTTTCTTTTTTTCATGTCAACAAAAAGAAAACAAAAATAATTCTGTTTCTACCTCAGATTCAATTGTCACAAATAAAGACACTATTACAAATAAAATTGCCACAAACAAAATAGAGGAAGGAAATACACAAGTTGGTGACACAATCTTCATGAATTTTAAAAATGACGAAGGTTTCTTTATTGCCGAAGGTCTATTGGATTCTATTCATCCAAAAATATATGTTAAGTTTAAAAATGAAGATTTAGGCGAATTGAATGGAAATATTATTCCAGCTGGAGGAAAAGGAAACATTCGTTTCAATCAAATTATTTTCCCAAATAAAAATTCAGATGGCCCTTTTGGAATGGATTTGAAGATTCCGCTCACGCAAAAAGGAAACCATATTATCGTAATTGGTCATTCGCAAATGGCTGACAATCCTTATTGGGGTAAATTTAAAGTACAGCTTGAGAATAAAAAGAAATAATTTAGGTCTTAATTATAAATTTATTCTGCTAATTTTATATAACAACTTAATAAATAATATTATAGAAATAAATTTTCAGAACTTAATCTAGATTAATCGATAAGTTTTTGCCTCCTATCTAAATTTGTAAAAGAAATCTAAGTGAAACTAAACAGATAAAAACTTAGATCTTAATAACAATACCAAATTAGGATATCTCCTAAATTTATTAATCTTAAAAAACCAAAAAAATGAGTACAATTACAGTAAAAGACGGAACAGAAATTTATTATAAAGATTGGGGAACTGGACAGCCAATTGTTTTTCACCACGGATGGCCGTTATCAAGTGATGACTGGGATGCGCAAATGATGTTTTTCTTAAAACAAGGATATCGTGTTATTGCACATGATAGACGCGGACATGGACGTTCTGGTCAAAGTTCTGAAGGAAATAATATGGAAACTTACGCAGCTGACATTGCAGAATTAACAGCAGCACTTGATCTAAAAGATGCTATTCATATTGGTCACTCAACCGGCGGTGGTGAGGTAATACGCTATGCAGCAAAATACGGAAAAGAACGTGTTGCAAAAGCAATCATTATTAGTGCGGTAACTCCAATTATGATAAAAAATGAAGCGAATCCTGATGGTGTTCCATTATCTGTTTTTGACGAAATAAGAGAAGGTACTGGATTTAATAGAGCTCAATATTTTTATGATTTCCCAATTGCTTTTTACGGTTGGAACCGCGAAGGAAAAGAAGTTCAGGAAGGAATTAAACATAATTGGTGGCGTCAAGGAATGATGGGTTCTGTACTGGCACATTATGAAGGAATTAAGGCTTTTTCTGAATCTGATTTTACTGAAGATCTTAAAAGTTTAGACATTCCTGTTCTTGTACTGCACGGAGAAGACGATCAGATTGTTCCTTATAATCAAGCACCAAAAGCTGCTAAATTATTGAAAAACGGAAAACTAATTTCTTATCCAGGATTTCCTCACGGTATGCCAACAACTGAAGCTGAAACTATTAATAAAGATATTTTAGAATTTATTAAATCTTAAAAA
>Ga0160449_1001228_pt1 | contig 12863 bp, 10 predicted proteins | sample HID1975I_E1MG_FD_108216 | JGI IMG/M metagenome (GOLD analysis project Ga0160449, IMG submission 108216) | Enriched soil microbial communities from UW Madison campus, WI, USA - HID1975I_E1 MG | ecosystem: Environmental > Terrestrial > Soil > Unclassified | place: USA: Madison, Wisconsin...
ACCGTCTATACCGCCTGGTCCCACGGCTACCTGCCTGAACTGATCAACACGGTAGCCGGCAAGGCCTTGGGTGAAGAGCGGGTAATCACCCAGGACTGGAGCGGCGATGACTTTGACACCCTCTATGTACTGACCCTGACCTGGCACGACGGCAAGGCCAGCCTGCTCAGCCGTAACGTGCGCCAGGGACTGAATGACGGTGCGCATAGCTGCCCGACCTGATCCGCTGGTACTGTTTGGCCAGGAAGCCGGAACAGGGAAGGGTGATGAAGCAGCGGGTAACGGTAATCGGTGGTGGGGTGGTTGGCCTGGCAACGGCCTACGCGCTTGTTCGTGAAGGGTGGTCGGTTGATTTGATCGAGGCCCGTGACAGCCTGGCGTCGGCCACCAGCTTCGCCAATGGCGGGCAATTGTCCTACCGCTATGTGGCACCGCTGGCTGATGCCGGGGTGCCCTGGCAGGCACTGGGTTGGCTATTGCAGGGCGAGTCGCCGCTGCGCCTGCGCTTGCGTCTGGACCCGGCGCAGTGGCGCTGGCTGCTGGCATTCACCTTGGCATGCCGGCGCAGCGTCAATCGCCGAAATGCCGGGCAACTGCTGGAGCTGGCGCTGCGCAGCCAAGCCGTTCTGGCGCAGTGGCGCGACAGCCAGAACTTTGGTGATTTTGCCTGGCGGCGCAATGGCAAGCTGGTGGCCTTTCGCAGCGAACGGGCCTTTGCCCATGGCCGGGCGCAATTGACCGACCCGGCCAGCCAGCGGGTGCTGGCGGCCGCCGAGTTGCGCGCGCTGGACCCTGCCCTGGAGGGCGCACCGTTTGTGGGTGGCGTGTTCACAGCGGATGAAGAGGTGGGCGACTGTCACTTGTTCTGCCAGCGCCTGGAGGCACTGTTGCGCGCTTCGGGGCAATGCCGTTTCCTGCTTGGCCGGCCAGTGACGCAGCTGGTACGGCGCCAGGACCAGGTCGTAGCGCTGCAACTGGGCAACGGACAACTGGAGGTGGAACAGTTGGTGCTATGTGCCGGGCATCGTGGCCCAGGCTTGGCATTGCCGGGGGTGCAGATACCGGTGTATCCGCTTAAGGGCTACAGCCTGACGGCACCCATCAGCGCCGGGCATCGGCCGCCGGAGGTGAGCCTTACCGACTATGAACGCAAGATCGTCTATGCCCGCCTGGGGCAGCAGCTGCGGTTAGCGGCGATGGTGGACATTGTCGGCTTCGACGAGTCGGTGGAAAAACGCAGGTTGCAGAGCATGAGGCGGCTGGCGCTGGAGACGTTACCGACGGCAGCGGATCATGGCCAGGCGGTTGAGTGGGCGGGGATGCGACCGGCGACACCGACCGGGGTGCCGATCATTGGTGGGACGGTGTATCGCAACCTGTGGCTGAACCTGGGACATGGGGCGTTGGGGTTTACCCTGGCCTGTGGCAGTGCGCAGCGCCTGGTCGAGATGATGGGTTGAAAGCACTGGCCTCTTCGCGGGCTTGCCCGCTCCCACAGGTGCCGCACAGTCTTTGAGAACAGTGGGGTCCCTGTGGGAGCGGGCAAGCCCGCGAAGAGGCCGGTACAGGCAAATGAAGGCTCAGCGGCCCAAGCGCATCGGCCAACCCACCACTTTCTTCACCCGCGGCGTGGCATAGGTGCGCACTTTGGAGGTGCTCAAGCCCATGCGCACCAGCGATTCGGCGATGGTAACCGCCGCGCTCACGCCATCCACCACCGGCACGCCGGTGCGCTGGCGGATCTGCTCGTCCAGCCCGGCCATCCCACCGCAACCCAGGCAGATCACCTCTGCCTTGTCGTCACGCACGGCGCGTTCGGCCTGCTCGACAATCGCCTCCACAGCCCGTTGTGGGTCAGCTTCCAGCTCGAGCACCGCCAGCCCGCTGGCCCGCACCGACGCACAGCGGTCATAAAGGCCAGACAGCTTCAGACGGCCTTCGATCAGTGGCACGGTGCGGTCCAGCGTGGTCACCACGGAATAGGCATGGCCCAGGTACATCGCGGTGCTGGCGGCTGCATCGGTAATGTCCACCACTGGCACGTTCAGCAATTCCTGCAGGCCCTCGCGGCCGTGTTCGCCATAACCGGCCTGGATCACGGCGTCGTAGGGGCCCTCGTAGGCCAGCACCCGGTCCATCACGGCGATGGCGGCCAGGTAGCTTTCGAAGTTGCCTTCCACCGACTCGGCACCGAACCAAGGGGTAAGTCCGACAATTTCGGTACCGGGCGCTGCTACCGCTCGGGCTTGCTGGGCAATGGCTTCGGTGATGGCTTCGGTGGTGTTGACGTTGGCGATCAGAATACGCATGGGCGGTCCTCCCTGATTAATGGCTGCTGTGGTCGACGGCGATGCATTCGCCGCTGACGTCGTGGTAGTGGCGGTTGCGTGGTGCGATCAGCAGGTACAGGACGGCGGCGATGCCGGCACCGATCAGCCAGGAGAACGGGGCCACACTGTGGAAGTTGGGTACCAGGGCCAGCATGATGGCCAGCAACGCAGCAGGCACGAAGGCGGCCACGGCCCGCAGGTTGATACCCTTGCTGTAGTGGTAGGCGCCTGTCGGGTGCTCGGTGTACAGCTCTGGCACGTTGATGCAGCCTTTGCGCAGCAACCAGTAGTCGGACATGATCACCCCGTATAGCGGGCCGAGCAGGGCGCCCAGGCCGGACAGGAAGTACACGATCACCAGCGGACTGTTGTACAGGTTCCACGGCAGGATCAGCACCGCCAGGGTGGCGCTGATCAGCCCCGCGCGGCGGAAGTTCAGGTGGCGTGGCGCCAGGTTGCTGAGCACGAAGGCCGGGGCGACGAAGTTGGCCATGATGTTCACCGCCACGGTGACAATCAGGAAGGCTACGCAGCCCAGTACCAGGAACAACGTGCTGGGGATGGCGGCGACGATCTGGGTCGGGCTGTCGATGATCTGGCCGTTGATCTGAAACTGCGCGCCGCACAGCACCACGGTGATCAGGGCAAACACCAGGATGTTCACCGGCAGGCCCCAGAAGTTGCCGACGCGAATGGTCTTGCGGCATGGCGAGGAGCGGGCGAAATCACAGAAATTCAGCACCAGGGTGCCGTAGATGGCCAGCCACAATGCGCCGCCGGCGAAGATGTTGCGCCACATATCGATGCCGGTCAGTGGCTCGGCGACCGACCAGGCGATGCGCGCGTCGGCCTTGAAGTACATGAACACTGCCAGGGCGGCCACGGTCAGCAGGATCACCGGGCCGGCGAAGGCCTCGTAGCGGCGCACCATCTCCATGCCGTAGGCCAGGATCACCAGCTGTACCAGCCAGATTGACACGAAGCACACCCAGCCCAGGCTCGACAGGCCGAGGATGCTGTCGTGGTCGTAGGCCGCCATTTGCGGCCACACGGCGGTAAGCAGCACGCGCAGCACCACTGAGGCCAGGTAGGTCTGGATGCCAAACCAGGCAATGGCAATGACTGCGCGGATTAGCGCCGGTATCTGTGCGCCATGGATGCCGAAGGCAATCCGGCTGATGACCGGGAACGGCACCCCGGTTTTCTGCCCCATGTAGCCGGACAGGTTCATGAAGAAGTACACCAGCGCCGCGCCAATGGCCAGCGACAGCAAAATCTGCCAACCACCCAGGCCAAGGGCGAACAAGCCCATGGCGAACGAGTAGTTGGCAATATTGTGCACATCGTTTGTCCACAACGCGAAGATGCTATAGCCATCCCAGCGCCGCCCTGCGGTGCGTGTCGGGGCAAGGTCGCGGTTGTGCAGGCGCGGGCTCAGGGCCAGTTCTGGCGCATTGCCAACGAGGCTGGAAGCGGGGTGGGTGCTGGCGACGGATAGTTCAGGGGCAAGGTCGAGGCTGCTACTCATTCCGGCGGGCTCCTGATGCACTTTGACTGCGATGAGCGGGCATGCGCACGGGCTCGCCATCTCGTCGGTGCAGCTTGGCATCACAGGGTTCTGGGCGCGGCGGCCGGCTTTGGACCGGCGTGGCGGGTTCTTGTGTATTTATGTTTTGTTTAAGTTGTATACAAAACACGAACACACCGAAGCGAGTTCCATGCCAAGGGAATGCAAGTTTCAACAGATGGAGATTTCGAACTTATCTTGTTGAAAGATAAGTTAATGAAATAAAGAAAGTATAAGTTGACCAATTGAGCAGGTTTAATTTTTTATAAAGTGCAATAGTTGATCAATTGGTCAAAATAAGTGGCGATGAGTGTGTAACGGATTGGGGCGCTATTGGAGAAAGTGCACACAAAAATGGCACTTATGGTGACATTCTTGTGTACAAAAAATAGTCAGTTTTTCTTGCCCGGTCCTCTTCGCGGGCGCGCCCGCTCCCACAGGGATCACCACAGGCCAGAATCCTGTGCAGTACCTGTGGGAGCGGGCGTGCCCGCGAAGAGGCCGGAACAGGCGAATTCATTCCATCGGCGGCAATCGCCGCTTCACCGGGCTTTTCTTGATGATGGCGGTGTTGGTCTCGGCCAGCACATTGATGCGGTCGAGCAGGGTGTCCAGTTGCTCCATCGAGCGCACATGCAACCGGGCAATGAAACAGTCCTCCCCGGTGACCTTGTCGCACTCGGTGAACTCGGGGATGGCAATGATCTGCCGTTCTACCTCCTGCAGCTGGCCCGGCAGTGGGCGGATGCGCACGATGGCCTGTAACTGGTAACCAAAGGCGTGCGGGTCGACCTCCACGGTGTAACCGCGCAGCACCCCACGCTCTTCCAGTCGGCGCAGGCGCTCGCTGACGCTGGGCGCGGACAGCCCGCTGACTTGCGCCAAGGCTTTGAGCGAGCGGCGCGAGTCTTCCATCAGTGCGTTGATCAGCAGTTGGTCGATGGCATCGGTCATGGTCACCTCGTCAGGTAATTCGGGTTATTTGCCTTGATAGTAAAGGCAAGGCTGCAAATTTGCCTTGGTAAACCGCTGGAAGGCAAAGCTGCAGCCTTTGCATACTGTTGTCATCGTTAATGGGAGGTGTGAGATGGACAGTTCATTGCGCCGTGGCTCGCTGGAAATGGTCGCCGCCATGCTGATTTCCGGGACCATCGGCTGGTTCGTGCTGGTGTCGGGGCAGCCGGTGCTCGAGGTGGTGTTCTGGCGCTGCGTTTTCGGCGCCGTGACCCTGCTGGTGATTTGCGCCGCTTTCGGCTTTTTGCGGGCCGGAGTCATCAGCCGTACGGCGTTCCTGTTGGCGATCGCCAGCGGCGTGGCCATTGTCGGCAACTGGCTGCTGCTGTTTGCCTCGTATTCCCGTGCGTCGATCGCCATCGGGACAGCGGTGTACAACGTGCAGCCGTTCATGCTGGTGGGGCTGGCAGCGCTGTTTCTGGGCGAAAAGATCACACTGGCCAAGCTTACATGGCTTAGCGTGGCGTTCCTTGGCATGTTGGCCATCGTCAGCGCCCATGGTGCGGGGCAGGGCGGTGGTGAGGAATACTTGCTGGGCATTGGCCTGGCACTAGGTGCGGCGTTTTTGTATGCCATTGCGGCGTTGATCATCAAGCGGCTGAAAGGCACCCCGCCTCACCTGATCGCGTTGATCCAGGTAACGACGGGTGTGCTGTTGCTGGCGCCGTGGGTCAAGCTCGGCGGATTGCCGGGTGAAGCGTCAGCGCTGGCCAGCCTGTTGACGCTGGGCATGGTCCACACCGGCCTCATGTATGTGCTGCTGTACAGTGCCATCCAGCGTTTGCCCACGGCGTTGACCGGGGCGCTGTCGTTCATTTACCCGATTGCGGCGATTCTGGTGGACTGGGTGGCGTTCGGGCACCGCTTGGCGCCGCTGCAATGGCTGGGGGTAGGGCTGATTCTGCTGGCAGCGGCGGGGATGCAGCAGGGGTGGTGGTTCCGGCCGGCGCGGCTTGCAGTCAAGAATTGAAGTGACCTTGCGGGCCTCTTCGCGGGTAAACCCGCTCCCACAGGATCACCGTGGCTCTGAATACTGTGGGGGCCCTGTGGGAGCGGGTTTACCCGCGAAGAGGCCGGCAAGGTAGAATGCCGCTTTTGCCAGCCTGCGACCCACCATGACTTCCCCGATTCACACCTTGGAGCAGCACCTGCTCGCCGCCCTCGACCCTGCCCCGCAGGAAACCCGCCGCCTGTTCCATGGCCGTGGCCGCTGCTGGGCAGGCCTGGAGCAGGTCACTGTCGACTGGTTGCAAGGCGTGCTCTCGGTAGCCCTGTTCCGTGAGCTGCCCGAGGGCCAACTGGCCGAACTGGAAGCCATGCTGCGCACTGTGGCCCAGTCCCCGCAATGGGCCGGCCAGGCCATTCTCATCCAGCACCGCTACTTGCCCGACAGCCCGGGCCAGTGGCTGCTGGGCGAGCCATGCCAGCAACGTGAGGTGGTCGAAGACGGCCTGACCTACCTGCTGGACCTGGGCGTGCGGCAGAACAACGGCCTGTTCCTCGACATGCGCTATGGCCGGCGCTGGGTGCGCGAGCAGGCGGCGGGCAAGCGCGTGCTGAACCTGTTCGCCTACACCTGCGGCTTCTCGGTGGCAGCGATTGCCGGGGGCGCTGAGCAGGTGGTGAACTTGGACATGGCCAAGTCGGCGCTGTCCCGCGGGCGCGATAACCATCGCCTGAATGGCCACGATGCATCGCGTGTGGCCTACCTGGGGCATGAGCTGTTCAAGTCGTGGGGCAAGGTGCGCAAGTATGGGCCCTACGACCTGATCATCATCGACCCGCCGACCTTCCAGCGTGGCAGCTTCGTGCTGACCCAGGATTACGCGAAGATCCTGAGGCGTTTGCCGGAGTTGCTGAGCGCGGGTGGGACGGTGCTGGCCTGTGTCAACGACCCGGGGATCGGGCCGGAGTTTCTGATTGAAGGGATGGCCGAGCAGGCGCCTTCGTTAGCGTTTGTCGAGCGGCTGGAGAACCCGCCGGAGTTTCCGGATGTGGACCCGGCCGGGGGGCTCAAGGCCTTGGTATTCCGCCAGAATTGATGTTGCCCTCTCCGGCCTCTTCGCGGGTAAACCCGCTCCCACAGGGTTCACCACAGTCCTGAATGTTGTGGGGTTCCTGTGGGAGCGGGTTCACCCGCGAAGAGGCCAGTACAGGCGACATCAAGCCCCCAGAGCCTGCAGCGGCAGCGGGTACACCTGGGCAAAACTCACGTTGTCGGTCTGGTCCACCCGCTTCTTCAGCCGCTCGTTGAACGCCCGGCTCACCGCATACTGCCCGCCGGAGATGGTGCGGAACTGCGCCGTCAGCACAAACCCGTTCAAGTCCATGCGGTCCACCCCGAACACTTGCAGCGGCCCTTGCAGGTTGATGCGCAGCAGCGGGTCTTCGCTGATCGTCTTGCCCACCTCATGGATCAGCGCCAGTGACGCATCCACATCACTGTCGTAGGTGAACTGCACCGAGAAGAACGCATAGGCGAACTGCCGCGACTGGTTGGTAACCGCCTTGATCTGGCCGAACGGTACCGAGTGCACGAAGCCTTTGCCATCGCGCAGGCGCAAGGTACGGATCGTCAGGCTTTCGACGGTACCGGCATGGCCGGAATCAAGCACCACCCAGTCGCCGATGGAAATGGTGTCCTCGATCAGGATGAACAGCCCGGTAATCACATCCTGCACCAGTTGCTGCGAGCCAAAGCCGATGGCCAGGCCGATCACCCCGGCACCGGCCAGCAGTGGCGCGACGTTGATGCCCAGGTTGGCCATGGTGGTGATGGTGCAGATGACGATCAGGATCACTTTGATCGCATTGCGCAGCATCGGCAGGATGGTCCGTACCCGGGTGCTCGGCTGGCGTGCGCTGCGGCGGCCGACGGGTGGCTTGAGTGCTTCCTGGATGGCCGTGTCGAGTACCACCCACAGCAGCCAGGTGACCAGCAGGATCAGGCCAATGCTCGACAGCGAATTGCTGATCGCCTGGCCCAGGCTGTTGCTCAGGGCGAAATCGACCACCGAGAAGCCCCAGATGCGCCCCAGCAGTTCGATGAAGGTCACCGCCATGGCGATGCGCAGTAGCGCATGGGCGAGGCTGCGCAGCAGCTCCTTGTAAGGGCGTACCCGCTGCGCCGGGTCGGTTGCGCGCTGGGCCAGCAAGTGTTGCAGCAAGGTGCTGAGGAACACGGTAGAGACCAGCAGTACAGTGGTCAGCAAGGCTTTCTGCAGGGCCTTCTGGCTTTCTTCGCCGGCGCCGATCAGGTGAATGGCCGACACCAGGATCATCAGCAGGATCGGCAGATACCACAGCACCGAAAAGATCCGCAGGGTCTCCTGCACGGCGCGATGCTGCACGCGGTCCTTGAAGGCGCGGTTGCGGATCAGGTGCGCCACCGGGCGCCGCAGGCGGATTACCAGGCTGGCGAAGATGAAGGTGGCAATCAGGCCGGTGGCCACCGCGATGCTGGCGGTGATGTTGCCGCCCAGCTGGCGGGCGATCTGTGGGCTGGTCAGGGCGTCGCTCCAGGCCGCGAGGAAGCCGATCATGAACAGCGGGCGGGGGGCCAGGCGTTTGATGACCGCCACGGCGTCGCGTTTGTGCCCGGCATCGAACAGGGTCACCAGGCACAGGATGATCGAAGTCGAGAACAGGCCGCTGCTGGTGGCGTAAGCCAGGCTCAGGCCCAGGGCGCGGGCCACTGACGGGTCGAGAAAGCGGCTGGCGTACAGCGTCAGCGGCAGGCTGGCCAGCGCCGGCAGGGTGTAGGGCAGCAAGTAGCCGAGCAGGCTGCTGGCGCGTTTGCGTTCGCGTAGCCAGGGCGTACCGGAAGTGCGTTTGGCTACCCAGCGGCCAAGGCTGGTGAGTGCCGCGAAGCTGGCGGCCCAGGTAAGGGTGAGCAGAATGAAGTTGCCGACCAGTTGCAGCGAATCGGTGGCCGAATGGCGGTCAACCAGGCGCTCGACTTCCTTGGCGGCGCGGTCGGTGCGCAGGCGCCAGGCATCGACCAGGTGGGCATCGAGGTCGAGCTCCTGGGTGGCGCTGTCCAGGCCGTCGGCCAGGGCGCCAAGGAGGCCGCCTTGCAATACCGGCTCGGGTTCGGCGGGTTGTTCTTCAGTGGGGGTGGTGTCAGCGGCCAACAGGTGGGTGCTCAGCAGGCAGCCGAGCAGCAGGGTAGAGAGAAAACGCAGCACTGGAGTACTCCTTGGGCCGGGGTGAGCGGGGCAGGGTTACTCAAGGAACTGATTGCAGGTTGGTGGAGAAAGTTCGAAGAGGTGTGTCAAAACGACTGGCGCTATCGCCGGCAAGCCAGCTCCCACAGGTACTGCACACGCCTCGGGCATTGTGCAGTACCTGCCTGCATCAGTTATTGACCGGTATAGATCTGGTCAAACACCCCACCATCGTTGAAGTGGGTCTTCTGCACGGTGCGCCAGTCACCAAAGGTCTTCTCTACCGACAGGAAGTCCACTTTGGGGAAACGGTCGGTGTATTTGGCCAGCACCGTGGCATCACGCGGGCGCAGGTAGTTGTTGGCGGCGATCTCCTGGGCTTCTGGGGACCACAGGTACTTCAGGTATTCCTCGGCCACGGCCTTGGTACCTTTCTTCAGCACGACCTTGTCGACCACGCTGACAGGGGGCTCGGCTTCGGCAGACACGCTTGGGTACACCACTTCGAACTGGTCGCGGCCGAATTCGCGGGCGATCATTTCGGCTTCGTTCTCGAAGGTGACCAGCACGTCGCCGATCTGGTTGGTCATGAAGGTGGTGGTGGCGGCACGGCCACCGGTGTCCAGCACCGGGGCCTGCTTGAACAGCTTGCCGACGAAATCGCGGGCCTTGGTCTCGTCACCGCCTTGCTTGAGCACATAGCCCCAGGCCGACAGGTACGTGTAGCGCCCGTTACCCGACGTTTTCGGATTGGGCACGATCACTTGCACTCCGTCCTTGAGCAGGTCGGGCCAGTCTTTCAGGGCTTTCGGGTTGCCCTTGCGCACGATGAACACAGTGGCCGAGGTGAACGGCGCGCTGTTGTTCGGTAGGCGGGTTACCCAGTTGTCCGGCACCAGCTTGCCATTGTCGACCAGTGCGTTGATGTCGGTGGCCATGTTCATGGTGATGACATCGGCCGGCAGGCCATCGATCACTGCACGCGCCTGTTTGCTCGAACCGCCGAAGGACATCTGCACGTTGACCTTCTCTTTGTGCTCGGCTTCCCAGTGCTTCTGGAAGGCCGGGTTGTAGTCCTTGTAGAAGTCGCGCATCACGTCGTAGGAAACGTTCAGCAGGGTGGGGGCGGCCTGGGCGAGGTTGCCCAGGGCCAGGCCTGCGGCGAGCAGCGAGGCGGTGAAGAGTTTTTTCACGTTGCTTCCTTGTTATCGAGATGTTGGCAATTTGCCTGCGACTATAGCGGGTGGGTTTGTGGCGGTTAAAGAACAAAAATGACTTTGGTTATGCCGTTGCCTGTACTGGCCTCTTCGCGGGTAAACCCGCTCCCACAGGGGTCGCGCACCGCTAAGGCCTGTGGTGATCCTGTGGGAGCGGGTTTACCCGCGAAAGGGCCAGTACAGGCAGCATCATTGTTTGGGAAACAGCCCATTCCCACACCGGGAACAGAACGCCGCCCCGTGCTCATGCGTCCTTTTGTGACACGTCGGGCAATCATGCTGCAGCTGCTCCCCGCGCATGGCATTGGCCAGTTCGGCGGTAAAGATGCCGGTCGGCACGGCAATGATCGAATAACCGGTAATCATCACCAGCGACGACAGCACCTGCCCCAGCGGCGTCTTTGGCACGATGTCGCCAAAGCCTACGGTGGTGAGGGTGACGATGGCCCAGTAGATGCCTTTGGGGATGCTGGTAAAGCCGTGCTCCGGCCCTTCGATCACGTACATCAGCGTGCCGAACACCGTCACCAGGGTCGATACCGTCACCAGGAACACGATGATCTTCTGCTTGCTACCGCGCAGCGCCTCCATCAGGTAGTGAGCCTGCTTGAGATAGGGGCTGAGCTTGAGCACGCGGAAGATCCGCAGCATCCGTATCACCCGGATGATCAGCAGGTACTGGGCGTCGCTGTAATAGAGGGCGATGATCCCCGGCACGATCGCCAGCAAGTCGACCAGCCCATAAAAACTGAAGGCATAGCGCAAGGGCTTGGGCGAGCAGTACAGGCGAGTGATGTATTCGGCCAGGAATATCGCCGTAAAGCCCCACTCGATGCCGGCCAGCAGGCCGGCGTAGCCTTGGTGCACTTCGTCGATGCTGTCGAGGATGACGGTGACCAGGCTGGCCAGGATGATCAGCAGGAGGATTTTGTCGAAGCGTCTACCAGCCACGGTGTCGGTCTGGAAGACCATGATGTAGAGGCGCTCGCGCAGGGATTGCGGGGTGGACATGGGGCTCAGGTTCCGCGATCTGGAAAAGGTAAGCCTAGAGGGTCTGGGTCGATGACGGGAAGGGGAGAATGGTCTACCTGACAAAAATGATAGTTTTCCGCTGCTGCGGCAGGAACCATCATGGGTATCAGATCGATTGAAAAAGGAGCGAGCAGCATGCCTGAAATTCCTACTTCGCCACAGCGTGCAAGCGAGGCCCTGCTGGTGCAGGTTGATGGCGTCAGTAATATTCACGCCGGGCGAGGCTTGCGCCAACGGCAATGGTCTTTCGGGCCTTATGGACAGCTTCCCCCACAGGGGGCCGTCGGCGGTCTGCGGTTTGTGGGGCAGTGGTTCGACCCCGTAGTTCAGGGTTATCTGCTGGGTAATGGGCATCGGTTGTATAGACCGAGCATCATGCGGTTTTTGGCCTCCGACAGCCTGAGTCCATTCGGTGCGGGCGGAATCAATAGCTATGCATACTGTTCTGGCGACCCCGTTAATTACCACGACCCTTCGGGTCGTGCCAAGTACGGTCTTACCCAAGTGTTAGCAAGGGAAGAACTTTCGAAGCCGCTCCTACGGGCCTATCTTAAACCGCTGGGTCTACCCAAAAACTTTGGGGAAAAGCGGTTGGTTTATCAGCTGGAGGGCGATCAGTTTAAAACATTCAAGTTCATGGGCGGATTTAAGAAGGTCATCGGGAAACGCGGCAAGAATCTTTGGGCCGTGGGGGAATCCTTCAAGGGCGATTATTATTATACGCGGGACAAATTATATGTTAAGCAATCGACTGTTCCTGAAGAAGGCATAAAACAGCTTGAGAGTGCAGGTTTTAAATTAAAGAAATTCGATACTGACGCTTTCGCCGAGACCGTGTTTCAAGGAGCAGAGAGCGCTCCAGCGCAGGAATTGCCCAGACACAATCTGCAGAGCCCCAGCAACGTATATGTCGAAGTTCCGACCGTTGAAGGGGCGAATATCAGGTCTGTGGGGCATAACTGAACGGTATTTAGCTTCCTAGTGGCAGATCTTGACGCTGTTGATGTCGTTTCAACTTAGCCATTACTGCCGCGAGTGCCCAGCAGGCGACCACGAAGGGGGCTGTCAGCAGCGGCAGGTCCAGATTTGAGGCAGATCCTTGGACCGCGATTGCTATCATGATCGCCAGTACTGTCACCCATGGCCGCTCTCCTTGCCTGCTGAAAGCCAGCCCCGCTAGTGCGGCATTGAAGCCGTAAAGGCCCAGCCATGCGGCCTGTGTCTGATCCGCAATCAACGCCACGCCCCCACCGATGGCCGAGCCGATCACAGCCCACATTGCCGCATAGGGGTTGGCAATGAACATGCCGCCGATGATCAGCAAGCCGGCCAGGGGCTGGTCGAGCAGGAAGATCTGGCCCACGCCGCGGGCCAATGCGTACAGCGGGTCGGCTTCGACGAAGGCGCTGGGCGAGGGGCTGACGACTAGCAGGGTGCCCCAGCCCAGCAGCACGAATGGCGCGGTGTAGGCGACCAGCAACTTGCCGCCGCGCTTGCGCCACTGGTGGGTGATGATGCTGGACAGGCCGCCGGCGGC
>Ga0160449_1001229_pt1 | contig 12859 bp, 14 predicted proteins | sample HID1975I_E1MG_FD_108216 | JGI IMG/M metagenome (GOLD analysis project Ga0160449, IMG submission 108216) | Enriched soil microbial communities from UW Madison campus, WI, USA - HID1975I_E1 MG | ecosystem: Environmental > Terrestrial > Soil > Unclassified | place: USA: Madison, Wisconsin...
ACGATGATGCCATGAAAACCAATTGCCGGTCAACAAAGAATCATAACCAAACTTCTCTTCAAATAATCAACTCTATTCCTTCACCTCCTCCGCCCCATCCAATATGTAATAAAACTCCTTAATGTCATTTTCATTCAACCGAAGCCTTCCTGTAAAAGATTTGTAATTATCGGTGCGGTATTTTTTATTGGGAACTTTAAGGTTAACCGTCATTACAGATGCGGGACCGGCTTTGCCGCAAAAAAAACACGAAGCATACGGATTAGCGGATAAGGCAACTTTAGCGCCTGTTTTATCGAACGGAATAATGTAGCCTTCTACTTTTACCTGTTTGCCATCCAGGCTTTTTAAATTAGACGGAAAGGTTGGAAAGAGCATATATCCTTTTACTTCTTCTATATATTTGTCTTTAAAGGGAATGTTCTGCAGCGTATCCCAACTTACGGCTACCGGGTTTGCAGGTGCAAAACTTAGCAGTAATGTACACGTAAAAACCAGACAAGCCAGCGTTTTTCGGGACTTATTCATTTGCCAGTGTTTTAGAAATGTTGAGTGTAAATACTTTGATAGCCGGGAACAATGATGCTATTAAACCGATACAAATAGAAATGACTAACAGCCACATTTCCTGCGGCTGAAAATGCAGGCTTTGCAATTGTACATGATATTCGGTAGAGGAATAATTATTCAGCATCCAAAGACCAAGCCGGCTGATGATGATGCCGCAAATAAATCCCGTGACAGCCAGTATTAATCCTTCTGAAAGTATGATGATGAACAATTGCCACCGACTGTAGCCATACGAACGCAATAATGCCATTTCATAGCGGCGCTCGTTGAGCCGGTTAAACAACGATATAAAAACGCTTAAGCCTGCCATAATCATAATAGCTGCTGCAATATATTGGAGCGTTAATATGCCAATTCCCATCAGGTTCAGCAGCCGGTTTATTTCAAGCGTTGGCGAAGCCGCCTGCATGTTGGTGGTTTCATTAATCATTTGTGGCAAAATCATCAGTCCCATCGGGCTACGGAATTTTATTAGTACTGCGGTAATTTCCTTTTTGTGATTCTCTTTTTCATCTTCATCGTTTGCTTTTGCCCCTGTGTCTTCATCGTGATGATGTTCATGTATTTCGCGAACTGTTTCCACGTTTGTTATAACCAGGTTATCTATTACGCTGCCGGTTGGCTGTAAAACCCCGACTACTTTATACAAATGGTCTTTGTGCTGATGTCCTTTTTCGCTTTGCCCGTGTGTGCCAAAAAAAGTGCTATCTATATCTTTGTGTGCCGCCGCCGCAACGTTAGCCCCAAGCAAAGCTTCCATAGGTTGATTAAACAACCTGCCTTTTTTTAAAACCGCGTTATATTTTGTTACATAATCACTGTCGGTTCCTAAAATAGTGAAGCCTTTATAACTGTCACCGTAAGCAAGCGGAATAGCCTGTTCAATCATAGGATTATGAACAATCCTGTTTACTTCTTCTTCGGCAATATTGCCGGTAGGCACATCTGCATGAAAAATGGCAGACAGCACCAGTTGCAACGGACTTCCCTTTGCGCCTATCACCAGGTCAATATCTTTCAGGTCGGTATTAAACTTCCGTTCTAATTGCTGCTGCACGGTAAGCAACAGCGAAATAATAGCCACGCCAAACAACAGCAGTATCAGGCTCAATATGGTTGACAGCGGCTTGTATAAAAGGTTTCGTATAATCAGTTTAAATATCATGAAAGCGTTATGCCGTTTGCAATTTTTTGTTTCAGGCGTTCGTCGTGCGTTACTATAATCAATGCGCTTCCCAATGCTGCTGATTGAGCCTGCAATAAATCCAGCACGGCTGCGGCGTTTCCATCGTCAAGGCTGCTTGTGGGTTCGTCGGCTAACAATAATGAAGGCTTATTTATTAGTGCCCTTGCAATCGCAGCTCGCTGTTGTTCGCCCTGGCTTAGGGTTGCCGGCGGCTTTGAAAGCAAATGTTTTATCTGTAGCTTTTCGGCAAGTTGCTGCAGGTTAGTATACTTGTTGTTTTTAGATGCTATCAAAATATTGTCTCTTACCGAAAGTGATTTTATAAAGTGCGAATGCTGAAAAACAATCCCGATATTTTTACCCCTGAAAGCATCCAGTTGCCCATTTATAAAAGCAGAAATATTTACGCCGTTTATCAATATCGTTCCTTTATAACGGTTAAGCATGCCGCCTAAAATATGCAGCAGCGTAGTTTTTCCGCACCCCGATTTTCCTGTAACCAGTAACGTTTCCCCCGCATCGCATATAATATCAGGATAGCTGAAAGTCCGCTTTCCATCGTAAGAGTAAATAATATTGCTTGTTGTTATCACGGGCATAAATACCTTGTTATTTTATACTTCATACCTCTTAACTATTATATTTTTTGGTACAGACATTTGTTTTTATGGCTTCATCGTTGCGTCGCATTCCGTTCATCGGCAAATCATTAGGCGGCTTTTCGCATGTAATAATATTGATACTCTTACGGCACCTAACTCATGCCTCTGTGCCCTTTGGTCTATATGCACTATTCAACTACGTCACGGAAAATTTACCGGTTGTGAAGTATATTAGGCATGTAATATTTAAACTTGGTTGTTTGCACACTGCCTGTTTAATTCAAGCACAATGATCGCTTTTTCCATTAATCACTATTTCAATGCTTTTCATTTTATAATCCGGCGGCAACTTAATTTCCAGTAGTGGTTTTGTTTCAATGCAAAGGGTTGACCGGCAATTACTACATATATAATGAGGGTGACCTTCATGAAGTTCATCAGGCTTTGTTAATGGAACATTTATCTTATAGAAGATCCTATTATCAGATGAAGGAATGATGTGAAGAATGCCTTTTTCGACAAATGCTTTTAATACCCGATGTAAAGTAATTCTGTTAAAGTCAAGATTTTTTCTGTTAAGTATTGTAATAGTAAAGGGAGAATCTATTTCCAAAAAAGCAGTGAGCAGGTTTATCCGTGATTTTGTTATACTCAATCCAAAAGTTTTAAGTATTGATACAGCAGTCATAAAAATATTTTCATTTAAATAATGCAACTATGTTGCAATATTACTATTTTTGCAATAATGTTGCAAAAAATTATTTTGAAAAATAGCAGTCTCTTAGATAAGATAAGCATAGGTGCATCAGCAGCATGTGCTGTTCATTGCGTATTGCTTCCATTGGTATTTACAACACTTCCATTTTTAGGCATCGAATTGATGGAGAACATTTTTCTTGAGCTTGCTACCACCGGCATATCCTTGTTAATTGGCGGCTGGGCTATCTGGAAAGGCTATAAAAAACATCACAGGAACAAGCTGATACTGATGCTTTTCATTATGGGAATTGTTCTGTTGGTAACAGGCAATCTTTTTCATGCAGAAAGCATTGAAATGAGCCTGAAGTTTTCGGGAGCGACATTACTTATAACTGCGCATATTTACAATTGGCAAAAAAGCAGGCTTTGCAGTAACAGCAAAACACCTTCAAAATCATTGACGAATTATGATACCACAAAATTATACAGAGTGGAGAGACTGCATTGAAAATAAGTGCGGCATACCCCTTACACCCGAATTTGTAAATAAGCGCATCGATGAACTTGGGGATACCAATCTGCAGGCAACCAAAGAGTTTATAAATAAATATAGTGAGCAACATTATCATCAGGTAATGGAATGGTTTAAGCTTTCATTGCCTCAAAAAACCTTTAAATAAAATGGTAAGCAGAAAAAGTTTAATGCTGATTATACTGCTTTCGTTAGCAGTTATAAGTCTCCGCGCACCCTGTATATGCAAACCAAAAGATCCTGTGAATGATGTAATGTTTAGTGCCGATGCCATTAAGTTTTCGCCTGAGAGATAAACACGGTGAAGCTAATCAAATTGGGCAGATAATAAAAGCAAATTTAATATAAACCATGCACAAAATTACCATTATTCAGAAGATCTTAGAAACAGATGAGTTATTCTTTCGGCTCAGCAATAAGAATACGATTAAACGTTTTTGCGTCTCAGTCTTGTTCTTGTACATCAATCTACAGCATATTCGAATAGTTAAATAATAAGCAAAAGAAAACTATGTTATCTCAATTTGAAGTAATTATTATCGGCGGAAGCTACGCCGGTCTTTCAGCAGCAATGACATTAGGACGTTCAATGCGAAAAGTATTGATACTTGATAGCGGTGACCCCTGTAACCGGAAGGTGATTCATTCACATAATTTTCTTACACACGATGGGGTTGCACCTGCAGAGATAGCTGCAATTGCAAGGCAAGAAGTGCTTGCTTATCCCACAATTAAACTTAAAGATGCAAAGGCTGTTAAAGCAACACAGCAAAGCGATTTCTTTACTATTGAAAATGAAAGTGGCGAAACGTTCACTGCAAAAAAGCTATTGTTTACCACCGGTGTTTTTGATATAATGCCTGTTATACCAGGCTTTGCAGAATGTTGGGGTAAATCTATAGCACATTGTCCTTATTGTCACGGTTATGAAATACGCAATACCAATATCGGCATATTATCTAATGGTGATATGGCTTTTGAATTTTGCAAGATGATAAATCATTGGTCAAAAAGTTTAACCTTATTTACCAATGGTGCATCAACACTTACTTACGAGCAGGAGAACAAAATTAGGCTCCATAATATACCTGTTGTAGAAAATGAAATTGTATTAATTGAGCATGAACAAGGGCTTATACAAAACATTATTTTCAAAGATGGAAATAGCTATATGATAGAAGGGCTGTTTACAAAAGTACCGTTTAAACAAAAGACTCATCTACCTGAAGCCATTGGCTGTACTATAACGAAAGACAGTTTCATTGCAGTAGATGATTTTCAACGAACAAATATTAAAGGTGTGTATGCGGCAGGCGATAATGCAACTATGTTTCGTAGTGTATCAGCGGCGGTAGCAGCGGGTACAAAAGCCGGCGCTTTTATTAATAAAGAACTGATTGATGAAACCTTTTAAATGTGACAAAAGTCATTCGATCAATAATATTAAGACCGGTCAGGCTTTATGCTTAGGAATTATTTTTAAAAAGGGGTGGGTTAATTATTTTTATAAAGCTTGTACCGGCACTAATTTAAAAGCTTTAAAACAGAAGCAATTAAAGTAAAAGCTTTTTATAGAAACGATTAAAACTTTTGCTAAGGAATAAGTCATCCAACTCCTTTAGGTAGGCAAACAAATTTAAATGACAATAAAATGTATTGCATGACAGATAAGAATGATTACATTTGCAACATAGTTTCAAATTATTCTGATAAAATTTTCTTTCATACGACCTCTTGTTGCAGCAATAATGCTGGTTGTTTTTGCTTTTGCAATTACACCAAAAAGGCTTTTGCATAATCTGGTAGCAAATCATAAGGATACTACTACTTATAGTAAACTTACAGACGGTAAAACTGAACTTAGCAAATCAGGTTTTAATTGCCAGGTTGATAATCTGGTTGCTACATCGCCTTTTACGTATAGAGATGAAAAACCTGAAATAACACTTCCTGCTTTTTTTGTTTCTCACCTTGAAGTGGTAACATTATCTAATCTTTCTTCCAGCCACATTTCTCTTACATCAAGAGGTCCTCCTGCCTTATCTATTCTTTAGTTGTTTTTGAATTATACAATACGATTTCATTCAATTGAAGAGAGCCAATAGAAGCGTAAACCCCTTTAAGGACTTAAAACCATACAAAATGAATGCGCTGATTTTTTGTTGCCGTACAAGTGAGTGACACAACCCGAGCACAATGACATTCCTGCTGTTGGCTCCAAAAAAATCAAATTCATTAATATTGGTTTTTCCATATTGTAGCCTGGCTCATAAAAAAACTACCTCGCATTCTAACGTTTTACCTGCTGCTTAGAAATCCTGAACATTTTTTCTATTGTCTAATTAATTTTTTTAAGTGAAGTACTTTTTGCTATGCGCAGCATTGTTGCTATTGCACTCTGTGTCGTCTTTTTCACAAGCGTGTTCGATGAAGCTGTCGGGTCATGTTGTGGATAGCGACACGAAGGAAAAGCTGGTGAATGCCACTGTAACGCTTATTGAACCTGCCAGAGCGATTATTACAAACAACAATGGCGACTTTGTTTTTGATAATGTATGTGTGGGTAATTACACAATCAGAATAACGCATGTAAGCTGTGATACGGTCATACGAAAAGTTGCTCTGTCTAAAGCAATGCACATTGATTTTAACCTGCCTCATGCTGTAAATACTTTGGGAACCGTTACTGTAACAGCATTGCGCGGCATACAAAACACAGGCATAAAAAAAGAACTTTCAGGACGTGAACTGGAAGAAACCAAAGGACTGTCGCTGGCGCAGGCTTTGAGTAGACTGAACGGTGTTACGATGCTGCAAACCGGTTCTACCATTGCAAAGCCGGTAATACATGGCTTGCACAGTAACCGTATTCTTACCATTAACAACGGCGTGCGGCAGGAAGGACAGCAATGGGGCAATGAGCATGCACCGGAAATTGATCCGTTTATTGCAGACAACTTAACGGTTATAAAAGGCGTGGATGAATTGCGTTATGGTTCGGATGCGATTGGTGGTGTAATATTGGTTAATCCGAAAGCCTTGCGGCATCTGCCAGGATATTATGGAGAGTTTAATACCGGCTATTTCACCAATAACGGGCAATATGTTGTGTCGGCGATGTTTGAGCAGCAATTTAAAAAACTGCCTGCGTTCAGTTATCGTTTGCAGGGAACTTTTAAAAAAGGAGGAAATATTGCTACTCCTGATTACCGGTTAAACAACACGGGTTTACAGGAAGAAAACTTTTCTGCTACGGCCGGATGGAAGAAAGAGAAATATAACATTGAAGCGTTTTACAGCCAGTTTCAAACCACTGTCGGTATATTTTCCGGCTCGCATATCGGCAACCTTACCGACCTTCAAAATGCGATAGCTGCACCTAAGCCCGATGACATTTTTTTAGGCGATAATACTTACACAATCAAACGTCCATACCAGGATGTATTGCACCGGTTGTTTAAGCTGAAGACAGACTTTACAGCAGGTAGAAGCAAGTTTAATGCACAGTTTGCTGCTCAATATAATCATCGCAAAGAGTACGATGTGGTGAGAAGCAGCAGCATTAAAGGTCCTCAATTGAACCTTGGCATTTTAACCTTGTCAGAAGATGTATCGTGGGACCATCCGTCAATAAATAATATAAAAGGAACCGTTGGTATTTCTTCTGTACAGCAGGATAATGATGTGGGCGGAACTTTTTTAATACCTAATTATACCTCTGTGAGCTTTGGCAGTTACTGGCTCGAAAGATGGACGAAGCATAACTGGGAAGTGCAGGGCGGAATACGGTACGATTTTAAGGATATAAATACGGTGCGTTATCCTTATAACAGCTCTCCTCAAAAATATGCGTTTGATTTTTCAACTGTGGCGTCTTCGCTTAATGGCATTTATAAATTTAGTCCAAATGCAAAAGCCAATCTTAGTGTAACCCTTGCAAGCCGTGCGCCTTATGTAAATGAGTTGCTGAGCGATGGGGTACATCATGGAACCGCCACCTATGAAATAGGGGATTACAACTTAAAAATAGAAAGGTCGGTAAATATTGCCGCAGGATTTTCGTACGCCAACACTGCAAAAACTTTTAATGCCGATATAACGCTTTACAACAATCTTATTGACAATTTCATTTACCAGCAGCCAAAGCCTGCTGAACCTGTTTTGACCATAAGAGGCGCTTTCCCGAAGTTTGTTTACCAGCAAACAAATGCGCTGTTGCGCGGAGCAGATATTGGAGCAGGTTATAGTTTTACAAAGCATATACAGTTAACATCCAAGGCTTCTTTGCTTAGGGCTTATAACCGCAATATAGACGACTGGTTGATACTAATGCCATCGGACAGGCTTGCCAATGAGCTTACTTATAACTTCAGCAACAACGGAAAATTAAAAGACACTTACATTTCTATTGAGCTTGCCTCTGTGTTTAAGCAAACCAGAGTACCGGGCGATAAAAACGGTAAGCAGGATTATAAAGCACCTCCCGATGGCTATAACCTGCTAAATGTAAATGCATCTACCATCATCAACATCGGTAAAGTGCCCGTAACCATTGGTGTTACCGCAAACAATTTATTAAACAAAAACTACCGCGAATACCTGAACACCTTCCGCTATTTCACTGATGATATAGGAAGAAACATAGGCATTCGCCTGAAAGTTCCAATTGAAAGTTCTAACTAAAACAAACATTCACTAAAAACAAAAAGGATGGATTTCCAAAATTGTCTCTTTTTTATTGGGGACGGGCATTAGTCCTTTAATTAATCTCCGGTTGTGTCACTCACTTGTACCGCATCTTTTCATGGCAGCCTTTCCCGTAATTTATTTCGACCAATAAACTTCAACTGAAAAATTTTAAATAAACAAACATTCACTAAAAACAAAATCAAACAAAATGAAGAACACTTTAAGACCCCTGTTCGCAATTGCAGCATTTGCATTAGCAATCACCTCGTGTAAAAAAGATGTAACTGAGGAAGAAAACGAAAATGAAGTAATTACTACGGTGCAGTTAACATTTACTCCTGTTGGTGGTGGCGCTGCATTAACGTACAAATGGGAAGACCTTGACGGAGATGGCGGTGCTGCTCCGGTTATTGACTTGGTAACACTTGCAGCTAACAAATCGTACAATACAGAAATCGTATTGATGGATAAAACAAAAAATCCTGTTGAAATAACGTCTGAAGAGGTTCTTGAAGAAGCGGTTGATCATCGTTTTTATTTTGAACCTTCCGGTGTAAATATTACAGTTAGTAATTTAAGTAATGACCCAAATGGTATACCAGTTGGACTTACCAGCACATGGACTACTGGCGCTGCATCAACGGGCACTATGAAGATAACCTTAAGGCACTACGAAAACGGAGGTAAAACGCTTACCGATGCAGTAAACGACCCGAAATCATCTACAGATGTAGAGGCTACATTTAGTACGAAGGTGCAGTAACTTTTTGAATGTGAGTTCGGGAGAAAGGGTTTTTATTTTATAATACCAACGATAGATTTTCATAGCATAATCGTTGCGTCGCAATCGCTTCATCGGCATATCTTTTAGCATTGACAAATACAAGACAGCGTAGGATAAAATGATAGAACTTTCTTAATCCGAACTCACATTATTGATCAATTTTATGTTTGCCATTTGAATATCCCGCAGCGAATTTTAGCCAATATAAGCAGCGAGAGGCTCAGCTGGTATTATATGACACTGCTTTGGCTCAGTCAGCCACCGGAAGCATTAAAGGAAAAATTACCACATCCGATGATCAGCCGGCGGTTGCAGTTACTGTCAAACTAAAACGAACTTCAAAGGGTACTATAACCGACGATGCAGGCGCCTTTACAATCAACAAAGTTGAACAAGGCCGTCAACAGGTTGAAATATCACTTATCGGGCATCAAACTATTACAAGAGATGTAATCGTAGAAGCAAACAGAACAGCTAACGTTAACATTCAACTCCAAACATCTGCAGCCGAACTGCAGGAAGTAGTGGTAACTTCTGCTGCAACAAAATTTGCTAAAAAGCAAAGTGAATATGCAGCACGTATGCCATTAAAAAATTTAGAGAATCCACAGGTATACACTGTTGTTCCGAAAGAGCTTTTCCAGGAGCAGGTTTCCACCGATTTCAGAAGCGCTTTGCAAACCGCACCGGGATTATCCAACATAACACAGGGCGTAGGCTCGGGTGGTATTGGTTTATCTATTCGTTTAAGAGGTTTCAGCGGAACCAATGCAGGGGGCGCTATCCGCAATGGTATGGCAACCAACTGGGTTTCACTTTCCGATCCTGTTAACCTTGAAGCCATTGAAGTGATCAAAGGTCCCTCCGCCACTTTGTTTGGCGGCGTGATGGTATCTTACGGCGGATTGGTTAACCGTGTTACCAAAAAACCTTTTGATGTTACCAAAGGGGATATTAGCTATAACGTCGGCAGCTTTGGATTGAGCCGTTTAACAGCCGATATTAACACCCCGTTGAATGAAGATAAAAGCCTCATGTTACGTGTAAACGCAGCTTACCATACCGAAAGAAGTTTCCAGGATTATGGAAGAAGCAATACCGAAGTAATCGCTCCGGCGCTTACTTATAAGATAAACGATAAACTCACCCTTGATCTTGATTTCGAAGCTTTCCATACCAAACGCAACACTACTTACATCGGCAGTGTAGCTACCAATGGCAACGTAAAAGTAACAAGTTTCGATGACCTTAATCTCGACTTCAACAATCATTTACCAACAACGATTACAGAAGCGAAGCAAGAATTTTCAATGCTTATGCCCGTGCAACATATAAGCTTTCAGATATTAAGGCAAAGGTTGTTGCAAGCAACAAAATTGACAATCATCCCATGCTACACAGATTTTGCTGCAAGCATAACTTAATGCCACGGCTATATCAGTGCGTGATTGAGAATCGTTATTAGGAAAACATTGACCTGAAGGAAGGCTTTTGGGAGCGTACCTGCTTAGGTTTGGATCACGCAGAGAGTACTTAATGGATTTTACAATTTTATCGACTTCATCTTTGTTTAAATTCAAAGGTTGGAATTCTTTTGCAACTTGACTTTCAGGCACATTTTTGTTTTGAGGAACGCCGTTATTTTTATAGTTCACCATTTCTTCAATTGAGTTAAAGATGAACCATGTCCTAAAAAATGTCCATCCTCTAAATTATATAGTTGAGGTACTTTAAATTTATATAAATCCTCCGCCTTTCCTGTAAAACCTCCCCTGCCTTTATGTTCAACCTTCTGCGTCAACCTGTATTTAACAAACTAAACGATCGTTATGAGTATTCAATTTTTAGTCAGTAAAAGTCTCTTTACCCCATCTGATGATAATAGATTTGAATGGAGTTAGAGTTTAGTAAATACGATGATAATGTCTGTGAAATCTTCATAGTATCAGAACAATTATCCATCAGCAATTTTTAAGTCAAAACGATGGGTAGTCTTCAGGCGCTTGCCACTCTGTATTATATGAAAGGTGCTGGGAGATCACCGAATTATACCGGGAACATCAGGCAAAATCTACTGCTAACTAAAACATCAACAGAGAGGAATAAAAGCAATAACAATAAATGGTAGATTACGGCAAGGATGTTTTAAACTGATTTTAAATACAAAATTAAAATTATGCCGCTCATGTTACTATATTTGGCACTAAAGAAGGTTCTGTAATTAAAGTTTCCTTCCTGATCAGTCCTTTACGGTTTAAAGCCTGATAAAAATATGCTAACTATTGATATTAGTTAATATCAGTAAATAAGCAGTCAAAATATGCTTAGTATTAATTTTTTTGTAAACATAGATTTGTATCTATAAAGAAAAATAAAATACATGAATACTGTTAACTGGCAAGGTGTATATCCCGCATTGCTCACGCCTTTTACTAGCGAAGATTGCATTGATTTTAAATTATTTGAAAAAAATCTTAATGCCGGGATTGAAGCCGGTGTAGATGCAGCGGTTCTTTGCGGCTCACTTGGGGAAGCAAGTACATTAACTGCCGAAGAAAAGCAGAACTTACTTTTTTGTGCCAAGGAGATAGCAGAGGATAGAATTCCTGTGATCATTAATATAGCAGAACAGGCGACTAAAGAAGCGGTAAAAGCAGCTGAAAATGCAGAAAAATATGGTGCCGATGGCTTAATGCTTTTACCTCCTATGCGGTATAAAGCAGACGAACGTGAAACCGTCATGTATTTTAAAACCATCGCTGCCAGTACTTCGCTGCCCATCATGCTGTACAACAATCCGTATGATTATAAAATAGAAGTTACATTAGATATGTTTGAGCAACTTTCAGAAGTTCCAAACATCCAGGCAGTAAAAGAGTCTACAAGAGACGTCACCAATGTGACAAGAATAAAAAACAAATTTGGCGACAGGTTTAAAATACTTTGCGGCGTCGATACCCTTGCTTTAGAAGAGCTTGCATTAGGCGCCGATGGTTGGGTAGGCGGACTGGTAGATGCTTTTCCCGCAGAAACCGTCGCGATCTATCGCTTGATGAAAGGCGGGCATTATAATGAGGCTTTAAAAATATATCGTTGGTTTTTACCATTACTCGAGCTCGACATTCATCCTAAACTGGTTCAATACATAAAGCTCGCTGCCACACAAGCAGGCTTAAGCAGTGAGTATGTAAGGGCACCCCGTTTAGCAATAGAAGGAGTTGAAAGAGAAAAAGTGCTTGCAACAATTAATCATGCTATCAATACAAGACCTGGTCTGCCCGATTATTTACAACTGAAGGCATCGCAAAATGTAGAAAGACTATCATTTGATCCGGCAAGAAAACCATTGCATGTGTAACAAATAACACAGCCAATGTCTTGTTGCAGTAACTTTTTTTTGAACCCGGCATAAGAACAGATATCAGCTTTACTTGCGTCGCACTCTTGTACTGCAGGAAGTGACTCGAAGTAAAAAGCATCTGACACGTCTGGCTTTTTCTGCCCAACATCTTGATGCTGTACAAGTGAGTGACACAACGATGACTGATTAATAACTGATGCTTGCTACCAAAAAATGTTCTTAAAGAAAGGGTGCTGGTTGCAAAGTTTCTTGCCCCTTCATTTTTGCTATTGACATAATTATGGCTTCAAAAAAATTCTTTTGTATAGATGCGCATACGTGTGGAAATCCTGTAAGATTAGTAGCCGGAGGGGCCCCTTTTTTACAGGGAAATAATATGAGCGAAAAACGCCAGCATTTCTTAAAAGAGTATGACTGGATACGCAAGGGACTCATG